>Ga0265297_10004618_pt1 | contig 22162 bp, 53 predicted proteins | sample Munlanlwell13791_FD_192502 | JGI IMG/M metagenome (GOLD analysis project Ga0265297, IMG submission 192502) | Leachate microbial communities from a municipal landfill in Southern Ontario, Canada - Leachate well 137-91 | ecosystem: Engineered > Solid waste > Landfill > Unclassified | place... | reverse complement strand
TTCTGTTTATTCTCCAGTTGTAGAAACCTGGTCGGTAGAACTAGACAATACTAATCTAAAATTAAAAGAAGGAAATATAGTTAAAAGTATTGTGCCTTTGGGAGGTTATAGTATCAACGATAATTCCTCTCCCTGGATTATTACATGTAATGCACTTATAGAAGAATGTACACTAGAGGTTTCTGGAACAAGACAATTGTGGTTTGTTTTGCCTGAAGCAAATATACAAGATACAACTCTAAGTGACAGTGAGCCAACAGGAGGAAATAATTACGGAATAATAACATGGGGAACTAACAATTCAAATTTAGTAATAATACATCATGGCTTTACAAGTTACGAATCAACAACTCCCAATAGCTTTGTTTCTTCAGATTCTGCTGTCGTAAGTGACTATTCTCAACCAGATAATTGGTTTGTTACAGGGATTTTTTCAGGTGCATTAACTCCAGAGTTAAAAGAAGTAATTAGTAATGCTGCTAGCAATATGGGAATGGAATCAAGATCTTTATATTTAATGATAATGATAGGAGTTTCTATTGCTATCGGACTTGGCGTACTGTTATTTACTGGATCTGTTATAATATCTTTAATAGTTACATCTGTTATGTTGGTGGCTGTTTCTGGTACGCAAATATTAGACTATGCTCTTGCGCTTATAGCAATAATATTAATGACAATGGTATATTATTTGGTAAGGCTACATTAGTGTAAAATTATGCAAATTAAATGGATGGCTTTTTTCATATTTGTATGGTTCTTTGGTATGATATTAGGATCTGCTTTGGAGGAACAGAGTTTGCAAACGTATAGCAGATATACTATCGTTTACGATACAGGAACAGAAAACGCAACAGTCAAAACAACATTTGGTTATCTTTTTGATTTTAGCAAGAGCGAGACAGAAACTGCAGGAGGCAGTGTTTTTTGGAAGTTAGCAAGTCCAGATTATTATTTTACATGGCTGGGTATAATGACTCTTGATTTTACTTTTCTTAAGGATACGAAAATAGATCCAGATACTGGATCCATAGAGCTTAATACAGATGGAAGTATAAGATATTACGAGACAATTCAATCATATTTCTTTAAAGCACTTGGAATAATTGGCATTCTTTGTTTTATATTAATGTTTATGGATGTAATACAAGGACTTATTCCTGGATTGTGAGATAATTATGAAAAAGTAATACGACTTACATTAGCAATTTAAAATATAAAAGGAGGTTATTGTGGGAGAATATTCAAATAGTATAATAATAGTATTGGTATTTATTTTAGGAATATTTCTTTACTCTCAGTTAAAATTCCAAAACAAAATGCTATGCAATTTCTTAAGACCGAACAAACAAAGAATCAGAAAATTTGTACCATTATATTCAAGACATGTTATATTTGATAGAGGTAAGTATGGAATTGAAAGATACAGAGTTGATTCACAATGTATTGTATTAGAAAAATATACAGGAGGCGTGAATAAATTGTTTCCTGTTTGGATACCGACATTAGATTTTGAGTGGTGGAATCCCAATCCAAAAGATCCGGCAACTGGAAAAATACAATGGCATACACCTGAAGTAGAAGCAGCAGGTTATAATAGCCAAAGTTATGTTGGAATAGCAAGGGCTATGGCACAACAAAGTGGAGGCAGAGAAAATAAAATACAGAAGTTTTTACCTCTTATCACTTTAGGATTACTTGTAATAGGTTTAATTTTCTTATATAGTAGTATTAGTAATGTCAGTAATCAGTTTGGCGAAGGCATGACAAATATGCAGAATCAAATTAATATAATAAAAGAGGCGGTAAAGTAAAATGATTAAAGATCCTAATGAAGAAGAAAATGAAATAAATCCCGATATTGATAAACCTCTTGTTACGCCTGGTGATGAGTATATGAAAATGTCTCAATTCAATCATGCTAGGTCTGTAGAAATACCAACAGAGGCAGCAGATAAGCCGAAGACATTAACAGAATCTATGGACGACGCAACGGACTTAACTGATATGCAGTTTGCTGCTAAAAATATGTTTATGGGAGATGAATACTCAAAGAAGAGGCAATTTTCAAGAGTGTCGAACGAAGCCTTTTTATCACTTTTACAATTTGGTCTTAATAATGAAGTAATGACTACAGATCCTAGTAAGCCAATAAACATAGGACATATACTTGATAAATTGTATGCTGATTATACAATAGGATTAAACGGAGAGGGTAGAATTGATATGGCTAAACTAGTCGGAGCAGCCAGAGAAGTTAAGAAAGAAGAGAATTTAATTAAGGGACTTTAATATGAGTCTAAAGGATAGAGATTATATGAGCGATAAATACGATGAAAAAGATACAGAAGAAGTTGACATGTATTGCCAGGAGTGTCTCAGGCAAATACCTAAGCCGTCTGAGTTTAGGAGTTTTGAAGCTTTAAGAGAATATATGGCAACTGGATTGTGTCAGGAGTGTCAAGATAAGAAAAGGTTGCTAGAGTTAAAGGCTAAGAATTTCTTTCATAAAGGAGAGAGGGGATATTAAATATGGATGCACAAGAAATTAAAGAGAAAAAGAAAGAGTTAGCAAAAGAAATAATAGTGTTAGCCAAAATGCAAGGAACCTATACTGGATTATCGGCAGAAAAGATTGCAGATGCTCACTCTTTAAATGAATTAAGATTAAGTCTGCAAAGAATGAAGAGATAAAGAATGGCAAAAGCCAATGTTACTATAATCGAGGCACCAATGGGTGAAGGCAAGACTCTTACCGTAACTGGCATAGTAGTCGATGATTATTTAGCTCATGTTACTGGTGTTTATTCCCCTTCTGGTAACTATTTTAGAGCCAGAAGTTATAAAGGAGAATGGATTGAGATATTTCCTCCAGATGAGTTGTTGATGCCATCTAAACAACTTGTTGATACTCAAGGAAATGTAATTACTAGTCAACAGCCAGTACCAATTAGATATGAAGTTCCAAATAGCAAGATTATACATGCCGATCCTTCTAAGGGTTGGATGATTGAGAGCGATACAAAAATATTTGCTAATTATCACTTATATGGAATAAGAGCTGCTTATTGCGATGCAGCAATGATGTTGGAAAATTTGAATAATGCCAATTTATCTCATTGTAAAATGATAATTGACGAAGCTTATATACAAGGCGAAGCAAGACGTGGTATGAATGCATTAAGCCTTATGTACACTTGGTTTGCGCAACAAATGAGGAAAAGAGATATTGAATTATTTTTGCTAGTACAACATGGTAGATTTATTGATTGGAGATTTAGGTACATAGCAAAAAGGAAAATACTGTGTAGATATAACGAGAAGACTCAAATGATCAGATTGTTAGTACAAAATCTTGGAAAGGGAACAGAAAGACCTTTCAGGTACTGGGGTCCACAATATTGGAAATATTATGATACAAACGAGTTGCCTCCAATGCCACAAGAAATGATTACAAGAGCAGGAAAGTGGGCTTAAAAGTATCGATATGGAAGCAGTAATATTTATATTAGGATTCTGTGCAATAATAAGCTTCATTGCATTTAGGTCAACATTCTTTGGACTAAAATTACTTGCAGGAATGTCCTGGATTGCATTTATAGTTTATTGGGTTAGCAATCCTTTGCCAACCGAATTTCCTCAAGGGGAAGGAGCACATACTGCCATTCTTGTTATAGCAATAGGATTTGGTTTAATGATTGTATTATCTGGATTATTTAGAGGCATACAAAGAACAGAGAGGTGGGAAAACGGAGAAGAGACAAGTAGTCATCTGAGTTTACCGAATTGGATGAAAAATATGACAGTTAATGATGTAGAGAGAAAAAAACGTAATACAGCTAAAGAAGTTGCCGAGTACGAAGACAAAATGGACAGAGCATTAGGATTAGGAAAATATAGCAGGAGAAGATAGAAATGAAGATCTATCAACTTAGTCAAATTGGAGCAAGAATTGCTAATAATACTAATGCTCCCGATACAAGTAACTGGAGAGTTATATTTGCGTTAAGTAAAATTGGATATGCCACACCAGATCAAATAGCTCTGCAGACTGGATTGGAAGAAGGCGAAGTTAATAATGCGCTTGTTATACTTAAACATAGAAATATTGTTATAGAGAGATAAGATTAGTGATTAATATATCAGATAAGGATATGTAAATTATCGGAGGCATGCAATGGATGAACAAAGTTTAGCAGATTTGGAACTACAAAATGAAGCAATGAGTCAAAAGTTAAGTATAGAAGAAAAGAAGTCTCTTATCGCAGAAGCAAAAAGACGACACGGAAAAGATTGGGCTAAGATGTTAAATTTTAAGTCGGGAATGAATTGGAATGAATTAAAATTTCGTTTAAGTTAGCAATAGAAAGGATGATTATGGCAACTCCGTTTGAAGAACTTGTAAAAAGAAATGCTGAGGCAGGATATACGAGTATATTTAATAGAAAGAAACCTTTACCTTATCAAAGACAAAAAACGTCAGAAGAGACAAAAAAGAAAATAAGCTCTGCTCTTAAAGGTCGTGTTGGTTTGTTAAACAATCATTATGGAAAGAAACATACAGAAGAGAGCCAAAAGGTGTAAGCATATTGTAGGAGGAAAATATGGCAATAACAACAGATACATTTGATAGTGGCAAATTTGAATTATATGGCAAGATGGCAAGACTTGCAGCTAAGTGGGAATTGCCACACGACAGATTAGATAACGGAGTGGTATTACATGACATACCTCAAGGAACTGCAAAGTCGTCTACTATTATAAGCACAGCAAGATATTATGCAAAGCAATCTGGTTATCAAATAAGAGCTACTTGGCTTGATAACTGGACAGTAAAGATTGTGTGGTATAGGTAATGAGTGTTACTTACATAGATGCTCCGCAAAGATGCGGAATGTGTTTATCAACTTGCTTTATGTTGTTACATGACTTAAAAGAGATAAGACTACAAAAGGAGGTTTACTTTATGAAAAATCCTTGTGGATCAAGATGGGAACAGCCTGGAATAGTTGGTAGTCCGATTGGGAAAGGACAAAAGACTAAGGAGAAAGTCAAAAGTGTTTTGGGAAAAAAGGGAACAGTAAAGAAGTTTATTACTGGTTAAGCCAGAATATACAAAAGAAGGATAATAAAAATGGAAGCTTATTGTATGAAATGTAAGAAGAAGAGAGAAATGGAAAACATAACTAGAGTCAAGATGAAGAATGGTCGACCTGCTGTTAAGGGGAAGTGTGTAGTATGCGGCACAAAGATGTTCAAAATAGGAGCAAAATAGAAATGCCAAGCCACAAAGTTATAAAAGTTACAGATAAACAAACAGGAAAATTAAAAGGATACCAAACTGAAACAGGACAATGGATAGCAATTATAAGAGATGGATATCTTTCAACAACAGATTATGGATATAGAGTTGGTTATAGAGCAATGGAGAATAAACTTTATACGGAGCTAGGAAATTTAGCCTATTAAATTAGAAAGGAATTAATTTAAAATGACAAAAGGTTTCCATAATACTACGAGTAACAATATTAAAAATCCGCTTAAAAAAGGAAATAAAACTGGATTAAAAATGCATCATACTAAAAATCTAAAAGGAAGTGGATTAAGTGAGCCAAGTTCGCCGTTAAAATAGTAAAGGAGACAGTAATGGAACTTTACTGGTAGGAATAAAAATAAGGAGGAATCTTAAAATGGCTGATACAGATTGGGGCGGATTACTAGGAACAGTTGTTATGGGAGGAGTTGCTGTTAAAATGACACAGAGTATGTTTGGGAACAGTGGTAATAATAAACAGAGTAATAAAAAGAGGTCAAAAGTCAGAGTTGTTTATCCTTCTACTCAGTATAGACCGTGGTAATTAAGGAGAAAAAGATGTCTTGTAGTAATAAACAAACAAAAAAGTTGAATAAAGTTAGACGTAAAAAGAGCGAGAATTTCTCTGATGAGTCTAGTCCTTTGCTGCAAGTAGTTCTCATCAAGTATTTGGTAGCAGTAAAATGTCTGGAAAGCTAAGAAAGAAACTCTTATAAAACGTCATAAATTTTATGCCATATATAATTAGACACAGACATGGAAAGTGGCTAACTGTTAATGCTGAAACAGGGAGGATACTTGGGCGTCATGAAACTAAAAAGAAGGCGGAGTCACAAGCGAGACTTGTTATGGGAATTGAACATGGCTGGGAACCAACAAGGAGGTAAATAATAATGTCCAGAATGTTACCAGAAACTATTAAAGATGAAAGAGGTAATCTTTTCTTCAAATATCACACTTTCAAATTCAGAGAAGATATGAAAAGAGAAGCAGAGAGATTACAACATCTTGGATTTAAGACTTATGTATTAAGTCAAGTAAATACAGATACTTTATATTCTAATCCAAAAGCTGATTACTAAATGTCTAAGTTTGAAAAGCGAATCAAAAAGAAAGCAGGGAAATTTGTGAAGTATTTGTTTCCTGTGATAAAGAAAGGTAGGTAAGATATAACAAGAACTCCTTTTCAAGAATATTTTATAGATGGAATTACTTGGGAAGATACAAGTGTTAGAAAGTATAAAAGTAAAAGAGATGCAGACTTAACTGTAGAATATTACAGAAAGTCAAATCCAAAGAGAAAATATAGAACTCTATATGATTATGAATCAAATGAATATATTGTTATAAGAAGTAAAAATTAATGCTAACAAAATATCTTAAATTTTGCATTGTCGGAGGAACTGGAGCTCTAATAACATTTGGAGTAACCTGGTTGCTGACTGAAGAAGTTGGATTATGGTATATGGGAAGCCTAGTAATAGCGACACTCATTGCCATGACCTCAAACTTCTTGTTTAACAACTACTGGACATTTGCAGTTAAAACAAGAACTCCTGAAGATGCAGACTACGAATGGTTTGCATTCTATCATGGCAATCCTATTCAGAAATGGTGGAAAAGAAACATTGCAAAAACAGTCTGGGAATGGATACCACATTCTAGTAAATTGCTAGATATTGGTTGCGGAAGTTCTCCTATTATCGGACATTATAAAAGAGCAATAGGTATTGACAAGAACGATAGTAAAATAAAATTTATGAGAGAAAAGTTTCCAGACAACTTTTTTGTATCAATGAACAGTACAGACAAATTTAAAAATAATAGTTTTGATTTTGTATTATGCATAGAAGTAATAGAACACTCAAAAGAACCAGAAAAGATAATATCGGAAATTTCGAGAGTTACAAAGGCTTATGGCAGAGCAATAATTGCTACACCAGATTATAGTAAGAAATTATGGCATATAGCAGAAAAATTTACACCATATAAAGAAGAGCATTGCACAAAGTTTACAAAAGAGTTACTCGAAGAAATGTGTCGTAAGCATAAACTTTTACCATCTAGATTCGTGTATGTAGCTGGGTGTGATCTTGTAGAAGAGTTTGTAAAGGCTGAATAATGATTAATGTAATCAAAAGAGAGAAATATACTATCATATTTTTACTTCTTATTAGTATTATAATATTGATTCCATTAATAACCAAAAATCATATTTATAATAATATAACTGGATATGACCAGCCAAGAAGTGATTTCAGGGACTTTACAACAATGATATCTGGCTGGATGAATGGAAACGAAGTTCGTAACGATTTATATTTAGCCAGAATGATTACAGGATATCCGATGGGAGTTATAAGCAATGCGACAGGAATAAACATAGATACTATATGCATTATATTCTATTTTCTAAGTTTAATAATTATAACTGTTGCAATGTATTTGATTGTTTCTAGATTATTTGGAGTAGGTTGCGGAATTTTCTCTATCGCTGCTTCTGTTTTTTGCTCAACTGGAATATTGGCAATGTTTAAGTATGGAATGAATGCCAGTATATTAAATATGTACTTAGTATTACCACTTGCAATTATAATGACTACAAAGTGGTTTGACCAGAAAAAGATTGTGTATCTAGTATTAGCTTTATTTTTCTTTGGATTCTTTAGTTTGTTTCATTTAACATCTCTGTACCTTCCTTATGCTATTGGTATGTCAATTTTCACATTTTTAACCTATTGGATAATTAAAAAGAAAAACATGCTAAGAATGATTATATTTCTGTTATGCATATTAAGCATAAACATAATTATTTCTCATTTTGCATTTCCAGGAGAAACTGCTCTAAACAATATGGCTATAAATAATATAAGTTCAATGACAAGTATAGAAGAAGCACATTATCTCTCAAATACTCCTCTGACAATAACATTCTTTATATTCAACTATCTTTCTATATCGGTATTAGGGTTGCTGATATTACTTGTAATATTATTACCAAAATACTGGAAAGAAATAGTTGTTAAAGAAGATGGAAAAATGCTTCTAATGTTGTTGTCTGGGTTCGCAATAGTTCTTGGGGCAGGAACTTTCTTGCCATTATCTCCAGAACCGGTACGAACTGCAACAGACTTTGCAACTATACTTTCGCTAGTAGTAGCAATAGTTTTATACCAAATTACAAAACAGAAAAACTTAAAAGTAATAAAAATAGTAAGTTGCTTATTGGTATTGCTCGGGATAGTTCCAAATTTAATAGAATGGATTAAGTGATGAAAAAGATACACAACTTTGTACTAAACTATTGGGCGGAGTTATTAATATTTGGATCTATATTTGCAGCATTGATGATAGATTGTATTCCTGATTATAGTTGGATTAATACAGATTGCGATGGTCCACACTATACATATAGCGCACAATACTTATATCCTGCGCACAAGACAAGTGCTCCTTTATTTCTTTTAATTGGCAACTTATTTTTAAAAATACCATTTGGAACAGAAGCATGGAGATTTGCGCTTCTTTCTGTATTAACGAGCTTGGTAACATCGATATTTATATATCTAATTATTAAAGACAAGACTGGCAAAAGGTGGTTTGGTATTGCAGGAAGTTTGATTTATAGTAGCTCGGCATTAGTTATAAGCCAAAGTATAATAATAGAAACTTATTCTCTTGTAACAATGTTTGGAGTCATGGCTTACTATTTTTCAGAGAAAAAGAAATGGATTTGGACTGCAATTATGCTTGGAGCAGGCGGAGCAGTTCATCATTTAATTGGATTCCCAATTATTGTACTATTAATAGCACACAAAGAACTTAGAAATTGGAAGTATTTAGCAATAATGACAAGCTTCTTATTATTTTATCTTTACATACCTATCACAAACAGACCTCCTTATATGTGGCAAAGTGCTAATTCAAATCTTGGAAGTAGCTTCTTGAGTGATAATTTGTCAACCATGATGATGTTGTTGGGCGGACTAAGCATTTGGGAATTACCAAAGAGAATATTAGATACATTTGGACTACTTGGCGTTTCTCTTGGATTGGCTATAGTCCCAATAGCAATAATGTTAAAGAAATGGAAGACAAAGTTATTTTGGTTGTTTGTGCTTCCGATAGTTTATTATATGGTAAATCTTGCACCACAGACTTATGTATATATAATGCCAAGCATTGCATTTGGAGCAATAATGGCTGGACTTGGATTACAAAGATTTGGAAAGAAATATGCTGGTAAAATATTGAGTGATAACAAGACTAAATTTGCAACAGGAGCTATCGTATTGTCTTGTTTAATTATGCTGGGATTTAATTGTAATTACTTTGATGTAGGAAGAACTTTGGATAAAGACTTATCGGCTAGAGAGTTTTATGATAAAGAATTAAGTAAAATTCCAGATGGACATATATTGTTGGCTCAACAAGGCTGGGAATGGGCTATGGTTTATCCTTATAATAAAAATGAGAATAGAAATATAATACCAGTTTGTGTGGGCACTTTGGCTAGTAAACAATATCAGAATTTGCTAAATGAACAGGGAGTAATCTTTGACAGCCCACCAGAAAAATTAAATTTGATACAGACACAAAATTTTATATTACAGTCAATAGTAAACAATAATGATAATGTTTGGATAACTTTACCAATGGATACTAAAACATACGGAGCAAAAACAGATAGAATAGAAGGGCATGAACAAGAGCTAAACCAGACACCAAAGAGTATTGACAAAGATATTGTTTCCTGGAAGTGGAATCCCAGCAATCCATACGACATTATAACCGGAGCGATTGAAGTAGATGAGTGGGTATACATTATCTTTGGCAATTACAGCATAATGACTTTTACGATGATGGGAACGATTGGCGCAGTGCCATGTTGGGTGTTATGGATGTTTTTTGTTAAGAAAAAGAAATGGAGCTTCAAAAAACTAATCGGGAGGTCTGAAAGTGCCAAAGTGTAATTTATATAACGAACACGATTCGAGAACAAATGAAATAAAATATGGAGCAGGCACTCCTGATAAATGTCCATACGAAGCGCAATATGTTGTTCATCAACTAAATGGCAAAGATTGGTATTTATGTCCTATGCATTATAGAAAGATGAAGAACTCTGGAGTATTGAGTAAGTTAATTAAAATGGGTAGAGTTGAAAAACTCTTTTAAAAAGCGGAGATAAAATGCCAATAACCTTTAAAGACAAAACTGAAGCAATGGAATATGCAAGGCAAAAACAAAAAGAAGGCTTTTCTATAGACATTTGTGGAGATAGTAAAGGAGATTATAAGTATATAGTTACTCTGGGTAAAAAGGTAAAAAGACCTGTTAAAGGAAGTGCTTTTAGTCCTTATATAGAAAGAGACGAAGTTTATACAAGCGAAACTAATAATCATATGCTAAAAAGAATAGAAAGCACTAAAGCAAAAAAACTTAGAAATAGGAATGACATTATTAGATTGGCTAAGAAAGAATTTAAGAAGAATGGATATAAAAAATTAAAAGTAGAAATAAAAGATATTAGAGATAGAGATGGAATGAGTGATGCGGAAATAAAAAGTGAAAATGGAATAGTTGCATTGTTAATACATCCTATTCACCAATATACAACAAGTGGAAATTTTAAAGCAACTCTTGAACATGAAATTAATCATTTAAAGGAAGGTATAAAAGATGCCAAAGTTTAAATATGTTGCAACTTTTATGACAAAAGAAGGAGCCGAGCATTATGAAAAGATACAGAGAGCTATTGGGTATGAAGTGAAAGTATTAAAACAAGAGTCTCCTTTTACGGGAGATGTTCAGTACGTAGTTTATCAAACAAGAGAGAAGGTTAGATAAGGAGGACTAACATGGGATACTGGACAGACAAGAAACCAAAGCCTGAAAACTTTGCAACAAAGGATGATGTCAAAGAGCTTGATAGGAAACTAGAAAAGCTATTGAAGCAAGAACAACCACAAACTACAATGGGTGCAGCTAGAAAAGTAGTTGGAGGAATATCAAAAGGCATTAACGATGTTGCTAGAAGTTTGAATACTTCAAATAGTGGCAAGAGAATGAGAATTGGGAATATGCCTGATCGCAAACCACCTATTGCGAGGACAAAGGTACATAATCCGATAGCTGGTGAAAGTGCTGGAATGAAAAGACACAGAATTAGTAATGCGCCGTTAGACTGATAGAATTGCTTAAAAGAATGACTATAATAAATAATACAGACCGAATAAAATATAAGCCCTTATCAGAACAACCAGACTCGGTTATAAGAGAAATAAGAGCCTTCCGTCAGGTTGTAAAAGAGATTATAATATATAGATCTAAAGGATATTGCGAAATATGCAATCAGCCATTTGGAGTAAAAAGTTTTAAACTAGAAGGACATCATATAATTCCTCCGACTAAGTATAAAGGAGAGAATCCAAACGAGAGGGAAAACGTAGTCGTTTGTTGTAAATATTGCTATCTTAATCATGTATTAAAAGGAGACAAGAAGTGGTTAAACGGTGGATTTAAGGTACATATTAGAACTGCCGACGAGAAACTAAAAGAGATAGAGTATAATAAAAATAGCATAATTGCTCCAAAGACTAATATCAAAAAGTTCTTTGGAATAAAGTTTGATAATAAGTCGTGGCACATAAGAATAGGTATTAGTTTAGTTAAAAAAACAAGATGAAGATAAAGGAGGATGACATGCCAAGCACAAGAACATTAACTGCATTCACAGAGAGCCAGGCAGAAACTTTGGCACAAGACTATAGAAATCAAGGACTTGTTGCTAGGGTTAAACAAGTTAGTGCAAATGAATGGAAAGTAATAATATCTGCCGGCTTAGCCGAGCCAACAGAAAGAATTTTAAATACTCCGGGAGTTATACTAGAAGAGGAAGAAGCAGAACTTGAAAAAGCTGTTAGAAAAAGGAGATTTGAGAAAGAAGTAGAGAAAAGAACTGCTCTTACACCAGAAGAAGAAAGAGAAGAGTTTGAAAAGGATCTAGCTAAACAACAAAGACAAGAAGAATTAAAAAGAAAGGCTAGACAAGAAGAAACAAGAAAGCTGGCAAGAAAAGCTGAAAATTCGTTCGAAACTTGGAATAGGCTGTATAGACAAGGAATAGTAAAAGAGTCTTACGAAGAATGGATTAGGACAGACTTTAAAAAGAGACAACTTGATATAGAAGAAGGAGAAAGAGCTACTCGTTTAAAAAGAGAAGAAGCTGATCTAAAATTAAGAGCTAGTGATAGAGAAAGCAGGGGAAGAAAGAAAGAAAATTATGAACCAATGTATGATCCTGAAACTGGAAAAATTATTGGTTATAAGAAGAAAAAAGAAGGCTGGGCTCCCCTTGAAAAAAGAGGAAGAGAGTTAATACAAAAAGCCGGAGAAGTCCCTGTTGTTAAGTCTGGCGAGTTTACCGAAAATTTATTATCTAGTGCGACTAGAAGTATGAGTATAAAAGGCGGATTTAAAAGATCTGTACAAAAACCAGCTAGAGAAGAAGACATTCCTACTGCAGCAAGATATGTGAGACCTAAGATTTCTACTCAAGGCGCAGTTGGAATTGAAAGACCTGCTATTGGGAACATAAATACTTCGGGAATAAGTAATAGTAATTTGAGACCAGATTTAAATAGAGTAAGTATGCCAGTAAAAGGAACTTTAAAAGCTAGTATACCACAAGAAGGAACTATTAAAGCGACTGTTAGTGCAAATAAAATAAAAGCAAATATTGGAATAGATGAAGTTAAAAAGAATAGATCTTTGGGAATACCTTATCTTAAAAATGAGCTAGATTCCGAATAAAAAAGGAGAGAGCTTAACGTATGGGAATATTGTACGAAGACAAAGAATTGGCAACAGAAAAACAAAAATGGTTTAAAGAAGATGGAATTAAATCAGAAATTAATAGAAGAAAATATGGGGGTAAATGGTACTACGAAGTGAGTGTTTTAGGACAAAAAGGAGTATCTGATGACGCTAGAAAACTAGTCGAAAAGGGAATTAAACCAGAACATTTTATTGGTTACGATTTATCAGAGATACCATCGGAAGAAAAGAATTTTGCTCTTGCAATAAAACCTAGTTCGCATGTTGCTGGAAAAAGAATACCACCACACATAAGAATATCGCATGAACTGGCTCATCAAAAACTTGGGCATGAAGAAAATGAATATATGACAGAATTAGATAGAATAAAAAGAGAAGAAGACGCATGGAGAAAAACAGCAGAGCAATTGAAGAAAAATGGAGAGTGGGAAGACGCTAAAGAATATGCTGTTGCTGCCCTTTCCACATATTATGAGGGGGAAAAACATGAGAGCAGAGAGGAACAAGATCCTGTTAGTATAGAAAGTCTGGAAAGAGCTAAGGAATTTATATTTAAGCTATAAAATAGGCTTAGTCTGTTTTACAGAAGGGAGTTTTATGAAGAATCCGAGCAAGATTAATCAGCCAAGTTTAAGTAACCCAATTAAATCTAATGGTTCTCCTAAGTACCACAAGCACAGGAAAAAAATTAAGAGAAGTTTGTGGGGTCTGTAATGGGCAGAAGAACAGAGTTGCTGACTTGGTATGAGGTAAAAATTAGGAAGCCAGGAGATAGGCTTCTAAATAATGGACAAAGGGTTGAAGGAGGCGAGATTTTCTCTCGGCTGATAGAAGCCAATAAGCCAGACCACGCTAGATCTAGATGCAGAGGATTTGGTCAAATATTATCAATTAGAAAGATACACAAAGATGATGTTATAGGAACTTTAGATAGTATGAATTTGTCTGATATAATAGGCAGACCAATAAAAGAAAGGAGATTTGATGCTATTGTAGATAATACAAGTTTAGATGAGTTAATATTCGGAAGCAGAAAAAGAAAAGAAAGAGAAAGGTAACAAAAAATAACAGGAGGTAAATTAAAAATGGATGTAAGAGATTTAGAAATAGCAGATGTAAAAGCTATTGCAAAAAGTAGAATAGAAAGAGATAAAAAGATACAGTTCAATTTAAAGTTTATAATTCCGTCGGTAGTTTTTCTGATAATGCTGTTTGCTGGCTTTTGTATTTCGATTATTCAGGTTGCCGATGCAGAAGGCACAAAAATAAGCTATTTCGACAAGAATGGGGAAGAAATTAACTTTATTAGACAAGGAGATGTTTATCTTCTAAATAACGAAGTTGTGGCAATAGCCACTAGAGAGACAAGCAACAAGAATACAAATTTACCAACATTCTTTACCTATATTGGACTTAGCGGCTGTTTCGTCGTGCTTGCATTTTACTATATATGGACAAAACCAAGACTTGTTAGAAAACTTGTGCAACAGTGGAAAGATACTGGGTCGTTTGAGCGAAGCGAAGAACTTAAATAACAAGAAAAGTAAAAGAAAGGAAGAAAACAAACAGGAGGTTAGTTTATTATGGTACAATCAATAGGGAATGAACAAAACAAAGATAACCCATTAATGCCAAAGGGAGATAATGTGAATCTTGAACAGGGACACTCGTCTCGGCAAGATTCAAGATATAAACCAATGACTACATCTGGCTTAGAGCCAGAAGATGAACCAATAAGGAAAAAGGGATTAGGAGATATTAACTGGACATCTTTCTTGATAAATATAGTAATAGCTCTTGTTGTAGTCATGATGATGAACTCTTTTTTCATGCCAGTAGTTGGAAAGAAAACATACCAAGCAGATATTACAAGACTGGAAAACGATCTTGTTGCAATGAGAGAAACCGACGTAGGATTATCGGATAAGATAAAAACACTAGAAAGCTCTCTTGCTGGCAAAACAAATGAATTAACCGAGATAGCCAATGCAATAAGAACAGAAGTAAATGACAAGATAAAAGAAATAGATAATAGGATTGATTCTTTAAATGGAATATTAACTAATTATGCAACGGTAGGAAGTGTTGGGCAGAATACTGCCGATATTGCAACCTTAAGAAGTAATTTAGGAATAATTGAAGGAAAAGTAAATGGGATTGATCTGAGCACAATAAACACTAATCTAACAAATATACTACAAACTACAATTCCAGGTATCCAACAAGATATAATAGATTTAGAAGAAGCAATAGAAGGTCTAGAACAAGGTGATACTGCAGTTGCGCCAACAACTGGGGAAGTTCTGGCTGCTGTATCTAATTGGACTGGTAATTCGGCTCTTTCGTTTACAGCAGTTCCTGCTAATAGCACACAGACTCAATTTCTAACATTTCAAGTGAATAACGGAACAGGGCAAGTTATAAATAACTTACAGCTTGGAATAGGGTTGCAGTTACGAAGGAATAATGATGTGATTGCAACAGGACTTGGAACTGGTGTTACAGTAACTCTATCGTCTATTGGTGGAATAACAATATGGAATCCCCAGAACACTGGATATAATTACTTGCTAGGTTTTACTAATGCCGTAACAACAGGAGTCTTTTCTGGGATAGGAGCAATATCTCAAAATCCTGGAACAGCCACATATCAGCTTGCGGTAACTGTTACTAATCTGGGAGGAACAGACATAGAAGCATTTACAATGTATCCGATGGTACAAGTAATAAGTTATCAGTAAATAAACTAGAACAGAACAAAAAGGGCAGAGGATTATTAGTCTTCTGCCCTTTTTTGTGGCAATTAAGAATTGGTTAACTTAGGACACTTAGTAACAGCATTCAAGGAACACTTATAGGCTTGCGGACAATGAAAACATTTCTTCATAGGTAATTGGTAATTACTCATTACTCCTCACTCCTCTTTATAATCTCTTTTTACTAATTTACCATTTATCAACATAAAGCCAGATAGAATGCCATGTTCTGTTATAGTTAGATGTTCAGTATTAAAGACTTTTTCTTCCTCAAGTATTGCGAGTATCTTTCCTTCTTCATCTTCGTATCTTAATATAGTGCCGTTGGTATCGATTACTTTTATGATAAGTTCTAAAGACACTAAACTCCCTTCCGTTTTATTACCCAACATATTTCAAGACACCAAAACAAAATGTGAATGCTTAGTACCCGAATGTCACCATTACCCTGACTTTGGAACCAGAAGCCTAGTCCTAAGTCAAAATTATTCTTCCGTATCATCGAGTATATGCGTATCATCTTTGAATTCCTTAATTGTTGCTACTATTTCTTTAGGAGCTATGCCGATGATATCTAAAAGGATGTTGCGCATGGTATCATTATCTGGAATTATTATTCCAGCAAGTTGAGCAAGAACAGAAGATGGGAGAGATTTGGATTCTAATGTTATTTGGACTTTACCCATTGTTAACTCCTTGCTATTCGTTTTAATTCGTCAACAGATGTTTGCTGATTACGAACTGCTTGCTCGTTATGGATTTTGAGCAAGCGGTCTCTTTCTTCTCGAAGACATTTGTTTTCAGATTCAAGACGCTGACATTTGTTCCGAAGGTCTTTTGCTGATTGAGCATATTCAACATAGGAATCTTTTTCAGTTGCCCATTTGATGACTTTTCGGAGTAAGGCATCCGCAATGTCGTCAGCCGTTACAAGAGAAGGAGAAGATGATTTGACTTTAGTTTCAATTTTTACTTTTGTTCCCTTGTGCTGCCATCTAATATGGCGAGCCAGTGCTCCTGCTTTTGAAGTATCAACAATTTGGTGACAAATGGGACACTCTGCTGTTGGTTTGAGTTTCATGTTATTTATTCTCCTTATTTGGAATAGCGATAAACTGCAAGTGTTTGAATCCTTGTATTTTTAGTTCGGAGTTTAGTTTCTTAACGAGTTGATTTACTTGTTTTGCTGAAATTGTCATACTGTATAAATCTCCTTTCCTTCTTGTAATTCTTTGAGAGCTTTTTGTTGCTCAAACTGAGCTTCGTTTATAGCGATTGATAATAAAGTTCCACAAGTACCAACATATTGCCGACCATCTTTCCAATGAGCAAACAACCAGATACCAGACTGCTTGCCTTCGTAGTAAGCGTTAATTTCTTCTATTGTGTTAAGTCTCATTTTTAATCCCTCCAACTTAATTCTTTTGCCCAATCCGGAAAAATCTGCTCAGCAACTTCTTGTGGAAGTTTATCGCCATTTGCAGCGACTGATGCTTCGTCTGAATCTATCCACGGAGTTTGATGATAAGCAGACCAGTCGTTGACACCACCTTCGACTGCCACAACTGTTATAATTGTCGAGAGACCCGATTTGGAGTAACAGAATCCAGGCATGGCAAGAAAGCGAAGTTTTGGATAATTTCCGATCACGATTCGTTTTGATTCAATTCTATTCATTGTGCATCTGATTCCTTTCTTCTTCTATAGACATTGTGTTCCTGTATATCTCACAATAGTTTTCAAGATGATGCTTTAAACCTATTAAGTCAAAGTCTTTTTCATCGCAGAATGGACAAGTTATGTCTTTCTTACGGTTATTATTCCAGCCACACCATTTACAGTCGCCAACTTTACAAGAACGACTTCTGCCTGGACATAATATTAGTTCTTTTTCGTCGTCTGTATAAGTCACAATAACTCCTTTGCTATTTTAATCCACTTCTCTATCTTTTCTTTTGTTTCTTTGTGTGTCAATAAGACTTCATTCTGTCCTCTTTCATATTTGCCAAATGCTAGATTAGGTTCAGGAAAAGCAAGAGACTGAAGTATTATTTCGAAACCAAGACAGCACTTGACAAATCCTTCCTTAATTGCAAACGGATAAAATTCGTCTTCAGTAATTTCGGGAATCTCGACTTCAAATCTCTCTGTATGGACGAAGTCAGAAGCATTTTTAATTACTGTATTAGGAAATTTTGACAGGATTAAAGATTCAACCGATTTATCAGCATAGACTAATTCATAAAAATCAGACTTTTCCATTAAGTATTACTCCTTGTGCAGCATTAACAGCTCTTTCATTTTTACCCATACTGTCTTTCCTCCCCTCCGTAAAGTGCTTTGTCCTTCCAATATTTATTATCCTCTATCAATTCCCTTTCTTCCCTTGCTGCCTCCCTAAGTTCTTCTTCGTAAGCATCTGTTTCTCTTTCAATAAAATACCAGAGCTTACCAGCAGCAAGTGCACTAAACTCGTTATGAAGTTTATTCCATTTCTCTTGGACTTCTTCGTTTGTTCCATCACAAGCCCGACAAACTATTAGATTGCCAGTATTCTTTCCAAATACAAAGCGGTACTGGTCTCCTGCAATAAACCTATACCCACAAAGATAGCAGCGGAAATATTTCCCATTCTTTCCACCACTCCAGGGTTGCCTTGTTTCTTCTTCTGTAGCTATTCTTGGTTTTTGGTCTGTAAAACTCATATTCCTAACTCCTTTCTAGCTTCTTTATCCCATTTAGCAGGTGTTTCAGATTCAAGTTTGTAAGCATATTCCACACTTTCTGGAATATAGTCGTCGTAGTAACAAACAACTTCAAGATAAGACCCAAAGTCGTGTGGAAATGATTTAAGTGCAATATGTGCTGCTGTTGGCTCTTCACCGAATTGTCGCCTGAGCTGATTACAGAATGCAATACATTCTTTGCGAGATTGTTCGGCATAATTGTCCGAACCGACTTGCGCACAAGGTTCGTCAGTTGGAGTTGGTCCGATGTTAATGTAGTCTCTCATTTTAATACAAGTCCTCCTCTTTACAAACTTTGAAGTCAAAATTAAGCATAAGTCCACAATGATTACATTTGTAACCATAATAGCGAAGGTTTAAAAATTCTCCACAATCTGGGCATGTCTTTTCTTCTTGTTCATCTTCGGTTCCATCATACTCACTTGGTAATTGTTCACCACATTCTCTTGGCATTTTACAGTCCTATCCATATTTTATTTACATCTGCATAATCATAAAGTTGATCCAAGCACAAGTTGCAAGTATAAACAGTATTTGCCTTATCGCACTCCTCGAAAAAACTATTGAGCATCTGTCTCCAGGGCATATTATTCTTTAGATAAGGCAAAACAGATTGCTTAAACTCTTTTACTATATCTGTCTCGGAATCGTACTCGCCACACTTATTTAGCAAGTGCCGCAATTCATTATCCTTTGCTTTCCAGTTTGTCATGCTTTCTCCTTTCTCTTTCTGCGTCTATTAAATTCGCATAATACTCAACACTTGCTTGCTGTGCCAAACTGCAAACAATCCAAGTTTCTGCTTCGTTTAATTCATAAAAGTCCTTTCCGTATTTATTTAGCGCAATGTCGTCACAAGCTCTGGTATATATTTCTTTCATTTTGCTCATCAAATCATTCCCATTTCGTAGATTGGATTTTTCCAACCACATGAACATTCTGGACAATCTGGCTCAATTATATTGCCGCACTTTCTGCAATAAACGATTCCATCAAGAGCTTCTGTCATAATGTCTTCAAGTTCGCTTTCATTATCCATCTTGTTTATCCTCCATCATATCATTTACTATTATCTTTGCCTTGTCGTGCGTTGCACGAGCTATGCTGTCAATGTGTTCGATTAAGATACGGGATAACTCTTCTCGAGATAGCTCAGATGATTCAAGTAATAGGGCTGCTCTGTGTATCATTTGTGTATCTCCTCTATCCATTCTTGATTCTTAAGATATACTTCACTGGCAAGTTTTCGAGCACAGTAGTCGCACACAGACTTAAAAGAATGGCTCATACCAGATGTATTATACTCAATTACATATTCTCCTTTATCTATTCCGTTTTTGCAAACAGAACAGAACCTCAATCTTTTTGTTTGCCCAATTCTAATGGTCATTTTTCTCCTTTCAAATACTTTACAAGTTCCTGATTTGAGACCTTTTCTCCATTAAGCACAGCACGAGCTTCAATGGTGTCAAGTAAATGCTGGCGAGATTCGGATGACATTTGAGATATAAGTTGCCGACCACGGAGTAGAAGATAATCTTGATAAGGAATCTTTAATTGTTGCTTGCGATTAAGCATTATCAATCTCCTTTAATACTGCTTGACCATGTAAATCCGAGCAACTATATTCTCTTTTATTAGCAAATCTTTCCGCCCATTCAAATGCATAACCACACAAGCATTTAATTCTCTCGTCTTCTTTATCTCCCCAGCGTTTCTGCATATAAAGAATATACCGCTCGGCAGTTCGCCCAGTAAGACCAGACTCTTTCGCAACATCGAAATAAGTTTCAACTCTTTCGTTTGTCATTATACTCCTTTCACTAATATTCTTCCGAGCCGTTTGTGTCCACATTTCAGATACCACTTCTTCCACCACTCTGTGACCTTTTCCAGAGACTCTTGGTCAACATTAACCAAGTCATTCTGTGCATCGATTGCAGCGGCATCCATCTCTGCTATGGTCTGTTCTTTGGATTTTTCTTCCATTGTTATTTAACCTCCTTTAATTTCTCTTTAGATATTTCAAACACAATAGCCATATCTTTACCTGAATGTAATCGCCATATCTTACCATCAAAAGAAGGTACTAAACCCTTTCTCCATAAAGCAGCACAGGAGTTAAAGTTCTGCCCTTCTTTTAGATATTTCCAATTCTTTATTTCTGGGAATAATGAACTGATATAACCCCTGACTGAATCCCCGACTGAAGCCCTGACTGAAGCCCAGACTGAAGCCCCGACTGAAGCCCTGACTGAATCCCAGATTGAATCCCTGACTGAAGCCCAGACTGAATCCCAGACTGAAGCCCTGACTGAAGCCCCGACTGAAGCCCAGCCTGAATCCCAGACTGAAGCCCATTCCTTTAAGAGTAAAATATCATTCTTTGAAGGCTTATGCCTCCTAACTTTCAGCGGGTTAATAGGGTTAAGGGCTTCTTGATAGTTAAATTTATAGATTATTTGCTTCCATTCATTAAACGCTTCCCATGCCATGTCTGAATGTTTTTTAGTGTACCAATCAGGGGCTATTGTTTCGTCTATTCTAAGTTCCCATGCATCATCAGGATATAAATAGGGATATTTTTTATTATTATCGGGGGTGATTTCAACACGGGCAAATAGCTTTGTATCATCTGCCTCGTATTCTTTAGTGTGTGGCGGGTTAAGATTGAACTCTTTTTCTATTGCATCGTGTGAATCCATCCCCGCTTTCCAATAAACTTTATCTTTTGTAACTAGACATGAAAATGCTTTACACATTTTATTTACTCCTCTCTGATATTTATTCTATTCTTTACTGTTCGAGCTGAGTTATTATTGTTATAATAAGCTCCGTCTCTTTTGAGATTTATGATCCGAGTTGTGTGGTCGTATCCTTTCGTGCTTATCTTGTTCTTGACTATTTCTCGTTGCTTCTGAGCTTGTATTGGGTCTTCGCATAAGATTGGATTAAAAGTGCTAGTCATAGAATTACTTACTCCTCTTGCACGGATTTGACAGCTTAGGCGATTTGACTTTACATGGATTAGAAAAACGAGTAGATAATTTGTATGGATTGGATAACTTAATTTTGGTAACCATAATCTAGAACTTCCCTTCCTCCTTTATCTCTTTTTATTGTATTATAGTTTAATAAGAAAATACCATTCGCTTATTTACTGGATCCCATGTTGCAGTTTGCTTTGGCTTTTTCGGGGCAGGAACAGCCTCTTGTCGTTCGACTTTTAACAGAGGTGTCATTTTAGGATGAGTTATTGTCTGTCGTTCTCGATTGGCTTTGGCAGAGCTTTCGTTGTCTACAAGAAGAGAAGAGATACGAACCTGGCGCAACTCGAAAACTGCAGCTCTTGAGATTTTCCAGGCGTCGGATTGGATTGCTTTCTCGAGCTCAGCTCTGGCTTCATCTTCTGTTTCGCCTTGAACGATATAGTGCATTGTAAAGCGATAAGAGTTTGACACGAGTGTTTCCTTTCTTAATTATCTCAGCTTGGGAATAGTAAATCA
>Ga0265297_10004617_pt1 | contig 22164 bp, 21 predicted proteins | sample Munlanlwell13791_FD_192502 | JGI IMG/M metagenome (GOLD analysis project Ga0265297, IMG submission 192502) | Leachate microbial communities from a municipal landfill in Southern Ontario, Canada - Leachate well 137-91 | ecosystem: Engineered > Solid waste > Landfill > Unclassified | place... | reverse complement strand
ATTGAATTGCTAGCCAATGCTGTTGTATCATATTCAGCCGAGCACTATTCTTCCAAGCCAATCACACCAACTGAAGGCTGTACAATTAATGGAACTTGTCCTCCTTCAATTAACGATTCTTTAAACACATATCTAGCTACTCTTCCAGCTGATCCTAACTCAGGCTCCTACTATACCTACCAATCAGACGGCAGCGATTGTACCATCTCTGCCTCTCTTTCCAATGGAACTACCTATCAATATTCTTGTGACAATCAACAAACTACAACTGGAACTCCAACCTCTGGTGTTTGTGGTTCCTCCAACACCCAGGGTTTCTATACCCAGCCAACTTCAAACTTCTGTTCTGATGGAACTATTCCGACTGTCTCTGGCACAGGGCCTTGGACCTGGTCTTGTCCAGGAACCTATCTTGGCTCTGATGCTAATTGTACCGCTTACCTAAACATTGATGGTGTTTGTGGCTCATCAAACAATACTAATGTTTACAATACTTCTTTTTTAACTAGTCCTTGTTCTGTCGGTACGGCTTCCGCTTTTTCTGGTTCTGGCCCTTGGACTTGGAATTGCACCGGTTCTTACAACGGAGCAAATCCTACTTGCACGGCTAACAAAAAAGTGGATGGTGTTTGTGGTTCTTCTAATGGTTCTAATACATACACCATCCCGACAGCTAGTCTCTGTTCTACTGGAACAGCATCTTCTGTTTCTGGTTCTGGTCCTTGGACCTGGACTTGTGCAGGAGAGAATACTGGAGCAACTAGTGGAACCTGCACGGCTAACAAAAAAGTGGATGGTGTTTGCACGACTGGATTAACCTATTACACTACGCCATCAAGTGGAAGCTGTGTTGCTGGAACAGCGACCTCTGTTGCTGGAACTGGTCCTTGGACTTGGGGTTGTAATGGAATAAATAGCGGAACCAGCACCTCAAGCACTGCTTGTTCTGCTTTAAAGAAAGTTGATGGAGTCTGTGGAGGAGCTAATGGCTCGTATTATGCATCTGCTCCAACTAGCAGTCTTTGTAATTCTGGCACTGCCTCAGCTTCTGGTTCATGGAGCTGGACTTGTGTTGGAGCTAATGGCGGAGCTAGCCCTTCTTGTTCGGCCTATCAGAGACAGTCTTGTTCTGCCTTGGGAGGATCTACAACTACTTGCGGATCAACTTCCTGCTGTCGACTGCCTCTTTCGTCTTGTCCAGTAGGCTGGTCTTATACTGGATATACAACAACAGTTAATGTTGTTTGTGCTTGTACCTTTAGTGGAGGTACTTGTGGTTATTGTTATTCTGGCTCATCAGCACCAGCTGAGTATGTGGCCGGTGGTGGCAGTAATTACTACTACTGCTATGATACAGGTGGCCATAGTTGGGGCAATGGATCAGCTGAAGGAGAATACGTTACACGCAGTTATATTTGTAGTAGTCCTCCAACTAGCAATACATATCGTTCGACCATTACTGAAATAGGCTGTTATTAATTTTGTGTCTTTAATATTTTCTTATTTTCTGATATAATTTATCGCATATGATAGAATTTAAAAATGTTTCAAAAGAATATCCTCCTAATTTAGTAAAAGAATCAAAGGTAGCTTTGCAGAATATTAATTTTACTGTTAAGCCGGGTGAATTCGTTACTTTATGTGGAAGATCAGGAGCGGGGAAAACAACTATCCTGAAAATGATTTCTTGTGAAGAGAAACCAACTTCAGGAAATGTTTTGTTTAACGACATTAATACTTTGGATGTTAAAAAAAGCGATGCCTATTTAGTTAGGCAGAAGATAGGATTCATTTTCCAAGACTACAAGCTTTTAGCCTATAAAACAGTTTACGAGAATGTGGCTTATGCCTTAGAAGCTTTTGATTTTAATCCTAGGCTAGTTAAAGATGAAGTAATGCAAGTATTAGAATTAGTTGGATTGGAGAGCAAGATTAATTGTCTTCCTAAAGAATTATCGGGAGGAGAAAAGCAAAGAGTTTCGATTGCAAGAGCTTTGATTCATCGACCAGAGATAATTTTAGCTGATGAGCCAACGGGAAATCTTGATCCTTATCACACCAGAGAAATTATTAAAATACTTTTAAAGATTAATGAGTCGGGGTCAACGGTTGTTTTGTCGACTCATAGTAGGGAGACAGTTAATTCTTTAGAAAAAAGGGTAATAACTTTAGAAAATGGAAGAATAATTAGAGATGAAGAAAACGGGGTTTTCTCTTTGTAAAAATATGATAAACTTTTTTAGAAAAACATTTAAAAACGGATGGGATAATTTTTGGCGACAGGGGTTTCTAACTTTTGCCACTTCTTTAGTGATTTTTATTGCCGTAATTTTAGGAACAGCCCTTTTCTTTTTTCAAGGAGGTGTTTCTTATTTAACTCAACAATTAGAAGACAAGATAGATATTTCGGTTACTTTTAAATCAGCGGTGGAAAGAGATGCTATTCTAGAAATTAAAGACAGTTTGTTGACTTTAGATCAGGTGAAAAAAGTTGATTATATTTCTTCAGAGGATGCTTATAATAATTTCATTACCGCTCATGAGGGAGATGAATACATGGAAGCTTTAAGCTTGTTAGGAACTAATCCTTTTTTGCCTTCACTTCGAATCCAAACTAAAGAGCCGTCTCAATACAAAGAAGTTTCCGCCTATTTAGCCAAAGATGAATACAAAGATTTGATTAGTGAAGTTAATGACTATAAAAGGGGAGTGATGATAGAAAAATTGAGCGAACTAACTAAGAGTGTTCAGATATTAGGATTATTTTTAACTCTTTCTCTTTCTTTAATTGCGGTAATTATTACTTTTAATACTTTAAGATTAAGTATTTATTCTCAAAAGGAAGAAATTGAGATAATGAGGCTAGTCGGTGCTAAAAATAGCTTTATCAGAGGCCCATTTTTGGTTCAGGGAGGGCTTTGTGGTTTCTTTGCCTCTATTATATCATTCATGCTTTTAACCATCGTCCTATTCGCATTAAATGCCCAAATGACAACCTTGTTTATGGGTTTTGATTGTTTAGCCTTTTTTAAGTCAAATATTTTAACTATCATCCTATTGCAATTAGTAGTGGGGCTTGGCTTAGGTCTTCTTTCATCATATTTTGCGGTAAGGAAATACTTAAGAGATTAAGCTAATCTCGGCTTGATTTCTTGTCTTTTTAATGGTAAAAAGTAATTACTTTCGGGGGTCGTCTAATGGTAGGACACCAGGTTCTGGCCCTGGTAATTGGGGTTCGAGTCCCTACTCCCGAACCATAAAATAATCAAATATATGAAAATAAGTAAAAGAGTCAAGCAAGTATATATCTCATTTTTGATCACAGCATTTTTGATTTGCTTACACGGCTTATTAAATATTATTTTTGATAAACAGGAATTAATTTCTCTGTTATTCTTAGGATTATCTTTGATTATTTCCGCATTTGTTATCATCTATAGCACGATGGAGTTTTCAATCACTAAAGAGCCAAGTGATCTATGGAAAGTAGGATTTTTGGGAATATTTGGATTAATTGGATTGATTCCAGGAATTGGTTATGGTTTTTTCGGACTTTTCGGACTATTTGTTTTTTTTGGGACTAGAGAATATTTTTAAAAACTATGAAAGATATATTATTCATTATTGTAATATTTATCTTAATCATTTTAGGCATATATTTTGTTTTTATTGACAGCGGGTTATTTAATAGTCCCGTTTTTAATTAATAAATAATTATTAAACTATGGAAGAATGTATTTTTTGTAAAATTATAAACAATGAAATCCCAAGCTATAAGATATATGAAGATGATTTAGTTTTAGCTTTTTTGGATATTAACCCAGCCAGCAAGGGTCATGTTTTGGTCATTCCTAAAAAACACGCTAAAGATATTTTTGAAATTGAAGAAAAATATTTAGAAAGAATAATTTTAGTCAGCAAAAGAATTGCTGATAAAATGAAAGACAGTTTTGGTATTGATGGGGTTAATCTATATCATGCTTCGGGAATCAATGCCGAACAGACGGTTTTTCACTTCCATTTGCATGTTATTCCAAGAAGAGAGAATGATAATATTCATTTTAATTCGGTAGCTTCAGGGAAAGCCAGTGTTTCTGCGGAGGAATTCAAGGAAATGGTTGCGAAATTGAAAATAGAGGAATAAGGAGGTATAATATAAACAATGAAAAAAACTAAAAAAACAACTAAAGAAATAAAAAAACCAGTGGTTTCCAAAAAAGAAACTGAGGTTGAGTCAGCTGGAAAAAAGGTTAAAATTAAAGTTATTGGAATTGGAGGTGGAGGATGCAATATTATTGCCGAGCTTTTAAAGAAATTAAAAGATTTTTCCGCTCAGAAGATAGAATTTGTCGCCCTAAATACTGATAATCAAGCTCTAAGGTCTTTGCCTAAAACATTGAAGACTATTTCTTTTGGGAATAAATTGACTAGAGGCTTAGGAACAGGAAGAGATGAGGAGATAGGAGAGAGAGCGGCCAAAGAAGATTTAGAAAAATTAAAGAGCTTGTTTTCGGACGATAAAGATTTATACATTTTTATTTCCTCTTTAGGAGGAGGGACAGGAACGGGAGCTACCCCAGTTTTAACTAAGCTTGCCGAAGAGATGGGCTTGAATACACTAGGAATATTTACTACACCTTTTTCTTTTGAAGGAAAAAAGAAGATGGATATGTCGATTAAAGCATTGGAAAAGATAAAGGATAATCTTAATGCCTTTATGGTTCTTCCTAACGAAAAGATATTTTCTTTAACCAAAGAAGAAGTTTCTTTTTCCGATTCATTGAATCTTTTAAATGACAAATTAGCTGAATCATTGGAAGGATTATTAAGGACAGTCTATTCTCCCGGATTGATAAACATTGATTGGGCTGATATTAGAACAATACTTGAAGGAAAGAGAAAGATTGCTTATCTTAATTTTACTAAAGGAAAATCAAATCAAACGGCTGAAGATATTAGTAAGAATTTATTAAAGAATCCAATTCTTGAATATCGTTTTGAAAATGCTGATAATGTCATGTTTAATATCGAAGCTTCAAAAGATTTATCGCTTCAACTATTATCTCAAATCAGCGAAAAGATTAGTGAGTTGGCTCCCAATGCCAAGATTATTTTCGGTCTTTCTCAGAATCCTAAATTGAAAAATGAAATTAGAGTTACGATTTTGGCTACTTCATCTGAGGAAGAGAAGAAATCAAAAATTAAGAAAAATCTAAAGAAAAAGGAAGAAAAAGTAGTGTTGAAGAAAGTTAAAAAACATAAATTTCAGCCAGAAAAGAAGGAAATTATAAAAGAAGAAGAAAACATAGAAGTAAGAAGATCGGCTTTGGAAATAAAGGAAGCGGAAAAAAAGGCAGAAGATGAAGAAGAGGAAGAAGAAAAGATCTTCGAAATACCAGCTTTTTTAAGAAAATCAAAAAAGAAGAAATAATATATGAAAAAAACAGTTAAAAAAGCCATTTTCCCTATTGCAGGAATGGCAACTAGATTTTTACCTTTATCGAAAGTTATCAGTAAAGAATTAATTCCTTTAGTTGATAAGCCTTTGGTTCACTATAATGTTGATGAAGCATTGAAAGGGGGAATTAAGGAAATACAGTTCGTGACTAGAAACAGCCAAAAAGACGTGATGAGTTATTTCAAGGAAAATTCTGATTTGGAGAAACTTTTAATGGAGAACAACAAGAAAGAAGAATTATCAATGCTGAATGGATTAAAAGAGGTTTTAAAATCAATAAAGTTTTCATCAGTTACTCAAAAGAAACCAGCTGGAGACGTTGATGCTATTTACGCAGCTAAAGAATTTGCTAAGAATGAACCAGTGGGAATATTTTTTTGCGATGATATTATCTATAATAAAGAAGGTAAGTCAGGCTTTGAACAACTCAGAGAAGTATTTGAAACCTGTCAGAGGCCAGTTATAGCCCTTAAAAAGCTGCCTAAAGATAAGCTATCAAGTTATGGAGTGGTAGAAGTTGAAAAGATTGCTAATAATTTTTACAAGATTAAAAGAATGGTCCAGAAGCCGAAAGGAGAGGCTCCTTCTGATTTGGCAATGGTTGGAAGAATGATTTTGACTCCCGACGTGTTTGAAAGATTTTCAAATGATAAATCAATGAGGCAGAAAGATTATTCAATCACTCAGGTTTTAGGAAAGATGGCCGAAGAGGGAAGTGCAATCTATGGATATGAAATTAAGGGAGAATGGCTGGAGTGTGGGAACAAGATGCTTTGGTTTAAATCATTTTTAACTTTGGCCTTAGATCATCCTGAATTTGGTCCTAAAATTAAAGAATTTTTAAAAGATATAAAAATATAATGCAATACGATTTAATCATAATCGGAGGAGGGCCAGCTGGAATGACAGCGGGAATATATTCGGCCAGACAGAAAATGAAAACCTTGGTTATTACTAAAGAGTTTGGCGGGCAAATGGCTCATAAAGCAGTTGATATTGAAAATTTTCCAGGATTTGAAAAGATATCTGGTTTTGAGTTAATTTCTAAGTTTGAGAATCAATTAAGAAAAAAAGGAGTGGAAGTTTTAGATGATGATGTTTTGGAATTAAAAAAAGAAAACAATATTTTTATTGTTTCAACTAAGAATGGAAAAACAATTGAATCGAAAACAGTAATTATTGCTACTGGTTCCGAACCGAAAAGATTGGAAGTCAAGGGAGAGGAGGAATTTTTGGGGCGAGGAGTAAGCTACTGTACAACTTGTGACGGACCTTTGTTTAATGGTAAAGAAGTAGCGATTATCGGCGGGGGAGAGGCTGGATTTGAAGCTGCTTTATTTTTGAATAACTATGCAAAGAAAATATATATTTTAGAATACGGAGAGACAGTGAAAGCAGGAAAAGAAATCCAAGACAAGGCTTCTTTAATTGAGAAGATATCAATTATTACTTCTTCAGAATTAAAGGAGATAAAGGGAGATGGTTTTGTCAGCCAGATTGTTTTCAAAGATAGAAAAACAGAAGAAGAAAAGATTATTGATGTCCAGGGTGTTTTTGTTCAGGCGGGATACGAACCAGCTACTTCTTTTTTGAAAGATTTAGTAGAATTAAATGAAAGAAAAGAAATCGTTGTTAATTTCGAAACTTTCGAAACTAAGGTTCCAGGACTGTTTGCTGTCGGCGATGTTAATACTCAGAAAGTGAAACAGATTATTGTCGCTTGTGGGCAAGGAGCTGTAGCAGTTATCAATGCATATAAATATATTAATATATGAATATTAAAAGTATTAAAGCGAGGGAAATACTTGATTCTAGGGGTAATCCGACTATTGAAGTTGACTGCACAACCGAAGAAGGTGTTTTTACGTCCGCCGTTCCTTCGGGTGCTTCGACAGGAATAAAAGAGGCATATGAAATGAGAGACGGAGGTCATAGATATGGAGGCAAAGGAGTTTTGAAAGCAATTAAAAATGTAAATGAAATTATTGGACCAAGGCTGATCGGCATGGACTGCATTAATCAGAAAGAAATTGATGAAGCGATGATTAAATTAGACGGAACCGATGGAAAGTATAATTTAGGGAGCAATGGAATCGTAGGAGTTTCAATGGCGGTTTGTCGAGCTGGTGCTCACGCTAAGAATCTTGAGCTGTATGAATATATTGCTGAATTATTTGGTAATGAAAATTTAAAGATTCCTCAGCCTGCCTTTAATATTATTAATGGAGGAGCTCATGCTAATAACGGGCTTGATTTTCAAGAATTCATGATTGCTCCCCGAGGAGAAACTTTTAAAGAGGCTTTGCAGATGGGTTCGGAAATATATTACAAGCTAAAGATATTTTTAAAAGAAAGCTATCCTAATTTTCCAGTTAACGTGGGAGATGAAGGAGGATTTGCTCCGCCGATAGAAGTTCCCGAGGTTGCTTTAGGCTTGATAGTTAAGGCGATTGACGATTCGGAATATTCAGGCAAGGTTAATTTAATCCTTGATATTGCGGCGAGCCAGTTTTACAAAAAAGAAAAAGGTGCGACCGAGGGATATTATGGATTAAAGATGGGAGTATTTTCTACTGCTGATATGCTTAACTATTATTCTGATTTAGTAAAAAACTATCCAATTATTGGAATTGAAGACCCTTTTGCCGAAGATGACTGGAGAGGATTTGAAAAAATAACTAGTCGAATAGGAGAGAAAGTTATGATTATCGGCGATGACTTATTGGCTAGTAATTCCGATGTTATTAAAGAAGCATTAATAAGGAAAGCTTGTAGTGGAGCAATATTAAAGATTAATCAGGTAGGAACAGTTACGGAGATATTGGAAGCAGCTAAATTATGCAAAGAGGGAGGGCTTAAAACCATGGTTTCGCATCGTTCTGGAGAGACTTGCGATAGTTTTATTGCTGATTTAGCGGTTGGAATTTCTTCTGACTATATTAAGTCGGGAGCACCATGCCGAGGCGAAAGGTTGGCAAAATATAATAGGTTGTGTAAAATAGAGGAAAAGATAATCTAAAGGATGCGGAAAAGATAATTAATAATTTCAATAACATATATGGCTAAAGTAAGAATATTCTCAACCCCAACCTGTCCCTATTGCTTCGCTTTAAAAAGATTCTTAGAAGAAAAAGGAATAGAGGTGGAATCAATCGATGTTTCTTCGGATTTGGAGGCTCAAAAAGAAATGATTGAAAAAACAAAACAGACAACGGTTCCGGTTACTGATATTAATGGAGAATTTGTAATTGGTTTTGATCGCAAAAAGATTTGTGAATTATTAGATATAAAAGATTAAAATATATGGCAACAAAAATTGCAATCAATGGTTTTGGAAGGATAGGAAGATGTTCTCTTCGAGCTGCCATTAAGAATAATCTAGATGTAGAGATTGTCGCTATTAATGACTTGGCGGATAATAAAACTTTAGTTCATCTATTTAAGTATGACACTTCTTATGGAATTTTTGATGGAGAAGTTGTTTTGGAAGGAGACTATATGATTGTTGATGGAAAGAAGATATTGATGCTGGCTGAGAAAGATCCAGAAAAATTACCTTGGAAAGATTTAGGGGTTGATGTTGTTTTAGAGTGTACGGGAGTATTTAGAGATAGGATTGGCTTAACTAAGCATATTACCGCTGGAGCGAAGAAGGTAATAATTTCTGCACCAGCCAAAGATGAGGATATTCCTTCTTATCTTCTAGGGATCAACATTGATGAATACAAAAATGAAAACATATTAGATATGGGCTCTTGCACTACTAATTGTTTAGCACCAGTAGTTAAAATTCTTGATAAAGAGTTCGGGATTGTTAAAGGATTTATGACAACGATTCATTCATATACTAACGACCAGAATTTATTAGATTTGCCACATAAAGATTTAAGAAGAGCTAGGGCAGCGGCTGAAAATATTGTTCCAACGACAACAGGAGCAGCCAAGGCAATCGGGAAAGTAGTTCCTTCGGTTAAAGGAAAAATGGATGGAATGGCGGTTAGGGTTCCGACTCCAGTCGTTTCATTGATTGATTTAGTTTGCGAACTTAAGAAAGAAACAACAGTTGAAGAAATAAATGCGGTTTTTGATAAATATTCCGACAAAGGAGAGATGAAAGGAATTTTCTATGTTGAAAAGAATCCTTTAGTTTCTTCCGACTTCAAAGGCAATTCTTTTTCTTCAGTTTTTGACCCAGAATATACTAAAGTCAATGGGAATATGGTTAAATTAATGGCTTGGTATGACAACGAATGGGCCTATTCCTGTCGATTGGTTGAATTAGCCCAAAAGATTGGTGGAGCAAAATAGTTTTAAGCTTTAAAAGGTCTGGTACAAAGTATTGTATTAGGCCTTTTTCTATGTTTAAATAAGCATATGATTAATGAAGAATTATTTAAAAGAGCTAGGGCTTTAAATTTACCAATAGGCGAATACGCTATTTTTGGCGGTGGGCCATTAGGTATTAGAAATTTAAGAGAAATACACGACATTGATATTATTGTTACCGATAATATTTATAACCAATACAAAGACAAGAAAGGATGGGAAATAAGAGATACAGAAAATGATAATGGTTTAGCTAACGAAGAATTAGCCATTGAAATGTGGAAAGATTGGGGCAATGGTTGGGATATTAATAAGGTGATTGAAGAAGCGGAAATAATAGAAGGTTTATCTTTCGTAAGATTAGAATGGTTGCTTCAGTGGAAGAAATTTTTGAACAGAGAAAAAGACTTGAAGGACATAGAAATAATAGAAAGATATTTGACTGAAGGGAAGAGAAAGGTTTCAGTCCTTGTTCCATATAAAAAAGAGAACGGATTGATATATGTGTTCCTCCAGAAGAGATCAGAAAATGCTGAAAGAGAGCCCGGAATGTTCGGATTCTTTGGCGGAGGAGCTGATGATAATGAAACATCAGAAGAAACTTTATTAAGAGAAATAAAAGAAGAATTAGATTTTGTTTTGGATGAATTTAATCATTTTGGAATATACTATTTACCCAAAACAGTTGTAGATGTTTTTACAATTGAAGTAAATAATAATTTTGAAAATGAAATAACTGTGTTGGAAGGTGACTACGGTAAATGGTTTAGCGAAGAAGAATTTGAAAGAGAGAGAAATTTAATAACTGGAGATTTGAGAATATTAGAAGAGTTATATGAAAAATTAAAATGATTAGAAGGGCAGAAATAAAAGATATTGAATCAATTGTTGAGATTATAAGGGCGGTTAATATTAAAATAGTATAGTATTTGACAATTTTTAATCAAAGAATATAATAGAAATATGAAAAATAAAAATGTTACAATTGATGAATTAGCCGTTATGGTCGGTAAGGGTTTCCAAGCAGTTGATAAACGTTTTGATGGCGTAGACAAACGTTTTGATAAGGTTGAGAAAAAATTGGACAGGATAGATAAATTAATTCTTGCTGATCACAAAGAAAGAATTGAAAAATTAGAGATGGAGGTTAGAGAATTAAAAGCACTGCTAGTTTGATAAACAAAAAACCGCATTGAGCGGTTTTTAGGTACCTTAACAAACCCGTAAGCCGAATTCTGTTTTAAACAGTCATCTATCTGGGACAAAGATTGCTCTTTGCCTCAAGCGAACTACTTTGTTTCCCTTGCGGGAATTTGTTCTTGCTTCCGAGTAAGGATTTAGCCGTTTCACCCTTAAGATTGCTCTTAAGACTCACCCCGAGGGGTGCTTCTTTCTTTCGATTGAAGCGTCTCTGTTCGCACCTCTTTCTCGCGAATGACGGGGATTACCCGCTACCCTTTAGACCCGATAAATCGGGAATGGAAGTTCGGACTTTCCTCCTAATTAAAGGCGACTGTCCGATTTGTTAAGGTAAGCTATTCTAAAACAATATTTAGCCGGGGTCAATAGTTTACCTTCTTTTGATTTTAAGCTATTATATATTCATATTATGTCTTTCAGAAAGATTTTAAATTCAAGCCAGAATACGGTTACGGGAGCAGCAGTTATTTTAACAATAGCTGTTTTGTTGAGCCGAGTTTTGGGTTTAGTTAGGGATAGGATTTTAGCTGGAGCATTTGGAGCTTCAATCAATTTGGATATATATTTTGCTGCTTTTAGAATCCCTGACTTGGTTTATAGTATTATCTTTGCTGGGGGAGTGATAGTTTCTTTACTTCCATTATTCTCTGAGCTTTATTGTAAAGATAAGGAGAAGTGCTGGGATACAGTTAATAATATATTGAATATATTTTTAATTTCTTATATTGTTTTTGCTATTTTTTTCATTATTTACACTCCACAGATTATTTCTTCAATGGTTTCAGGCTTTGATGATGCTTCAATTCAAACAACGATTAATTTGACGAGATTGATTTTTGTAAGCGTTTTCTTTTTCGGAATTTCTTCTATTTTTTCAACTATTTTAAATTATTTCAACCGATTTGTTTCTTATTCTTTGGCTCCCATTTTATACAACCTAGGGATTATCTTTGGAATCGTCTTCCTTTCTCCTTATTTCGGAGTATTCGGAGCGGGATTGGGAGTTATTATCGGATCTTTTCTTCATTTCTTGATTCAAGTTCCTTCAGCCGTTAAGTGCGGATACAGATACAAATTTATAATTGATTTTAAGAATCCAGCAATCAAAGAATTTATCGGATTGATAATTCCTCGAACTATCGCCTCCTCTTCGTCTCAGATTAATTTTATCTTTATTACTTTCATTGCTTCAGGAATTGGTGCTGGTGCTATTTCTGTTTTTAATCTTTCTAATAATTTAAGATATCTACCGATTGGAATTATTGGTGTTTCTTTCGCTACGGCAATTTTCCCATTGCTTTCTAAGTTGTGGGCGGAAAGCAAAAAAGAAGAATACTTCAAAGAATTCAGAAAGGTTTTTAATGAAGTAATGTATATATCTTTTCCTATTGGAATTCTAATATTTGTTTTAAGAAATGAAATTGTTGATATTGTTTTAAAGACGGGTAGCTTCGGTTCGGCCGCCGCTGCTATTACCGCTGCCGCTTTGGGTTTATATTTTATAAGTACGGCAGTGCAATGTTTAGTCCCTATATTGCTTAGAGGTTTTTTTAGTCTTAAAGATACTATTACTCCGACGGCTGTTGCTATTTTCTTTGTTTTGGCAAATATTTTTCTCTCCTTTTTCTTTGTTAGCGTATTTAATGGAGATAATTTATTAGTCAGTCTTACTAAAACCGTTTTTGGCTTAGATGGAACAGCTAATTTCTCTGTTTTGGGATTAGTCGCAGCTTTTAATGTGGGGCTAGTTTTAGAATTTATTCTTCTTTTTTATTTCTTTTACAAAAAAATTGGAGATTTTGGAATTAAAGAAATATTTATTTCCTTTTTGAAAATCTTATTTTCTTCAACCATTATGGGGGCGGCAGCTTGGTATTTATTGCCGTATTTAAAGAATACTTTTGGGGATTCTTTTATTGGATCTTCACTTGAGTTTACTATTGCTTGCCTTGTATCTTTCTTGATTTACGGCATAATAACAATGATTTTAAAAATGCCTGAGACAAGAACTGTTAAAAAAATAATATTAAGAAATGAAGATTAGAAATTTTGTTATTATCTCGCATATTGATCACGGCAAGTCAACTTTAGCTGACCGACTTTTGGAAATAACAGGAACGATTGAAAAGGGTAAAATGCGGCCGCAGTATTTAGATGCTATGGACTTAGAGAGAGAAAAGGGGATCACTATTAAAATGACCCCAGTTAAGATGTTTTATAAAGATAGGAAGGGCGAAGAGGTAATGCTTAATTTGATTGATACTCCAGGGCACATTGACTTCAACTACGAAGTTTCAAGAAGCTTGGCAGCAGTTGAGGGGGCGATACTTTTAGTTGATGCAACTAAGGGAATTCAAGCACAAACAATTACTAATCTAGAATTGGCTAAAAGAGAGGGGCTGACTATTATTCCCGCAGTGAATAAGATAGATTCTCCGCAAGCTAGAACCTCTGAAGTTAAAAAAGAAATTGCTGAGTTTTTAGAAGTTTCCGAAGATGAAATTATGTCTATTTCTGCGAAAACAGGAGAAAACGTGGAAGAATTGCTCCAGACGGTGATAGAAAAAGTGGAGAGTCCGGAAGTTCACGAAGAAAAACCTTTCCGTGCTTTGATTTTTGATTCTCAATACGATACCTTTTTAGGAGTTGTTTCATATATCCGTGTTATTGATGGAAAAATTAAGGTCAATGACAAGATATTTTTATTAAACACGAGAGCTGAAGGTGTAGCCAAAGAAATGGGAGTTTTCAAGCCAGACATGACCCCGATTAAAGAATTAAAGTCAGGAGAGATTGGTTTTATCGCTACAGGAATTAAGGATCCAGAGAAAATTAGAATCGGAGATACGGTTACTCTTAGCCAAGACAAAGAATTAAAACTGGAACCGTTGCCTGGGTATAAAGATCCTGAACCAAAGATTTTTGTTTCTATGTATCCGCAAGAGCAGGACGATTTTGAAACCTTAAAGCTGGCCTTATCTAAATTAAAACTAAATGATTCCGCTTTATTCTACCAGCATCAGAATTTTCAAGCTTTTGGCCGAGGTTTTCTTTGTGGATTTTTAGGAACTTTGCATACCGAGATAACGATGGAGAGATTGAAGAGAGAGTTTGATTTAGAGCTGGTTATCGGTGCTCCGCAAGTTTGCTATAAAGCTATAGATGGAAAGGGGATTGAAGTGATGATATATAATCCGAATAATTGGTCGGATAATTTTAAAGAACATTACGAACCGTGGACGGAAGTAACTTTAATTATCGGAGCAGCATACCTAGGAAGAGTATTTGAGTTGTTAGGCACTCTTGATGGAAAGCATGTTGATTCTCGCCCTTTCGGCAAGGATAGGTATTTATTAGTATATGAATTGCCATTACGAGAAATTATCGGAGTTTTCTATGAGAATCTTTTAAATGTAACCCAGGGATATGCTTCAATGACATACAAAGAAACCGGATACAGGTTAGCCGATTTGGTTAAGTTAGAGATTCTAATTGCTGGACAGCAGGAGGAAATATTCTCAAGAATTTTGCCTAAAACAAAAGTCCAGGCTGAAGCAAAGAGAATCGTTGAAAAATTGAAAGAAGTTTTGCCTCCGCAAATGTTTGCTGTTGCTATCCAAGGAGCAGTGGGAGGAAAGATAGTTGCTCGTGAAACAATTAGTGCTCGAAGAAAAGATGTTCTTGCCCCTTTGTATGGAGGCGATTATACTAGGAAAAAGAAGCTTTTGGAAAAGCAAAAGAAAGGAAAAAAGGGAATGAAAGAAAGGGGGAAGTTAAAGATTCCCTCGGAAGTGTTTTTGAAAGTATTTGGTTCCTAATTATCTAGAAAAGATGGCTGGGCCAGCTAATGAAATAATGGTAGCGATAGCGACCAAAATAACGATTGTTGTCCAGATAATTCTGAATCTTTTAGAATTTTTATTCATCATATATTGCCATGTTAGCAAAAAAACATAAAAAAGTGAAGTGGGGAATTAATTTTAACAAAAAGAAAGCTTCTATAGTTTTTTGGACTATTTTTGGTCTTTGGTTTATAGTTTTTTTATTGTATTCAAATATTAAAATGTTCCAAAAAAGAATGGAATTAGACAAAAATTTAGAAACTCTTGATTCAACAGTTGAATCATTATCCGAAGAAAAAGATTCTCTTAATTTTAGCTTAGGAGAAACAGATAGTAGTGAATATTTAGAAAGAGTGGCTAGGGAAGACTTAGGAATGCAAAAAGCAGGGGAGCAGGTGGTGGTAATTAAAAAAGATTCTAGTGCGGAAAGTGGCAATAGTAGTAACAATAGTGTATTGCAAATTGTTTCAGGCTTGATAGACTGGATTAAGGGGCTATTTAGTAAGCCAGAGTAGCTTAACGGTAAAGCAATTCTTTCGTAAAGAAGAGACTGCGAGTTCAATTCTCGCCTCTGGCTCATAACATTTGCCTTACTTAATATTTTAAGGTAAAATTAGTTTATGGAAATATTAAGTTTTGAAGAAACAAAGAAAATTCTTTTGAAATACAAGCTTCCTTTTTGTAGGACGGAGATTTTTAATTCAAAAGAAAAAGCATTAATATTTGCGAAACAAATTGGTTTTCCAGTTGTTTTGAAAGTTCATGCTCAGAAAATATTTCATAAGTCTGAAGTCGGAGGAGTGAAGATAAATATTAAAAATGAAGACGAGTTTGTCGTTTCTTGGAATGAAATTGAGAAAAATATTCAAGGAAAAAACATTGAAGGAATATTGGTTCAAGAAATGATTTCTGGAAGTGAGGTAGCGATTGGCATGAAAAGAGATTCTCAATTTGGGCCCGTTTTAATGTTTGGTTTGGGAGGTATTTTTATCGAAATAATTAAAGATGTTGCTTTTAGAATTGCTCCAATTGATAAAGAGGAGGCGATTAAGATGATGAAAGAGACGAAAGGATTTAATATATTAAACGGGGCGAGGGGAAAAAAGAAAGTTGATTTAACAAAAATTGCAGAAATGATGGTCAATATTTCTAGACTTTCTCTTAAAGAAAACCAAATACAATCAATTGATTTCAATCCTGTTATGGCTACTGATAAGCAGGTCTTAATTACTGATTTAAGAATAATTATATGAAGAGAATATTTAATCCTAAATCAATAGCCTTGATTGGAGCAAGTGATGAGCCAGGAACAGTTGGTTCGGGTTTAGCTAAAAACATTTTAGAGGGCAAAGATTCGAGAAAGATATATTTTGTTAATCTTAAAAATGAGGAGGTTTTTGGAGTTAAATGTTTTAAATCTATTTTAGAAATTAAAGGAAGAATTGACTTAGTCGTTATTGCCGTTCCAATGCACATTGTTAAGAGCATTGTTCTGGAATGTGCGGAAAAAAAAGTAGGGGGAATTGTCATCATTTCCGCTGGGTTTAAAGAATCTGGCAATTTAAAAGAAGAAGAAGAGATAAGGGATATTGTTAGAAAATACAAAATTCCTTTAATCGGACCTAATTGTTTGGGAGTCCTTAACCCTTTAGTTAATTTGAACGCTTCGTTCGCTCCATTAACTCCTAAAAAAGGAAATATTGCTTTTCTTTCTCAGTCAGGAGCCTTATTGGATTCGGTTATTGATAAAAATGAACTCGGGTTTTCAAAGATTGTTTCTTATGGTAATGAAGCTGACTTAGATTTATCTGATTTTATAGACTATCTAAAAAACGACGAGGATACAAAAGTTATTGCTATTTATTTTGAGGGAATAAAAGACGGACGTAAATTTATGCGTATTGCCAGTGAGGTTTCTAAGATTAAATCAATTGTGGCTATTAAATCAGGAAGAAGCAATAAAGGAAAGGAGGCGGCCGCAACCCATACTGGATCATTGGCTGGAGATTATAGTGTTTATCAAACAGCAATGAAGCAGTCGGGAGTCATTCTTGTTGATACGATGGAAGAATTATTTGATATTTCTCTGGCTTTAAGCTCTTTGCCTAAATGTGAAAATGGAATTGGGATTATCACTAATGGAGGTGGACTAGGTGTTTTAACTGTTGATTATTGCTCTGAGATTGGGATTGAGATGCCTAATTTAGATAAGGCAATAGTTTCGTTGTTGGAAAAAGATAAATCAATGGAGCGGGTAGTAAATAAAAGTAATCCGCTTGATTTATTGGGAGATGCTTTGTCGGATAGATATGCAGCTGGCATTGAGGCCTTGCTTCGTCAAAAAAATATCAATGGATTAATTGTGATTTCTACGCCCCAATTAATGACAGAGCACGAAAAGAATGCTAAAATAATCGTAGAGTTGAGAAATAAATATCCCATGAAACCAATTGTTTGTTGTTTCTTAGGCGGGCAGTCAGTTGATTTAGCAATTAAATATTTGGAACTGAATGGAATACCGAATTATACGGATGTCAAAAGAGCGGTTAAAAGTTTTAACAGTTTGATAAAAAGATGAAAAGAGAAAAAGGGAATATAATAGTTTTTATCTTAGATATTATTTTTGTAATATTATTTTTAATAATCAGCATAATAAACCTTTTTGGAGGGATTTAATACAAAATGGCAAATACACTATTTTTTTCAGAAATAAGGAAGAAGGATGTTGCGATAGTTGGAGGAAAGAATGCATCGCTTGGCGAAATGTATTCTTTATTGACTTCGAAAGGAATTAGAATTCCTAATGGTTTTGCTACGACGGCCGATGCCTATAAATATTTTCTTGCTTTCAACGGAATTGATAAGAAATTAGAGAAGATATATGAAGGGCTTGATTTAAATAAACTAGAAAATGTACAGAAAGCAGGAAAAAAATCAAGAGATTTGATTTTAAAGGGCAAATTTCCTAAAGATCTAAAAGAGGAAATAGTTGTTGGGTATAGAAAAATTTGTGAAGAATATGGAGAGAATTGTGACGTAGCAGTGAGAAGCTCGGCTACTGCCGAAGACTTGCCTGATGCTTCTTTCGCTGGACAACACGAATCTTATCTAAACATCAAGGGAGAAAAAGATGTGGTTGAGGCAGTAAAATATTGTTTTTCCTCTCTATTCACCGATAGAGCAATTGCGTATAGACGTGATAAAGGATTTCCTCAATTATCAGTATATCTTTCGGCTGTAATCCAGAAAATGATTAGGAGTGATTTGGCTTCTTCAGGAATTATGTTTACTCTTGATACTGATACTGGATTTAATGATGTTGTTTTAATTAATTCGGTCTGGGGAATTGGAGAAATGATTGTTAAGGGAAGAATTACCCCTGATAAGTTTTTTGTTTTTAAGCCGACAATGAAACAGGGGTATAAGGCAATTATTAATAAAGAATTAGGAAGGAAGGACGGTAAATATATTTATAGAGAGAGTGGCGGAGTAAAAGAAGCCAAGACTACTAAAGAAGAATATGATAAGTACTCAATCACTGACGAAGAAGTTTTAACTTTGGCCGAATGGGGCTGTTTGATTGAAGAACATTATGGTACCCCTCAAGATATCGAATGGGCCAAAGATGGAAAAGATGGAAAATTATATATTGTTCAGTCTCGTCCAGAAACAGTTCATTCTTTAAAATCAAAGAAAGGAAATACTTATCAGGAATATCAAATTGATGAAGAAATGAAACCATTGCTGACTGGTATTAGTATCGGAGACAAAGTTGGAAAAGGAGTGGTGAGGGTGATTACCGATGTTAAGAAGATGAAAGATTTTAAGAGGGGAGAGGTTCTGGTAACTAAGATGACTGACCCTGACTGGAATGCTATCTTAACTATGTCGGCGGCAGTTATTACTGATGAGGGAGGAAAAACTTGCCATTCAGCAATTATTTCAAGAGAGTTAGGTATCCCTTGTATCGTCGGAACTAAAGAAGCGACCATGAAATTAAAAACTGGAATGATGGTAACAGTTGATTGTAGCTCTGGAGCCAAGGGAAGGATTCTTGAGGGGGATGTTCCTTTTAGTGTCAAAGAATATAATTTAGATGAGATTCCACAGCTTAAAACAAAGATAACATTAAATATTGGAGCCCCAGATATGGCTTTCAAGTCTTCTTTTTTACCTAATGATGGAGTCGGATTGGCTAGGGAGGAATTCATTATTGCCGAGAAAGTGAGAATTCATCCTCTTGCTCTATATAATTATGAGAAGATAAAGAAAGGAGAGATTAAAATTTCTGAAGAGGAATTAAAAACTATTGATGACTTGACTAGGGAGTATCCAGACAAGAGGCAATATTTTGTTAATGAGTTAGCTGAAGGAATCGCTCAGATTGCGGCGGCTTTTTATCCTAAGAAAGTGATTGTCAGGTTTTCTGATTTTAAAACTAATGAATACAAGAATTTAATCGGAGGTCATCCGTTCGAAGGAGAAGAATCTAATCCAATGATTGGATTTAGAGGAGCCTGTAGATATATTGATTCAAGATTTCAGCCAGCCTTTAAAATGGAATGTGAGGCCATTAAAAGGGTAAGGGAAGAGTTTGGTCTAACTAATGTGGCAGTAATGGTTCCTTTCTGTCGAACAGTTGAAGAAGGAAAGAAAGTGGTTGATTTAATTAGAGAATTTGGATTAAAAAAAGAAGAAATGCCTGTCTATGTGATGTGCGAGATTCCTTCTAATGTTATTCTAATTGATCAGTTTTTAGAGATATTCGATGGAATGAGTATTGGTTCTAATGACTTAACCCAATTAACCTTAGGATTGGATAGAGATAATGGAGGGCTAGCATATATTGGCAACGAGAAAAATGAAGCAGTGATGGAATTGATTAAAAAAGTAATTAGAGTATGTAAGGAAAAAGGTAAGTATTGTGGAATTTGCGGACAGGCTCCGTCTGATTATCCTGAATTTGCCGAGTTCTTAGTCAAGGAGGGCATCGAGAGCATTTCTTTAAATGGTGATACGGTTTTAAAAACAATAATAGCTTTAGGAAAATTAAAATAATATGTTTGATGTAATTACATTTGGTTCGGCAACTTGGGATATCTATTTAAAGATAGACAAGGCGAATACTTTAAAAAACGATAAGCTTTCTTCGGGGATGGGCGTGACTTTTGATTTAGGTGCGAAGATTGATATTAATGATATGTATTTTAGTTTTGGAGGAGGAGGAATGAACACAGCTTTCACTTTTAAGAAGCAAGGATTTAAAGTAGCTTATTGCGGTTCAGTAGGTAATGATATTCCAGGGAAAGAAATTATTGCTGAAATGGAAAAAGAGGGGATTGGTACAGAATTTATTCAAAAGAACGAAAAACCGACTAATAATTCAGTAATATTAAATACATCCGAAGATGATAGAACCGTTTTGGCTTATCGCGGAGCTTCAGAGATGTTAGACAAAGAAGAAATACTCTGGGGAGATATGAGTCCATCTTGGTTTTATCTGGCTCCCTTGTCGGGAAAGTTAAGTTCATTAACTGAAAATATTGTTGATTTTGCCAAGAAGAATAAAATTAAGGTCGCAATTAATTTAGGAAACTCTCAGATTATCTTAGGGAAAGAAAAGCTTGAGCCTATACTTAAAAAAGCGGATGTTCTTTTATTAAACTTAGAAGAGGCAGCATTATTAACTGGAGTAGATGCTAAAGACGAGATGGGTTTGATGAGAGAATTAAATAGTATTCATCCAGGAATTAATACTGTGACTAAGGGGCCAGAAGGAGTATTGGTCTCAGAACAGGATGTTTTGTTTGAAGCTACATCTTGTAAAGTTAAGGTTGTTGATAGAACAGGAGCAGGAGATGCTTTTGGCTCTGGATTTATTTCTGGATTGATTAAATCAAATATGGATATTGAATGGGCAATTAGATTGGGAATCGCTAATTCAGTTTCTTGCATTAAGGTTAGAGGAGCGATAAATGGATTATTGGAGGAAGGATTTGATTCAAAAAAAGTAGGGGAGAAGATAAAAATAGAGAGGACTAAGATTATTTAGTTTTTGTTGCCAAAAATTAAAAAATAGTATATATTGATTTCAAGGAAAAATATGGAAAAAGAGGCAAAACTTAAAAAAATAAAGGTTTTCTCTTATGTTTTTTTGGCATTAGTTTTTATCGCAGGAATAGTTATTTATTCTAATTTAGAGAGTAATAATAAGGTTAGTGCTGAAATAGCTAAGGCCTTTACAGAAAAAAGTAATTATTCTCATGGAGATGAGTTGAAGGTGGAGATTAAAAATAAAGAAGGGAAGAATATCTGTTTTTCTTCTTGTTATCCTTATGTGATACAGACGAAAAATGGTACTTGGAATAATTATTCTTACTCAGAGTGTAGTAAGGATAATATTGCTGAAACCTGTATTGAGCCTAATCAATCAAAAGCCTTCGCTATCATATTAAATGAAATGTTTTTGAAAACTTCCGTGCACCGATTGGCCATTCCAGCTTGTATCGGTTGTGTTATTGGAGAACAGTTTAGAGTCGACAAAATAATATATTCAAATGAATTTGAAATAAAGTAATAAAATGACAAGTTTAACAGCAAAATTAAGAAAACAAAAAGGTGTTGCAGATAAGGATATAATTCCTGCAGTTTTATATGGTTCAGATATAGAAAATTTATCTTTAGAAATAGATAAGAAAAGCTTTGAAAAAGTTTTTAAAGATGTCGGAGAAACTTTGATTGATCTTGAAGTTGAGGGCAAAAAATATTCAGTCTTAATTCATGATACACAGGCGAATCCTTTAACTCAAGAATTAATTCACGTTGATTTCTATCAGCCTAATCTAAAAGAAGAAGTTGAGACCGAGGTTCCTATAGAATTAATCGGAGAGGCTCCAGCTTTAAAGCTTGGCGGAACATTAATTGTGAACATGAAAGAGATTTCAGTTAAAGCTCTTCCTAAAGATTTACCAAGTAAAATTATAATTGACGTATCTTCTCTAATTACTTTTGAAGATGCAATAACAGCAAAAGATGTTAAGCTTCCTGCAGGAGTTACTATTGAAATAGAGAATCCTGAGGAGGTAATCGTTCAGGTTGTTGAGCCAGAAGATGTTGAAGAAGAATTAGCGAAGCCAATCGAAGACGTTAACAAGGAACCAGAAAAGGCCGCTCCAAAGAAAGAGGAATCAGCTTCCGAAGAGGATAAATAAAATTATTCAATCAATGTTTTTTAGTTTTTCTAAAACTAAGAATTGGAAAGAATTGATGTTTCTCGCGATAACAGGAATTTTATTTCCTGTTATTTTCGTTTTGTCAGCTAATCTTTCTGATATGGAA
>Ga0265297_10004616_pt1 | contig 22168 bp, 18 predicted proteins | sample Munlanlwell13791_FD_192502 | JGI IMG/M metagenome (GOLD analysis project Ga0265297, IMG submission 192502) | Leachate microbial communities from a municipal landfill in Southern Ontario, Canada - Leachate well 137-91 | ecosystem: Engineered > Solid waste > Landfill > Unclassified | place... | reverse complement strand
TAACTACAAACATTTCAAAGAACAATTTTGATCAAAATATCAATAAAATCAATACCTTTAGAAGGTTTTCTTAACTAAACGACATTGATTCGTAATTTGTAATTTGTAATTCGTAATTCTTTCCCCGTGCAATACACCCATCTCTTCTTTGATCTTGACAATACCCTTTGGGATTTCAATGCGAATTCATACACCGCCTTGCACCTGGCCTTGAAAAAAATGGGCTTATTGGATAAAATAGGTAACTACGACGCCTATTTTACCATCTATCAGGCAGTGAACGAGCGCCTATGGGATCTGTACCGCGACAATAAAATCACAAAAAATGTATTGAGAGGACTTAGATTTGAGGAGTCACTTGAACTAAACCAAACACCTATGCCAGGGATGGGTGATCTGCTAAATGAGGCTTATCTGTCGGAGATGCCCAAGCAGTTGAGATTGGTTCCAGGTGCAATAGTTGTATTGGATTATCTCCACCACAGGTATAAGATGTCCATTATTACCAACGGTTTTCGTGAGGTCCAGGTGGATAAGCTTATCCAGTCGGGGTTGAAAAAGTATTTTGACAAAGTGTTTATATCCGAAGAGGTTGGCGCTCAGAAACCTCACAAGAAAATCTTCGAACATGCTGTTAAATCCATGAATGCGCCGAAAAGAAAGAGCCTGATGATAGGTGATTCGTGGGATGCGGATATCATCGGCGCAAAACTATTCGGGATGGACCAGATATATTATTGTCCGCAACCATTGAAACTTCACCGCTCAGAGGAAACAGAAGAAGTTGGCTCGGCCAAAATAACCACCCGGGTTATTCAGCATTTAGAGGAGTTATTGGAGATTCTGTAGCAGAGGGCATGGAGCATGGGGCATGGGGCATGGAGAAATGACACCGGAGAGTGGGAGAGTGGGTTCAGCACATACACATCGCCGATTTTTAAGGATGGCGCAGTTCTAAAATAAGTGAATTAAATACCTAAGTCTTTTCTTTTTTGTCCTTTGAGGTATTAAAAGAGATTATTTCCATAATGGAGAAATGTAAAAAAATTCATTACACCCCCTATATTCAGAGCCCACATTCCAAAAAATACTAAATATTTTAATTGTACCCCCTAAATTCAGAGACAAGACGTAAATTACTTAATTTTTTCGTCTTATTTATAATTATTTCATAAAAAATAATCCTTTTCTAAATTCAAAATTAATTGTCAGATATACAACAGCATAGATTCGACGGAAGTTTTCAATTAGTAAAATTCATGACTTTTGTCATATTAAATAGCTGGAAGTCAGCAAAAAGAATATTCTATATCTATTGCAAAATACATTTCTTTAAATATATTTGCATTGTGTAACAATTTTTAACACATTTGTTGTTTGAGGATTGAAATGCCTTTAAATGGTGGGTTTTGTGCTTTGAAACCAATTTCCACGCAGGGTTCAATTAAAAAACTGACAATTTGGTGGATTTGTTCGAAAAAGGACAATTTTTGTATTACTAACTATATTACTGTTCAATTTTGTTTAACGCTAAAAATTTGTCTATGAGAAAAATTTCGCTGTTGCTTGTATTCCTCGGCTTTATAGGATTACAAGTTGTCTTCGCACAGACCCGTCAAATAACGGGTGTTGTGACTTCCGGCGATGACGGCACCTCTATTCCGGGGGTTTCTGTCGTTGTGAAGGGATCTACGCTTGGGACTATCACCGACATGGATGGTAAGTTTACTTTAAAGGTTCCGCAGAGTGCCAAGACACTTTCCGTAACTTTTGTAGGTATGTCTGCTACCGAGGTGGCATTGACCTCTGCAAGCAATTACAAGGTAGTTATGCAATCCGAGAACGTCAGCGTCGACGAGGTAATCGTAACCGCCATGGGTATCAAGAGAAAACCAAAAGAGATGGGGGTTGCAACTGCTAAGGTTGACAACCAGGAATTGACCTCGGCTGGCGCTTCCAACGTAATGAATGGTATGGCTGCGAAAGTTTCAGGTCTACAAATCAATACCATTAATAACGGTGTTAATCCGGATACCAAAATCACCCTTCGTGGTAACCGCCACTTCCTGGCCAGTAACCAGGCATTGGTTGTATTAGACGGAGTGCCGGTTGCTGCAACGTACCTAAATTCTATCAACCCGAATGACATCGCGGATGTAAACGTGTTGAAAGGGGCTTCTGCTGCCGCACTTTATGGTAACGACGCTTCGAATGGTGTGATGATTGTCACTACTAAAAAAGGAGACAAAGGCAAACTGACTGTAAAAATCAGCAACATCACCACTTTCGAAGAGATATCTTATCTTCCGAACCTTCAAACCCGTTTCGGTGGGGGTTCCAGTGAGACAACCAGTAATTCTGATCCAAACTACACAATGTGGGTAGGAGATGGTAGGAATACAGACCCTTATACCTCTTATGAAAACCAGACGTACGGTCCAGAATTCAATGGCCAGATGGTGATCTTGGGAGGTAAGCTTGTAGATGGTTCTTACCAGATGATTCCTTACAGTGCGGTGAAGAATCAGAAGAAAAACTTCTTCAATACCGGTGTTACCCTGCAAAACGACATCTCTGTATCCGGTGGCGACGATAAAGGTCATTTCTACCTCTCAGCTCAGGATGTGACAAGTACGGGAACGATACCTGACGATACCAATAGAAGAACAGGGGCCCGTATGGCTGCCGGTCGCAATTATGGCATATTCAGTGCTGAATATTCACTCAGTTTTACCCGCACCAAGACCAGTACTTCCGGTGGGGATATGAACCAGAACCGCGGTGTTTACTGGAATGTTCTGAATACGCCTCCGGAAGTACCGATTACAGCCTACAAAGACATCGTCAACAATCCTTTTGCAGAGCTGAATGGTTATTTCAATGCCTATTATCCAAATCCTTACTGGCAGCTCAAACATTCCCGCCAGAATCAGATGCGCAACGATGTGATGGGATCTGTCAACCTCTCTTTGAAACCGACCAAATGGTTGGAATTCAGTAACCGTTCAGGTATCGTCTACAATGGGATCAACAACCACAACTACAAGGATGAAGCAATCTACAACGACTATTCAAAGTCGGATCCCTGGAGCCAGGGTCACATGGGCACCACTTCACCCTATAAAGCAACTTCCAGCGATCAGATGCGTAATACCATTATCCTTACAAACGACTTTCTGGCTACATTTGACAAGAAATTTGGTGATTTTAGCGTAAAGGCGATTCTTGGTAATTCAATTTACTCAGAGAAATACGAAACAATTTTCGATGCCGCTAATGGTGGTTTGGTTATTCCCGGCTTGTACAACATCAGTAACCGTGTCGGTGAGGCTTCCGTTACTCAGACTACTAGAGAACGCAGTTCCATCGGTCTGTTTGCTGATGCTACAGTTGGGTACAAAGATTATGCTTTCCTTCACTTCTCCGGACGTAACGACTGGGACTCCAGATTGACAAAGGCCAATCGCTCTTTCTTCTACCCTGCTGTGGATGCCAGTTTGATACTATCGCATATGTTCCCGTCGATTGTTGACAACCAGGTACTCTCTTTTCTGAAAGTACGTGGCGGTTATTCACAAACCGGACAGATCTCCCTGAGTGACTGGTACGGAACGCTTCCTGCCTATCTTGCCGGAGCAGGCTTCCCTTATCAAGTAGCGGGTTTTGCTTTGGGCACAACGCTCAGTAACCCACTGTTAAAACCGGAAACAACCAAAGAGATGGAAGCTGGTCTGGAAATGAGCTTCCTGAAAAATAAAATCCATTTCGAAACCAACCTGTATTCATCCAAAACACTTGACCAAACCATTCCGGCCAATCTTTCAGCCACAACCGGTTTCTACAGTGCCCTAATCAACGCAGGTGAAATGCAAAACAGAGGTATTGAGGCCGACTTAAAATTCACTCCGCTATTGAACCTTGGTAAGGTTGTTTGGAATGCTTCGGTAGCCTATTCCTACATGACCTCTGAAGTTATCTCCATTTTACCCGGTACTTTGAATGAACTGGGAGTGAGTGACGGAACTAATACCAGTGCATCTTATGCCATCGTTGGACAACAATTCCCAGCCATCAAGGTAACAGATGTGATGAGAGATCCAAATGGAAATATAATTGTCAGTCCGATTACCGGACTTCCAACCAAACAAACAGCGCTTGTCAACGTCGGCCATGGTAACCCCAACCATACCCTGGGTATCTCAACCGATTTGAATTACAAGGGAATCCGTTTGTCTGCTACAGCAGAATACAGAGGTGGAAACGTGATTGTAAACGCTGTAGGTAACGCACTTGACTTTACCGGTGTATCTGAACACTCCGCTCAGAACGGACGTCAGCCATTTATCATTCCCGGTTCTGTGATCGAATCTTCACCGGGTGTCTATACTCCCAATACTACAGCTTTGGTTCAGAACACGAGCAGACCATTCTGGGTTAACTCAGACTACCATACTGTGAATAGGACCTATACCACCAGTGCTGCATTCTGGAAATTGAGAGAGGTTGCACTTTCTTATGACATCCCTGTTAAAAAGCTTTTTGGAGGCAATGCCATTCAGAATGCCCAGGTAGCGCTTGTAGGAAGGAATTTGTTGATGTTGCGTCCAAAATCCAATGTTTGGACGGACCCTGAGTTTAACAACTCTGCTGTAACCAGTAATGCTGTCGGTTATACCACAGAAGACCAGACTCCTCCAACGAGAGTATATGGTTTTAGTGTAAAACTTACTTTCTAACATTAAAATGAAAATGAATATGAATAAGAAAATATTAATCCTGTTAGTTTCTCTGGTTATATTCGGAAGTTCCTGCTCTGATTTTCTTTCTGTCAACGAAAAAAATCCGAACAATGCATCCGCTGTACCAGCCAAGCTATTGTTGCCCGCTGTTTTAAACAATGTAGCCTATACGATGAACCAACCCCGCAGGTTTGATTTTGTTTACTTGTGGCACGGTTTGTGGTCGATCAGTTCGGGTTATTCTCAACCCACTAACCTGGTTCAATATAAGTTATTGAACAGTAACTATCAGAATGCTTTCAACGAAAGTTACACCTATGGTCAGAACTTAACAGAAATCGAAAAAGCTTCTACAGATCCTAAAGATGCTTATTTCCTTGCAACGGCTATGATTATGAAAGCATACATCATGCATAACCTGGTCGATTGCTGGGGAGATGTTCCTTACTCTGAGGCGTTTAAATCCGGAGATGGAATTTTAAAACCCAAATACGACAAGCAGCAAGGCATCTATGAAGACCTGATTCTGAAATTGGATGCTGCCATCAAGTTGATTCAGAATGCTCCTGCAAGTACCACTGCCATCGATTCCAGTAGTGACATCATGTTCGCAGGAAACATGACCTTGTGGGCAAAATTCGCCAATACCATTAAACTGAGAATGTTGGTTCACCAGTCAGGAATGACCGGTCGCGATACTTACATCAAAACTGCGATTGCTACTACTGCATCTGTTGGTTACCTGGGTGCCGGAGAAAGTGCTTTGGTTAATCCCGGTTTTGCACTATCCTCAGGGAAAATGAATCCTTTTTATGAATACTTCTACTCAGCTGCCGGTACTACACAATCCGATGGTATTACCTACTACAATGCAGGAAGAGATGCTTGTGATTTTATGAATACTACCGCCGATCCGCGTATCGGACGTTTCTTTAACCCTTACAGCGGAACGAACTTTGCAGGTAATTTCCTGGGACAAGCAGCTCCGCCACTCACAGCCGCAAACACCTCGAAATTAGGTTATTCTGCTGGCGTTAAAGGTTACATGATTGGTACTTTCGACAAATCTGCTCCGTTGTTAACTGATTTCGAAAGCTTGTTTGTTCAGGCAGAAGCAACAGAGAGAGGGTATATCACGGGATCAACTGGAAAAGCATTGTACAATGCTGCTATGACCCAATCTTTCGTTTACATGGGATTAACTGCTGCTGCTGCTGCTACTTTTGTTACTGTTGATAAATTAACAGTCAATTATGATTTAGCTCCAAACAAAAAAGATTTAATTCTGTTGCAGAAATGGGTCTCTTTAAATGGGATTGCTCCGGTTGAAATCTGGACTGATTACAGAAGATCAGGTATTCCTAATTTCCTTCATTTCAGTGAAGATGCAGCTAAACAAAATGCTACACCACCTGTACGTTTGTTCTATCCACAGCGGGAGATCGATTACAACAACGACAATGTTGTTGCAGTTGGTAACATCAATGCCTTTACATCTAAGATATTCTGGCAGAATCGTTAATGATCGGTTGTAAATTTTTTTAAAAAATTAAGTATGAAAAATAAAGTAATATTGACACTCTCCTTTCTGGCCGGCATTTTTCTTTTGAACTCTTGCCTGAAAGATAATGTGGGAGAATACTGGAAGGATGATCTGGCAGGTAAAATGTACGCCACCATTGCAGTTCCAACCCTTCAGCAAATGGCGTTGAAACCGGTGGCCGGAGAGGTTCCTTTCACATTTTTGGTAAACATTGCGACTGATGCACTTCCAACGGAAGACATCACTGTAAATCTGGTAGTTGACCCGGCGGCTGTAACGCTTTATAATACGAACTTTAAGAAGAGTTATAAACCATTCCCAACGGTTTCACTGACCTCCGCAACCTTGGTTATTAAGGCTGGAACCAGAAATGGCTATGCTTCCGGTAAAGTTTGGGGCGCTGAGACTTTAAATGCCTGTGACAATTATATTGCCGGTATTTCCATAGCTTCTGCCAAAACTTCCTCGGGAAAAGATATCACTGTTGCCGGTAACATGAAGTCATATTTGTTGGCGCTACCGATATCTAATCCATATGCAGCAGATTATCATGCTGTTGGATATAGAATTCACCCTACGGCCGGTACTTTTACTGTTGACAAAACTGAAACAGCATCAACTGTTAACTGTAAAACAATTCGTAAAGGCCAAATGGGGGATTATCCATATATTTTGGATATTGAAATTTTGGATGCTACAATGGTTGTTGGAGGAAAGACAATGAATAAAGTCATGCTTTCTACTCCGGATGTAGCTTCTGAAAATTTTGGGATGTACTCTACCTATACCGGTGATCCGTCGACTCCTCCTGCTGCCCCAGGTCCGGAAACAAATTATTACGATCCTTCCACTAAGAGATTTGTATTAAATTACTACTACCTTTCTGGGGGTGCACCACGTAAAATATATGAGATATTAACGCGGCTATAATCATATTCGATTAATTATATTAATTGTTAGTTACAATGAAAAATATGAAAAAGATAAATTTAATCGTTGCAATTCTGCCTGTCCTATTCGGCCTTTTTGCATTGCAAAGTTGTACCAAGGAGGATGGTAAGATTACAGTCTTTCATTCCTTTAGCACACCAACAGTAACTGCACCTTTGGATGCTGCAACTGTTAAAATAACTGGAACAACTGTTGACTTGAAGTGGGCTTCTACCGATCTGGACGGAGATACCCCCAAAGCTGACGTTTATTTTGGAACGAGCAGTAAACCGGGACTTTACAAAGCTGCTAATGCAGGTTTATCAATTACTGTTCCTGTAGAGCTGGGTAAAACATACTATTGGTATGTTACCATGAAAGATGCCAATGGGGTGATGACTTATGGTCCGACATGGAGTTTTACAATTTTTGAACCGGTAGGGATCTATGTTGGTGATTTCCTTTGTGATGAGCCTGCAGAGGACTACAGTTACGATGTGTCATTTGTAAAAGGCAGTGCGACTTCTGTAATAACCGACAACTATTGGAATTCAGGTTGGACGGGAGTATTTGCGCTTAATTTTACCACAAATACCTATTCAATGGCACTTACCAATTTTACTGCTAATTGGTCTGGGATTGAAGCAGGGACGATTGATCCTGCTACTGGGAAAATGGTTGGGAATTATACTATCCGGTATAAAGGAGCAATATATGAAACCGGTGTACATACTTATACCAAAAAGTAATCTCAGCATTCAATGCTGACAGGTTTCTTTTGGTACATTCAAAAAGGAGCTTCCCTGGTGGGAGGCTCCTTTTTTTGTGGCTGTTTTTGAATATTGCCGGAGAGTAGGATCAACGAAACAATAACATAATTTTTTTAACTTTTCAGTTGATATTTTTGAAAATTCTCATTGTAAATACATATCATTTCGATACATTTGAAATCCCTGTATTATACAGTGATTATGACTGTAATGAATACGAAAACCATACTAATTTGATCATTAATCACTGCCACAATTGTGAAGAAAAAAAAATATTACCGATTACTTACGGCTACTCTTCTGTTTGTTGCAATGGTTCTTTTATCACAATTGGGCTGGTCTCAGGAAATTCTTGAGGTTAAAATAACAGCTAGTTTCTCAAAGACTCCGCTTCAGGAGATTTTCTCATCACTTGAAAATAAATATGGCATCCGTTTTTTTTATAAAAACGAATGGATCGCTTCCAAGGATTATACAGGTTCTTTTGAAACTCAACCACTAATTCAGGTAGTTAACCGAATAGTTGAGGGCAAGGAATTAAGCATTAGATTCTTTCAGAACAATTCGGTGTTTGTTTTTCCGGCGAATGACGATAAAAATTTGATATCCAGCAAAGAAGAGTTTAAAACACTTGTCGTAGGCGATCTGATAAATCAAGGGAGGTACAAACGGGCTAAAATACAGGGGAGGGTTTTCGAAGGCAAAACTGGCGATCCTCTCATGGGAGCTGTAGTTTACAATCCTGAAACCAAGGTGGGGGTGGCAACGGATGCCAGGGGACGATATTCCATTGATCTGCCGACTGGACGAGTACACCTTCAGGTATCTTTTATGAGCTTTGAGAACCAATATTTCAGCATCAATTTAATCCAGGATGGAAAGGTGGATTTCGATCTGTTCGAAAAATCTTTTTCGATTGCTGAATTGACCGTACTTGGTGAAACTTCGAAGACTTCCAAAGCCCAGATGAGCATGGTTAAGATGAGTTCAATTATGGTGAAAGAGTTGCCAGTATTGATGGGTGAAGCCGATCTGCTTAAAAGCATGGTAATGATGCCTGGAGTTCAAAGTGTTGGGGAAATGTCTTCAGGCTTTAATGTTCGAGGTGGTAACACAGACCAAAATCTTATATTATTGGATGGAGCACCTGTCTTTAATACCACCCATCTGTTTGGATTCTTTTCTATGATAAACCCCGATGCAGTTGATGATGTTATCCTGTACAAAGGTGGTATCCCTTCATCCTATGGAGAGCGTATTTCCTCCGTGATGGATGTTCAATTTAAAAAGGGAACCGAAAAAAATCTTAGTTTTAACGGGGGAATTGGGCTCATAAATAGCAGATTGACTATTGAGGGGCCCTTAACCAAGAAAAAGAAAAACACTTTTCTAATAGGAGGGAGAACAACATATTCAGACTGGATGATGAAACAATCCAGAAATAAAACTTTTATGTACAGCATCGCGAAATTCTATGATGTGAATGGTACGCTGAATTTCGAATTGGGTCCCAAGAATCACTTGAAATTGATGGGTTATATGAGTTCAGATGCATTCAATTTAAACTCAAATTCCCTATATAGTTATGGTAATACGTTGGGTTCCCTGAATTGGAAATCGAATCTCTCTGAAAAAATAACTTCAAATTTATCCCTTGCTTATTCAAAATATGATTTAACTGTTGATAAGACCGACAACCTTCATCCCGAAACCAATTACATTCTAAAATCAAATATTCAATACGGTAGTCTTAAATATGCACTTTCTCTTTATCCGAGCGAAAAGCATAGAATCAATACCGGGTTTCAAACCATAGGATACAAGATAAATCCCGGTGAAATTGTTCCTGGTCAGGCAGTCAGCAATGTTGTGGCTGATATCATGAGGCCTGAGCAAACAGCTGAAGTGGCACTTTTTGCAGATGACGACTTCGATCTTACAAAAAAATTGGCCTTCAACATTGGATTGAGGTACACCCATTTTGTCAACTATGGTCCTGGACTGGTTTATAGTTATCTTCCTGGTCATCCCAAGAGCATTACGACCATCAGTGATTCTACCCTCTATAATTCCGGGGCAGCAATTAAAAGTTATGGCGGTCTGGAACCACGGTTCTCCATGAAATATGCGTTGGAAAATGAGGGATCTGTCAGATTAAGCTACCAAAGAATTCATCAGTTTTACAATCAAATTTCAAATTCTGCAGTAATTTCTCCAGCTGATTACTGGAAATCTGCAGATCCATACATTCCGCCATTGATCAATGATCAGATTGCGCTTGGATTTTTCAAAAGTCCTTCCAATTCCAAATTTGAAACCTCTGTGGAAGTTTATTATAAAAGCCTTCAGAACTTAATGGAGTACAAAAATGGCGCTAAACTTGTTATGAACCACCACATCGAAACCGATGTAATGACCTCTAAAGGCTTTTCCTATGGTTTGGAATTATTTGCAAAAAAGGGTTCTGGTAGGTTAAATGGCTGGATTAGTTATACTTATTCGAGAACTTTCAGAAAAGGAGAGAGCGAATTTCCGCAGGAGAATATTAATAGCGGTTCTTTTTATCCCTCCGTTTATGATAAACCCCACGATCTTTCGGCTGTCATGAATTACAAAATCAGCAGAAGGTGGCGGTTCTCCGGCAATTTTGTCCTCTCTTCGGGCAGGCCAATTACCTTACCTGAACAGAAATACATGTTTGCCAACAACCAGATAGTTATCTTCTCAGACAGAAACAAATACCGGATGCCTCCCTATCACCGACTGGATATAAGTCTTACGCTGGAGGAAAATCTTCGCAAAAAACACATGTGGAAAGGAAGCTGGACCTTCTCCGTTTACAACTTATACGGCAGGGATAATACTTACTCCGTATTTTACCGAAAGAGTCCTCAATCTCCATACGGCAGCTTAGAAAGCCGTTACGATATCTACAGGATGTCTATTATTGGTATTCCTGTTCCTTCGGTCACCTATAACTTCAAATTCTAATGCGAAATAAACTATACTATCCGCTGTTTTTGCTCCTGTTCGTGGTCTCATGCGAAAAGTACTACAATCCGGCAATCGACTCGGTAAGCAGTCAGTTTGTTGTTGACGCAAAAATTACAAATGATATTAGCAGGAATGATGTTCATCTTACACGAACCCGCAGTTTTTATGATAGACTTCCTGTACTTGAAGTTTCCGGAGCCACTGTGAGTCTGGTAGAGATTGGGGGTAAGACCATCAAAGCAACAGAGAGTACTTCCGGCCATTATACCTTTCCCTCAGTCCCTGAAAGCGGCAAACAATATTTTCTGCGAATAGTTGTTTTGAACAATACCTATGAATCCTTGGCTGCAACAATGCCGCCCGTCCCATCCATCGATAAACTCTACACCACACATGTTGTTTATACCATTAACGAAAACAGCGGGGAGAGTACTCCGCGTACCTATCAGAGAGAAGGGAGGGAGATCGATATAGATATTCCTGTAACAAATGCACTTTCCTATTACCGTTTTAATGTCAGGTCAACCATCGAGTGGACCTATAGGATTGTACCCGGCTCTTTATTTCCTGATTCGTACGGATGGTTTTCATACCAGAACAACGAAAAATTTCATCTTGTCGGACCCAGTGATCAAACAGAACCGGGGAAAATCATTAAACATCCAATGTTGTTGCTCGATTACAGTCCGCTTCTCTACTTTCATTCAAGTCTTCGTACACTTATCTCTCCAGGATGGATACTGATGTTTGAGCAGTTCGGTATATCAAAGGAGTCTTATGAGTTTCACCAGCAACTGAATGATCAGTTTGCTGCCACTGGAAGTCTGTTTGATCCCATTCAGACACAGGTATATGGCAACATTCTATGCAAATCAAATCCTGCTGAAATTGTTTATGGATTTTTTGATCTCTATTCCGTAAAGGAGATACGTTATTTTTTGAAATTACCTACTCCACCGCTGGAACTTACTTTACGTCCTATCAACCGTTATCCGGTAATTCCTTTTGATGGAGAAATAAAGGCGGAAATGCCAACTGCCGAAAATCCAAACCCAGAACCATTGCAACCTCCGGATTGGTGGGAAGAATAGATCCGGGATATATTCCTACATTTTGGAAATTGATCAGTATAATTCAGTATATCTGCTAATTAGAAATAAGAATTTAACGTGAAAAGAATTATTATTGTATTGCTGCTTTTTTGGGTCAATGTTGGCCAGGCTCAGGAGAAGGAGCATATCGCTCTTTTTACAGACAGGGATATCTATACAAGCGGAGAGACAATTTTGTTTAACGTCATTGTCCCTTCCGGTGAAGGATCAGCCATGATCAATATCAATCTAATCAACACCCGTGGAAAAATAGTTTGCAGTGTCAACAAAAAAATTTCGAATGATCAGGCCAATGGATTTATCTATTTGCCTGATTCGATGAAGACAGGCACTTACTTGCTTTGCTCGTCAACAAGAGATAATCCGGCGTTAACAGTTAAAGAATTATTTATATGCAACAGATTTGCCGGTTTAATCGAAACAACAACTGTTCTGCGAGCCAAAGATATTACCCCTTTTGTTGAGAAACCCGTAATTGAGCCAAAGATTGAAGGTATTTCTAAATCATACAAAGTCAGGGAAAAGGTGAAGACAACATTACGACTGCCTGCCAACTTTTTAACCAACATCAAAGATCATCTTTTTGTGGCAGTTGTTGAGTCGACACCAGGGTACAATTCACAGACCTTCTATATGACAAATGTTCGAAAAAATCAAGATATATTTGAGAAAGAAGGCATTGTTGTCGAGGGATTTGTCAAAGATTCCAGTACAGATACTCCATTTAATAAAGGGTGTATTTTCCTTTCGGTTCCAGACTCGATTCCTTGGCTCGACTATCTTATCACAGGAGAAGATGGCTATTTCCATTTCCAGTTGAAGGATTACTATGGGGAAGTCCCGGTTGTTGTCCAAGGCTTTGACCCAGCGAAAAAAAAGCTTCTTAAAATCAGCCTGAACCAAACTGACAGTATAAAAGAGGGAGTACCGGCTTATGAGTCGCAGGCTATACCAATGGATATTCAAAAGAGTATTGGAAACTCTATTGAAGCAACAACCATGCGAAAAATTTTCAATTGTCAGGAAATTTCCATCATCAACCCACAACTTAAGAAAAGACATGAGTACCCTTTTTACGGAGTTCCGACTGAGACTGTTCATCCGGCTCTTTTCATCGATTTGCCAGATTTTAACGAGATCTCGAGAGAACTTCTGCCGGGTGTTAAATTCAGGGCATTCAACAGGATCCCAACTTTGAATATTCTGAATCCTACAACCTTAAACTATTTCAACGACGCGCCACTCGTTTTACTCAATGGAATTCCGGTCCAGGATCTCAATGTCATTAAGAATATGGGGTCAAAAGATATCGACAGAATTGAAATATGCAGGAGAGAAAGATTTTATGGAGATTTGGATTTTCAAGGGGTCGTTGCCATTTATTCTTCGAAACAGGCAAATATGTTTCTACCGGAATCGGACGAATTGATTAAACTCAACTTGGATGCCATACAACCGGATTGTTCTTTGAACATACCCAGGGAGCATATTCAAAATGAGCCGGACCTTCGTAAAGTTTTACTTTGGCAACCTGAAGTAAAACCGGCAGAATCCATCAAGCTGGATTTTGAGACCTCCGATATAAAAGGTCATTATAAGATTACTGTTCGGGGAATAAACTTGGATGGAGAGGTGATTTATACTGAACAAACTTTTGAAGTGAACTGATATGACTTCTAAACTACTGTTATATACATCAATAGCCGGCTTATTTCTATCTCTGAATGTGGCTGCCCAGCAGACAAGTATGAATAGCCAAACTTCAGGGAAGATTAGGGGAGCCAGGTTTATTCCTTTTCCCAACTATAGCGGAAAACCTTATTTATACGATAAGTTCTTGGTAGGGGAAATTGAACTCACCGAAGGAACCAAAATTTCCAATTTGGGATTAAGTTACAGTACCTACCGAGACGAATTAATATATTATAATCCTGCCATTTCCGCCCAAATAGTAATTGACAAAATTAGTTTAAATGGCTTTACCATTCATGAATTGAATGGGAAAAGCAGGCATTTTCGAAGACAATATTGTGCTGAATACACCCATGATCAAAGTTATTTTGAAGTGCTAAGCGATGGTGCATTAGCGCTTCTTGCTTATCGGAAGGTTAATCTGGAACCCTGTAGCACCTATTATAGCAAATCGGGATTGGCCTATGCACCAGCATTCAGCTATTTTTTATATTCCCGTGAGAAAGGCTACATTCCCGTTAACCAGACCAGAAACTCCCTGCTTTCTAAATTCACCAAGTCCGACCAGAAAAAAGTCAAAAAATTATTGCGCAAGAATGGTATCGTCATTGCGGATGAACCAGGTTTCATCAAAGCCTGGAACTTGATAGAGGAGTATCAGATACAACCTATATTTTAAAATGGTGTGTCGTCCGCAAAATTTGACCCTGGTCTGCCAAACTCCGGTTTGCCGTGGTCGTTGTCCGCTACGCTTGGTTCCGCATTCATTTTGGAATGGAATACGTTTTTGCCTTTCGTACTGTGGAGATTACTGAACGAGTGCTCCTCCGGAGCCGAATCCAGGTTGCTGAACTGGGCCAGGTGCGCCTTAAAGGAGAGGTGAAATTCGCCGACAGCGCCATTTCTGTGCTTGGCCACGATAATTTCTGCAATACCCTTGAGAGAATTGCCATCCTGATCGTTCAGGATGCCGTAATACTCCGGTCGGTGAATGAACATGACCATGTCGGCATCCTGTTCGATGGCGCCCGACTCACGCAAATCCGATAGCTGCGGCCTCTTTCCATCCCGTGATTCAACGGAGCGGTTCAGCTGGGAAAGTGCGATGATCGGTACATCGATCTCTTTGGCAATAGCCTTCAGGTTTCTTGAGATCATACTGACCTCCTGTTCCCGGTTACCGCGTATATCGCCACCGGCCGTCATCAACTGAAGGTAATCGACGATGATGATCCCGATGTTGTACTGCATCTTCAACCTTCGGCATTTGGCCCGGAATTCAAAGATAGAGAGGGCAGGAGTGTCGTCAATAAAGAGAGGCGCTTCCTCGAGGTACTTAAGTTTTCTGTTGAAAACTTCCCACTCCCAGTTCTCCAGTCTGCCACTTTTGATTTTATCGGATCCCAGCTCCGTTTCGGCCGAAATCAATCGGTTGACCAGTTGCAAGGATGACATCTCCAGTGAGAATACAGCGACTGGAGTCTTGTGAATAGCGGCCATGTTACGCGCCATGGTCAAAACAAAGGCCGTTTTCCCCATGGCCGGACGTGCGGCAATGATGATCAGGTCCGTCTTTTGCCACCCTGAAGTAATTTGGTCGAGCCTGGAAAATCCAGAGGCGATACCGCTCAATCCATCGGGTTTCTTTGAGTTGATTTCGATCTGTTCAACGGCCCTTTGCAGCAGTGGTTTGATGGGTTGAGACTCTTTTGTGATATTTCCTTCGGTAACCCTGAAAAGTGAGGACTCGGCAAAATCGATCAGGTCGTTCAGCTCCATGGCATCTTCGTACGACTTGCTTTGGATCTCAGAGGAGATCAGGATCAACTCGCGCTGGATGTATTTTTGGGCAATGATGCGGGCATGAAATTCAATGTGCGCGGCAGAAGCTACCCTGCTGGTCAATTGGGTGATGTAAAGCGGTCCGCCCACTTCGTCCAACTCACCGCGATTCTTCAATGCTTGTGTAACAACCAGCAAGTCGATGGGCTTCTCTTTGGCTGCCAACTCCTTTATGGCATTGAAAATCTTTTTGTGTTCCTCTTTGTAAAAGCTTTCCGGTCTAAGAATGGCCTGAACGGTATGGTACGCATCTTTTTCCAGCATCAAAGCTCCCAGTACGGCCTCTTCGACCTCTATTGCCTGAGGCGGAACCTTGCCGTAATAGGCATTCAATTGTTCAATGGTGGTGGCGGGCTGTTTTTTGTTTCGGTAATTGTTCTGCGGATCGGCCATAATGTACTAATAATCAGGAGCTGTTAGTTTTTGATCATCTTTCTCAAAGGTAGTGAGGAGATGGCAAAAACCAATATTATTATTTTGGGAAGCATCAAAAACCATGCGAGCCTGAATCAGATGTTTAAGGAGTACAAACAGATTCTTAACACAAGTTATACACCAATTGTGGAAAACTTATGAAAAAAACGAAATGGATTTGGTGTGATATTGCCTCACACTTCGTGACTGGTGTTACCAATGACGGATCATTGCCATTGGGTTTTAGGTTGGCAACAGATTGCTTCCCGCTTCGCGGTCGCAATGACGAATCATGATTAGCGTTCGATGAGATGAGAAAAGGATGGCGGGTCAACAACCAAACAACGATGGCGCATCTTCTCCCGCCATCCATTTCTCATCTCACCCCCTACATATAAACTCGCCGTCATTGCGACTAAGAGGAACGAAGCGGGAAGCAATCTGCTGAGATATAGTTGAATGTCAAATTCGGTTGTTGGTATAAGTAGCTATAAATCAATCTGTTGGCGATTTGCCGACTTATCTTTTCCCAGAGAATCCTTTTGGCGAAAAATCCTTAGTTTTAAATCAGATACCGTTATTGGTATAAGATTTTCTTAAAGGTATAAAATCGAAAGGGCAAAGTTTGCGAAAATTTTCACATTTTCACATTTTTAAATCCTCCTGAATAATTTCAGTCAGCAAATCCGTCAAATTCAATCCTGCCGCCTTGATTTGTTGTGGGATAAAACTGGTTGCCGTCATTCCGGGTACGGTATTTACCTCTAAAAAATAGAAGGTCTGATCTTTCAGGATGTAATCTACCCGAACAATTCCTTTGCAATTGCATAGGTCATAAATTCTTGAGGAGAGCGCCTGCACCTGCAAGGTTAGCGTCTCACTGATCCTGGCAGGGGTTATTTCTTCGGCCATTCCCGGTGTATATTTTGCCTCGAAATCGAAAAATTCATTTTTTGGAATTACCTCGGTCACCGGAAGAACAATCTTTTTATCCCCGACTTTCACTACGCCGCAAGTAAACTCCTTGCCATCAATAAATTCTTCGATCAACACTTCCGGACTTTCTTCCAGTGCTTTACCAACGGCATCAGCGAGTTCCTCATCTTTTTTAACTTTTGTGACACCGAAACTGGATCCACCGGCGCTTGGTTTCACGAAAAGGGGAAGTGAAAGGGCTTTGACAACTTCGGCGGAATTCCATTTTTGCCCCTCCATGAGCCTAAGGGATTTGGCAAGTGGAATGTCGTAGGATTGCAGGTATTTGTTGCAGAAATTTTTGTTGAAAGTGAGTGCAGAGGATTGAACGCCACAGGTGGAGTAGGGGATCCCCAACATTTCAAAATATCCCTGGAGATTACCGTCCTCCCCGGGTGTCCCATGAATCATGATATAGGCATATTCAAGCTGTACCCTTGCTCCATTGAATACAAAGGAAAAATCACTCTTGTCAACAGCGGCAATCTCCTTGTCATTCTCCAAAATTTTCCAATTCCCGTTTCGTATTGAAACCAGCCAAGGGATAAATTTTTCACGGTCAATGGCGCTGTATACATTGGCGCTACTCTTCACGGAGACAACATATTCGGAGGAATCCCCTCCGGCAACTATGGCTATATTTGCTTTTGTTTTCATCTATTGTTGATAAAATAAGGATAAAGGATAAAGTTAAAAGGATAAAGTAAAAACGCAACTATCAGAATTTATATAATACTCAAATTTTTTGATCAAGTTCACAATTTCCTCCTTCCTGCTCCAATGCACACTTTATCCTTTTAACTTTATCCTTTATCCTTGTCCTCCCTATTTGTCAGATAATTCCTCCATTTCTCTATACAAGCCTGCATATCTTCCGGCAGTTCGGAATCGAAAATCATCTCCTGGTGGGTAATTGGATGTATAAATCCAAGTGTTTTGGCGTGTAATGCATGGCGTGGCAGTATTGCAAAACAATTTTCCACAAATTGCTTGTATTTGGTAAAAGTCGTGCCTTTCAAGATTTTATTACCCCCGTACACCTCATCATTGAAAAGCGGATGGCCGATCTCTTTCATGTGGACCCTGATCTGGTGCGTACGTCCTGTCTCCAGGGCACACTCCACAAGATTGACATACCCGAGCCGTTCAAGTACCTTGTAGTGAGTCACTGCAGGCTTTCCATGGTCCCCGTTTGGATAGACAGTGAATACCAGTCTGTCCCTGGTACTCCGTCCAATATTCCCTTCGATGGTGCCGGAATCGGATGTCAGATTACCCCATACCAGTGCTACATATTGCCGTTGTGTGGTTTTTCTGAAAAATTGCATGGCCAGATTTAGCTTGGCGTGTTCTGTTTTTGCTACGAGTAACAATCCTGATGTATTTTTGTCAATTCGGTGCACCAGTCCTGGGCGAGTGTCATCTCCGCCATACAAAGGAAGTCCCAGGAATCTGAATGCCAAAGCATTCACCAATGTGCCACTGTAGTTCCCGTGACCGGGATGTACCACCAGTCCGGGAGGTTTGTTAATGACCAGCAACTCCTCATCTTCATAAACAATATTCAACGGGATATCTTCCGGGATGATCTTCAGTTCCCTGCGGGGGTAATCCATCACTACAGTCACCTCATCATTGGGTTTGACCCTGTAGTTGGATTTTACCGGTTTTCCATTCACCAGGATACTTTCGGCCTCAGCAGCCATCTGGATCCGGTTACGCGAGGTCCCCAGAATGCGGTTAGAGAGAAATTTATCGACGCGCATCAACCCCTGACCTGGATCTGCAACAAAACGGTGGTGCTCAAACTGCCCGGCCAACTCTTCGTTCTCTTCCGAAAGTTCGCTTTCATCAAAAATGGATTCGTCTTGTTGGCTCATGAAATGTTGGATACCGGGTTATTCCTTTGCACTTAGCGAAAGGACAAGGTTGACAGCGCTCCCTGCCGGGATAAATGTGGTCGAATCGGCCAATGGGAATTGGGTAATAACTCTTGCTGCCATTGAATCTGATTGATTTTTTATGGTGGCATCATACTGTATAGCCCCTGATTGCAGTTGCCTGGATTTCAATAAAATCAGCACTTCACTCATGGTTAACCCCGTGAAATTTGGTACAAATGTTTCGAAGCTGCCTCCATTCTGTCCGACGACCAGATCGATGGTGGCACCATTGTCTAAGCGGGTCCCTGGCACAAGACTCACCCCTTTGCTTTTTTGATCAAGAACCAGATCATTGAACTCAGAGGGAATATATTCGACCCTTCCAATGGCAAATCCTTTGGACTCGAGCAATACCCTTGCCTGGCGCAGGGAGATGTCGGTTACTTTTGGAACCTCTTCCTGCCCCGGGATCGAAGAAACCAATGTGAGGTAAATCATTCGGCCCGATTTGATCTTATGCCCGGGGCCCGGATTTTGCGTCAGGATGGTCCCGACTTTCCGATCTGCTTTGTAAACTGAGTCCTCCAATTCGAAACGCAAATTCATTTTTTTTGCTACCTGCCGGGCCTCATTCATTGTCAATCCTGTGAAATCCGGGATAGCCAGGCTTTCTCCCCTGTGGGTATAGAATGATAGGATTAACATGGTCAGCCAAAGCAGTACAATGGTCAGCAAAAGCGCTGCCACCACATGTTTTCTGAAAATCTTGCTGAGAATGAATTCCTTTAGATGCATGAACAGACGATATAAATTGATTTGTAAATTTAGGTATTTTTCTTTGAGAAAGTGACTAAAGTGACTAGAGTGAACAAAAGTGACTAAAGTTATGATCTCCGTACAATTTTTCGATGTTGCGAAATTCTTTAGGCACTCTAGTCCCTTTAGTTCACTTCTAGAAAACTTTTATCACATTGTACAAAGTATCCCTCTCAACAGGAATAAACCCGGCTCCGCTAATCATGTCAGTAAGTTGATCGGTCGTTGCAACCGGTGACTGCTCTTCTGAGCCTGCCATGGAGTAAATTTTTGTTGTGTCGTCGATGGTCCCATCAAGGTCATCGACTCCAAATGCCAGTGAGAGCTGTGCTACCTGTTTCCCGATCATGGGCCAGTAGGCTTTCAGATGAGGGATATTATCGAGGAATATACGTGAAACAGCATAGTTTTTAAGATCTTCCACGGTAGTTTGTTCTTCAATATGGGAAAATCTGTTGTTGTAATGCTTAAATTTCAGTGGGATGAATGCATTGAACCCGCCGGTTTCGTCCTGTAAATTTCGCAAACGGGAGAGGTGGTCGATGCGGTGGGAATAGTCTTCGATCAGACCGTAGAGCATCGTGGAATTGGTTGGAATCCCCAACTGATGTGCGGTACGGTGAATGTTTAACCATCCAGCGGTATCCGTTTTATCAGGACAGATTTTGGCCCGAAGCTCCTCGTCAAAGATTTCAGCGCCACCGCCAGGCAGGGAAACCAGACCTGCCTCCTTTAAAAGCGTCAGCCCTTCCCTGATATCCATTGATGCGAACCGGCACATGGCATCTATCTCAACGGCGGTAAACGCCTTGATTTGAATCTCCGGAAGAATTCTCCTGATCTCAACAATCAGGTCTGCATAAAAATGAACGTCCCTGTCAGGATGTACCCCGCCTACAATATGAATTTCGGTGATACCGGACAGGGCATGATTTTGGGCCATTTGAACCAGTTCTCCTATCTCCAATTCCCAGCATCCCTCCTCTCCTTTTTTTCTGCGGTAGGAGCAGAAAGCACAATGATTGACACAGATATTCGTTGGTTCAAGGTGGATATTGCGGTTGAAGTAAACCTGCTTTCCATTGATCCGGTGACGAACATGGTCGGCCAGCACTGCAAGATAGGACAAGGGGGCTTCCCGGAAAAGCAAAATCCCCTCTTCCGGGGTAATGCGTTTACCCGCTATTACCTTTTCGGCGATTCCGATTAATGGTCGGGATAATCCGGATTGGTCAAACAGTGGCAATATTGTTGACAACATAACAAAAGTTCAAATACGATGAATCATAAACAAGGCAAAGGTATGGATTTTGAATCAAATGATCCTTCGATATGCCACAAAAGACAAAAGGTAAAGAAACCTGTTCTTTACCTTTTGTCTAACAAATCATTAGGATTTGTTAACTATCTCTTGTGACTTGGCTCGTCAGAAACGCTTAGTTTGTGACGACCTTTGGCACGACGTGCATTCAAAACGCGACGACCGTTTGAAGTCGACATTCTCTCACGGAAACCGTGCTTATTTTTTCTTTTTCTGTTCGAAGGTTGAAATGTTCTTTTCATCTCTGGGAAATATTTTATTTACGACTTTATTTCTCTCTTTTAAGGAGTGCAAAAATAGTTTTTTTTTATATAATGTCCAAACAATTGGATAAATAGCGGATAAATTTATATTTTGTTTAAATTACCTGACGGGCAGGTAGATTACCTTCTTGGTTTCAAAAAATGGCTCTTCGAAGATATGGGAGAGATTAAAAATTTCTACGGAAGCCTTGAAAGCGCTGATTTCATCTTCAAAATCACCCCCTTTCAGGTAGATGATTCCATTGGGAAGGGCATTCCCGGAATGTGGGGAAACATTTTTTCGTACCATGGAAACAAAATCCGGAAAGGCCGTAACAGCCCTGCTGATAACGAAATCGTATCGTAATTTAATCTCCTGCACCCTGGCTTTTTTGGCAAGGACATTGGATAATTTCAATTGACTGGCTACCTCTTGAACGACCAATATTTTCTTCCCGATTGAATCGATCAGCGTGAAGTTTGAATCGGGGAAAAGTATGGCCAGCGGAATACCGGGGAAACCACCACCGGTACCCACATCGAGCAGATTGGTGCCGGCTTTGAATCGGATGATTTTTGCGATCGCCATAGAATGCAGTACATGTCTTACATACAGTTCATCGATGTCTTTCCGTGAAATTACATTGATCTTTTCATTCCATTCGCGGTACAACGAACCCAACGCTTCAAACTGGCTGATTTGAAGAAGGGACAGATTGGGGAAGTATTTAGTTAGAATTTCCAAAAGAGAGAGAATTACAGATTACAAATTACAGATTACAAATTACAGATTACAAATCAATGTCGTTTAGTTAACGTTTATTTATAATCGTTTGTAGTTCATCGAGTAAGGTCGTTTTGGTTTCATCTTTCTGGGTTCACTTCTTCCGGGTCT
>Ga0265297_10004615_pt1 | contig 22170 bp, 11 predicted proteins | sample Munlanlwell13791_FD_192502 | JGI IMG/M metagenome (GOLD analysis project Ga0265297, IMG submission 192502) | Leachate microbial communities from a municipal landfill in Southern Ontario, Canada - Leachate well 137-91 | ecosystem: Engineered > Solid waste > Landfill > Unclassified | place... | reverse complement strand
CACCTTTAAAAACAAAAAAATTGGTTTAATTCTGACTTTCGCTGACCGGGATCTGGCCAGTTCAGGTGCGATCAATGCCATTCAGGCTTATAAAGATATGTTTAACTATCTTGAATCCGAGCTGGCGGGCATAGTCGGGGCCAGCCTTCAGGCTAAAGGACAGGCTAAAAAAGAAGCCAGCCATCGCCGCCAGGCATATGAACTCGGTCGGGAACTGGCCGGGTAAACCTGAATTTAAGAAAAGCTAAATAAGATAAGATTAGAAATAAGAGTTACAGCTTAAGCTGAAAAAAGGATGGAGGTTTTAATGAAAAAATTTAGTAGCTTCTTAGTTTATTCCATTTCGAGCTTTTTATTGGCTTTAATTGCCATTTTAGGCCTCACAATTTTTTCCCCGTTGAACCTGGCAGCTAAAGTCCAGACTCAGCCGTCGAGTGGAGTTGATATCCCTTATGAAAAACACATTTTGCCGAATGGTTTGACCGTCATTCTCCATGAAGATCATAAGGCTCCGATTGTGGCTTTTAATATCTGGTATCATGTCGGCTCCAAAGATGAAAAAACAGGTAAGACCGGTTTTGCCCACCTTTTTGAGCATCTGATGTTTAACGGCAGCGAACATTACAATGATGATTATTTTAAACCCCTCCAGGAAGTTGGGGCCACCGATCTTAACGGAACAACCAATGAAGACCGGACCAACTATTTTGAAACTGTGCCCGTTTCCTCCCTGGATCTGGTGCTGTGGCTGGAGTCAGACCGGATGGGTTTTCTGAAGGGCGCAATCAATCAGGCTAAACTTGATGAACAGCGCGGGGTAGTTCAAAACGAACTACGTCAATATGCCAATGAACCCTATGCCGTTACTGAAGAGTTAATTGCCAGAGCCGTTTTTCCGGCCGGGCATCCTTATTCCTGGACAGTTGGCGGCTCCATTGAGGACCTCAACCGGGCTTCCATCGAAGATGTCCACAACTGGTTTTCAACTTATTACGGCCCCAATAATGCTGTTATCGTCATCTCAGGCGATATTAAGCCAGCCGAAGTTCTGGCTAAGGTCAATAAATATTTTGGCCAGATTCCACCTTCCCCGCCGGTAGCCAGACAATCAGCCTGGGTGGCCAAAAGAAGCGGCCAGCATCGCCAGCAAGTGCAGGACCGGGTACCTCAGGCCAGGCTTTACAAAATCTGGAATATTCCTCAGTGGGGAACCGCCGAGGCCGACTACCTTGACCTGGCCAGCAGTATCCTGGGCGACGGCAAAACTTCCAGACTGTATAAACGGCTGGTCTATGATGACCAGCTGGCTGACTCAGTCTCGGTGGTAGTTGATCTCAGGGAAATTGCCGGCCTTTTTTATATTATGGCCGACGCCAAACCAGGGGTGGAGTTATCTCAAGTAGAAAGGGCCATTGACGAGGAGCTGGCCCGTTTTCTGGAATCGGGGCCAAAGCCGGAAGAATTAGAAAGAGTCAGGACCGGTTATCTGACCAGCTTCATTAAAGGCGTTGAGAAGGTCGGAGGCTTCTCCGGCAAAGCTGATATTCTGGCCAGGGGTCAGGTGTTTACCGGGCAGCCTGATTATTATCAGGAAAACCTCCGTCATGTCCGGGAATCCAGCCTGGAAAATATCAAAGAGACCGCTAAAAAATGGTTGTCTGATGGTGTTTATGTTTTAGAGGTCTTACCCTACCCTCAACTTTCGACCATCAAGTCGGATGTTGACCGCCAGAAGTTGCCCGAGCCCGGGACCCCGCCAGCTGCTAAGTTTCCCAAAATTGAGAAGACGACTTTGAGCAATGGCTTGAAATTAATCCTGGCTGAACGTCATTCAATACCCTATGTGGAAATGAGCCTGATAGTTGATGCCGGCTATGCGGCTGACCAGTTCGCCCTGTCCGGTACAGCCTCCTTAGCCATGCAGATGCTGGATGAAGGCACCGGAAAAAGATCATCACTTGAGATCAGTGAACAACTGGCTTTACTGGGAGCTGAACTTCAGACTGGTTCTGGCCTGGATTTTTCCTATGTCAATCTTGGTGTTCTCAAGGATAAACTGAGCCCGGCTCTCGACATTTACTCTGATCTGATTCTTCACCCAAGCTTTCCCCAGGCCGATTTTGAAAGAATCAAAAAAATTCAGCTGGCCCGGATTCAGCAGGAAAAATTTTCACCGGTCGGACTGGCTATCAGAGTTTTGCCCGGGCTGATTTACGGTGAAAATCATGCTTATGGCCAGCCATTAACAGGCTCAGGCTATGAAGCAACCGTTAGTCAGATCAAAAGAGATGACCTGGTAAAATATCATCAAACCTGGTTTAAACCCAATCATTCGACCCTGATCATCGTCGGGGATGTGACCATGATGGACATCAAGCCTGAAATTGAAAAGATCTTTAAGAGCTGGAAAGCAGGCGATGTCCCGAAAAAAAATATTACCAAGGTGCCGCTAAAAAAGCAGCCAGGAGTTTACCTGCTCGACCGGCCCGATGCCCCTCAATCAGTGGTCATGGCTGGACTACCAGCTCCTTCTTCCTCTGACCCCGAAGCTCTGGCCATTGATCTGATGAATTTTATTTTCGGCGGAGACTTTGTCTCCAGAATCAATATGAATCTCAGGGAAGATAAACACTGGAGCTATGGTGTCTTTTCTACTCTGGTTGAGGCTCGCGGCCAGAGGCCTTTTCTGGTAGTAGCCCCCGTTCAGGCGGACAAAACCAAAGAGACAATCGAGGAAATACTGGCCGAAATGAAAGGGATTTCAGGCAATAAACCTATCACCAATAATGAGTATTTGAATGCTAAAAACAGCCGGGTCAATCAACTTCCCAGCTTATGGGAGACAATGGCCGGTGTTGAAAATTCTCTGGTTGAACTGGTTAATTTTAATCTGCCAGATGACTATTTTGAAAAATATCCGGCCAGAATTAATCAGTTGAAAATTGAAGATCTTAACCGGGCGGCTAAGACTGTCCTTAAGCCGGAGAGTCTGATCTGGTTGGTGGTTGGCGACCGGGCCAAACTGGAAAAACCCCTGCGGGAACTGGGCCTCGGCCCAATCTATTACCTTGACCGTGACGGCCAGCCGATAAAATAGCAGGGTAAAGATGGTGCTGTTTGAACAATTGAAATACTTTTTTCAATTTATTTCAGACCGCTGCGACTAAATTAAACTTAGGGGAGCTGTTTATTTTTTGCGGGAGGAAAGAGGCTATGATCAGGGCCAGGACTTTATCTGTCCTCTTATTCATTCTGCTTTTTAGCCTGCTGGCTGCTGACTATCCGGTCCGGGCAGAACAGCAAAATAAAACGTCCGGGATTGACAAGGAACTGCTAAAAAAAGCCCAGGAAAGTAAAGTAGTTAAGGCTTACCGGCTGACCGGGCCGATTAACCTCGACGGGCAGCTGACAGAAGAAATTTATCATAACCCGGCCGCTGAGGATTTTCTTCAGACTGATCCGGTTGATGGCCAGGCTGCTTCTGAAAAAACCAGGGTCTGGGTAGCTTACGACCAGACCAATATTTATGTTGGAGCCTATTGTTATGATTCCAATCCCAAAGGCATCATCGGCCAGCTTGGCCGGCGGGACTATTCTGTTGACTCAGACTGGTTTATTTTTTGCCTTGATCCCTATCTTGACCGCCGGAGCGGTTATGCTTTCTGGGTAAATCCAGCTGGTTCAATTATTGATAAGGCTCTTTATAATGACATCAGTGAAGATAAAAGCTGGGATGGCCTGTGGGAAGCCAAGGTTCAGATGACCAGCGATGGCTGGACAGTAGAGATCAAGATACCTTTTAACCAGCTCCGTTTTCCTCATCAGGCATCTTATCTCTGGGGGGTTAATTTCCAGCGGGTCATTAAGAGAAAAAATGAAAAAGTCTCATTGGCCTGGGTGCCAAAAGAAGATAATGCTTTTGTCTCCCGCTTTGCCCGGCTGGAAAATATAGAGAACATCAAACCCGGCCGCCGGATTGAAGCTTATCCATATTCAGTCGGTCAGGCTCAATTCAGGCCGGCTGAGGCCGGTAACCCGTTTGAAACCGGGCATAAATACCAAGGAAATATTGGACTTGATCTTAAAGCCGGGCTTAAAAGCAATTTGAACCTCGACCTGACTTTCAATCCTGATTTTGGCCAGGTCGAAGTTGACCCGGCCGTTATCAATTTAACCGCTTACGAAACTTATTATGAAGAGAAAAGGCCTTTCTTTATTGAGGGTTCTTCTATCTTCAGTCACTTTGGCCGCGGTGGGGTTTATATCAGCGCTAACCTGAACTGGTCTAATCCCAGTCTTTTCTACAGCCGGAGAATCGGCCGGACTCCCCAGGGTTATGCCACCCATGACGGTTATGTTGATTTCCCTGACCGGACAACCATCCTCGGGGCTCTCAAGATGACCGGTAAAATAGGTTCTGGCTGGAATATAGGGTTGATCAGCGCTGTCACTGCTAAAGAGTATGCCACTGTTGACGATCTGACCAGCCGTTATCATGACCAGGTTGAGCCGCTGACTTATTACGGAGTTTTAAGAGGGCTTAGGGAATATAAGGGTGGTCAGCGGGGCGTTGGATTTATGTTCACCTCAGTCCTGAGGGATTTAAAGGACGAAAATCTCGACTCGCTCCTGGCCTCCAATGCTTATAGCCTGGCTGTAGATGGTTGGTCTTTCCTGGACAAAAAAAGAAACTGGGTCATCGGGGGCTGGGCTGGCGGCACCCTTATTACCGGCAGTCAGCCAGCTATTTACCGGCTGCAGAGATCGTCACTGCATTATTATCAACGCCCTGATGCTTCTTACCTGAATCTAAATCCAGAAGCTACCCGTCTTTCCGGCTGGGGAGGAAAATTCAGTTTAGCCAAGCAGCAGGGACATTCCCTGTTTCTTCTTTCAGCCGGTGTGCTTTCTCCTGGCTTTGACCCCAATGACGCCGGTTATCAGCGGACAATTTCAGATAAAATTAACTTACAGCTCATGTATGGCTACCAGTGGACTAAACCGGGCCGTGTTTTCCAGCAGTCGCTGTTAATCGGGGGGCTGGAAAGAACCTATGATTTCGGCGGTAACAAGCTTTTTGACGGCTGGCTGCTTAATTTTCAGGGAGTCTTCCGGAACTGGTGGTCGCTCCTGGCTGATGCTATCTATTATCCAAAATCTTATAGTAACACCCTGACCAGAGGCGGCCCGTTAGCTTTGATTCCTGAAGGTTTTTCAGTTGATTATGAGGTGGATTCAGACTCAAGAAAACCCTTTGTTTTTTACCAGACATTTAATTATTACTGGACTAAAGACAAAAGGAATCAATGGGATGTTGGATTGGGAGTCCGCTGGAAGCCAGCCCCAAATTTCAACCTGTCTTTTGGCCCCTCAGCCGGCCGGGATCGCAATGAGACCCAGTGGATTACTTCCCTGTCCGATCAACTGATGGCCGAGACTTATGGCCGCCGGTACATATTTGGCCGGATTGACCAGACCGTCGTGGCCAGTGAAATCAGGCTAAACTGGATTTTTAATCCCAGGCTCAGCCTTCAGGTTTATCTCCAGCCATATATTGCCGTTGGTAAATATGACCGGCTCAAGCAGCTTAACCGTCCCCGCTCTTACGATTATCTGATTTATGGCCAGGATGGTTCGACGATTTTTTATCAGAACAGTTATTATCTGATCGACCCCGATGGCAGCGGCCCGGCGGCTGCTTTTAGTATTTATGATCCCGATTTCAATTATAAATCGCTGCGGGGGACCATAGTTTTACGCTGGGAATACCGTCTTGGTTCCCTCCTCTACTTAGTCTGGACTCAGAACCGGGCCGATTATGCTCATCCTGGAGATTTTTCTTTGTGGCGGGATCTGGGTAACTTGTTCACGGCCCCTGGCGACAATGTTTTTCTGATTAAGTTCACCTATCGCCTTAATCTCTAAGTTATTCACTGCCGTCAATAGCCAGGCCACGGCCCTGACTAACTTGACCAGATCCAGAGATCAGCTGCCTGCTTTGATGGCCTTAACCTGCTGGTAGTATTTGGCTATATACGGTTCCTGGACTTCGTAAGACCAGTGAATATCCCGGATGAATTTGGCCGCCCCTTCTTTATCGCCCTGGCGCAGGCATTTTACTAACCGGGCATGCTCTTCGATCGAGGACTCTTCCCATTCTTTGACAAAACCCTGACGCCGCGGAAAATCATAAAGCCTTTTTTTCAAAGTGTTGACCAGCCTGATCAACTTTTCATTCTGGCATAAATCAAGGTAAACGCTATGAAAATTCAGGTTTTTTTCATAGTAGAGATCAAAATCGTTGGCGTCGATCGCCTGTTTCATTTCCTGGTTCATCTGTTCCATGAAATCAATATCCTTTTTGGTCAGGCGCTCAAAGGACTTGATGATGGCAATGCTCTCCAGAGCTCCAATGATTTCATAATAATTTTTTATGTCCTGGACGGTCAAAACATTGACGATAACCTTACGTCTGGGCAAAATAGCGACAAAATCTTCACTTTCCAGCTGAAGCAGGGCATCGCGCAAAGGGGTGCGGCTAACGCCGAGTATTCTGGAGGTTTCCTCCATATCAATTACTGAACCAGGCAGTATTTCTCCCCGCCGCATCTGTTCCCGCAGAAAATCATAGACCTGTTCTTTGAGAGACTTGATATTGAGAACTGGTTTTGGATTCATAGGTCTTTCTATCCTCCCTTAAAATTTTAACTCTGATAATAATCTACATTTTCGGCCATGATAATATCAATCTGGGTCATGATCTTTTCCCGGATTTTCTCTCCGAGGACGACGTGACGAAAGAGAGCATAAATACCTTCATATCCCTGACGCTCCGACTGCTGGCTGATCAGGAAATTAATGGTTCTGTCCTTGAGGAGCTTAATGTTCCTGGGAATGGGATCATAGCCGACCAGAATCAGCTGATGCTTGCTTCTCTTGGCTTTCCACCATTCAGCCACTTTATGGGTCATAGCATTGGTGACAAAGATGCCGGCCAGATCCCTGTTCTGGCGGTAAAAGGCTTCCAGATTCCGGCTGATGTCAAGCGGGGTAGCCTGACCATCTATTTCCACCACGGCTGATTCAAACCCGCCAAAATCACAGGTTCCCCGCAGAAAGCCGTTGATTCTTTCCGCAATATGATAATCTTCCGGCTGGACTTTCACCACCGCGATCTTTCCGGAAGTTTGATGAATGGTCTGCTTCATCAAACAGGAAGCTAACAGGCCGCTCTGGAAAGCATCCTGGCCGATAAAAGACAGAGGCTTTATCCCGGGCACATAAGAATCAAAAAAGACAATGGGCAAATTATCGGGCAAGTTCTCCAGCACCCGGCCAAAGCTCCGGGGTAAAACCGGAGCAGTCAACAAGCCGTCAAAATCTTCTTTTAGAATTTTTTTCCCGGCCAGCAAGACTGATTTTTCCTGGAAACGGTCAAAGAAGAAAAATTTAACTTCGATACGGTGGGAAGCCAGCTCGCTCCAGGCCCGCTCAATTCCCCGGACGGGCAGCGTCCAGTAATAGCTATCCTGTTCCGGGTGCGGGATAAGAACCGCGAACTTAAAAACTTTCTTGAGTTTCAGGTTCTTGGCAAAAATATTAGTCCGGTAACCTTCATCCTTCAGGACCTGCAGTATTTTTTTCTCGGTTTCAGGTTTGACCCGGCCGCGCTTATGCAACACCCGGTCAACAGTTCCGATAGAAACCTGAGCCTTTTTGGCAATATCTTTTATAGTAACAATGTTAAGCCCTCAACTCTGAATTTCCAAGATAAATACTTATCAGATTCCGGGCTGAAATACAATATTTTTGGCAATTTTCTGCTTAACCTCAATACCCCAGGCCTGTTTTCAGCCGGTCATACTCCTGCCAGATTTCATAAGGAATATGGCGGCCGAACTTATCCAGAAACTTCTTGATGTCTTTAAGTTCTTCTTTCCAGTCAGCCGGTTTTAGCCTGAAAAGTTCGTCTAAATTTTCCGGAGGCAGGGCCAGGCCGGAAAGATCAAGATCTTTTTTCTCCGGGATTAAACCGAGCGGTGTCTCTTTAGCTCCAGCCCGGCCATTGACCCGGTCTATAATCCATTTGATAATTCTGATGTTTTCGCCAAAACCCGGCCAGAGAAATTCGCCCCGCTCATTCCGGCGAAAGGCATTGATTGAATAAAGTCTGGGGGGATGAGTCATCAACTTGCCCAGGTTGATCCAGTGGCGGAAATAATCTCCCATGTTATAACCGCAGAAAGGCAGCATAGCCATCGGATCGCGGCGGAGGACACCTACCTGACCGGCCGCCGCCGCCGTTGTTTCTGAACCGGTCCTGGCCCCTAAGAAGACACCATGCTCCCAGGAAAAAGCTTCGGTGATGAGAGGAATCAACCTGGTTCTTCTGCCGCCAAACATAATGGCTGAAATGGGCACGCCAAGAGGATTATCATATTCCTTAGAAAGTGTTGGGCAATTATAAACAGAAACGGTGAACCTCGAATTGGGGTGAGCAGCCGGGTTTCCCTGACCTGGCTGCCAGGGCCGTCCCTGCCAGTCAACCATATGAGTCGGCACAGGACCTTCCAGCCCCTCCCACCAGGGAGACATGGTGTCGACATCCAGGCCAACATTGGTAAAAATAGTCGGATAATAATTAGAATTGCGGATAGTGCGCATCATGTTGGGATTGGTTTTCATTGAGGTCCCGGGAGCTACGCCAAAAAAGCCAAACTCCGGATTGATGGCATAAAGCCGTCCGTCCGGGCCAATATTCAGCCAGGCAATATCGTCGCCGACCGTCCAGACCCGGTACTCAGGCAGGGCTGACTCCAGCATGGCAAAATTCGTCTTGCCACAAGCTGAAGGAAAAGCGCCGGCAATATAGGTAATCTGACCATGAAGATCCTCAACGCCAATAATCATCATATGTTCAGCTAACCAGCCATATTTCCGGCCAAGCCAGGAAGCAATCCGGAGCGAAAAGCACTTCTTCCCCAGCAGGGCATTCCCTCCATAACCCGAGCCCACACTCCAGACCAGATCCTCCTCAGGAAAATGCATGATATAGCGCCGGTCGGGATTAAAGTCGCCTACGGTATGAATTCCTTTGACGAAATTTTCAGAGCTGCCAATTTTGTCCAGAATCCTCTTTCCCAGTCTGGTCATAATCCTCATACTGACGGCCACATAAGAGACATCGGTAATCTGAACGCAGGCCTTGGCATAGGGAGAGTCCGGATTGCCCATCATATAAGGTAAAACATACATCGTCCGGCCGCGCATGGCCCCCCGGGACAGTTTGGTCATCAGTTTCTTAGCTTCTTCCGGCTGCATCCAGTTATTGTTAGGACCGGTTGTTTCCCGGTCTGAATGGCAGACATAAGTTAGCTGTTCGGTTCTGGCTACGTCAGTCGGGTGGCTGCGGTGGAGATAGGCTTTTGGCCAGAGAGTCTGATTCAGCTCTAAAAAAATATTTTTCTCCTCAATTTTTTCTTCCTGACTCCCGATCTCAATAATCCGGCGGGCCTCGCCCTCCGAGCCATCACACCAGTAAATGTTTCGAGGTTGAAGAAGCTCGGCCTGCTTCTCCACCCATTTTTCTACAGCTGTAGCCATTTTTTCCTCTCGATGCCAGTCTTCTTGAATTTTTTAAATAACATAGAGGGACTATTTTGTCAAAAAGCTTTAACTGAATTCTTCGGACTGTCTAAATTCAGAATATAGTAATTGTTTACAGTTATGAAGAGAGAGTTATAATAGATTATGAAGTCTTATGTTCTTATAGTTTTAAAATGGACTGGAAAAAAGGAGGTAAGGATGAGAGCCTTTCTAATTGTCTTATTAGCAACTTTTAATCTTGGTTTTAATCTCTTTCCAGTTTCAGGACCGGCCGGCCAGACAGACGAGACTCAGATCATCAAACTACCGGCCCCCCGGATGGAAGGCGGAAAGCCACTAATGGACTGCCTCAAATTGAGACAAAGCAACCGCTCTTACCGCCAGGAAAAACTTTCTCCTCAAATTCTGTCCGACCTGCTCTGGGCAGCCAATGGCATTAACCGCCCGGATTCAGGCAAAAGAACAGCTCCGACGGCTGTTAACTGGCAAAATATCGATGTTTATGTAGCCACTGCCGACGGACTTTTCCTTTATGATGCTAAGCAGTCGGCTCTTATTCAGATTCTCAAGGAAGATATCCGGGCTCTAACCGGGGCTCAGGATTTCGTCAAAACCGCCCCTCTTAATTTAATCTATGTAGGTGATTATGCTAAAATTCCCCGTGGTTCGGATGAAGATAAACTCTTTTACTCCGCCAATCATGCAGGCTATATTTCCCAAAACGTTTACCTTTTCTGCGCCTCGGAAGGGCTGTCAACCGTAGTCAGGGCTATGATCAATAAAGAAGAGCTGGCCAAGGCTATGAAACTCCGTCCGGAGCAGCATATCATGCTGGCCCAGACAGTCGGTTATCCTCAAAAATAAGTTTCAAGGCAAAATCGAGACAGGCTGATCTCAGGAAGTTTTTCTGATCAGCCAGACGGTCATTTCCCACGGTCCGCGGTTAGCCCAAACACAATAGGGTATGAGGAAAAGGTTTTGCTTCCGGCTTTCCCCGCCCTGTCCATCAACCGCCAGCCCGCTGCCGGTTATTACTCCAACCCCGCCCAGCAGATCGCTCCGATACCAGGCCTGGAGACGACTCGAATCCGGCAGGGCTAAATTAAGGGCAGTGCCTCCATTATCCTGCCCCTCGGCGCAATAAACGACTGGCCCCCTTTCCACTGCTACTTTGCCGCGATCTTCTTTGACCTGTTCGTTGGCAACGACCCTTTTAATCTCCAGCGGGAAAAGCACTTCTATGACATCTCCCATCTTCCATTTTCGTTTAAGACGCAAGTAACCGCGATCGACCGCAACCGGCACCGGTTTTCTATTCAACTTAACCACCACCTGGCCAGCCTGACTGTCGTGATAGTTGTAAAGGTCACCAGGCAGAGGACGGTTTTGAGCCCAGCCGGGTATTCTGAGACAAACCGTAAATTCCCTGACTCGTTTGGGATTAATACCTATTTGGATTGAACCAAACCAGGGATACCTTCCTTCCTGTACTATTTCCAGTTCAGTCTGACTGAAAGCAAAATTAGCTCTCGATTTAACAAACAGGTTGATAAAGACTTCGTCAGCTGAATGGGCATAAATATAGCCGGGAAAAGTCGCCAGAAAACGGGCGGCATTGGCCGGACAGCAGGCTACTTCAAACCAGCTGCTCCTTTCATATTTCCCTTTTGAGGCTAAAGGATTTTGATAGAAAAATTTATCACCGGACAGTCCTACCCCTGACAGCAAGCCGTTATAGATGATTCTTTCCAGCAGATCAATATACTGGCCATCTCCTTCGTACTGGAAAAGCCGCTGATTCCAGAAAGCATTACCCACTGCCGCACAGGTTTCAGCGTAAGCCTGCTCATTGGGCAGTTCATAATCAGCTCCAAAAGCTTCATATTCTCCGGCTGAGCCTATCCCGCCCGTTAGATAAAGCTTCTTATTGACTGTATTCTCCCAGATTTTTTGACTGGCGGTGGCATATTCTGACCAACCACCAAGAGCGGCTACCTCTAGCATGGCATTATACATATAAGCTGCCCTGACCGAGTGTCCAACCGCTTCTGTTTGCTCTAAAACCGGCCGGTGGTTCTGCAAATATTCTTCTGAATTGTAGATATAAAAAGGTGAACTCCTGGGATAAACCTCGCCTCCATGATAGTGTCCCCGTTCGTCCAGGAAGAATTTGGCCAGGTTCAAATAATCTTCCCGGCCGGTTATCCGGTAAAGCTTAGCCAGGCCGATTTCGACTTCCTGGTGGCCAGGAAAAGCCCGCCGCTTATCCGGGCCAAAAGTCTTAACCAGTAAATCAGCGCTTTTAATGGCCAGGTTTAAAAGATTCTTTTCGCCCGTCGCCTGATAATAAGCCACGGCCGCTTCGTAGAGATGGCCGAGGTTATATAACTCATGACTGACTCTTAGATTAGACCACCTCTCCTGGCCAGCCCCGGCCGCTGGATTCTCAGGGTCAATTGTCCTGGCTGTAAAGAGATAGCCGTCCGGTTCCTGGGCCTGGCCGATAATGGCCACCAGGTCATCAATCTGCTGTTTCAACTTCGGGTCAGGATTGGTTTTTAAAGTATAAGCAGCAGCTTCAATCGCTTTGTAGATATCAGAGTCGTTATACCTTTTACCGGTGTGCTGGCCTGCTTTCAGACCGGCCGCTATCCGGAAATTGTCAACCCGGCCAGTTTCCTCATTCATCCGGAAAAGATAGGGGATAGTTACCAGGCGGTTGGTTTCCATCCTGGGTGCCCAGAAATCATCGGTGACCTTAACTTCCCAGTAATTGACAGGTTGAGTGGGAAAATCAGGCAGCTTTTTAGCTTGATCTTTATTCCGGTCAGGAGAAGTACAGCCGGCTATTAAGAACAAGCCAGCCATCAGCAGGATAAGTTCTTGTTTATTCATTCCAAACCTCATCTAAGAATTTAAGTCTATCTGAATTTCTACTTTTTTTATATAACTGATCAAGAATAAAATGGGCAGTTAATTCAAGAACACTTGAGCCAGGCTCTGTTAGCTTCGGTCAATTATCTCTATTGAACGGGGCAAAAGGGGAAATTGAACCTTCTCCCTGAGTCAGGAGATCAATAGCTCACCCCGGGTCAGTCTCCATGAACTGAGAATACCGTCTGATTATAAGCCTGGGTCTGAGCAATACGATCCACACCGTTAACATAAAGGAAGTAATCACCAGGTTTTAGCTGAGGGAGACTGATCTCCAGAATAGCCGTTTCTCCCCGGCTGTACCTGGTCGTCCCGGCCAGGGAAGCCGCCACCGGCACTGACTGGCCGGTTGCCGCCTCAACCAGCCGCACTGACATAGCAACATCCTGCTCACTCCCTTCTGCCTGGCTGAAAGGAACAAGCACCCGAAGATGCTTCGTCTGCCCGGATATCGTCTCTACCACCGGCAGATAAACTTTTTGATCAAAATGATACATCTCCGGCCAGGACTGGCTGCCTCCGCCCCCGTCGAGATAGGCACAACCTCCACCCTCCCTAAGAATAAGTGGTGTTCCCAGTTTCAATCCTGGTTTAGCAGGCCTGGGAACAGAGGCTCTGATGGAACTAACCGCGCTTGATCCTGAGGTCAAATCCCGGATGACCAGGCGGCAGGTATATTCGCCTGGCTCAAGCAGCACCACCGAGCTAAAAATCACCGTTTTCCCCCGATAATGGCGCGGATCTGTCTCCAGCCGGCGCAACTCTCGAATATCATTTTTGGCATCAAATACCAGTACCACATACTCCACTTTCTCACCTTCAAACCTGGAAGTAACCTCCCCTGGAATACTGGCCATAACCTTCAGCCCTGAACCTTCAGTCGCCGGAAAGCTAATATATGACAGTGGAAAGTTGACTGGCAGTCTCGCGAAGGACCGCTCGTTAAGGGCCAGCTCAAAAAGATGCAATTCTTTCTCAAGATTGGTGAGTTCGCGGAACGGCCTGGGATTGAAATAGCCAGATTGGGTTCGAACCTGGCAGCCCGGCCGCTTGACCTCAACTTTGACCTGATGGAAACTGCCATCCTGACTCTCTTCAATCGAGTAGCCCAGCACATAGTAATTCCCGGTCATGGCCCGGACCTGGTCGAGATTCTTTCCGTACATTTTGATATTTGAAAAGTATTTACCCCCGGTCAAATCCGCTATCCGTTTGAGGGAGTTGCCGCCGGTTGTTTTCTCATCCTGAAAGACATTGGTCGCATCCTGAAAAATTCCGCCTGTTGAAAACATGCCCCGACCCGCTTCCCGGTCTTCAAAAGTCATCCGGTCATAAGCGAAAAGGTCAGTTGTTAGAGCAGATTCCCTGGTATCAAAGGCAAAAATATCACAGTTAGCAGCAGCGAATTCCTTGTACATCTCCTCATTTTCCGTCCGGAGAACACGGTCACCAGCGTCAAATTTGGCTCGTCCACCGAGGCCGCCAGGGTTTCCGGACTGACCACCGTAAATCATGGAACTGGGAATGCCAGTCGAAAAAAGGATGAAGTGTTTTTGACCTGGTTCATAGCGAAGAGCTTTGGCTAAAGCGGTCAACCTGAGGATGTAGGTCTCAGCCAGACGCTTGGCTTCCTGCCGCTCAGTTTCGCGATTCCGTTCGGCTGACTGCTGAATATCTGTACCGGCTGGCTCCTGAGCCATAAGCCAGTATTTTAGTTCGATCTCATGAGCCCGGCCGGATATATCTTTACTGCCGATGGAATCAACAACCTGCCGGACCTGGCTATGATCTCTGGTCAGATATTCATGAAAAGTAATACCTTTGAGCATCGAATAACTGAGGACACTGACTTCATCATCAGCCTGAACCTCGGTATCAAGAAAATGCAGGGCGGCCTTTCTGGCCTCGGTAATCCCTTTGGCCTGGTTAAAGGCAAAATCAAAGAAAAGGAAAAATTTCCTGGGGGTAGCTGTAGCCGGCTGAGCAGCCACAGCCTGGGCCTTTTGGACCGCCTGTTCCCCGGCGGCCGCCGCTTTTTCCACGGGCGTCCGGAGAAGATGCTTTTCAAAGGCGGTGAGTTTAACTGGCTGGCCATTGTCGGTGGCCATAAAATCTTCAAGAGTCAGGTCTTCAACTGGATTGCCCTTTTTGTCAGTCACGTAGACAGTTATAAGTTTCAGGGCAACAGAAACCCTGTACTGGAGAGGCTTGATCAGGTCCTGTTCTTGCTGGGGAGCTGACCAACCTGATGAAAAACTAAACAATAAGGCTAAAGTCAGACAGACAGCTAAACTCGTTGCCTGCCCCCGGTAATAAAAGCACTGATGTCTCATCTCTCTCCTTCAGGATGGCTCCTTTCTGCCGCCTATTTTTTTAATATCAGGCCTGATAAACATTTTGTCAATATCTAAATTATTCTAAGCGGATCTGTTTCGCTCCTGGCTAAGTGTTGATTTTTCCTTCATAGCTTAAGGGCAGATAACTCTCCAGTTGCGGAAAATTAAAGTCAAGTTGAGGATCATCATCTTGATTGAGGCCGATATCCATCCTCAGGCTTCTTAATCTGCCTTAAGCACCAAGAGGTTGATGCTAAGTGGCCGGACAGATAGTCTCCCAAGGTGAAATTCTTCTTTAAGCTCTTCTATTTTAACTTCTGGCTCATGGCCGGGCACGTTTTTAGCTTTTTCATTGGCCCCGGTGATTCTAAAGACCTTATCAGTCCTGAAGCCAGTCAGCCCTTGAAGACTGATAGCTATTGTCTGCACCTCAGCAGTTGGATTAATCACGGCTACGGTCAAAGTCTTCCCGTCTTCTTTCCAGGCAGCCATCAAATCGAGTGGTTCACTCTGACCTCTGATTTTTACGGGTAAAGTTCCGAATTCATTTCGATAGAGCTTGAGTACCAGACCGGTAGTGTCAAAGACAGCTTCAGTCTTCGAAGTTTTAATCGCCCCGATAACATTGACCGTTTGAGCGTAGTTGGCCATGTAGATAAGATCAGCCTGGCGGTAATACTCATGCAGACCGGCCGCGATGCCCAGTGCATCCTTTAAGAAATACTGGGTGCCCAGTTCACCATAAATATATGGCCCATACCAGTAATTCCATTCGTCCAGAGCAATTTTGATGTCCTGGCCTTTAAGCCCGGGAATGGTTTTCCGGTAAGCGCGGTGGGCCTCAGCTATCCTTTTTATTGCCCGCGGCACCTGATAAACATGGCTTAAAAGCCCGGGCTGCTCTCCGACATAAAAGTGCTCGCTGATAAAATCCATATAATCGGCACAGTTCTTCAGCATGCCCTGGCTCCACTCACCGGCCGCCCCGACTCCGACAATTTTTATCGAGGGATCTTTGGCTTTCATCGCCTGAGCAAAACGATTATGCTTTAAAACATAATCTTTAAGAGGCATATGACCGAGCTGCCAGTCTCCATACATTTCATTGCCGATTGACCAGAACCTGCAATTAAAAGGTTCAGCCTGCCCGTTTTGAGTTCTGAGCTGCCCGAGCGGACTCGTGGCCGGGCCATTGACATACTCAACTTCTTCAGCTGCTAAGGTCTCATTTCCCTGGCCGCTATTAACCGTGATATAAGGCTCGGTTCCAACCAGCCGGCAGAAAGTCATAAACTCATGTATCCCCACGTCGTTGAGTTCAATCCCTTCCCAGGCGGGATTCTTGCGGGGCGGACGCCGGTCAGGATCACCGATTCCATCTTTCCAGTTATAGCCAGAGACAAAGTTCCCGCCTGGCCAGCGGTAAACAGGCGAGTTTAGCTCGCGCAGAAGTTTGACAACTTCCGGCCTGAAACCCTGGAGGTTATCAGCTGGCATGAGGGAAACAGCCGCCAACCTGAATACCTCACGACCGCGGCTGACAATTTCCAGACGTCCCTGATCAGTCGTGAGGCTGGAAACAAAGGAGAAAAAATATTTCTCAAAATCAGGGGTTATCTTATCAATGATAACAGGCTCAGCAACTGTCTGGCCATTCTCTTCATTGACGAGCCTGACTTCGAGGGGAAGAGTACCAGGGTCACCGGCCAGAACGGCTCTGCCTGTATACTTTTGGCCGGTTCTCAGAGCCAGTTCACCCTGAGCCAGCCCGGCTGCCTGCCCATCGCCTTTAAGCCTTATCTCCGGGACAGGTACACCGGCATAAATCAAAAGGGGATTCATATGAACAGAGTGGGGCTCACCACAAATTTTCCAGGGTGACTCAGCTCCGCCAACCGGAAAGTAGAACTTACGGTCTTCCAGCATCTCAGCCCAGAGGCCCTGATAAATACAGCGGCCAAGATGTTCAATAAACTGGCCGTAAATATATTTGGAGACAGGAGTCAGGGTTTGATTGGCATAAATCGTGGCCTGCGGCTTTAAAGCCCGCCCTGAAATATATTCAAGATTAATATCATCAAACCAGGCTTGGCCGGTGACTTTCCCCCAGCCGCCAAAAAGACAATTGATCTGGAAAGCATCATTCAAACCGCTATCAAAGACCAGTTCGATTCTGGTCCAGTCATTTGTCCCGGTAAGGGCTCTGGTTTCAAGTTCGGGCTGCTGATGAATGTTGAGGAGAACACCTTTCCCGCCGGCTGATTTTATGTCTCTGGTTTTTACCCAACCAGTTAAACGATATTTGGAAAAAGGCTTAACTTTGACAATGGTTGACCAGGAAGCATCGGCCCCGTTGGCCGAACTTATCTTAACGCTTTTCTGCCCGTTTCTGGCCAGGTTATCAACTTCTAAGACCGCTTCTGGCTGATAGGTCACGGCCCGCCAGCCCAGGGGCTTTCCATCTTTGAGCTCTTCAAAAGAGGGATTAACTATTAACTGCTTCTGAGTTTCCTGCCCCACGAGTAAAGTTGAAGAAGTTAAAAAGAGAAAAAGGATGAGGAGCAAGCCGCTACCGGCCATGAGCCTTTTGACGGGTCTTGAAAAGGCCCTATCAATTTTTTTAAGGTTTTCAGATTGGGACTGAGCTGACATCAAAACCTCCTGCCGTTCTTGCCGGCCGTCTTAAATCCAACTAATTCACTTTCCATTCTTGAAGGCCAGCCGAAAAATCCTTCTGGAGTTTGAGTTCTAATTTTAAACCGGCCGTCTTGACCGGCGAAAATTTAACCACATTGAATTTATCTTTTTCAACTCCATAGGCCCCTGTATTTTTGACCTCAATCCACCGATCGCCTTGCTTATAATAAAGCTTCCAGGATTCAGGTACCCGGCATTCGCCTTCGCCCGTGTCATCAAACCAGTAGACAGCTACCCCTGATATCTTGACCGGAGAGGCCCACTCGTAACTTACCCATTCTGTTGTCCCTTTTTTAGGCCACCAGTGGAGATAACCAACCGAATGATCATTGGAGCTCTGCGGTTCATACTGATCGTTGACAAATTTAGCACCTTTTGCTCCCTCCGAGGCCTCAACTTTGGCCTTAGAAGCTAAAGACGGCTCCGGCACCGGTCTGACTCTGGCTTCTTCCCGGGCCAGCCAGACTGCCATTTCACCTCGCCCACGGTGAGCCCAGGCATAATATGGGATCAGGGTAATATTCTGGGGCTGGCTGATCATCCTTCCCTTTTCAATTTTAAAAGCCTTCCCTTCACCTTGGACAATGGTCACCCCACCGAGAAGATCAGGTTTATATTCAGCCCGAAGACGAGCCCCGAGCGGTAAAAGGAGCTGACTAACCCGCCCCTGATTATCAGCCCATTCAGCACAATAGACAATTGGGCCTCTTTCGACGGCTACCAGGCCGTTATCATCCTTAACTTTTTCGTTAGCCAGAACCTGGTGCGGCTCCATCGGCAGGCTGATTTCGACCTGGTCGCCAGGCTGCCACTTCCGGTCAACCGGCAAAAAGCCATTTTCCAGCTTTAATTCAACTTCCTGCCCGTTGACTTTAACCACCGGTTTTGGCCTGGTCTGCCCGGCATAGGAATACAAATCACCCGGTACTGGCTGCCCTAAGGCCCAGCCAGGAATTCTCAGCATCAGAATGAAATGGCCTTCTTTCTGGGGATTAACCGTTAGCCCGATCTCTCCTTCCCAGGGATAATTTGTTTTCTGCTCGAGCCTAATCTTCAGGCCATTAACTTCAATCTGACCCGAACCGGCCGCATAGAGATTGACAAACAACCTGTCACCGGAGGTGGCATAAACATATTGACCGAGTTGAGGCAAGAAACGGGCAATGTTCGGTGGGCAGCAGGCACAGCCAAACCAGGGGGTTCTTTCGTGCTGGCCAAAGGAGGCTAAAGGATTAGCATAGAAAAATCTGTCACCGGGCAGCGAGATGCCACTCAACACCCCGTTGTAAATGATCCGTTCAAAAACATCCAGGTATTTGGCCTCCCCTTCCAGAAGAAACATCCGGTAGTTCCAGAAAGCATTGGCAATCGAAGCACAGGTCTCACAATAAGCTGAGCCGTTGGGGAGATTATAAGCTGGCCCAAAACCTTCCCAGGCACCAGTTGAACCAATCCCGCCGGTCAGATACATTTTCCGGAAGACTACATCTTCCCAGAGTTTTATCAAGGCTTGACGATAAGCCTCATCCCCGGTTAAGGCCGCCACCTCAGCCATGGCTGAATACATATAGGCAGCCCGGACCGCATGGCCAACCGCTTCAGTCTGCTTGGTCACCGGCAGATGATCCTGAGAATAAAATCCGTATAGTTTATGCCCCTGGCTATTACCACGTTGATCGAGGAAAAATTTCGCCTGGTCAAGATATTTTTTTTCGCCGGTCAGCCGGTAAAGCTTGATTAACCCGATCTCTATTTCCTGATGACCGGGCGGGACCATTAATTTCCCCCGGGCCAAAATCTTTCAGGACCAGATCAGCGCTTTTCAGAGCGATCTTGAGCAGGTTCTTTTTGCCAGTTGCCTGGTACTGAGCAACTGCTGCTTCATAGAGATGGCCGAGATTATAAAGTTCGTGCGCTTCTTCTTCATTTTCCCATCTCTGGCTGGCCACCCATTCTTCGAGTGGAATTTTCCCGCCTTTATTTTTGATAGATCGGGCAGTATAAAGATAGCCATCTTTTTCCTGAGCAGCAGCAATCTTAGCAATTAAACCATCAAGATATTTCTCAAGCTCAGGATCAGACCGGAGCCTCAAAGCATAAGAAGCGGCTTCAATCGTCTTATAGACATCTGAATCGTCAAAAGGATAGTTTGAGCAAAAATTCCCGCTCCCCTGGGGACTGGCAATTTCAAAATTTTTGATCCGGCCGGTGGCTTCTTCCTGTTTAAAGTCATGGGGGATGGTCACTTTAATATCAGTTTCAATTCTTTTCTGCCAGAAATTGTCCTGGAAATTAACGGCAGTTAAATTTGACGGCTTAATTTTGTAATCCTTTTTCGGCTGGGAACTTCCCGTCAAAAAAAGCGCAAGGCTGGCTACTAATAAGAAGCTAAACCCTGCAGCCATTTTGTTTCTCTTTAACATTTTAACCTCCTGAACCAATCGAATTTATCTAAGATATCTAATATATTTTATTTGACATTTCACTAAGATTATGATAATTAAATACAAGATCAAATGAAAAGATCCATTGAACAGCAAGATCAGAAACAGGAAATAACCCTCCTACAATCATAAACCTCTTTCCCCTCACCATCCCCCTGAATAAAGAGGGCACCCCGTAAAGGGTGCCCCTTTTATTTTTGACCGGACTCTCCATTATTTTATTATGATCCAAAAGATTGCTCACCATCAATAATTTCATCTGTCTCCAGGCCGGCTCCCTTCAAACTACCGTTTTTAGATTAACCGGCCAGTTCAGGCATTTTTTGATAGGACCGGTTGGTTTTAAGCTGATTTCGTCTGCTTCCAGACTTGGTCGATACCTGTCGGGCACCGCCAGCTGGCTCGATTTTTGCCAGGCTAAAAGAAAAATCACTTTTGACTGGTTTTTTTTCAGTCATAGGCTATCTGCTTCATTTCAGAGGAGAAGGTCTCCTCTTGTCCTTTACAAATCATTTATAAATCATTTGGTGAAATTTTAAAATCATCATTTTTAACTTGCCCCTGGCTGATGACCCTGACTTTCGTGGTTCAGGAAACAGAGGACTGCCTTCCTCAGGCCGGCGCCAGATCGGGTAGAAAAAAAAGGGGGAAGAGACTGGCTCTTCCCCCGGTAACAATATCTACCAAAGGAGCTGTTTTTAGAATTTGTATCTGACGGAGATCTTAAAAATTCTGGTAGCAGAAATACTGGTTACCCGGCTGTAATTATAATCCATGGTATAGGTGCCCTCACTTGTATTTTCAGCTACAGGGAACCACTCACTGATCGGGTTCAGGCCGTAGTTAACATATTTGTTGCCAAACAGGTTGTAGATGTCCAGAAAAGCACCGACCGTTCCAAAGGGCAGTTTGAATTCTTTCTCCAGGTGAAAGTCAACATTGGCATAATCCTGTTCTCTTCTGGTACCATTTGTTTCCAGCATGACCCAGACTGACCACGGCACAATGTTATTAGCTTCAGCCCAATCATCAGGCGGCACAATGCTCACGCTTCTTCCCCAGGGATAGCCCACCCGGTAGTTCAGGAAGAAGGAAGTCACGAAACCATAGGGCAGGTCAAAAGTACCATAAAGTTTCATCTGGAAGGGAATATCATAGCTGTCACGGCCCGGGGTGTTAACAAAATCGTTCGGGCTATCACCACAGGTGAAAGAAGTTGTTTTGGAGAAAGTGGCTGAACCACCCAATGACCAGCCATGGGTAAATCGTTTATCGAAGCTCAACTCGACTCCATCGTATTTGGTATAAGCCTGAGGAAAATTAGTCTTGATATAAACCATAGTTTCATAAGGAGAATCAGCACTCATAAAATAAGCGGTAACGGTCTGTTCGGGGAAAGCTCCGTAAGCTGGCACAGTAGTGGTAAAAGGAACATACCAGTCAGGAGCCTGGTCAAGGGTGTACCAGTACTGCTGAGTGGCCAGATCATATTTGCCCCAGCCGAAAATATCGGTCTTTTTCTTGTGAAGATAAGTTAATTTTACCGCGAAATCCTTAAACAGCTGATGTTCAATCCCGGCCGCAAATTCATTATGAACAGGAGCATGGAGACCAGGATCAACCAGACTCCGCAAATAATCAGGATCAGGCAATTTGAAATCGCCCAGGCTCCACCGATATTCATAATAATCAATGCCGGGAGAATCCGGCTGACCATTGCTATTATTATCCCACCAGTTAAATTCATACTGGCCCATAACGGCTGGAGAAACTTCTGAGAACCACATGACCGGTACCTGTTCGGAATAGCGGGCATAGGATAATTTCAAAGCAGTCTTGCCATTGCCAAAAAGGTCATAGCTCAAACCGAGGCGGGGAGAAAAACTGGTAAAGGACATAACATCTTTAATGGATGGAACTTCAAAGGGGCCAAAAGGATTGAAACCGACTTGAGATTCGAGAGTTTGGCCTATTTCATAAGCCAGGCCGGTCGTGCCGGTGGAACGGGCTTTACCGCCCCAGCCATTGTAATAGTCAATTCTTAAACCCAAATTCAAAGTCAGGCGGTTTTTGAAAGTCCAGTTGTCCTGGAGGTAGCCACCGATCCGGTATTCATAAAGATCCTTGAGGCTATCACTTGACCCGCTGCCGCA
>Ga0265297_10004614_pt1 | contig 22180 bp, 17 predicted proteins | sample Munlanlwell13791_FD_192502 | JGI IMG/M metagenome (GOLD analysis project Ga0265297, IMG submission 192502) | Leachate microbial communities from a municipal landfill in Southern Ontario, Canada - Leachate well 137-91 | ecosystem: Engineered > Solid waste > Landfill > Unclassified | place... | reverse complement strand
ACTTGATCGTGATTACAGAAATCCCGTATCAGGTAAATAAAACTAATCTAATCGAGTCATTCGCAGCTTTGGTAAATGAAAAGAAGATCGACGGCATAACCGATATTCGCGATGAGTCCGACAAAGACGGTATGCGTATTATCCTTGAATTAAGGCGTGAAGTCGAGCCGCAAATAGTAATAAATTACCTATATAAACATACGCAACTAGAAGTTACCTTTGGAATAATTACACTTGCATTAGTACACGGTAGGCCGCGAGTTTTGACATTAAAAGAAGTATTATTTCAATATATCGAACACAGAAAAGAGATTATTCGTCGTAGAACAAAATTTGAATTAGACCGTGCTTTAAAACGTGCACACATACTAGAAGGTTTAAAGATAGCTATTAAGTTCTTAGATAAGGTGATTAAGACGATCCGTGCTGCTAAAAATGTGGCAACAGCTAAAGAAGAGTTAATGAAGAAATTCGATTTTAGCTCAGAGCAAGCGCAGGCCATACTTGAGATGCAATTACAGAGATTGACAGCTCTCGAGCGCGATAAAATTGAAGCGGAATATTTAGAGTTAATTAAGAAGATTGAACTTTATAAATCAATATTAGCATCTGACAAGAAAGTAGAAGGTATTATTAAGGAAGAGCTAGTTGAGATTAAAAAGAAGTATGGCGATGAGAGAAGGACTGAGATCGCTGGCGAAGTCGAAGATCTAGAAGTTGAGGATCTTATTGCTGAAGAAGATATGGTTGTCACGATCAGCAATGCTGGTTATATCAAGCGTCTTTCTACTAGTGCTTATCGCAAGCAGAGACGCGGTGGTAAAGGTGTCACTGCTATGGAAACGCGCGACGAGGATTTCATAAAACACTTGTTTGTCGCCTCGACCAAAGAGTACCTCTTGATCTTTACAAATAAAGGTAGAGTGCACTGGTTAAAGGTATATGAAATTCCTATGGCAGGCAGGCAAGCCAAAGGAAAGGCAATCATAAATATTCTTTCCATGGAGCAGGGAGAGCAGATTGCTTCAGTCATTCCTGTTAAAGAATTCAGCGAAGGCAAATCATTGGTCATGTGCACAAAACTAGGCTTGATTAAGAAAACAGAGCTCTCACAATTTAGCAATCCTCGTAAAGGTGGTATTATTGGTATCAATCTAGAGAAAGACGACGCATTAATAGATACAGAGATTGCTGAAGGAGAAAAGGAAATATTATTAGCTGTGCGCTCTGGTAAGTCTATTCGTTTTAAAGCAAAACAAGTTCGCGATATGGGCCGTCAAGCAAAAGGCGTAAAAGGCGTGACGCTTATTAAGAAAGATGAAGTCATCAGCATGGCTGTGGTTTCGTCTTTAATGAATAAGACACAGACGACACTTTTAACTGTTACATCCGGCGGTTTTGCTAAGAGAACATCTTTGGATGATTATCGCTTGCAATCTCGCGGCGGTAAAGGCATAATTAATATAAAAACTACAAGCAAAAACGGCGAGGCAATCGGAGTTTTAGTCATTGAGCCTCAGGATGAAATATTGGTTGTGACACAAAAGGGGATGATCGTGCGCTGCCCGGTTAAAGATATACGTCAAACAGGAAGAAATACGCAAGGAGTACGTTTAATCAATCTAGAAAAAGGCGATGTAGTAGCAAGCATCGCAAAGGTCGTCGCAAAAGACGAAGAAGAATAAAAAATATCAAGCCCCCATCGTCTAGCCTGGTCTAGGACACGAGCTTTTTCCCGCCGTCGTCCCACCAGGAATGGTATACTAGAAGGTGGGACTTTGGCGGGATCCCGCTAAATTGTTACATTGTTGTGCGGGACAAGCTTGCACCATGCATTACGTATATGTATTGGAAAATTTAAAAGGCAAACATTATATAGGTAGTTGCGAAAACACCGAAGAAAGGTTAAAGCAACATAATAGAAACAGCGTTCGCTCTACAAAGAATAAAGGTCCGTATCGCATAATTTATAAGAGAGATTTTCTTACTAAAACAGAAGCACGCAAATGGGAGAACAAACTCAAGAGTTTCAAAGGCGGCCAAACATTTAAAAAATTAATAGGTGATTTCAAAGCCCCCATCGTCTAGCCTGGTCTAGGACACGAGCTTTTCAAGCTTGCGACACCGGTTCGAATCCGGTTGGGGGCGTTTTCTTTTTCGCCGTGCTACTTTCGTGCACGGCTTCAAAGGAATTTAGAAAGTTTCCAGGGTCCTGCGAAGCGCCTACCAGCTATAGAATATGAGAGTGCGAAGCAGACCGGTTGGGGGCGTTAGATATATCTCTTGGAATCTGTGTGAGGGATAACCATAACCCTGATGAGCAAAACTAGTCAGGGTTATTTTTTTGTGCCAAGCTATGATTTGAGAGAATTTACTTGTAAGATAAAAAAATGAATGTATAATCATAATTATGAATAACAATTCATTAAATTCTGGGGTAGCTATGGATGTGGGGTTATGTCGCAAAGAACGGCACAAGCTTCTCCGTAAAAGCGATATTATTCGGGCTGCTGAGCATGTCTTTGCTTTAAAGGGGTTCCACAAAGCAACCATTCAGGATATTGCTCGTCAGGCTCAGTATGCTACTGGCACAGTCTATCTCTATTTTAAAGACAAGGACGCACTCTATTTTTCTATTGTTGAGGATAAGCTAAAGGATTTTTTACATATCTTAGGGCCAAAGATAAGCCAGTCGAAAAAAGGACCGCGGGAAAAATTAGAAGTTTTTATTTATGAAAGCTTGCGGTTTGCTAAGACAAATCAGGATTTCTTTCGTGTGTTTGTTCAAGAAACAACTCGCTGGTCTACAAAAAGCAAGCTTGATAAATCAGCGATAGTGCAGAAACGTAAAGAATTTTTGATTGAGTTGATAGAAGAGGCGCAATCAGAGGGCGTTATCAGAGATGATGTCGAGGCTAAACAGGTAGTTGATATCCTCGAATCAATCATTGTTTCTTTTGTTTTGAGTTGGTTGCAGGGCAAGCCCCAGGGAGACGTAGATATTGAGGCAGTTTCCGGAGTTATTGCAGATTTGTTTTTCAATGGAGTGAAGAAAAAATAAGTCATGTTTAGAAAAACAAAATCATTTATAATAATTTCAATAGTAACTTTTGTACATACATTTTTTGTTTTTAGTGTGCGTGCTTCTGATTCGTTTAGCGATAAGAAGAATGAGCCACAGCTTATTACGATCAGCCAAGGCATAAACTTAGTATTAAAGAATAGCCGTTTGATCAAGGTTGCTCTGCCAGATAACGTGATGTCTTTTCAGGATTCACTTGTTGCGCGCTCATCATTATTGCCTCAGCTAAATATTTATGCAAATAAAACCTTAAATTCCAATGCTCCTGGTGTATTGTTTGGTTCAGCAACAGTTGAGACTGGCGATAAGAATCCGATGGCTTACGGCGTAGATGTGTATCAGACTCTGTTTGACTTTGGGAAAAACCTTTCTAATTTTAAGGCATCGAAGGAACGCTACAAGGCGACGCAAGCCAATACTGAGAGCATTAAACGTTTAGCCACGCTAGAATTCATCATCTCTTATTTTAATGTGCTAGAGAGTGGCCAGATGATTCTTGTATTTGAAAAAGAAGTCGAAAGCCTTAGTGCGTATCTAAACGATATGGAACAGCTCTACGAAAATGGTTCTATTGTGGAGAATGATCTTTTACCAGCCAAAGTAAGGCTTGCTGATGCTAAGCAAAGATTAATCGCTGCGCGTAATAATCAAGGGGTATCTATTACTAGGCTAAACAATATCCTTGCCTTGCCGCTTAAAACAAACACCCATGTACAGGATGTAGATATGGACATTCCAGAATTTCCCGATATTGATAATGCCTGGGATTCTGCTGTAAGCCTGCGTCCGGAAGTTATTTTTTATGAAGATCAAATCAGGGCTTCAGGTTTAACTCAGAAGGCAAAAGCTGTAGAAAATTACCCAGAAGTTTTTGCTGATGCAGAGTATTCTTTTCAGCAGAATAAGTATTCTACTCATGAATCTAATGCGGCAGTAACACTTGGAGCAAAAATGGACCTTTACGATGGTGGTGACGCCCATGCGCAATTATTAAAAGAGAAAGCCCGCCAGGCACAACTCAGTGCACAGAAAGACAAGCTCATTGAAGATATAAAATTTGAAATTGAAGATAGTTTATATGGTTTAAAAAATGCTTGTGAAAAATTAACCGTAGCTAAAGATGCTTTAGAACAAGCAGATGAGAATGTGCGATTTTACCGTGTTAAATACGACTCAGGAGTTGCTACTACCACGGATGTATTAGAGGCTATAAGCCTTCAAACTAAAGCGCAGGTAAATTATTGCGCAGATGATTATGAAATGAAACGTAATTATGCAAAGCTTATGTATTCAATGGGAGTAGATCTACCCATGATTTATGAAAAAATGGAGAGTAAAAAATGACAGATACAAGTGATTCTAAAAAACAGACAGTAGTAAAAATTTTAATGGCGATTGTAGTGGTGGGATTAGTTGGCGGAGGATTTTATTTTGTGCACAACTTAGACCGCGAGACGACCGATGACGCGTATATCGAAGGAAGAATTCATATCGTTGCTCCTAAGGTTTCAGGGACAGTTTTAAAAGTGAATGTAGAAGACAATCAGCTGGTTAAAAAAGGGGACCTGTTGGTTGAGATTGACCCTGTTGATTACGAATTAAAGGTAAACGAAGCCGCTGCCAATCTTGATATACGTAAGGCTACGTTAGAACAAGCATTGCGTGACCGTGATCGTGCAGCATCTCTATTCGAAGCCAAGGTTATTCCCAAAGAAAAATACGAAAATGCATTAACGACTTATAATTTATCTAGTGCACAGGTGGCTGCAGCTGAGCATCAGCTTAGCATCAGCAAGCAAAACTTACAATATGCTAGTATCTATGCTTCAGCCGACGGATATATTACTAAGAAATCTGTAGAAATAGGTAACCAGGTCAATGCAGATCAACCGCTCATGGCTATTATAGTACTTAGTGATATATGGCTTACGGCGAATTATAAAGAAACACAATTAAAAAATGTGAAAAAAGGTCAAAAAGTTCTTATCAAAGTAGACACCTACCCAGGTAAGATATTCACTGGCCGAGTAGACAGCATTATGGCTGGCACAGGCGCAGCGTTCTCTCTATTTCCTCCAGAGAATGCTTTGGGTAATTACGTTAAGGTAGTGCAGAGAATCCCGGTAAAGATCATATTGGACAAAAATACTGACCAAGATCATATTCTGCGCATAGGGATGTCTTGCATAGCTACAATTCTTACCAAGCATGAATAAGGCCAGTAAATGGATAATTGCTTTAGCAGTAGTGTTGCCAACACTTCTTGAAGTAATCGACACATCAGTTGTAAATGTTTCTCTAGATCATATCCGCGGGTCCCTCTCAGCAGGTATTGACGAAGCTACCTGGACAATCACTGCATACCTGGTTTCCAATGCCATCATCATTCCCTTAACGGGTTGGCTAAGCCGGGTCTTTGGCAGGAAACGTTATTTATTATTTTCCGTAGTCCTGTTTACTATTAGTTCATTTATGTGTGGAAGTGCGACTACGCTTTCTGCGCTGGTTTTCTTTAGGATTATTCAGGGGATAGGGGGAGGGGCTCTGCAGCCGATTTCACAGACTATACTACTTGAGACATTCCCTCCTGAGGAATACGGAATGGCTATGGCGTTATTTGGGATAGGTGTAATGTTTGGGCCGATTGTTGGGCCGGTGTTAGGTGGTTGGATTACGGATAATTGGTCTTGGAATTGGATTTTTTATATCAATATCCCTATTGGCATCATCTCGGTTTTAATGATTATGTTTTTTATCCAGGACCCACCGTATTTAAAACGCATAAGAGAAAAGATTGATTATGTCGGGCTGGGTTTAATCGTAGTTGGAATTGGTTGTCTACAGGTGGTACTAGATAAAGGCCAGCGCGAAGATTGGTTTTCTTCTCAGCTTATCATGCGTTTAGCAATAATATCTTTGGCTTGCATAATTGTTTTTATTTTCTGGGAGTTAAAAAGGCGAGAGCCTATTTTAAATCTGCGGCAATTAAAAGATGTATCTTTTGCCAGTGCTAATGTGATTCAATGTGTGGCATTCTTTGTACTTTTTGGTAGTATTTTGCTCCTGCCACTTTTTGTCCAGCAACTCTTAGGTTACAATGCTTTTCTTTCTGGGATGGTGCTTGCACCTGGAGGCATAGCGACACTAATATCCATGCCTATTTCCGGAAAACTTATCCAAAAAATCAACCCCAAAGCTGTTTTAGCCATAGGCCTATTAATTACTACTTATTCCATTTTTATTATGGCTCGTTTTAATTCTTATGTTGATTTTCACGCTGTAGCGCTTTCTAGAATTGTTATGGGGTTTGGGATGGGGATGGTATTTGTTCCTTTGACAAGCCTCGCCTTTAGCACCATAAAAAAAGAAGAGATGGGCAATGCCACCAGCTTATTCAGTCTTATGAGGAATATTGCGGGCAGTTTTGGAATTGCGATTCTGACTACGCTTCTTGCTAGAAGGATACAGTTTCATCATTTCCGTCTTTCTGAGCAACTCAATCCTTTTGACCAGCGTTACCAGTTAGGCTTAAGTAAAACTGCGGCTATATTAGGATATAAGACCGGAGCAGCTAGTGTGTATGGAGCAAATGGAGTTATATACCAACAGTTGATGAAACAATCAAACTTGCTTGCTTTCACGGATGCTTTTTATTTCTCTACCTTGCTTATGCTTTGTGTTATCCCGGTGGTATTTCTGCTCAAAAGGCCCAAGATATCGGACAAACCCGTAGTCATTCATTAAAACATATCTCCAAGACGCCTATTGTCTTGATATTGATACAATTTGCTATATAATTGGCTTGGTAGCATTAAGATGTCTTTGTCTAAATGCTGTTATTGAGTGGCTTATATCAGGTATGAATAGAACACAAAAAATAATATTATTGATCGGACTTGCTTTAATATTGTTACACATAGGGCTGTATTTCCCTGGTGTGCATTCGAAGTATCAGAAAGTTCAGTTTGAAAAACAGAGGTTGTTATTGGAATCAGATCAGCAGACTATCCTCAGAGGCGTAGAGAACAAGCAGCGTACTTTTAATAGAGTGCTTATTGCCTGGAGTTCAGTCAGCATAGTGCTAATTTCCACCACAGGCATACTTATTTGGCTATTAAGAACCAAGAGCAAGAGAAGCCAAATATAGCTATCTATTATTATCGGTTAGAGGTATAATGTAACGTTATGCATAAGAAGAATACTACAAAAATACTATTAATCAATCCAGATATCCCCAGGACATTCTGGAGCTTTTACTATGTGCTGAAATTTGTGCATAAAAAAGCCGCTTTCCCGCCGCTGGGCCTGCTTACCGTAGCAGCAATGTTGCCCAAAGAATGGGAAAAGAAGTTGATAGACATGAATGTCTCAAAATTAAAAGATAGCGATTTAGCTTGGGCAGACTATGTTTTTATCGGTGGCATGATCATACAGAAAGAGTCCATAAAAGGAATATTAAAACGCTGTAGGCCATTTAATTGTAAAGTAGTAGCAGGTGGCCCGGTCTTTAGCACGGGTTATCAAGATTTTAAAGATGGGGTAGATTATTTTGTATTAAATGAGGGAGAAATAACTATCCCATTATTTTTAAAAGACCTGGAAGAAGGCAGAGCAAAAGAAATATACACCTCGGAGGAAAAACCCGTAATACATCATACACCTATTCCTATGTGGGATCTTATAGATATGAGGCATTACGCGACTATGTCTATTCAATATTCCCGAGGTTGTCCATTTGATTGCGAGTTTTGCGATATAACTATTATGAATGGTAGAATACCGCGCACCAAGACTGAAGAGCAATTGCTGAGAGAATTAGATGCATTGTATGTAAGAGGTTGGCGTGGTGGAGTCTTTATTGTTGATGATAATTTTATAGGCAATAAAAACAAAGTCAAGGCCATAATGCCAGGTTTAATAAGATGGATGCGCAAACACAGGTATCCATTTTCGTTTTTAACTGAAGCTTCTGTAGATTTAGCAGAAGACAAAGAACTGGTCCGCTTAATGGTCAAAGCTGGATTTAATAAAGTTTTTGTAGGCCTGGAAACCCCCGAACATGATAGTTTAGTCGAGTGCAATAAATACTTAAACAAAAATAAAGATCTTGTCGCTGCTGTAAAGGGTTTGCAAAGAGCTGGTCTAGAAGTCATGGCTGGTTTTATCGTAGGTTTTGATAGTGATCCCGTGCATATTTTTGAGCGGCAAATTGAATTTATCCAGAAAATCGGCGTAGTCACAGCTATGGTAAGCTTGCTGGGTGCTATGCCAGGTACTAGATTACATCAGCGGCTTAAGAAACAAGGCAGGCTTATAGAAAGCGATTGGAAGGGCAACAACACAGAATGCTCGCTAAATTTTATTCCTATCATGGATCCAGTCAAATTAAAGCAAGGCTATAAAAGAATTGTAAAGACAATTTATTCACCCGCAAAATATTATGAGCGCGTTATCACTTTTATAAAAGAGTTTAAACCTAAAGGCCGCATTCAACACACCAATGTTCATATGAGCCATTTGTTGGCTTTTGCCAGGTCCATTTGGATATTGGGGATCAGATGGAAATACAGATATTATTATTGGAAACTTTTATTTTCAAGCCTTATCAGAAATCCGCAGGCATTTCCGCAAGCCGTAACTTTTGCTATATACGGATACCATTTTCAGAAGTTAAGCGAAGAGCTATGACCTCAGTAAGTAAAGCGACGAAAAATCCCAGATCAGCCTCTATTCACAAAGTTTTATTAGTAATACTCCTGCTTAATTGGTTTGTGGCTATACTGAAATTGATCTACGGGCACATAACCAAGAGCCAAAGTATGGCAGCCGATGGGTTCCATTCATTTTCCGACGGAGCATCTAATATAGTGGGCCTTCTAGGAATATGGTATGCGTCTTTTCCAAAAGACAAAGAGCATCCATATGGCCACAAAAAATACGAGACATTTGCTTCCATAGGTATCGCACTTTTATTGTTTATAGTTTGTTTTAACATTATTCAGGAAAGTTTTTACAGATTTTCTAATCCAGTATTGCCGCAGATTGGTTTAGCTAGTGTTATCGTTATGTTAGTTACACTGGCTATCAATTTTTTTGTAATGAAATATGAATACAAAAGAGGCAAAGAATTAAAAAGCGATATATTGGCATCAGATTCTCTGCATACCAAGGCTGACATTTTTACTTCCTGCTCAGTGCTTGTAGCCTTTATTTTTATTAAGGCAGGGTATCCTATTTTTGATACGATTTTTGCATTTGTTATAGTATTATTTATTGGTAAGAGTGCGATAGATATTTTACGATACAGCTCAGATGTCCTTTGCGATAAAGCCGTACTAGACGCTAAACAGATTAGAGATATCGTAATGGCCGTACCTGGGGTATTGCGTTGTCACGAAATACGCACCAGAGGCAGAGAAGACGATATTCATGTGGACTTGCATGTCTTGTTAGCAGATAATATCCCGTTAAAAGATGCCCATCAGTTAAGTTCTGATATAGAAAAAACCATCATGTCAAAAATTCTTGGAGTAGCTGATGTAGTGGTCCATCTCGAACCTATCAGTAGCTTGAAAAATAAATCTTAATTATTCATCAAGGTATCTTTATTGCTTATAATTTTTTCCTGGCTTTCCTTGTCAAGGTGAGTAAAGATTTGGAATCTTAAATGTGGATTTTTAGGATCATGATAGTGAGTGATCCTTAGTACGTTTGCGTTCAGTACCGTTTGCTTGATAGGGTTTTGTTTATTAGATAAAGAAGGTATTAGTATTTCTATATGGCCATGCAGAGGTATGCTGACGGCAGTAATAATATCAACACCAACGTGGTTAAACTTTTTCATCAGGCCATCGAACTCCATCCCACCAAAACATATTTTTATCGGTAGGTATGTCTTGAATCTGCGATAAGCTCTGCGTTCAACTATGCCGTGTAGGTAATTTGTCAAAGAATCCTCTATCATGTTGTTTTCTTTTTTCCACTCTTCGCCATGTTTCTTAATCCACTCAATCGCAGCCGAAGCAAAACCAATATCACCACCTGTTTTTTCACTCTCCGATTCTCTATATTTTAAGATTTCTTTTACTGCGTCTTCGTGTTGCAAGTAATTAAATCTACGCTTCATATTTCTCCCCCTGTTTTTGAAAATATATTTCTAATGAAAAATATTTTATAAATTATATCAATTTAAATTAATGTGTCAAGAATTTAGTTAGTAACTCGACGACAAATTTTGATATTTTTAGCCTGCTTTGAGTTTTATAATGAGAATTGTAGTAAGTCTGTTTTTAAAGATCATGATTAGTTGAGACCATTTTTGCTTGCAAGCTATACCTTTCTCTGTTATATTTAACTACACGAGGTAATTTAAGGATATGTTTAAAAAATACGTTATATTTTTATGTTTTATGATTTTTTCTGGGTGCTCTATTTTGCATAGCGCTACCGATACGATTATGGGTACGTATTCAAAGGGGCTAGAGAGACAGAGAGATAAAGCTATCGTCAAAACAGTAGACCTTGGCATTGATGAGTGCTTTGAAAAAGTCTTAGCTACCCTGGATAATATAGATGCGGATGTTTTAAAAGTAGATTTTTATAATTACACAATTTTTACTGTAGTTTATAAACATGACTATAGTGGAGCAGATACGAAGATATTTCTTACTAGCGAATCTGATCAAAAAACCAAAGTCGAGATTATCGCTTTGAGCACATCTATAAAAGAATTTGCGGCGGATAGAATATTTAGCGAACTTGATAAAAAACCCATAAAACAATAATCGTATGTGTGGAATAGTCGGATATATAGGCAAAAAAGACTGCCTTCCTATTTTATGTGAAGGCCTAAAGAGACTGGAGTATCGAGGTTATGACTCTGCCGGCGTAGCCGTGTTAGATAATGGCAGTTTACGTATTGTTAAGACCCCCGGTAAGATAGATGTACTTTGTAAACTCGTCGATAAAATAAAATTTAGCCCAGTGCATCTGGGCATAGCACATACACGTTGGGCCACTCATGGCGCACCCACCAAATTAAATGCACATCCGCACGCGGATTGTCAATTTAGCTTTACTTTAGTGCACAATGGCATTATCGAGAATTATCTTAGTATAAAAGAAGGACTCATTAGAGAAGGGCATAAATTTTTATCTCAGACAGACACGGAAGCGATAGTTCATTTAGTAGAAAAATACTATAAAAGAAATTTTAAAGAAGCATTCTTAAAGGCACTGCAAAAATTAAAAGGCAGTTTTGCTATTGCACTTATTTCTAGTAAACATCCAGATAGAATATTGTTTGCTAGATGCGGTTCGCCTCTTATCATAGGTGTAGGCAAGGGGGAGAATTTTATAGCCTCAGATGTGCCGGCAATTTTAGAACATACAGATAGAGTGATATATTTAGCCGATAATCAGGCAGGAGAAATCACCAAAGATAAAGTTTCACTTTTCGACTTAAAAGGCAAGCCACAGGTTATCAAAACAGAGAAGATTTCTTGGGACCTAGAACGTGCTCAGAAATCCGGCTATAAATACTTTATGTTAAAAGAGATCCACGAGCAGCCGCATATTTTAAAGAACCTGGTTTCTGTTAATGCAAAGCTCGAAGGTAGATTAAAGCCATTCTTTAAAAAAGCTAAAGAAATTCATATAGTTGCCTGCGGCACAGCTTATCATGCTGGCATGGTAGGCAAGTATGTGATCGAGTCACTTACAAATATCCCTGTAAAGATAGATTTATCTAGTGAATTCAGATACAGGAATCCCATCATCGATAATAAATCTATACTTATTGCTATAAGCCAATCTGGCGAAACCGCAGATACTTTAGCTGCTGTGCGAGAAGCAAAAAGGCGAGGGGCAAAGATAGTTTCTGTTTGTAACGTCGTGGGTTCTTCGCTGACCAGGGAGTCAGATGAAGTTTTATATACTTATGCCGGGCCAGAAATTGGAGTAGCTTCTACTAAGGCATACACTGCGCAGTTGATGGTGTTGTATCAAATAGCCTTGGCAATTTCTGCTATTAAAAAAACACTCTCTAGGACAGCATTATTTAATCATAATAAGACCTTAAAAGACATACCAAATCAAATCCGGCATATTTTAAAACATTCTATTAAAAATATATCTAATATTGCAGAGCGCCACCATAATCTCGGTAGCTTTTTGTTTCTGGGAAGAAACGTTAATTATCCCTCAGCTCTTGAAGGGGCTTTGAAGTTAAAAGAAATATCTTATATCCCAGCAGAAGGCTATGCCGCGGGTGAGATGAAACATGGCCCTATCGCTTTAATCGATGAGTATCGTGCAGTTGTTTGTATTGCCCCGGATTCTTTTATCTATGAGAAGATGATATCTAATATTCAGGAAATCAAAGCACGTCAGGGTAAGATTGTGATTATCGCAACAGAGGGCAACAAAAGTATTCAAGGCTATTCCAAAGAAATAATCTATATACCTAGAGTGCCAGAATTATTTTCACCGCTTCTGGTTGCTTTACCGTTACAGTTATTAGCATACTATATTGCAGAGAAACGCGGCTGTAATATTGATCAGCCAAGAAATTTAGCAAAGTCTGTGACTGTAGAGTAGATAGCTTTCGCCTAAGGCGAATCCGCCTCTGGTGGAAGTTGGTTAGATTGTTAGATGGTTAGGTCAACACTAACAAACCAGCAATCTATCTAACTAACAAACTAATATGTTATACATAGTCGCTACCCCAATAGGAAACTTAGATGATATCACCTTAAGGGCGCTTGAGGTATTAAAGAAAGTCGATATAATTGCTTGTGAAGATACCCGCCAAACAAAAAAAATTTTAGATAGATATCAGTTCCAGAAATCCCTGACTAGTTATTACGAGCACAACAAACTTGCCAAAGGCGATTACCTTATCAAGCTTTTAAAAGAAGGTAAAGATATCGCAGTAGTCTCTGATAGTGGTACGCCTGGGATAAGTGATCCAGGTTTTCATATTGCAAAGTTAGCGCTTGAACAAGGTTTGCAAGTTACTCCCATCCCCGGAGCATGCGCCCTTGTTGCCGCATTGAGCGCAAGCGGTATCCCCGCGGATAGATTTATCTTCCAAGGGTTCTTACCAAAAAAATCCGGACAGAGAAAAAAGATTTTAACTGATTTAAGCCAGTTAGATAAAACTATTGTTTTATACGAATCGCCATACAAATTTATTCAGCTTCTTAGTGAGATTAAGGAGATTTTTGGTGAAGTGGAAGTCGCGGTGAATAGAGAGCTTACTAAGAAATTCGAAGAGATTAAAAAAGACAAAATATCTAATCTAATCGCCCATTTTGTCAGCAAAAAGATCCTAGGTGAATTTGTTCTTGTGATTCAAAGGTAGTTTCGTCTTGACAATTAAATAATCGTATGGTATATTTAAATCGTTAGGACACAGAGTAGGTGTTCTAAAAAACACAGGCGTTCGAAAGAACGTCTTTTTTATTTTCTGTATTGTGTGAACACAGGCGTTCAATACCAGAGTTTCGGTAGAGAACGCTTTTTTGCTTTTATGAGGTAAATAATATGGACTTCGACTTACTATACAAAAGATTGATTCCTAGGTTGAAATTAACAGCTCAAAAGTATAGGAACTATGTTTCTTCGCTTAATGAAGATGATCTATATCAAGAGGCGTGTTTTTATCTCTGGGATAAATATAAGAATGGAGTGCCTGCGGGCATAAATGATACCTATATAGTAATAGGCTGTGAGTTTCATATCAGAAACGAAATAAGGAAGCAGAGGCGCAGAGCAACCTTTGTAAGCTTAGATGATCCTATCGAAGGCACAGAGTTTACGCTTAAAGATACCATTGCTGATCCTAGAGACAATTTTAATCAGATAAATAGGTCAGTTACCATAAATGATATTTTGAATAATGGTTTCACTAAGAGAGAAAAAGAGGTATTTGCGCAGCTCATAGATGGATATACGGTCAGAGAGATTGGCGTAAGATTAGGTATTTCGCATGTGAGAGTGGTTAAATTAAAGAAAAATATTATTAAAAGATGGCTGAGAAAAGAAAAAAGGTTACCAAGGCAGATAGATTCTTACTTAAGTAACTAGAGAGTTAAATTAATACACATTGTATGTGTAGAGTGTAGACAAAGGCGGTCTTTTTAGAGAGATCGCCATTATTATTTACAAGACAATAGGCGTCTTTTATTCCATGGTTGGAATTAGAGGCGCCTTTATATTTTCAAAACTAACAAAGGGAGGCTAAGATGAAGAAAATATGTAAATTGTTGGTTGGCATCATGATTTCGACATGTGGGTTTATTGCCTATAGCAATGTATATGCAACTCCTACAACGCTTATCTGGACACCATCTACAGATATTCAACCTTATGGCAAGATTCATTTTAACGCTGATACCTATACTCCGGTAAAGAGCCACGATCACAATGATAACCAACTTTATGTGCAGCAGGTCTATGGTCCGACATTTAGCCTTTTGTCTGATAAGCCAGAAGAAAACTTATTAGGTAAGCTTTGGTCTCCATTAGGCAAAGTCATGGCCGAGGTAGGTTTTGACTATAAAAAAGGTTTTGGCCCGACGCTGGACAAATGGCCAGTATACGGACATTTTAAAGTCGCTGTTCCAGAAGACGCGTATTTTAAGAACATGCCAGCAATCGCCATTGGTTGCTATGATATAGGATACAAACATAATTATACCGATAATAATGTCTGGTACGTAAGAGCGGGTAAGACTATTAATATAGGTAAGTTTAATTTGGGTAGGTTTTCTGCTGGTTATTTTAACGGTAATGCTAGACTATTGCGTGACAAAGACGGATTGCGTGATAATGCTGGGGCGATGATCGCCTGGGAACGCGTGATGTCTGAGATTAGCGATAAGCTCTGGGTATGCGTGGACTATCAAGGAACACAATCTACATATGGGGCGATGAACTACGGTTTTTCCTGGAAATTTAATAATAACGTTTCAGCAATTATCGCATACGATGTTTACAACAATCCTAACGCCAAAGATACAATAACATTCCAGTTGGATATAGATTTTTAAATTAGTTATATTTTAGCAATGATCGATAATAAATTAATAAAAAAGATTTTAGAGTTAAAAGAAAGAAAAGCTTACACGCTTTATGATTTATCCAAGAAATTAGATATTCAGGTTACGACGATAGAAAGGTGGTTAAAGACCAAACGCATCAATAAGATTTATGCAAACTTAGTAAGAGAAAAGTTAGGAATCGATTAGAATAATAATTAAACAAGGAGGAAGAGATGATCAATTCAGGAGATACAGCGTGGGTCTTAATTTCATCAGCGCTAGTTTTGTTGATGACGCCAGGCCTGGCATTTTTTTACGGAGGTATGGTGAGGAAAAAGAATGTGCTGAGCATTCTTATGCAATGTTTTATTATAATGTGTATTTTGAGCATTCAATGGGTGGTATGTGGTTACAGCCTATCTTTTGCGCCTAGTAGTGGATTCTGGGGTGGATTAAAATGGCTAGGACTAGGTGGCGTAGGATTTGAGCCGTATACAGATTACGCCGGGACAATACCGCACCAGGCATTTATGATATTCCAGGCGATGTTTGCCATAATTACGCCTGCCTTGATCTTAGGTGCATTTGCAGAGAGAATGAAATTCTCAGCATTCGTTGCTTTTGTAATTTTATGGGCAACATTTGTATATGATCCGGTCTGCCACTGGGTATGGGGTGTGGGAGGATTTTTAAGAAGCATGGGCGCCCTTGATTTTGCTGGCGGAACAGTCGTACATATTAATGCTGGTATTGCAGCTTTAGCAACAGCGATATTTATAGGTAAAAGAAAAAATATTGGTAAAAATATTCCTGCGCCTCACAATATGCCTTTTGTAGTTCTAGGCACAGGCCTGCTTTGGTTTGGTTGGTTTGGTTTTAATGCAGGAAGTGCATTAGCTGCAAATGGTTTAGCGGTAAATGCTTTTGTCGTGACAAATACAGCAGCTGCAGCAGCAGGTTTAAGTTGGGCTGTAATTGAATGGGTGCGCAATGGTAAGCCTACTATATTTGGAGTATGTAGCGGCGCAGTCGCGGGTTTAGTTGCAATCACCCCGGCAGCAGGTTATGTCAATGCTATGTCTGCAATAATCATTGGTTTGTTAGTAAGCGTATTCTGTTTTATTGCAGTAAGCATTATTAAGCCTAAATTAAGATATGATGATTCTCTAGATGCATTTGGTGTCCATTGCGTAGGCGGAATATGGGGAGCCTTAGCTACGGGTTTGTTTGCTTCTAAAGCAGTAAATCCAGCTGGCGCGGACGGGCTTTTCTTTGGAAATCCTAAACAACTATTAGTGCAGGCAACAGCTGTAGCAGTTACAGTCATTTATTCGTTAGTCGTAAGCTTAATAATCTATAAGCTCGTCGACATTTTTATTGGCGTACGCGTAAGCGAAAATGAAGAAGCCGTAGGTCTTGACCTGGCTCAGCATCATGAGAGAGCATATACAGTTATGGAGTAGACAAGCATTTTTTTAGAAAGGAGCAACAATATGAAACTAATTATAGCCATAATTCAGCCGCATAAACTAGAAGAAGTAAAAGAGGAGCTTTATAGAGCAGATGTAAATCTAATAACAGTCAGCGAGGTCTTGGGCCATGGCCGTCAAAAAGGCGTTACCGAGATTTATCGTGGCGCAAAAGAAACAGGGAACCTGTTGCGTAAGGTACGCCTTGAGATCGCAGTCAATGAAAATTTCCTAGAACCTACACTGAAAGCGATTATTAAAGGCGCAAAGACTGGCGAGACTGGAGACGGAAAGATATTTGTGCTGGACTTAGAAAATTGTGTGCGTATCCGTACAGGAGAAACTGGACACATAGCTATTGGATAGTGCATGCTATGAGGGGTTACCAAAACAGTCAGTTCTTTACTTATATAGATAGGATTTCTGGCACAATGTAGTGCTTAATAAGTAGCAAAACGCAAAGTAAACCTTTAAAGGGGCGTTTATTGGTCAAGGTATTTGACTGATGGAACGCCCTTTTTCCATTTTTAAGTATAGCTTTTCATTGCTTCAAATAGTGAAAGCATGACGAACAAGATAATTAACATAGTAGAATCGACACACTCAATAAGCTAAATTATTTTTTATTCCAAAATGATTAATTATTAGGCAAAAAAGGGATAATATGATAACATTATTGATTACTCAGGAAGAAGCAAAGATAAAAAATTTACTTTCTCAGATTTTACAAAAAGCAGGCTACAATATTTCTCCTGGCCTAGACGAAAATAATTTAATCAAAGTCATAAAGCAAGACGGTTTCAAAAATACTTCTCTTCTAGAAGATACTATTGTTAATTTAGGAGATTCGCTGTACAAGGAGAAGAGAGGCGAGTTGTATAAGCATATTTTAGATAAAATTGAGAAGCCACTTTTTGAACATATATTAGAACGCACAGAAGGAAACCAATTAAAAGCAGCAAAGATCCTCGGTATTAACAGAAATACTATAAGAACCAAGATTAAGCGATTGGGCATAGATGTCAGCAAGTGGAAAAGATAAGTTTTAGTGTATTGATAAATTTAGAGGAGTGTTAGCAATGGAATTCAAGCATTTTCCAGAAAAGCAGGGTTTGTATGATCCCTTGTTTGAGCACGATTCTTGCGGAGTAGGTTTTGTCTGTAATATTAAAGGTAAAAGAACTAACGATATTATTCTGCAGGGCTTAGAAGTATTGAGACGTTTATCTCATCGTGGTGCAACGGGTTCTGATCCAGACACCGGAGATGGCGCAGGCATATTAATTCAGATACCGCACGAATTTTTCCTAAAAGTCTGCAAAAAAGAAAAAATCTATCTTCCCGCACAAGGTAAATACGGTACTGGATTAGTTTTTTTGCCTCAAGATGCCGCTGAACGAAAATTTTGCAAAGATGTATTCCTGAAGGTCGTGCAGGATGAAAAATTAGAGTGTTTGGGTTGGCGCAAAGTCCCGGTAGATAGCTCTTGCATTGGGAAAACCGCTCAAGCTACAGAACCAGATATAGAACAAGTTTTTATAGGTTTGGGTAAGAGTAAGATTTCATCCGATAGTCTAGATTTTGAGAGGGAACTCTATCTGGTAAAGAAGCAAGTAGAAAATATTATCAGAGAATCAAAAATCAAGAAAACCAGTGGCCGCAATGCATTTTATATTACCAATCTATCTTCTAAAACATTTTCTTACAAAGGACTTCTTACCCCGGAACAACTAGATAAGTTCTTTCTCGATTTAAAAGACCAAGATTTAAGTAGTGCTGTGTGTCTTGTGCACTCGCGCTATAGCACAAATACATTTCCTACCTGGGATTTGGCCCAACCCTTTAGATATCTCGCCCATAATGGAGAAATAAATACCTTAAGAGGTAACATTAATTGGATGACTGCGCGTCAGAATCTTTTAAAAAGCGATTTATTTGGGCCTAAATTAAAAGAGATATTACCGATAATTGTCCCCGGGGGAAGTGATTCAGCAACCATAGACAATGTTTTTGAATTATTGTTTTTATCAGGAAGATCTTTGCCGCATACAATGATGATGCTTATTCCACTCGCCTGGCAGCAAAATAAATTCTTAGATGAAAAAGTAAAAAGTTTTTATAAATACCATACGACTCTTATGGAAGCCTGGGATGGCCCAGCAGCTATCGCATTTACCGACGGTACAAGGATCGGCGCGGTGCTAGATAGAAACGGCTTACGTCCAGCGCGCTACATTATTACTAAAGATGATTTTGTAGTCATGGCCTCAGAAGTAGGAGTCTTAGATATCCCTGCAGATAATATTAAGGCTTCAGGGAGGATTGAGCCTGGTAGGATATTCTTTATTGATACAGAATTAGGGAAGATCGTTGATGACACAGAGTTAAAACTAACTATGGCCAAACAAAATCCATATGATAAGTGGGTAAAAGAAAATATCTTAGAACTAGAATCTTTACCTAAAGCTAAGACCGAAGAGATCAAGGACAAAGAAGCAATTAACTTATTAAATAATTTCGGCTATAGTCGTGAAGATTTAAAAACGATCATTAAACCCATGGCTGATACAGGACAAGAGCCAGTAGGTTCCATGGGTAATGATACGCCACACGCGGTTTTATCCAAGAAACCGCAGCTTTTATATAGTTATTTTAAACAACTATTTGCCCAGGTAACAAACCCTGCTATTGATCCTATTCGAGAAGAATTGGTTATGAGTCTGGAGACTTATCTGGGGCCAGAGAAAAATATATTAAGTGAGACAGAAGAACATTGCCATAAGTTGTTAGCCAAGAGACCAATATTAACCAATGAAGAATTAGAAAAGATCCGCCATATTAAAGAAAATGGTTTTAAAACAAAAACAATTTCTTTGCTTTTTCCGGCTAAAGGTAGCGATGCAACACAGAAAGAAAATTTTAAAAAGGCACTAGATAAGATATGTAAAGAAGCAGAACTAGCTATTAAGCATGGTTATACCTTTATTATCTTAAGCGATAGAGGAGTAGATAGAGATCGTGCATGCCTGCCAGCGCTTTTGGCTGTGGGAGCCTTGCACCAACATTTAGTAAACAAATCTTTGCGTACACAGATTAGCATATTGCTAGAGAGCGGTGAACCTAGAGAAGTGCATCATTTTGCTCTGTTATTTGGCTATGGCGTTGATTGTATTAATCCGTATCTAGCGTATAAGGCTCTGGAGTTAATTGTAAAAGATAAAGAGCTAGATATTGATCTAAAGAGTGCTTTATATAATTATGTAAAAGCTATTGATAAAAGCATTTTAAAGATACTTTCAAAGATGGGGATTTCAACTTTACAGAGTTATCGTGGCGCACAGATCTTTGAGGCAATAGGATTAAACGATAGTGTAATTGATAAATATTTTACAGGTACAGTATCAAGAATCGGCGGAGTGGATATCGGCATTATCTGTAAAGAGACATTATTGCGACACAAAGATGCGTTCATCGACGAGGAATTGAGAAACCCGATTTTAGCCACAGGTGGTTTATATCAGTGGAAAAGAGATGGTGAAAATCATCTCTGGAATCCGGAAAGTATCGCAGCTCTCCAAGACGCGACAAGAAACAATGATGTGAAAAGATATTCTGAGTTTTCTAAATTAATCAATGATCAATCCCAGCAACCCACGACTTTGAGAAGTCTGTTGAAATTTTCCGCCAAAGGCGGATCCGCCTCCGGCGGAAAGAAGATTGTTCCAATACCTATAGAGGAAGTTGAGCCTGCAGAAGAAATATTCAAACGTTTTGCCACAGGTGCAATGAGTTTTGGTTCTATAAGTAGGTCAACGCATGAAACTATCGCGATTGCCATGAATAGATTAAAAGGTAAATCAAATACTGGTGAGGGTGGTGAAGATCCAAAAAGATTTATTCCATTACCAAACGGTGATTCTAAATGTAGTGCAATTAAGCAAATCGCCTCTGGTAGATTTGGTGTTACTACAAATTATCTAACCAACGCTAAAGAAATACAGATTAAGATTGCACAAGGTGCAAAACCAGGTGAAGGTGGACAACTTCCTGGACACAAAGTAAGCGTTACTATTGCCGCGACGCGTTATACTACCCCAGGCGTTACTTTGATTTCTCCTCCGCCACATCACGATATTTATTCTATTGAAGATTTGGCCCAGTTAATATTTGATTTAAAAAATACTAATCCTAAAGCGCGTATAAGTGTAAAACTTGTCTCTGAGATAGGCGTTGGCACAGTTGCTGCGGGCGTAGCTAAAGGTCACGCTGAGATGATTTTAATTTCTGGTGGCGATGGAGGAACAGGCGCATCTCCTTTAAGTTCTATTAAGCATGCAGGCCTCCCATGGGAATTAGGATTATCCGAAACACATCAAACCCTTGTTTTAAATGACCTGCGCGGTAGAGTGCGCTTACAAACAGACGGCCAGATGCGTACAGGTAGAGATGTCGCTATTGCTGCTCTGCTAGGGGCAGAGGAATATGGTTTTTGTACGGCTGTACTTATAATTTTAGGTTGTGTGATGCTCAGGCATTGCCATTTGAATAATTGTTCTGTGGGAGTTGCTACTCAAGATGAAGAATTAGAAAAGAGATTTTTCGGTAAGCCGGAATTTATCGAGAACTATTTTAAGTTTGTAGCAGAAGAATTGCGCCAAATTATGGCTAGTCTCGGCATAAAGAGTATAGATGATATGATCGGCCGCACAGACCTTTTGGAACTTAACGAAACAATATTGCCCTGGAAAGCCGCAAATCTTGATTTTTCTAAATTACTATACAGGCCCAAGGTATCTAGTGACATCAAAACTCACTATGTTGCATCAAAAGATCATCGTTTGGACGAAGTATTGGATCTTAAATTAATTGAGATGGCTAAGCCAGCCCTAGAAGAGAATAAAAAAGTCAACATGGAGTTGCCAATTAAGAATATTAACAGGACCACAGGCGCTATGTTGAGTGGAAAACTATGTACATTATTTGGCGAAAAAGGCTTGCCAGAAGACAGCATTTATTGTAAATTTAAAGGCGTTGCAGGACAGAGTTTCGGCGCCTGGCTGGGCAGGGGAGTTACCTTTGAACTTGAAGGCATGACTAATGATTATGTTGGTAAAGGTATCTCCGGTGGAAAGATAATTATCTATCCTGACAAAGAGTCTGGATATAGGCCAGAAGAGAATATTATTATTGGGAATACTACATTTTACGGAGCTATAACCGGCGAAGCTTTTATTAGAGGAGTGGCCGGAGAGAGATTCTGCATTAGGAATTCCGGCCTGTTTGCCGTCGTCGAAGGCGTAGGTGATCACGGTTGTGAATACATGACAGGTGGAAAAGTTGTCATTTTAGGTAGGACTGGCAGGAATTTTGCCGCAGGCATGTCTGGTGGAATAGCCTATATATACAATATATACGGTGACTTCAAAGAAAAATGTAATATGGAAATGGTTGAGCTGGAGGAGTATAATAGTGAGGATAAAACCGCCATATTTAACCTACTTTCAAAACATAAGAAATATACTGATAGCAATATAGCTCAACATATACTAGATAATTTTGATAAAGAAGTTAAGCGATTTGTCAAA
>Ga0265297_10004613_pt1 | contig 22186 bp, 25 predicted proteins | sample Munlanlwell13791_FD_192502 | JGI IMG/M metagenome (GOLD analysis project Ga0265297, IMG submission 192502) | Leachate microbial communities from a municipal landfill in Southern Ontario, Canada - Leachate well 137-91 | ecosystem: Engineered > Solid waste > Landfill > Unclassified | place... | reverse complement strand
AGGCGGTTTCATTCCCGGTATTCGTCCGGGGCGTCCTACGGCGGAGTATCTGGGCAATACCACCCACAAGATTATTTTAGTCGGCGCCTTGTTCTTGGGTTTGATTGCCGTTTTGCCGCTGGTAATGCGTTATTTCACCGGCATCCAATCGCTCGCTATCGGCGGTACCAGCTTGCTCATCGTCGTCGCGGTGGTGATTGATACCGTGAAGCAAATCCAGTCTCAGATGACTATGCGGGAATACGACGGAGTTTAGTTTTTATCTTTATTTTTTATATGAAAAGAGGCTTTAAATGGCCTCTTTTTGTTGGAGATAAATTGATTTTTTCATAATTATATGTTATAAATTAATTATTACTAACTAACGCCAAATTTATGTCTCTCACAGCCAAATTAGAGACCGCCAAATTAGAAATAGCCGAGCAAAACGAAATCGAGAAAGTGAGCGAGATTAAAGCAGAAATTTCTCGTTTGGACGAGGCTCAAGGCTCTTTGCTGTATCAAAGTCAAAAAATCTCGGGGTTGCTGGAAGCTCTCCTGGAAACTTATGCTAAATCAGGTAATAATTTGGCTAATCTCAAGGACAAAAAACAAGAGTTGGACAATCTTTTCGCCACCTATGAAGAAATGCTTGAGGCTGACAAAGCTTTTGGCGCCGAAGGAACATTGGGCGAGGGAATAAGCAAAATAAGCGATGTGAAGGAAGATTTGAAGGCGGAATTACCCGATTTGGATTTAAAGTTTACCGGTGGAAAAAAGGGCGGCAAGTCTAATCGGGAGTTAGCGCTAGAGAAAATTACCTCTCATCTTGAATCTTTGAAAATTGAAATTGAAAAGATTGAGAAAGAAAAGGAGACTAAATATCTTCAAACTTCGGAAGGGCAAACCCAAGCTCAAATCAAAGCCGAGAACGCGTTTCAATGTCAGCAGGAGGTGTTATGGAATTTACCCCGCTTGGATAGCCTGGAAAAGATCAGTCAATTAAAAATATCCCCAGATCATTTAGAGATGGCCGGACGCTATGGCGTGGAGCTGACCCAAGAGACAATTTTAAATGAATGGAAAAAGATGGCCGACGATGTCTTATTAAATCAAACTTTTTCCAAAAATAGGGAGCAGATTAATAGATTTCAAAAAAACAAATCTTTTACGGAAAGTTTTTCGGAGTATAATGAGAGATTCGATGAAGTTAAAGAGTCCGCGGCCGGTTTGAAGACTTTGGAAGATGCCGTTGTTTTGACCTTGGCTGATATTATTGCGCAGAATCCGGAGGTGAAGAAAAAATTCCATAATTATGGCCTGGGCGGTTATTCGCTCGGTCTGGAACTTAAAAAATCTTTGACCGGCTATGATGATTTGTCGGAAAATGAAGCGGCTGACAGTCCGGCGGCCATCGCTTATGAATATATTCATCATTTGCTTGATGTCAGCGCGCACGATCCGCTGCGAAAATTTGAAGATCTGTTTAAGTACCGTTATTTTGCTGGAAGCCAGGGATCGAGCGCTGACGTTTTTGGGCAGAAGTACCAGGCGGAAGATTTTGATTTTTTTGATCGGGGAGATTATGATCCCGATTATTTGTTGAAAGTCGCCGATGGTTTGAATAGTTTGGTTGAAGCTTTGCAGAGCGAGATTAAAGCGGAAGGAACAAATATTGATCCCAAAACTTTTCTGGCTCGTTTCGGTAAAGAGAATTACACTTTGCTTAAAGAACTCCCGCAATTATCCAGCGCTGAGGCTAAAGTTGTTAATTTTCCCGGGGAATATGTGGAAGACGAACGCCTCAATCACAAGTATTATGAAGACGAAGCTGTTTTTAATGAATTTAATGTTTTAGAGAAACAATCTTTTGCCAAGATTGATAAATTACTCCCCTTGCGGTGGTTAGAGGAAGAGCTGGATCAAAAATACCGGAAGAACGCCGAGGTTTGGAAGGTTTTAGATGATAAAGTGGATGTCAGCCGTCTTTTGCATCGCCTGGAACGAAATAAAGAATATCATGTCAAGCAGTCAATTAGCGTTAGCGCTAATCCGGACGGCAGTTTGCGACTGTTAGATACTAGTGGTCGCCAAGCGCTGGCGAATAAGAAGGCTGACTATCTGCGATTGGAAAAAGATTATAAAGGATATTTGAAAAATGAAATTGCCGGTATCGCCTCAGAGATTAAGCGGGGGGAGAAGCAGATGTTTAACAAGAAGGATAAATTGAGAACCCTTAATGATCGTTTGGGCACTTGCCAGATATTGAGCAGTCGCACTTTGGAAGATAAGATTTATGAACGGTTTAGCGGATCTGACAATCCGTCATTTAAAGAAGCGGCTTTGGCCGTCGAAGAGTTAGAGGCTATTAAAAAATTCGTTGTCAGCGGTCGGCGGAATTTAATTGATCAACAAGACCTTGATCTTCAAGTGCGGGAAGATGAAAAAGATTTAAACCGGGGATTATATCAAATAAATACCAAATTCTTGTCTAAATACGGCGACTTGCTGGCGGGCGTTGCCACTTATGAAGGCCTCATTTCCAATTTAAAATTAATTAATATTTCTCTATTCAGTCAATTGAAGGAAAAACATGCCGGTTTGATTAAGGATTTTAGCGAGAAGAGCAAGCGTTACGCAGAATTGGTCGCGGATTATAATCGGCAATATAGTCGAGAAGGGTCATCTCATATAATCCCAGTTTTGAGTTTTAAATCCGATTTGGCCGGCTATCTCTAATTTATATCTATGGTCACGATTAAAACCCCTAAAGAAATTAATATTTTGCGTCAAGGCGGGCATAAACTGGCCGCTATTTTGCAGGCGCTGGCTCGGGCCGTTAAGCCCGGAGTGGATACCGGTTATTTGGAGCGGATGACCAATGATTTGATTATTAAGGCCGGGGGCACGCCGTCTTTCAAGGGCTATGATATGGGTGACGGCTTGTTTTTCCCCACGGCTTTATGCGCCTCCATTAACAATGAAGTGGTCCACGGGACCGCCCTTCCGGCTCGAGTTCTAAAATCGGGTGATATCATTGATCTGGATATCGGGATGAAGTGGCGAGGTCTCTATACCGACACTTGTTTGACCGTTCCCGTGGGAAAAATCAGCAAAGAGGCCAAGCAATTAATTCGAGTGACTAGGGAAGCTTTGGAAGTTGGAATTAAACAGGTCAAGCCGGGAAATTCTTTGTACGATATCGGTTTGGCGATTGAGACTTTTGTGGATCAATTCGGTTATGGAGTGGTCAGGGATTTAGTCGGTCACGGCGTCGGCTATCAAGCGCACGAAGAACCGAATGTTTTTAATTACGCCATCTCTAAAAACTCCCGCGAGAATCTGACCCTCAAAGAAGGCATGGTAATCGCCATTGAGCCGATGATTAATCTAGGAACATGGGAAGTGAAGACGGCCAAGAACGGTTATACCGTTTTGACGGCAGATAATTCTTTGAGCGCTCATTTTGAACATACGGTCGTGGTGACTAAAAATGGCCAGGAGATTATAACCAAATAAATGACAAATAAATCAACCAAAAATATTAAATTAATCGGCATTGACTGGGGCGAAAAGCGTCTGGGAGTGGCTCTCGCCGACAGTGAAGTTGGCTTGGCCACGCCTTTTATGGTCGCCAAAAATTTATCGGAATTACTTAAAATTATCAAGACGGAAGAAATCGATATAATTGTTTTAGGCGAGCCGCAAAAGATGCGCGGCCAAACCAATGACATTAATCCGAAGTTTAAAGAGTTCCAGCGCTTGTTAACGGTTAAAACTGATTTGCCGATTGAATTAATTGACGAACGGCTTTCCAGCAAGAACGCCGATGCTTTGGTGGGCGGAAAAAAGACTAAAGCGCCTCGGGATGCCATTGCGGCCATGATTATCTTACAGACCTATCTGGATCAAAAATATGTCCGAAACCTTTAATACCAAAGCCCTAGTTTTGAACCGCTATATCTACCGCGAGTATGATAGCCGCGTGACTGTTTACACCGTTGATTTTGGTAAGATTGATTTATTGGCCCGGGGCACGCAGCGGCCGGGGTCAAAATTGGCGGCCCATATTGAGCCTTTAAGCTTGGTGAATCTGATGATTGTCAAAGGCAAGAATACCGATTATATCGGCAGTTCCATTATCAGCGATGCTTATGCCGGCATCAAAGGAGATCTGGCTAAATTACCGGCGGCCGGTTCGGCTTTAGGCGCTTTCAATCGCTTAGTCCGGCACGAAGAGAAAGATGAAGAGTTATTTAATTTATTATTGGAATTTTTAGATATCTTGGACCAAAAGCCCAGGCAAGCCGATTGGCTGCTCGCTTCTTGGTCGCTGAAATTCTTATCGGCCTTGGGCTATCAACCGGAGCTTTATTCTTGTTTGAATTGCAAAAAACGGTTGGAGCCGGACAATAATTATTTCAGTATTATGCGGGGCGGAATTTTTTGCGCCGATTGTTCTCGCCGCGAGCTTAATCTGGAAACGATTGATCAAAACAGCATCAAGATGTTGCGTCTGGTTTTGTCTCATTCTTTAGCTGACCTGGCCACGCTCAAAGCGGAGCCCCAGACTTTTGATCGGGTGAATAATTTAATCAAGAACTTATTGCATTTTTATATCAAGGATTAGGGGAAATAAAAAAGGAGGTCTGTTATTTCAGATCTCCTTTTATTTTTTTGGTGAATTAGTCGCTGCAAGTATAAACTCCAAAACCTGTTAATATCCCGATGATGGCACCTCCTTCGGCAGAAACTAACCATTTATTACCTGTTAATACTGAGAGAATGGTTATTATCAAAAATACGATAATACCAGCTATTAAAGCTTTTTTAGACTTTTTCATTTTATATTTATTTTTTTTGAAAATTCAGGGCATTAAGTTAATTGCTGACACCACTTAAGATCTAGATGGGGTCAGTAATTAACTCAATCAACCTCGTTTTTAAAGGGCTACTTTATAAGAGGATTATACCACAATACTATATTATTGTCAACTGTCCGGACAGACGATTAAATAGGGGATTTAATATCATTAACGATAAATTTGACAGAAGTCGAGGAATCGGCTTTTTTCTTGATAAAAATAAAAAAATAAGCTAAAATTAAGAGGTATTTATTAACAGGAATTAAAGCCTAAAAGACCATAAAATAGGCTTAATTTTAATTATATGAGCATTATTAGCATTAAAGAGATACACCGCCATTATGCGGACCATTTAAACCAAGAAATAAAGGTGGCTGGTTGGGTGCGAACGGTTCGATCTTCCAAGGATTTTGGCTTTATTGAATTAAACGATGGTAGCTTTTTTAAAGGTCTGCAGATTGTGTTTGATGGGCAGTTGAAGAACTTTAGCGAGATTGAAAAGGCCACTATCGGTTCGGCCTTGGAAATTGTCGGTACTTTGGTAGAATCTCCGGCTGCCGGTCAACCCTTTGAGCTCAAAGCCTCCGGCATTGATGTTTTGGGTCTGGCTGAAGCGGACTATCCTTTGCAGAAAAAGAAACATAGTTTTGAATTCTTGCGAACCATCGCTCATCTACGGCCGCGCAGTAATACTTTCTCGGCTGTTTTCCGATTGCGCTCGGTGCTGAGTTTCGCGATTCATAAATTTTTTCAAGAAAAGGGTTTTATTTATGTCCATTCTCCCATCATCACCACTTCGGATTGCGAAGGCGCCGGTGAAATGTTTAATGTGACGACTTTGGATTTAAATAAAGTGCCGAAGAATGATAAAGGTGAAGTTGATTATGGGGCTGATTTTTTCGGGAAGAGAGCCGGACTGACAGTCAGCGGACAACTAAACGCCGAGGCGATGGCTTTAGCTTTTAAAAATGTCTATACCTTCGGCCCGACATTTCGGGCGGAGAATTCCAATACCACCCGACATGCTTCGGAGTTTTGGATGTTGGAACCGGAAATTTTCTTTGCCGATTTGAACGATGATATGAAATTGGCGGAAGAGATGATCAAATACGTGATTACTTACGTGCTCCAAGAATTACCGGAGGAAATGGAATTTTTTAATAAGTTTATTGATTCTAATCTTTTGGAACGCTTGCAGGCTTTAGTCAATTCGGAATTCAAGAAGATGACTTATACCGAGGCGGTGGATATTTTGTTGCAGTCGGGCCAGAAGTTTGATTATCCGGTTAAATGGGGAATTGATTTGCAAACCGAACACGAACGCTACCTGACGGAGCAAGTGATTAAAGGGCCGGTCTTTTTAATTGACTATCCTAAGGATATCAAAGCTTTCTATATGCGCTTGAATGACGACGGAAAGACGGTGGCGGCCATGGATTTACTGGTACCGGGTATCGGCGAGATTATCGGCGGCAGTCAAAGAGAAGAGCGCTTAGATTTGCTAACAGCTCGCTTGAAAGAGTTTAATCTCAATCCGGAAGACTATGCCTGGTATTTAGATTTACGAAAATATGGCGGCGCCAAGCATGCCGGTTTCGGTTTGGGTTTTGAACGGGCCCTGATGTATTTAAGCGGCATGGCCAATATCCGCGATGTGATTCCATTCCCGCGCACTCCAAAAAATGCCGAATTTTAATTAATATAAAATAAATTTTATGACTCCCAAAATTAATTCGCCCAAGTTCGCGTTTTATTATCTCTTGGCTTTAGTGGCTCTAATTTTTACCGCCATTGCCACCGGTCAAATCATTTTCCAGCTCATCAATCAGAATTTACCGGACATCTTCGGTCAATATGGCACCGATTTTTCTTCCGATATCTTAAAGTTCGCGATTTCGGCGATTTTGATTGCCGCTCCGACTTTTTATATTGTTTCCAATCTGATTTACAAGCATTTGTTTAAGGGGGATATGGAAAAAGATTCCGGGATTCGCCGGTGGTTGACTTATTTCATTCTTTTCGTTTCGGCCGTGATCATCATTGTTTTTTTGATTGTTACCATTAATAATTTTCTCAACGGGGAATGGACCAGCAAGTTTTTATTGAAAATGCTGACGGTTATCGGTCTGGCGGCGATTGTTTTCAGCTTCTATTTGTATGATATCCGGCGGACGAAGGTCTTGGGTAAGAAGGACAGGGTTTTCAAAATTTATTTCTTCGCTTCTCTGGCAGTTATTGTCACCGTCTTTGTTGCCGCCTTATTCATCGTGGAAACGCCGCAACAAGCGCGTGATCGGCGGATTGATGAAAGAATTATTAATAATTTCTATAGCATTGAAAGCGGCATTAACTCTTATTACAACACTAATCACAAGTTACCGGCGAGTTTGGATGACGTCAAGAAAGAGTCAATTGCTGCCGATAGCTTGATTGATCCCAGCACCCGAGAGACTTTTGGTTATAAACCGGGAAGCGATGTTAATTATCAATTATGCGCTAATTTTAGGACCGATAACAAGAACAGCAAGGATGTCGCCTATCAATACCTGGATCAAAATAAGCGTCATGGGGCCGGTTATGAGTGCTTAGATTCCAAAGCTTATCCGGATAATTTGAAAGAAGCGGCCCCGGAGGCTGTCCCAGTCAAATAACTATGATGGAATTTAGAACTGCCAAATTTAGCGGTCCGCTGGAACTTCTGCTGTCATTGATTGAGAGAGAGGAGATGGATATTACCGAAATTGCTTTAGCTAAGATCGCCGATGAATATATCACTTATTTAAAAAATTCAGTTCACATTGACCCGGAACAAGTGGCTGATTTTTTGGTGATTGCGGCTAAGCTGCTCTATATCAAATCCAAAGCCCTGCTGCCATATCTGGCCACGCCGGAAGAAGATAAAGAAATTGAAGAGCTGGAGCAGCAGTTGCGCATGTATAAAGAGTTTTTGGAAGCGGCTAAGGGTTTGGAAAAGATGCTGGCCAGAAAGAAGTTTTCCTTTATCCGAGATCTGGGGAAGAGCGGCAAACGCCGGCAGTTATTCGTTTGGCAGAAATTTTCTCCGCCCAAAAATTTGACCAAAGAAATGCTGCGGGAACATTTTAATTATATTTTAGGATTTTTGACGGCAGAGCAGCAAGAACTGAGGGAAGAAGTGATTGAATATAAAATTAGTATTGAAGAAAAGATTAGTTTTATCCAAAGGAAACTATTGGACAAAATATCGTTTACTTTTAATCAGGTGATTAAAGAAGCCGGCAATAGAACTGAAATTATCGTCAGCTTTTTGGCGGTCCTGGAACTAGCCAAACAGAGGGAGCTGGAATTTGAGCAAGACGGATTATTCAGTGAAATAATTATTAATAAATTGAATTAAATATATGGCGACACTAAAATCTCAATTGGAATCTTTGCTGTTTGTGGCTAATAAGCCCTTGACCGTCAAAGAATTAGCCGATTTATTAAAAACTAAAAATAATGAGATTGAGGCGGCGATGGATGAATTATCTTCCGATTACACGAGTACCGGTTCCGGTCTCCAGATCATCAAGAATAACGGTAAATATCAGATGGTCAGTTCGGCGGAGAGTGCCGCCATTGTCCAGGAATTCATCAAAGACGAAACCAGCGGTGAGCTGAGCCGTCCGAGCCTGGAAGCCTTGACCGTGATTGCGTATCGCGGGCCCATAACCAAGATTGATTTAGACCGGATCCGGGGCGTCAATTGCTCTTTAATTCTGAGAAATTTATTGATTCGCGGTTTGATTGAGGAAAGAGCCGACAAGGAAAAGGCCGCCAGTTTTTACAACGTCTCCATTGATTTTATTCGTTATTTGGGAATTAATAAACTGGAAGACCTGCCGGACTATGAGCGCTTGCATCAAGATGACACTATCGCCAAGATGTTGAATCGGGAAGAGCCGATGGCGGTAGTTACAGACACTCTTTAAATTAAATTTTTATGATGGGGCAAATTATTCTTACCATTATCAGTTCGTTTTTTTTGTTGAATGTTAATCTCAATCAGGTTTTTTCTTTTGTTTCCGCCCCGATTAATCCGGAAGCGGTAATTGAAAAACAAGCTACCATCCACTCGCCTCAGAGAAAAGTCGGCATTCAAGACATTGAAATCTCCGCTTATAGCGCGGCCGTGCTGGATATCAAAGATAAATTGTTCATCTTTGAAAAAAATTCCAATGATCGTTTGCGGATCGCCAGCATCACCAAATTGATGACCGCTTTAGTTTTCTTGGATAATAACCCCGGCTGGGACCAAATCTATGAAATTAAGCGAGAGGATCGACGGGAAGGCGGTAAAATTTATCTCTATTTGGGCGACAAGGTGACCGTCAAAAATCTTTTTTATGCCATGTTGGTGGGTTCGGACAATAGCGCGACGATCGCCCTGATTCATTCGGCCGGTTTAAGCGAGGCCGATTTTGTCGCCAAAATGAACGAGAAGGCTAAGTCTTTGGGTTTGCTGCAAACCCGTTTTGTCGATCCGGTCGGGCTCAGTAACAGTAATGTTTCCACGGCGCGGGAAGTGGCCTTGCTGGCCCAAGCCGCTTTAGCTCAAAGTGAGATTAATCAGGCGGTGGCCACCGAAAAAACGGAGTTTTCCACCGTGGCCGGGGTATCCAAGGCCATTGAATCAACTGACGCCTTACTTAATAATTTTTCCGATAATAATATTAGAATTGTTGGCGGAAAAACCGGTTATACTGATTTGGCGGGATACTGTTTCGTGGCTAAATTCATTGATGCTAATCAACATGAGATAATCTCCGTCGTTTTAAATACGCCGAGTGAAACTGATCGCTTTAAGCAAACCGCTAAATTGGTGCGTTGGATTTATGACAGCTATGAGTGGTAATTATTAATATTTTATGAATTTATTTTTGAAACTTTTTTCCCAACTTAAACATTTTGTGGCGAAACATCATCCGCGAGTGTATTCTCGTCTGTTAAGTCATAAGTCAATCGTTAAATTTTCGATGTCCGGACCGATAGCGGGAGCCGTGGATTTGTTAGTGTTATATATTTTGCATGGACTGTTGAATATTTCGGTTATCTGGTCAACCAGTTTGGCTTATATTCTTTCCTTTTGGGTTAGTTTTTATCTGCAAAAATTTTGGACCTTCTGCAATCATAATAAAAAACACGTTTATCGTCAATTGGGTTTATATTTTCTTTTCGCTTTTATCAACCTAAATCTTAACGGTTACCTAATGCACATTACGGTCAATCGTTATCAAGTTTGGTATTTACTGGCTCAATTGATTGTCAGTTTGGCGATTGGCCTGGAGAGCTATGTCGTTTATCGCTTTATCATTTTCAGAAAACATCATGATGATAAATGTTAATTATTAAATATGAAATTAACGGTTAAAAAATCTCAATTGCCCGAGACCCCGGAAAACTTCTTGCATCATGCCGGCTGGGGTTTGATTTGTGACCGACGGCGAGGAGTGAACAGTTTTGTCAAACGCCTCGGCTCCGGTTTTTATCCTCGTCTTCATTTGTACGTTGATGCCCGCGATGATTTGGTTGTCTTTAATATGCATTTGGATCAAAAGGAGGCCAGCTATGCCGGCAGTCATATGCATAATGCGGAATATGACAATGAATGGGTGATGGCGGAAATTGAGAATATCAAAAAATCATTGAGGATTAGTTCCGGTTCAGACCAAGATAATAGTCAAGCTAAAAATAGCCTAAAAAAGGCTGAGACCGGGATTAAAATTTCTCGGCCCCAATATGATCCCGGCAATTTTGCGGCGGATTTAGCCGATTTGAAAGCCGCCCAGCCCAAGAGTTTTTGGCAACGATTATTGGGACTATAACATTACTATATGAATCCTTCGGAAGAGATAAAATCAAAATTGGATATCGCGGAAGTGTTGGGAGAGTATATCTCACTTCGACCCGCCGGCGGTAATCTGCGGGCGGCCTGTCCGTTTCATCAAGAGAAGACCCCGTCTTTTATGGTTTCTCCGGAAAAGCAGATCTGGCATTGTTTCGGTTGCGGCCGGGGCGGTGATATTTTCGGATTTGTAATGGAAATGGAAGGGCTTAATTTCAGCGAGGCCTTGCGTCTTTTGGCTCCGAAGGCCGGAGTAACTTTGAAGCGGGAAGATGTTGTCGAAACCTCCAAGCGCAGCCGTTTGCTGGACGTTCTAGAGCTAGCCGCCGACTATTATCACTTACAGTTTTTCAAAAACGAAGCCATTAAAGATTATTTGAAAACCAGAGGACTCAATGAAGAAACTGTCCGCAATTTTAAGATCGGCTATAGCCCGGATAGTTGGGATGACATCATTAATATTTTAAAAACAAAAAAATATAGCGATGAAGAAATTTTTCTGGCCGGCTTGAGCGCCAAAAAAGAAGGGACCGCCAAGTACTATAATCGTTTCCGTGATCGGATTATGTTCCCGATTAATAATGTGGCCGGGCAGACTATCGGTTTTTCGGCTCGAGTCAATCCGGCGAACACTAACCCCGAGCTAGAAAAGATGGGCAAGTATATCAATAGTCCGCAAACCAATATCTATGACAAGAGTCGGGTGTTGTTTGCTTTGGATAAAGCGAAGCAAGCGATTAAGCAAGAGAATCTAGTGATAATCGTGGAAGGCCAAATGGATGCTATTTCTTCGCATCAGCATGGATTTAAAAATACGGTGGCATCTTCGGGAACTGCTTTGACCGGCGAGCAAATCAAATTGATCAAGCGCTATACCAATAATGTGGCTCTCGCTTTTGATGCCGATAATGCCGGACAAATCGCGGCTGATCGCGGGATTAAAGAGGCGATGGCGGCGGAACTAGATATCAAAGTGATTATTATTCCCGGCGGCAAGGACCCCGACGAAGCTTTGAAAAATGATCCGGCGGCTTGGGGCGAGGCGATTAAGGCAGCGCAACCGATGATGGAATATTATTTCGCTAAAGTGCTCGGCGAGTCCGATTTGACGCAAGCTTCCGGCAAGAGACTGGTGGCCAAAAAGATTTTGGAAATGATTAATAAGTTTAACAACAAAATTGAAATTGACCATTGGTTGAAACGATTGAGCGAAAAAATTGATATTGGCGAGGAAGTATTGCGGGAAACTATCAATACCTTGAGAAAACCGGGGGAAATTAATAACACCCCCAAAATTAGTTTAGCCGATCGGATTGATACTCGCCAGAGCCGAGAAGAGAAGCTGTCCGAATTACTCCTGTCCCTGGTCCTTAAATACCCCGATTTTACCGAATATGTGGCCAATAATCTCGCCAGCGAGCATCTGGATGGGCTCCACAATCGCTTGTTTTACAATCAGCTGATAATCTATTATAATACTAATAAGGCCTTGGATTATCGCAGTTTCCGGGGCCACTTAGAATCCCAAGATCCGGCGTTAGCTTCTCAGCTTGATACTTTGTCGCTTCTGGCTGACAAGGACTTCGCCGAGATGGATTTAGTTTTGGTCAGGGGTGAAATTATTAAAATTATTTTAGCTTTAAAAAAATTTAATCTCAAGAATCGCATGGCCGAAATTGAGAAACAAATCGCTTTGGCCGAGAACAATAATGACAATCAGACTAGTAGCGATCTGATGTCAAAACTTAAACTTCTTTCCGAAGAATCGAAAGAACTGGACATCTAAAAATATGACAGTTAAGAAACCTAAAAAAGTCAGTGCCCAGAAACCGGCGCCGAAATTAAAAAAATCCATTATGAAAGCGAAATCAGCTAAGGCGTCAGGGGCGGGCAAAAAACAAAATCAAAAAAAGATTATTTCCAATAAAGCTAAAACTAAAGCTCGGGTTAAGGTTATTCCCAAAAATAAAGGAGTGGTCAGGGAAAAAAGAGAAGTGGTCCGGCCAACCGAGGAAAAGATGATGGCGATTATCAATAAGGGCCGGACGCGGGGTTTTGTGACGGAAACTGAATTATTATATCTATTTCCGGAGCTGGAAGAATACGTCTATGATTATGATATTTTTTTGGGACGATTACAGGAAGCTGGAGTCAAAATTATTGAAGACGGTGGCGGTATTTTAGGTCGCAAACCCGAAGTGGCGGTTAAGAGCAAAGGCGGCAGCATGGGAATTGATCTGGCCAAATTGAGCGCTGATTCCATTCAGATGTATTTGAAAGAGATCGGTAAAATTCCATTATTAAGTGGCGATGAAGAAGTGGAACTGTCCAAGCGAAAAGAGAAGGGCGACAAAGAAGCGGAGAGAAAAATTATTGAAGCCAATTTGAGGTTGGTCGTTTCCATCGCCAAGAAATTTGCCAGCGCCAAAGGCTTGAGTCTGCTGGATTTGATTCAAGAAGGCAATATCGGATTGTTCAGAGCCGTGGAAAAGTTTGAATATAAGAAGGGCTTTAAATTCTCTACCTATGCCACTTGGTGGATCAGACAGGCGATTACCAGGGCGTTAGCCGATCAAAGTAGAACTATTCGCATTCCAGTTCATATGGTGGAAACTATTAACAAGTTCCAGCAGGTCCAACGTTTTTTGATTCAAGAGTTGGGGCGGGAACCGTTGGCCGAGGAAATTTCGGCGGAAATGGGAGAAGACTTGGAGAAAGTCAGATATATTATCAAAATTTCGCAAGATACTATATCGCTCGAGACCACCATCGGCGATGATGAAGATAATTCCACCCTGGAGGACTTTATTGAAGATGTCAAAAACGAAACGCCGGACAGAGTCGCCGCTTTGCAATTGCTCAGAGACTACGTCAAGGCCATTATCGTCAACCTGTCCCCAAGAGAGCAGAAGATCCTGGAAATGAGATTCGGATTAGTGGATGGCGTGGCCCATACCCTGGAGGAAGTGGGGCAGGAATTTGAAGTGACCCGCGAACGCATCCGGCAGATTGAGGCTAAGGCGCTAGAGAAGATCAGGAAGTTTAAGGGACTGGAGAAATTGAGAGATTATTAGTTAAAATACCCTAAAAACAGGGTTGACAAAACCCTAGTTTTTACGATACTATACCTTTATTGTTAGACAATTTAATATATTCCCGGGTAGCGCAGCGGTAGCGCAGTTGGCTGTAGAATGATGCAGCTCTCTTGAGTAATCAGGAGATGAATAACAAGGTGAATTGCTGGAAGCCTAAAGACTCTTTAAATTAGAGGATATGGTAATCAGCAGCCAAGCCCTGAAGGTCAGGGAAGGTTCAGAGACTATCCCGAAAGGGAGTACTTCTCTATGCAAATAGGGCAGGAAGCGCCTTGCATCCTAGATTCTAGGATGATGATATAGTCCACCCCTTATGGAAACATTTGGATAAGTGTAACCAATTGGTCGTCGGTTCGAATCCGACCCCGGGAGCTATTGACAAAAGTATACCAATGTGGTATACTTTTTGTGTTGAATAGCACCTTAAAATAATAGTTTTTTGATTATTGTTTGTTTTAATTATTTGGGTTCCTTAAATCAGGAAATTGAAACAAACAATAACCAAAAAATTAAAACAATGAAAAAGGTAATAGTAACGCCAGATAACATTTCTGAGATAATAGATGATTTGAAAGCAATTATCGAAAAAAGCACCTATGTCGGCTTTGGCGATTTTTTTTCGCCAATCAATCCCGAACGAATAGAGGAGATAGCTAAATCTTATTTGGACAGAAAAATTAAAATTATCGAAAAATATAAGGTTGGTGTTTCTTCGGTAGCAGATATTTTTGAAGAAAGCACGCCCCTCATCCTTATTTTTCATAGTGAATGTACTATAAGATACGAGTGTATCATAGCTAAATTTGGCTATTCAATTATGATGGATGAAGATAAAATAATCGTAATAAGCGCAGACCAAAAATGGGGTTATTTTATTAGCTTGCTCCACTCTAACTAAACAGCCTAAATCTTAAGAAAAATAAAAGGAGCCTTAAACAAGCTTCTTTTTTATTTCTTTAAGTAACTTATTTCCCTCAATTTTTCTGCACTAATTCTAATTACTGGATAGATATGATGCAGTTCGGTAAATATGTAATCCGCGGAGCTCTTGACAAAAGTATATCATTATGGTATACTTTTTGTGTTATATAGATCCTTGAAAATGTTTGGTTTTGGTTAAGCATTATTGGATTATCTGAGCTTCTTTACGGGGGTTGAGATAATCTAATAATTATTAACTTAAAAAACGCAAATCATGAGAAGGATAGAATTAACACCGCGAACCATAGGAGTTGTTATGGATAGGCTTCAACGCGCCACCGGAGGCCAGTTTTATTGGGAAAGAGGAAGAGATCAAAAACCTCTTAAAATTAAAAAGGTTGACTTCAAAAAATTGGAGGCTATGGCCAAGATTACCGTTCATTGGGATTATAGTGATTTCAAAAACGGTGAGAAGGCAATCAAGCATCAAACTTGTCTCCTGCATCTATTTGTCAATATGGACTCCCAGATGTATTACACTTATGGGGATGTTTTCTACTTTAAAGGAAAAATGATCCTCATTGATAGAAAGGGCCAATACGACGTAAGCCACGATGTTTACCGTTGCGTAGAACGCATCGCAGTCGTTAAGCTCGCCAAGCATCTTTCGCAGGATGATAAGAATAATGCTGCAAGAAAACGTTTTTTAGCGAAAAAATTGGCGGAAGAGGATGAAAAAAATTGGTGGAAAAATTTTGAATTTCAATCCATGGAAGACATGCTCGGAATTTATGATAACTAAGGTAAATCGCTCGCCTAATAAGAGCGACTAAGACGGGCCCAAGGACCCGTTTTTGTTTTACTTTTATTTCTCCAAACAACCCATTTTTTCAATTTTGTCATACTAGTTCTAATTACCGGATAGATATTATAAAGTTCGGTAAATATGTAATCTGTGTGTGCACATTACCTGGAGCTATGTTTTCTAGTCAATACCTTTGCACCACATCCATGGGTGTTTCCATCCCTAGTCCCATATGGGGGCGTTCATAATTGTAATAGTGCAAGAAGTCCGGAATAGCCCTTTCCCAAGCCCTCAAACTGCTTGGAACTCTCGATAAACATTCTTGCTGGATGGTCCGGTTGAATCTCTCGATATGCCCGTTGTCGGTTGGTCGCCTCACGCGAGAATGACGATGATTGATTCTGTCACTAATCAGTTGTTTGGAGAACCATTTAGCGAATTCTGATCCATGATCAGATTGGATAGTCAGGAAATTGAAGTCGGCTTTTTCTGCGGCCTCTCGATAAAAGTTGATGCTCATCCAAGAGTTGATTTTGGGAACGGCCTTGGCATAGGCCCAGCGGGAGCAAACATCAATGAGGGCATAGACATATAATCCTTGATTGGGCAGCCCTTCTCGGATTGAATCAATTTCCACCAATATTCCCGGCCTTTCCGGCTTAGGTCGCTCTGGATACTGATGCCACTTTTTCCATTTGCTGGGATAAACCAAGTTATGCCGTTTCAACGTTCTTTTGACGGATGACAGGCTCACTAGAAGCCCATCTTTGTTTAGTTGGTAATGAATCACTTCGGCGCAACGATGATACTTTTGGCGATGAGACAGTATTGCCTCTTCCACGTCGCCGGAAATGGCGAGCGGATGATGATGCGGCCGGGAACTTCTGGTTGGAATATTGAGTCCATTGCACATCTTGGCTTTGGCTATCCAGCGGACAATGGTGCTGTGGTCAAAACCGGTATGGCGAGCTATTTCTCGGGTGCTCCAGCCATCCCTAATGGCTAGTTCAGCCGCCTGCATCCGAAGGCGGGGTAAATAAGGGTTCATATTGTATGGCATATACCCCTAAATATAGCACTAAGTGGTGCGAAGGTATTGAACCATAACAAGCTATTGACAAAATTATAGCTATATGCTATAATTTTTAGTTACTATTGATCTTTCACAAATCTAGTTGCAGATTGATATTTATTGGATTGTCTGAGGCCCTAGCGGGGTTTGAGATAATCCAATAAGTATTAACTAAAATATAAAAACCGTGGAAACAACAGTAATAAAAAATATGGATGAGCTGGCTAACTTCATTGCATTTTTTTGGATAAGCTTGCTTGAAAAAGGTCGTTTTGAAATGCCGTTCAAAGGCAACTCAAAAATGGACGATATCGCTAATATGATCCGCTTCACACAAACGGCGGAAGACAAGAAAATTTTCTCCCTCGAACAGGTTGAGCTGATAAAAAGACGCACCAGGATAATCGTTGAAAAAGAGTTGCTACGGAGTCGGAAGTTGTATGTCTATACAAAATTCACATCACCTACCGGGTATCTGGAAGAAATGTTTGCCGGGATGAATATTCCAGATGGACGTTTCCCGTTTGATATGTACACGTCGATTTTTCCAAATCGGATGGATTACGAGGAGAACCTGGATGCAGATCGTTGTGGGGGTGAAGATCGGAAGAAGGAGATAATAAAAAATTATCCAGGCGGAGGGGTTTTCTGCAAGAGACAAAGTGGCGAGCACTGGCAAATTATTGCCACCTTACAGCCGTAATCATATGCAAGTTCTTTCAAGAGGCAGGGATATTTTGATTTATTCCTGCTTTTTAATTTCCCATGGAAAGAACCTTTTGTAAACCTTTTATACTAATTCTGATCAGTGGATATATATTATAAAGTTCGGCAAATATGTAATCTGCGGAGCTATTGACAAAAGTATACCAATATGGTATACTTCTTGTGTTATACGGGTCTTTGACAATGTCTGGTTTGCTTGATATTTATTGGATTATCTGAGCTTCTTTGCGGGGGCTGAGATAATCCAATAAATATTTTGAATTATGAAAACCAAATATGAGACTTATGAAAAATACCGCGACATAAGAATAAAATCAAAAAAAAGCGGACCAAAATTGTTCGAAAAAATAATCGAAGTGGTTGTTGATTTTAAGGGGATTGAGAACTTTAATATTAATAACTTAAGCTTCGAGACAATGACACTTCCCGGCAGCAAGCATTCCCCGCTTGGTGATTCTGGATTTCAAATCTGTAAAACTGAGAAAACAACCGCCCCTCTGATAATAGGCGATTGCTTGCGTGAATATACAGACAAGATGAAAGACATTGCGCCGCTGGAAAAAGGCAAGTACGTGGTAACTTTTTACAAGAACGACTCAAGAAGTAATAAAGAAATTCCAATCACAAATTCCGAGTATGGTTTTCAGGAGTTTATTATCGGCCAGAAAGCTATCTTCACTAATCCTTTGGAAACCCTGGCTATTTTTTATGAGGCCGTTAAGCAACGAGAGCTTTTCTTGAGAAAGGACTTTTATAAAGGCCATAGGTGCAATGCTTTAATTTTCCCAAATGTATCGTTCTTGTTGCCGAACCATGACACTAAATGGAATTCCCACGGGTGGAATTATTATAATGGAAATCTTAAGGAATTTCAGGAAAGAATGTTTAGTTGCAGGAAACACAGCGAGACCAAAAAGAATAAGAAGGGCAAGTTCTTATCAGAGCAACTGTATCATTATATACAATATGGCTTTGAAGAGGTCGATAAAAGAAGCTCGTACATTGTGGGCCTAATAAGAAAATACTAACGTCAACATGATAAAAAAGAGGGAAGTCTGAAACATCAGACTTCTTTTTTATTTGACAAATCTTAAATACTTTTCTATTATTAATGATAGAATTCGCCTTATTTTAAATTAATTTTTTAATCATTTCAATTATGAAAATAGGACCATTAGAGATAATGTTAATTATTTCCACATTATTGGAGTTTAATCCGCTGTTTCAAACAATAAAAATTATCAAGCTTAAGCAGGCCGCTGATGTTTCTTTGTGGACCTATGTGACTATCTTAACAGTTGGCGTTTTGTGGCTGTTTTATGGAATTCAATTACAAAGCTTGCCCATGATTATCGGTAACGCCATTAAATTATTTGCCAGTCTAAGTGTGGTTATTGTTTATTTTATTTATAAAAATTCTCGATCCAAAATTACACAATAATAAAGAAGTGTTATTAAAAAACAAAAAGACATCTTTGGCGGATGTCTTCTTTTTTATGATTAGGGTCTTAACCCATGAGGTTTCTTAATAACAGAATGGCCAGAAGATGCAGACACCAGATAAATAAAAAATTTTTGGCGCTGATTTTCCAGCCATTGGTGAGCCCCAGATTCCAACTAATGGGCAGGGGATACAATGGTTTCGGTCTCAATTCTTTCTCTTGATATTTGTGGGAGGGCAGGTCATATAATAAATGGCCGGTCCATCCCAAGGAGAGGTAAATGTGATTGGTAACAGCCCATTCTATAAAAAATAATGGTATCAAGAAAAAAAAGCTATGGAAGAACAAATATGTATACAGCTTAGGCTTCACCTGCGGACCAAATTTAGTGAAGTCATTTAAGCGTAATTTCCATAAAACTTTTTTTGCCTTTCTGGCTATTATGAAATAGGCCTGAGCGAAAGGGAGATCGGGAATAACGGTTCCGGCGATGATTAACATCTGTTCCTGGGGTGAGCTATTGGGTAGCATACTGGCAATCAATATCCCAGACAAGGCGTGAGTTAAAACGTCCATTTTTTCCTCCAATTTTAAAGTGCTACCAGCAGTTTATCATAATATTATCTTTTCGTCAATATTGTTAGCTATTGACAAAAAGTATACTATTATGGTACACTTTTTGTGTCATATAGATCTTTAAAAATGTTTAACTTAAAATTCAGATAGAAATGAAAAAAACGCAATTATTATCCGAAAAAGAGGAAAAAAGAATTGCCTCCAAAATTCTTGAATATCAAATTACTAAAAGGCAGCTGCCCTTAAAGGTTTCGGTATTTCAAAGTTTTGTAAAAACACTAAGTAAAAAACCTGGAGCTCCTTCCGTTCAGAAAATAGAGGAGTTTTTGAAACCGTTTGTGTGGTTTCCGAACCTGGTGTAATGGATTAAATTAATTTTAAAAATAGGCAAAACGAAAACGCTTTATAAAAAGAAGTCTAAATCTGACTTCTTTTTATTTTTTAAACAATGATAAGTCGCGGAGCGAGGTGGATTATCTATTCGCAGAACAGGCCCTAATGGCGTCCAGCCATCGGAGCTATTGGCAAAAGTATAATGTTTAAAACGGGCAGACTAAAATTGCTCGTTTTTTATTTTTCCCAAACTAATATGCTCCGCAATAAAACTAATTTCCCCACTATCTCATTCCAATTTAATGCTCTAAACACGTTCTTAATGGGGGGCAGAGATGAACAAGCAGGCACGCAAGCGCCTGTTTTGTTGTAAAATAAGTCAATTTCTTCGGTTTCGAAAATGGGATTTACGACTGATATTCGTTTTTGACACCGCATTAATTTTAGAGTAAAATTTAAATATGAAAAAAGAACCAAAAAGATCACAAATAGCCATCTATCAAGTCCTGGGTGATAAGCAAAAAATTCATGTCAGAATTGAAGATGAAAACGTTTGGTTGACGCAAAAACTGATTGCGGGCCTTTTTGACGTAAGCGTTCCCACGGTCAACGAGCATTTAAAAAATATATTTGAAGCCCATGAATTGGATGAAAATTCAGTTATTCGGAAATTCCGAATAACTGCCAACGACGGCAAGGATTATCAAGCAAAGCATTACAATTTGGAGGCAATTTTAGCGGTTGGTTATCGTGTGCGATCCGAACAGGGCACGCAGTTTCGCAAATGGGCGACAGAAAGGTTGCGAGAATATTTGATTAAGGGCTTCACTCTGGACGATGAACGGCTTAAGCAGGGTGGGGGTCGGGCGCGTTATTTTCAGGAATTGTTGCAGAGGGTGCGAGATATTCGAAGCAGCGAACGGATGTTTTATCAGAAAATTACTGATATTTATGCCACGAGCATTGATTACAAAGTTAATACCGAGTTAACGCAAAAATTTTTTGCCACGGTACAAAACAAAATGCATTATGCCGTACATGGTTATACGGCCGCAGAAATTATCGCCCGGCGAGCTGATAGTAAAAAACCCTTAATGGGGCTTACCAGCTTTAAAAGTAATTATATTACAACGGATGATATTATTATTGCGAAAAATTATTTAACCGAGTCGGAGATAAAACAGCTAAATCTGATAGTTTCGCTCTATATTGATTTTGCGGAGTTGCAAGCAGCGAATGGCCGTTTAATGAAAATGCATGATTGGATCAAGAAATTGGATGAATTTTTGACTATTTCCGAAAAGAAATTATTACATTCGGCCGGCAAAATAAGTGCAAGACAGGCGGAAAATAAGGCGCTAGCAGAGTATGGAAAATACCGCTCGAGGCAAGATAAAAAATATATTTCCGACTTTGATTGTGAGGTAAAAAGACTTTTAGAATCTAAGAAAAAATAAGAAATAATATGCCAATTATTAAAGAAGGGGATTTTTATAAACATATTGATAGCGCCATCGCCGAGAGACGGCATGTTTCATATTTGAAGGAAGTTAAAAAGAAATACGAGGAATATAAAAAAGTATTTGCGGATAATTTTACCGATAAAAATTCCAAAGAATCCGTTTACGAATTCAGAGTGACTTATCTCGTCAAGAAATTGGTTTGGCGGGATATTGAAATTTTAGGAAAACAAAAATTTTATGATTTGGCTGATGAAATTATCGCCTCCATGAATTGGGAAAACGATCATATGCATGGTTTTGATTTGAAATATCCGAAAAAATCGGATTCAATGATGACCGGTTCCTCAATTTCTATCTTCGCTCCGGGCTGGGAAGATGATCCGCATCCAACTTTTAAGACTGACGAGGTTATGATTGCCGATCTTGATTATATTAAACAGCCAAAATTAAGATTTATTTTTGATTACGGTGACGGGCATGAATTTGATGTTGAATTCAAAAAAACGCGCGTTTTAAACAAGGGGGAGAAAATGGCTGACTTTCCTTGTATTATTGATCAACGTGGTGTTGCCCCTGGGCAGTATCCGAAGTGGGAATAATCGCGACTGTGGTGGCTTGAACAAAGTTCGAAAGTGGTCTCTCCAAACGAGCATCGATAAGGACCTCATTAATACCGGGGTTTTTATTTTACCAAATATCTTAAAGCCTATATTTATTGGGCTTTTTTGGTAGGAAAATAATAGGGGGCGGAACCGGTTTAAATCTACCTTTCTGAAAGTTCAATAAAATGTTATAATTCATCAAAGATTAAATTATATGTTACCGAAAAAATTAACTAAAGGAGAAGAGCAGAAGATTATCTTTGTCCCCGAAGGTTCAATTAATATCTACGAATGGCAGGAAGAAGCTTTGCGCGTTGATCGGGTGACGGATATTAAAAAGTTTCACCGGCGCAAGAAGCGTTTTTTGGAATCTCCCAAGGGCAAGATATTTTTGCGGTATCGTCTGAAGAAGATCCGCCGTGTTTATGGAATTGATATCTGGCT
>Ga0265297_10004612_pt1 | contig 22188 bp, 20 predicted proteins | sample Munlanlwell13791_FD_192502 | JGI IMG/M metagenome (GOLD analysis project Ga0265297, IMG submission 192502) | Leachate microbial communities from a municipal landfill in Southern Ontario, Canada - Leachate well 137-91 | ecosystem: Engineered > Solid waste > Landfill > Unclassified | place... | reverse complement strand
GGAGGGCAAGCCGTGGGAATAAATTATGACAACGCGATTACAATGGCAACCAAAGGATCTGGAGCATCACATAGCAACATGCCACCTTATCTTGTCGTGCCATATATCATCAAATATTAACCATGAACAAACTCGGCCATATGTTTTTGTGTTTTGTGCTGTTCGCGGCGTTGCCGGTAGCTTTTTTACTGGCGTTTAGTATTGGAATTTTTGAGCAAATAACAAGGAAGGCGGATTGAAATATGAGTCCAGTATCAACTTTTAGCGGGGCGGCATGGTGGACGGTCAACGCTCTTTTTGCGTTATCGCTTGGGGTTGTAAGTTGGAATGTTAACCGGGAATTCCAGCGCAATGACGATCAGGAAAAAAGAATCCAAACCATTGAGCGCGCTTGTGTGCGGATGGAGTACATGGCCGAAGACGTGAAGGACATTAAGGCCGATTTGAAAAAAGTATTACGGGGACAACCATGAAACCAATTATCATCATCGAAGCTCCCGACCTTGGCCCGAACGTGTGGCGGGCAAACTGTGGGGAGTGTAGTAAATCGTTCGTGGTTTATGCGCCGGACGAAATAGTCAAATGCCCCGCTTGTGGATATGAAGATTATCCAATCGTAGAAAAATTATGAAACTCTTGAAAATACTTCGGCACGTTGGTGACGGCGACTATTGGTTGATGGAGTGCGGTGTTCATGGAAACGAATTTATCGCTGGCCCGGCGCAACGCAAAAGCGGGACGGTCAAATGCCGGCATTGCGAAGAGTGCATGAGCGTAGATGAATTGGTGAAACAGCATGAGAAAGAAATTCAAAAACCTTCTTCGGCGACTTGACAGGCGAATTGCCAAGTGGCTGAAAGAAAACAAAGAGAGGAAAGCTAAAAATGACATCATTGACCACGCCCGAAATGGTTGAAAAAGCAAAATTGTTTTTGGCGACACAAACAGAGTCAACGCCGCGAGACATCCTGCAAACGCTCCACGACTATGCCGTGTCCCTGCTTGGAACCGATAACCCGCCCAATCCTGCAACCGTTACTGGAGAAATAACCGTTACCACGACGCAGATTATCGAGTTGGTGAACAAAAAGCTTGACGAATACAGCGGGTTGTCGCCCTATGACTTTCTTGTGCAGGTACGCAATGGTGCGCTTTGGGTTCTCCAACAGCTTCCAAAGTGGCGTTGCTCGATGTTCTTTCCTGGTGGAAGTTGGCCGAACAATCAGGGCGTTGGATCGAGCTTGAATTTTGCAAACATCGACAGCACGTGTCCAAGCACGTGGCGAAAGTTTATGTGCGATTCCGTCCGCACTGTCGGCGGGGATACGTTGCTGTTCATTGCTGAAAAGCTGTTGAACAACCCTACGCTTTGGGCCGAAGTCGACGGCTATTTAACCTATGCGGCAAATATCGGTATGAAGCACGTTATTTTCGACCTAAAAAACGACAACAACAACGTAACATGGGAAAACACGCTGGAGCTCGCCCGGCAGATCAAAGCACGGTACCCGTGGGCGAATTCGGATATGGTTGCGGTTATGACCTGCCTAGAAACCGACGAGATTACTGATGTAAACAAGACAATATCAGTCTCCAATTCCCTGAAAGAAATCGTCGGCACGTGGCGCGTGATCGTCGGTTCACAAAAGAGTGATTTTCTTAAAACCATTGCCGGCGGGTGCGCGGCGGAACTTTGGCTGGAAATTCACACCAATCCCTTCAATTTGTCGCAGGCGGATGCTGACAAGTATATCTCCGACCTGCAATCCCTATTGCCCTATGGTCCGGTATGGGCCGGTGAGTTCTGGGACGGGTCAAGCGCGTTATCAAAATACATTTCCCGGCGAGCTTTGGAAATCGGATGCGCCGGGGTGGGGTCATGGGTCGGATGATGAAATTTAAATGTTGCAAGTGCAAAAAGATCCCCTGCCTGCCGATACTGCGCGACGGTAAACTTTATTGCCATGCGTGTTATCGTAAGAAATTCTGGAAGGAAACATGACCGATAAAATCAAACGAGCGGAGAGAAATATGATTACACCAAAGAGAGTGTTTGTTTTCTGGAGCTACGTCCCGGAATTTTGGGCGAAGGCTATTGTCTGGATAACTGGCAAGCAGTTGCCGGATAAGAGCGATGCCTTCGCGCACATGGGTATTGGCTTTGAAATGTCCGACGAAAGCGCGGAATATTTCGAGTGCATTGTCCGGAAGGGATTTATCGGGCCGTTGCCGATCAAAAAGCTGGTTGATAAAATCAATGCCAGCAACGGTAGGCTGAAAGTCGTATATCTTGATTATCCCGAATTTGATGCAATGGTGCTTTATAATATTTGCAAGGCGTGGGTTGGCCGTAAATCCTACAGCGAATGGCAACTCATTTGCATGTGGTTCTTCGAGCGATTCGGGCGGTGGATAGGACTGCATATTCCGCGAACGTCGGATCTGTTGGTATGCTCCGAAGCGGTTGCCAGAATGATAGGCCCTTCCGAAAATATGGTTTCGTCCGAAGCGGTCTATAAACTTTCGGAGCCATACGTTGATTTACGAGATGAAATCAGAACGCGTTACGACGAGGTAAATCCTAATTCTGCTTACAGGAAATGGTTGAAGATAAAGGAAGCATGAAAAAATTACTGTCAATTTTAATCCCACTGTTTGCTGGGATATGCTTGGCCGATTCTGTTTCGCTCTACACCGAAAATGACGTGTGGCAGTACACTGACGGCTGGTATACGAGCGGCCAGGCAATTCAATACCAGTCTGATGATTTATGGGGATTGAAGATCGCCCAGGAAGTCTATACGCCGGAAAACAAAGGCACGAAAGAAAAGCAGATAGGAGACCGGCCTTATGCCGGGTACCTGCATCTTGACGGATTCAAAAACTTCGTGGACGGCGCAGAAGACGACTACGTTTCGCTTTCCCTCGGCGTGATTGGCCCGGCCTCCGGTGCCGGGGACGTACAGTCCGCTTTCCATCACGCAACCGGCATGATGATGCCGCAGGGATGGAAATGGCAGTTAAAAAATGAACCGACATTGAATGCGGCATATTACAAAAGCCGTTCCGTGATGCTCGAAAAGTGGCTGGAATACAAGCCGTTTGCCGGGGTGAACGCCGGAAATGTTTTGGTTGACGCGGAGCTTGGAAACTTTATCCGGATTGGGTATCATTTGCCGAAAGAGTTTTCGCCGATGATTTACAATTTTGCCAGTGATACTAAGAGGCTGAAGGACTATGACTTTTACTTTTACGTGTTTGCCGGCGTGGTCGGAAAGGCAAAAGCGTACGACCATCTCTTGCAAGGTAGTCTGTTCCAGGATGAGGAAGTCACGGTTACGCCGAATACGTTTTGCGCCGACGGACTTGCGGGCGCGTGCATTGGTTTCTGGCGTATGGAACTGACCTTTACGCATGTTGAAATGACGGAGCAATGGCTTTCCCAGCCAGATCGCCCGGATAGGTGGGATGGGTTCAAGCTGACGTATAAATTTTGATCATGAAAAAACTGATTGCTATATTGATGCTGTGCGCGATGCCGTGTCTGGTTTTTGCTCCGCCTGTCGGGCAAACCAGTGAGTGGGAGATTGTGATAAGTCCTTGTGCTTGGTGCGGGGTGACAAACAATCTGGAAGTGCATCACGTGTGGCCCCAGCATTTATATCCGGAGCGGATGTATGATACAAACAACATGGTTTGTTTATGCCGAGGCAAGGACGGAAAAGGATGCCACTATTATATCGGACATCACGCAAAAGGATGGGATTTTGTTTTTACAAATGTGCTGGAGTTTATTAAGATGGGAGGAAATGAAAGCAAATTGCTCAACGTGCCTCAAGGAATTACGACGAATACCATCAAGAATTAAAAGGACAAAACATCACTTCTGTTCTTTGAAATGCAAGGGTAAATGGTGGTCTAAGCATCTTTCTGGTAAAAACGCGTATGGTTATAAAAACGCCACCACGACGGGGCAATGCTTGGTATGTAAGAAAAAAATTACTTTTTTAAAAATACGACCTCAAAAATTCTGTTCTTATAAATGTTACGGCATCAGTCAGAGAAATAGAGATGTTTTGAAATGTAGCGGATGCAGTAAAAACTTTCAACGCCCCAAAAGTTATATTTACTGGCATAATCAAAGGGGAAGTAAGTCGTTTTATTGTTCAAGAAAATGTAGATTAAAATACGCCATTGGTGAAAAATCACCCAATTGGATTAAAGACAGAAGTAAGATAAAAGATTTATGCAAAACAATTCGTTGGTCAAAGAAAATGGAGAATTGGCGTAAAGCCGTATATAAACGGGACAACTACACGTGCCGAGCGTGCGGTAAAAAATCAGGAAATGGAAGTGCCGTAATATTAAACGCCCATCATATTGAAAGATTTACAGATAATGAAAAGTTACGCTTTGATGTTCGGAACGGATTAACCTTATGCTTTCAGTGTCATAAAAAAACGCATTTTAAACAATGTGCCTAACTTGGTTATCGGGCATAAAAATAACTGGACAAACGTATTTTTGGGTGTTACAAACGTAATTCGGGAGGGAAATAAATGAGTATTCCATTTGGCAAACTATTAAAAGAAGTTGAAGACGTCGTGAAGTTGCATGGTGCGGATGACCTTGACAGCATGAAACGTTCCATAAATTTAGCGTATTTTCAGTTATGCGGAATGCGGTCGTGGTTGCCATTGCGTCGTAAAGTATCAGTTGATTTTACATCTCATGACAGCAATAATGCTATGCTATTGCCGGGTGATTTGGCGGGGATTGATGAGGTATGGGATAGTGAGCGCGAGTATTTTCCGTCAGAATGGGGCAGAAGCGAAAAGGATGATTCTGCCTCCGATTGCACTTATCGCTGGTTCTATACGGAGCCAGTAAGCGATGCTTTGGCTATTTTATCAAGTGTTACCGTGTTGGACAATGCCAATACGTTTAGCGGTGGAAGTTGGTTGGCCGCGTATATCGGTGAATACATGCAAATCGGCGCGGAACAAGGCGCATACAAATTGACCGCCGAGCGGACATTTACGCCACGTTGGTATGGGCCGCGAATTGCGGGGACTGCGATGGATTATATTCAAATACGGCCACCTGGAACAAAACGGTTTTCAATCGTCAACGATGACGGTGATTTTGAGGAAAATACTGTTTCAGTTTATTACTGGGCTTTTCCCGTTTCGTTATACAAAGATTTTCAGCCTGTCCTATTGCCGGATGTTGAGGCACTAAAATGGTTGTCAATTATCACTACGCTTGGGTTAAAGGATCGCAAAGATAATCTTGCGTTAAAATTCTATGGATTTTACGAAACGGCATTACGGCGGATGGAGAGCATGAGTCCAGACTTTGTAGCACCATCTCAAACAAAAGACCGCTACGGCGAAGGGTTGAAATGGAAGAATTAATATGGCAATAAAATACTTAAAAGATGTGCAGTCTTTGGTTAGAGAAGAAGCATTTGAATTGCTGAATTTCAGCGTTACGGCTCTTACTGGCGACGAGGAAATAACGCAAGGGATAGATGCGGCTGGCATTCCCAGTGGTAAGCGGGATAAATGCAAACAGTATTTGTCAAAATATACCTCGGTTAAAAATAGCGAGAAATTATGTTTTACAGTAAAAGACCCCCTAGCAGACCGTGAACAATTTGACGGATTATGGCGTTGCATCCGTGTAGATTTCCTTTTTGTTAAGGGTAAAGAATTTTTAGTTAGAATATTACGTAAAGGCTACTTAACCGCTATAGACTGGTCAGAAGCGCGCCTAGTTGAAGGCAAAACCACAAAAGGGGCATCCCGCGAAAAGTTCAGGATTATCAGGTGGCTGAATTGCGCGCCGACAAGCGTTGAGGCAATGGTTGCCAGTTTGAGTGATGCCACTTATGCCAATAAAAAAGTGAGCGGACAAACGTTGTCCGGCACATGGTATAATATTTATGTTGCGCCGTCTTTAGACCAAGAAGGCAGTGGCGTTGTTACTCTTTATCTTGGCATACCGCAGGTAGTTAAAGAGGGAATTGTTACCTCTTGGAATGAAAAGTTCAAGGAATGGATATATATTTACGATGGATATACCGAAACACAGGCAGATACATTAATAACAACTATCAATGCGGGAACGCCTCCAGTTGGTTGGACATATAATGCTCAACCGCAACCGGCGGGTGAAGGACTTTGGAATGTCATCATTACCAAGCAGCAGATTCAAGAACAGACCATCGCCGAATACGACTCGGCGAAGGCGGGAACTCATCACGAGACGAAAGAAGCGGTTTTGAATACAACGAATTTCGCAAAATTGCCGATTGCAGTAACTGCTGGTGAGATTCAGGATAGAGCAGTTAGCAAAAAAGACGATGGCTCAATGGATATTCACAAGGATAGGCGCATTGCCGATGATATTGAGACCGCCGAATACGACGATGACTATTTCATAAACAGGGAAACCGCAGAACATACCGCGAATGAGACGGCATTGGCGCGAGAAGACTTTGTTTCTGGCGAGGCCATCAGAATCATCAATAGCGCAACTGAATATCCAGCGCGTTATAGAACTAGGCGCACAAAGGAAAAACCGACAGAACGAACGCAGGATTGGTATGTCGTGCGTTATGGCGAGCGTTCCATCGATTCAGTCAAGGAAGTGTTTTTTAAATCTGCATTCCCGCCGTCTGGAAACGATTTTAAAGATGATACCGCCAATGGCACCGAATATGCAATAAGCAATCACGAACTTGATAAATTCGGTTTGCATAGTTATCGCTTGCACAAACGAGTCCGTAAATATCCATTTAGCGATATAGTTACATGGACAATCTATGGTGATTATAGTCTTGCTACTTCGCAAGTATTTTCGGAAACATTAGGTCGTTACTGGAACGATAAAACTTATGTGTATCAGGATAAAATTACTTATACAAAGAAATATTTTAAGACAGAAACAGAGGCTATTGCATATATTGGTGGAACATTTTTAACGAATAATAGTGGTAGTCATCATGGACAGTCAGGAGAATTTGAGTGGTATGGAATAAAGGTAGTTCATACAAAATCATTGGTAACAACTTATCCTTACGAAGAACCGACAAGTTAAAACAATAAAGGTAAATTATGCCTGACATTGAAGATTTTGGGAAACCGAAGCAGAATATATCACGGATTATGGACGTTGTGCCTGAAATTCAACAGGTGAATCCGCCAAGGCGCGAACCGGAAAAGCCTACGGTAACTGCAACACCTACAATTACCACAAGCACACAAGAGAAAAAGCCAGAGGGTGAAGGACAAAATGTTACTAAAGCTGAATTGACGCAGTCTTTGAACAATATTGCACGAGCGATTGCTGGTCAATTATTGGCAAACCGAGCCATGTTTGAAGCCTCTCTTGTTCAGGCATTGCAGGGACTTAATCAACGCATATTGAGCAAACAGGAAATTGAGAAAATCGCCAAAGATGCCGTGCCGAAGATGATTCAAGATTTAGACGAGAACACGCAACGGGCTGGGAATGTGCTGATGTTAGCTCCGGGCGGGACGGATTATCCAGATTCGTTGTATTTTGGAAGTGTTGCATCTGCCGGTCTTTCTTTAGATAGCAAAGTATTTTTTGGTGTTAAATGTAATCCGAACGGAGATGATCCGGATTTAGTTAGAATTTATGCAAGTGAAATTGACGGGATTGCGGTGGCCCAAACCGACGTAACAGTTGCTGATAATGATTTTGCGTATGTGCAAAGAACGCGGGCGGACAATACTATGTTAATAACTACTGGAGCCAGCGTTCCTGAAGATGACTCTGATTATTTCTACTATAAATTACATCAGTTTTCAGTTACGGATGGCGTGGCAAAGGTGCTCAAATATTGCCGTCCATTTGCCATTGAAGGTGGCAAAATTCCGTCAAATGCGAGTAAAAATAAGTATATGGTTATGTGCTTGTCGGCAGATGTTGGCGCAACAAATGACCCATCCAAGATTACTTGGGATTGGTTAAGAATGGGGAGTTTAGCATAATGGGGTTCTCTCCTATAGCAAATGAAAGAATAGATAAACTGGTGAATGAAATAGAGATTGCCAGATCAGAGCGATATGCGGCGCTTAATGGTGGCACGCCAAGTTCGGGGCAGGCGCTTGTCGCTGGAACGAATATTCAACAGTATCAATTTTGGGCTGGTCAGCAGACGGCGTTACAGGCTTTTGCTACAAATTATGTTAATCATGTAAATGGACCATTAAATACTGATCAAACTGCAATCTTAAAATGGACGGTGGCAACATGGCGTGCGGCGGCAGGATTAGATGCAAGCGGTTTTCGACGGGTAACCGCATGGGATGGTGTTTCGACGCCAAGTTATTCTTATGGTTACGCGCAAGCAGGCGATATTATCGGGCCATGGCTGATTGAGGATTTGCAAAATGGATATAAGACTTTAAAATGGACAAACCCATCCAATTCCTATATTTCGGGTTCCAAAAGGAGCTCAATCGGCGGATCAAAGGCGGAATGTATAACGAATTGGGAAACGGCGGATTGGGGAGAATTGGTTTATGCACAACACGGTGTAACTGCATGGTCATCCGTATTTTACGGTTATGTAGCCCAACGCCATCGAACGATTAGAAGAGTTTCTTTTTCAAATATCGCACGGTCTCTGACAATTTATATGTATGCAACCTCTGGCCCTTATCATGGGACTATTTATGACTTTGACGACATGGATGGAGCGGAGGGGTTGGCTGGCAAACATTTTTTATTTGACGAAGTAGCAACCTTTTCCGATTTGTTATATGATGTTCCGATCGGTTATTTTGATACTTGTCCGTGGTCAATATATGGCGGGGCAACAGGTTCGGTAGCGGAATGGTATGCGTCGCTTTCGTTTGTTGCTAAGTGGACTTTTAATATGATATAGGAGATAAATTATGTCGCCCAAATACAATCCCTTAACTATACCCGAAAATCTGTCCGAAGAACAACGTCGTGCGATGATGCGGCGCGGTATATATCAACCCAGTGGAATGACAATCAATCCAGATACAGGAGGACGTGAATGGTCGGCGGGTGGCTATCGTAACCCCGCCAGAATAGCATTTCAGCAACCCGAATCGGCGGGGAATGTCGGGCCTTACTATCGGGAACGATTAGAGGAAATGGAGGCAGGGGGTGGTCGTGTTCCGCGTTCTGCGACGGGATTGCCGGCAACGACAATGCCCGTGGCTGGTCAAACTATGACCGAATCTCCCGCCGTTCGCCAGGCCCGCGAAAGGTGGCAGACACAAGAATATGTCAAAAATATAATGGGTCAAGGCGCGGCGGGCGTGGCGGTCAATCCGGCGGAGCAGTATCAGAATCAGCAAATAGCGTCATTGGCAACACCGGCTGGGAACATGGCCGGAGTAATGCCAACAAGAACAGGAACGCCCGAAGGCACAATGGCTAATCTGTCGCCAGTATCGCCGAGTCTGGCAGATACGTCATTCTTTCCAGATCAGGAAATTTACACCAATCCGGGCGCAGTTGATGCCGGAACTTTGGGTGCATACCAAAACCGCGTCAATAATTTTAGACGTGATTTTCTTCAAAAGGCCGCTCAACGCAGAAGCAATTTCGGGTCGGTTGAAGAATTTAAGTCGTTTGTTGAAAGCAATCCGAATTATAGTCCTGAAATTGGCACGGCGGCATGGGACTTTGCACAATCGCAACTGCAACGGGCAAATCCGGGATTGTTTCAGCGTATAACCGCACAGGATAAGACCCGTGAAGCCAATAATCTTTCAAAAGTTCAATGGTTGGACGAAAACATGCCGAATATGCCGCCCGGCATGACATCGGAACAGAAGATTCAATACATGAACGCCAACCCGGAACTAACGCAACAATGGAAAGACAATGCGCCAAGATACCGGATGAATCCGGCGAATCAGCTTGAGTTAATTCCACCATCACCGGAAAAGGCATACGAGATTGAACGGCGCAAAACGGGACAGTATTTTACCGAAGAAGAAAAAGCGGATATGGCAGGACAAGGTGTGCCGATTATTCAGACACCCAAAGGCTTGCTTGCTCCGGGTGATAAAGGTTACGATAACTTTGTGGCAAAAGTTCCAGTCAAGGATGACGACGGTAATGTTGTTGGATATAATCGGGTGCCGTTTGGCGGGGTTCAACTTTATAAACCGCCAAGTATTGAATCGCCAGAAGTTCAAAGAGGACGCGAAAGCGCAATCCAGTTAGGGCAAAAGGCATTGCAAAACAAAAATATTTCTGATGTTGCTCGTAAAGCTATTCAGGAAAAAATAAATACTTTATCCGCGCCGACTGCGCCGATGACATCCAGTCCATCTCCTACAACGCCACGAGGACAAGGCACAATTACGGATGCCAGCGGTAATGTTGTCTCATCTCCCTCAACTTCAATACGTGGACAAGGAATGATTATGGGTGCGGGCGGACAGCAAGTTTCTATTGGGCCTGATGGCAAAATTATAAATACATCAGCGCAACAAGGCTTTCAAAAAATGGCCGAAGATCAGCGTGAAGATTTCCGCAAAGCATTTGAGAATCTTAAAAAGCGTAAAGAAGGTAGATAAAACATGCCTCGACTGCCCGATCTTGAACCGATAACCGATCCGATTTCTGGCGTGATGACTTCCGCAATTCCAAAAGGGTCTATCCAGAAACTACCCAAAATTGCGTCAACTATACAACCGCCAACCATAGAACCAGAAGCACAGTCAATTCTTAATGAGATGGATAATTTGGCTCAACCAGTTATCGTTCCCCAGCCAACAGTAAGTCCGCAAATAGAACCAGAAGCTCAAGCAGTTCTTAACGAAATGGATAAACTTACGGGAACGATTCCGCAAGTTGCGCCAGTTATTCCTCCGCCCGAACAAAGTTTCCTTCAAAAAAGTGCGGAAGCGTGGAAGGTTGGTTGGGCGCAATATGCCGCAAATAAATTACGCGGATTGACCGTATTACCGGGTGTGGGCGATGAATGGCTGATGCAAAAGGCAAAAGACGTGGAATCGCTGGTTGATTCTGAAACCATGCAACGGGTGAATGAACTTACGGGTGGTCAGCTTCAAATGACAGACTTTGTAAGCGTTGTCAAGCAGTTACCCAAAATCGGCTGGTATGGTATGATTCAAAATTCGCCGCAAATGTTTGACGCATTGGTGGCAAATAAATTCGGGCAATCGTTGGGTGGCGTAATAGGTGGAGTTGGCGGCCCGGCAGGAAGGGTGGCCGGAGCATTAATCGGTGGTCATGCGGCTGGTGTGGCAAGTGCGGGATTAACCGAAGCTGGCAATTTCAAGGGACAAGCGATGGAAAGTCTGTTATCCGCCGGCGTGGATGAACAGACCGCAAATACACTTGCCGATAAGTATGCGCGGATTTATGGCCCCGCCGCCGGCGTGGTTGAATATGCCAGTGATATTTTCCAAATAATGAAAATCAGCAAGGGATTGCGTAAATCTGCCATTGATACATTACGCAAAATGCCTATATGGAAATTGATGCTTGATCCATTGACAACGGGATTGAGCGAAGGTGGCGAGGAATTATCGCAAGGTTGGCTTTCAAACAAGGCAAGTCAAATGATGTGGGATGAGGCTGAGAAAGTTACCGGTAAAAAACTGGCACGGCCAGAACCGCAGGCATTATTACAGCAAGGCATTGCCGGATTCGCAATCGGGACAACCATGGGTGCGATGGGATTGCCAGTTAATATCTCAAGCAAAATCCAACAGAACAAACAGGCCGAACAGCAAAAGAAACTGGACGCCGAACAGTATAAATCCGATTTACGCGCCAATTTAACGCAGACTTTAGGTGTTTCTCCTGATTTGGTTGACCAAAGCGGCGTTATTGACCAGATGGAAAAGGCGAAAGACGAGACCGAACGTGAACAGATATTGAACGCTTTTGCCGATAAATACCTGAAAACTACGCTACCGCCTCCGCCGGCACTGGACATAGAACAGACCGAAGCCGCACGCGCCGCCGCCGCGGCAAGGGGAGAAGTATATTTTGACACAGGCAAACCAGTGGTAAAGCCGCCAAAAGCGGTAGAACCTGCCAAAGAACCTGTTTTACCCGAAAAGGCCGTTGAAAAACGTGCAGAAACGCCCCTAAAAGCCGTCAAAACAGCCAAAGGCATACCTGAATACCCCCCACCCACAGAAGAGGCTATAAAGACGATTGAAAGGCCGATAGAACCCACTTTGCCCCCGCCCACTCCAACCACCACCGAAAAGGTAGAGACCCTTGCGCCGGTCAAGGCTGGCGAACCGGGCACTCAGAAGATAGAAGAAGCTAGGGTGGGGGCACCTATTTCAGAAGAAAAGCCAACGGCAATTACGCCGATTGCGGAAGTCGGTAAAAAGTTGGTTGAAACCGAAGGCAAGCCAAACATTAAACAGGTTGGACACGAAACACAAGTCTATGGAACTCGCGGTGAATCGTTCCAAGCAAAATATGTTGTTGTTCCACGCGAAGAACTTGTCGCCAGCCATGATCCGACGACGTTTGCCAAAAACCCATTATATCCATTGGAAAATCCACGCGATTATTCTAGCGAAGGCGAACAGACTAAAGTATTGACAATCAAGAAAGAGTTTTCCCCGGATCAACATGTTACCGATTCCACAAGCGCGGCTGTTGGCCCCGTCATGGCCGCCCACATAACCGATGATCAGGGCAACCGTCGGCTTGTGGTTCTTGGTGGCAACAACCGTGAAATGGTAATGCAATCCATGAATGCACAACAGCGCAAGGCGTTGGCCGATTTCACGAATGAACGCGCTGAAAGATTCGGAGTTAAAAAGTTGCCCGATGCCGAGCATGAACTTATCCGCTATATGGGCGAATTTGACTTGCGGCAAAAAGGGATGCGTGAAAAGTTGCAAGGCATTGTTGATTCCTTAAATCCGAGTCCAGGTAAAGCGCAGAATCTGATGGAAATGGCCGCGATTGATGCAGATACCAGAATAAAACCAGAACATTTAACAGGACTGACTGCCGATATTACGCCAGAGGAAGCTCAAACCAAAGTAGAACAGTTTATTGGTGAGGAAGTGCTTGACCGAAATACCAGGGCGTTTATTTCCGAACATCCAGCACAAGCACAAGAATATTTACGGCGTGTAATGGTTAATGTGGCATTCCGTAATCCTGTATTGGCTGATTTTGCCGCCACAACCGACCGCAAAAAATTGGCAGGGCGTGGTTTGGTTGAAACCGCTGTTCCTACCGTCGTGGAATTGCGTCATAAAGGACAAAACGAAATGGCGGACGCTATCGGGCGCACAATGGGCGAAGTAACGGGATACATGGATAAAGGCGATTCTTTGCAAATAGCATTGGGGAAGGCGGCAGAACAGACTGGTTTTGATCCGCGTTTTGCCATTGTGCAAGATATTGCCAGCGCAATGCGAGATCGGATTGTCCTTAATAAAAAAGGCGCGATTAATACTGACGAAACCATAGATAATTTTATGAGCTTCTGGGATAGAGTGGGTGAAGCCGTCAAGCAATGGGAAGAAACTCCGGATATGTTTGGCAAACGGATTAACGCCGAAGATGTTATCCGCAACGTGATGACTGAAATTAAGACCGAACAACAAGCAATACGTGGTCTGGAAAATAAAGAAATCAGTATGAGTCGCACAAGACGTTACGCGCCTATACCTGCGCAAGAATTAAGAGGTCTTGAAATGCCGTTTAATTTGCGTGGCGAACAATTACCAGCTACAAAACCGATTACTCCTGCAACTGCCGAAGAACCAACACAACGCGAATTATTCGCAATTCAGAAGGTTACTTCAGTAATTGACCCTGAAAAATCGGCGAACTTGGCGCAAGCACTTTATGGTAGCCCAGAACGCGCATTGCGGATAATGCGAAATCAACTTGATATTATCAATTCAGACCCGAAACAAAGACTGCTTTACCCGAAAGAAGCCCGCGAACGCTTGAAGGAAGTTTTTGCGTTGCTTGGACAACGTATCCAAGATCAGCAAAGAAAATCACTTGTACCAGCAAGAGAAGGTATGCCTACCGTCAATGCCAAGACTGCGCAATCTGTTGTTGACCAATTCACAAGTGGTTGGAAGAACAAACCAAAGGGCGGCATTATGGTCATCCAGTCCGAAGAAGACGCGGATGCTTTGAATCTTTCCGATGAATCTATGGAAGCCATTGGCGATTTCAAGCCCGAAGGCTTCTATCATTTACCGACGGATACGATTGTTATTATTGCCGACAATCTTGAACGGACAAGAGATGTTATCAGGGTTGCCTTGCATGAAGCGGTGGCGCATAGTGGCTTGCGTAAAATGCTTGGGGCAAAATTTGAGTCCGAACTTGAGCTCATTGGCAAAAAGATTCCCGAAGTCGAATTGACCGATATTGCCATACGGTATGGTTTGGATTTATCAAACACAGATGACCGACTAGAGGCTTACGAGGAATATCTTGGTAAATATGCGGAAACCAGAAATCCGGGTTTATGGCAACGATTCCTGGCCGCAATTCGTCGCGCATTACAGGCGATGGGATTGAATGAGCATATCATTGATATATTTGACAAGCGCGGAGATGTTGACCGGCTGATTGATGCCGGCAGGGAATTTATAGAGAGGGGAACTAGGGTTGAACCAATAGTTAAAGAAGGATTACGTTACGCCCTCAAAGAAGGCACTCGTGTCCCCGAAGGAACGCCGCGCATTGATATTGATAAATCTCGCTTTCTGAAACGCGCCGTCCTAAGCGAGGACATGTTGCCGGAAGTCAAGGCAAAGTTGGATAAATGGATTGATTACGAAATACAACATCATGCTGATACCAAAGCCGCGGTTAAAAATGTCCTTACGGAATATGGCCCGAACGAAGCCGAAGCCATGTTTTTCCGTGATGATAAAAAGATAATTCCGGCGGCCAGGATACCGTTGGGGGCGGCATTGCTTCACATGCACTTGGAAGCCGCCAAGCAAGCCACAAATACAGAAACCAAAGACGGACACATGAACGCCGCTATTGACATTGGCCGACGCATGACTGATATGGGCTTGGAATCCGGTCAAGTATCCGAATCATTTTCCATGTATCATTCCGGCGAAATGCTCGAAATGCCGGGTGGGGCGGCACTCATGTTTAACCGCCTGATCCGCGATAGTGTGCAGAAAGAAGTGGAGAAATTGCCGGTCAGTATTTCAGAAGTCAAACAAGTGGCGCAAACGGCGGTCAAGGAAGATGTAATTGAAGCTATGGCGCAAAAACGCGCTTATGAAATACTAGATACGATTCTTGAACGGTTGGGTAAAACGGCTCGCAATAATTTGCCCGCAAGACTGCGGAACAAGGATAATCAGGAAAAATACAAAGCGTTTTTTGCTCAACATAGACAACAAATGTCTGCATTTACAAAGTTTGCGTTACCTGCCGCTTTGTTGGAAGAAAAAATAGGAAATGCGACTTTAATTGGCGCGGAATTTATTACCGAATCCAAAGTCTTGAATTATGGTGATTGGTCGGCAAAGATGAAATCTCGTCTTGGGGACGGTATTACTCCGTATTTACGACGTGTTTGGAACGAATCTTCCATGTTGGCGGATAGGATTCCGAGCGGGAAAGTCAGTCCTGCCGCGGAACCTGGCGTAAAGGTTGGACCGAAAGCCAAGCAGAAGGGCAAGAAGGCACAACCGACATTCACGATGACTGCTGAAATTCGGGCATTGATTGATGAATGGCTGGCACAGCCAATTACGCCGACAACGATACAAGAGGTTACGCAACCCACAACGGAAAAGCCTTCTGAACTCAAAGAACCTACCGAGCGCACATTGCCAGTCCAAAAGCGTCTTATTCAAAGCCTCGCTGAACTTGGAATGACAGAGGCCGAAGGATTCAAGTTTATTACTAATGTTCAAATGGAAGCCGCAAAACGGGCAAAGGCCAAAAAGGAATCGCGCCTGAAACAACTTCTAAAAGGTGTGCCAATATCGCCGACAAGCCACAGTGCCATTGAACGTATCCTAGAGATTTCCGCAATCCGCCGGTTGGATAATACCGAGATTATGGACATTTTTGCTGAGAAGATCGGATTGCCGAAAATGACACCCGAACTTGCCACAAAACTTGAAGACTTGGCGGAGAAAATCAGGAAAGCCCCTGAAGGCTATCCCAAAATAAAAGCTGGCCGTGAAATGATGGCGTTTATCCGCAAACAGATGCCATTGGATAAGGTGAATGTCGGTTGGTCATTGTGGTATGCCAATATTCTGTCTGGTTATCAAACTCAAGAGCGCAACATGATCAGCACGTTTGATAACGTTATGGCAAATTTGGCAACCTCAATGATCGTTGACCCAAAGAACGCTCCGTTTGCCTTGCGGGGCTTCGTCAATGGTATTAAACGCGGCTGGCGCGAAGCCAAATATGAATTAAAGACGGGCGATGTCCCTATTCATATTACACCAGAATTGAAATATGAAGTTCCGCCAATCCTTGAATCCAATCCTTTCACCGGATTTGCGCGAGTATTCAATAACTGGAAATACGTGATGAGGGCGATGATCGCCGAAGATATGATTATGTTCAAACCTGTGCAAGAAGCGCGCGCTATGATGTTGGCCGCTGATGTTGCCAGAGAAGAAGGGTTATCTGGTCGTCAATTATGGGGTCGGGTAGCTGATATTATGGGCACAACGGAAACGCAACGTAAAACCATAGAAAAACAAGCTCTTGCCGATGGGTTTTCTGGCATTGAATTGCAACATCGTATTGATGAACTGATGGAACGTCAACGTCCGACTGGATTACAATTAGAAAGTCTTGACTACGCAAAACGCGCTACGTTTAATTATCAACCGGAAGGACTAGCCGGATATGCCGGAGAATTGATTAGACGAAGTTACACTCGTGCGCCTTTTCTACGATTTATAGTGCCTTTTACACGTATTGTAGCCAACGTAACCAACAATTCGCTTGATTATACTCCGTGGGGATTTATCCGGGCAAAATTCGGTGTCCGGCAAATCGGCGGCGAAATGCGAACCATTGTCGGACATGAACGCGCTCAATTACAAGCCAAAGCCTTTTTGGGAACACTTAGCATGATAACAACCTATTTGCTTGACCGTTTGAATGACGATGACGACGAAGAAAAGAAATTCTTTGCGATTTATGGCTCTGGTCCGGGTGAGAGCAAAAAAGCCAATCAATTACGTGCGCTTGGCTGGAAACCGTGGAGTGTCAAAGTTGGTAAATATTATATTGACTACCGCTTAACCCCGATGGCTATTCCTTTCGGCATTATTGGCAGTATAAGGGACGCGGAACGCTGGCGCAAAATGGACGAAAAATCATTATGGGCGCGAGCGGCTTTCAGTACATTACGATCCGCTGATACACTTCTTGAAATGAGCTTTTTGAGCGGATTAGGTAACTTTTTGGAAACTATCAATCCGCAATCATCGGAACAATCGGCACGTAATGCAAGAGCATTTATTACCCGCAATACCGTAGGAGCAGTTGTTCCTAACTTTTTCAAACAGATAGACCGAACATTTGACCCTACTTTACGGGATAATTCATCTTTTTATGAATCCATTATGCGCGAAGTCCCGGTTGTTTCTCGTGGCGTTAAACCGCGTCTTAATGTGCTTGGCGAGATTATACCGCAAACAACGGGGCCTATTTCTCTAATGATCAGTCCTGCCAAGTCTGACCCACTTTGGCGTTTGATTGTGAAAAACGAAGCGTGGATAAGTGTGCCCGACAAGGTGCAACATATCGGCAAGCGGTTAATGACCGAAGATGAATATTACAAATTTATCAAGTATCGCGGAGAAACCTTACGGGAACGCATTGAAAAGAATATGACGGCTCTTGAAGGCTTGAATAAGGAACAATTTAATAAGCGGATAAACCGCTATACGGAAGATTCCGCCACCCGTGCAAAGAATCGCATCCGGCGCGAATCAAAAGAATCCGCAAAATAAGCATTGACATTTTTCCGCGATCTGATACTATTCATGTTATGAAGGCCGAAATGTATCAAATCAATCTTGCGCCCAGTCCAGTAACTAAAGTCCTCCTTGCCTATTGGCATGGCCTTCATGCTTTGGCTACTGGCTGGGCGTTTCTTTTGAAGGGAAAAAGCAATGGAAATTAATAACAAGCAAATCCGCCCGATGCCCGGTCGGTGTTACGTTCGCCTTGAAAGTCTATTCCGTAATACTGGCTCCATAGTCATTCCCAATGCCTACAAAACCGCGCCGCATATCATCGGCACGGTTGAAGACTACAATTGCCACGAGAATGACATTAGACGATTAGGACATAGATTAACAATTGGTGAACGCGTAATAACATCTCATCACGCCGGCCGTTTAATCCAGGACAGTGTCTACGACTATTCCATAAAAGACATTCTGGCTATTGTATTCGGAGATGTTAACTTAAAATCAATATCGCAAGACATAGAGCGTTGCAGATATTGCGGTAATGCAAAAACCGGCACAGATCAAGCGATTATTTTATTGGATGGCCGATGCCTGCGGTGCGGAAAAGATAAATGGGGAGTAGGTCAGCCGGCGAATAAGCCCGTATCAGTCAGCGATGCTGAATGCGAAGAACACGAAGAAATGATTTATAAAAAAAATCCAAACAGACAAAAAAAGATTTTTATACAGGCCATGTCAGTTTCATCCTTACTTTAAGATTTTAGGTAGTGGTTTAAATTTCATTCAGTTATTTCTTTAACACATTTTAAAGCGTTCTCATAATTATCCGTGGAAACAATGAAACTCCCATGTTTCACTTGAAATTTGATCCCTTCTTGTTCTATCCGTTCTTCGAGCTTTTTTTCCATTTCGCGGTAGTGGACGTGCGAACAACCAGCCTGAAACCATTTCCACAAATCCACGATTAGTTTATCTTTGCGGGCGCAGTCGGGGCAAGCGGTTAATGTTTGAGCATCTTCGATCATACTTTTGATTTCCTCCGGTGTGCGTTGTAAATCGTATCGTTTGGCCCAGTCGGAATATAAGACATTGTTGCTCATTTCTTCCTCCTTTTGCTGACGTATTTGACAGGTACGCAACGCGCTTCCCTTCCCGTCATCGCTCCTCCTTTTTATTTTGTCTGAATTCTCTTGTAATCTTTCGATGACACGGAACACAAAGAGTTTGCATATTCTCCAACACTGTTAATCCACCTTCCGAAAACGGAACGATATGGTGATATTCTTCTTTTGGTTTTTCACGCCTCCATTTTATCCATGCCTGAAAATCTTTCGATCTATCTGGTTCTGCCTTGCGCCACGCGCAATGCGCCTGATGGATGTCTATTCCGCATATCTGACATACACCTCTGTCGCGTTCCTGCACCGCTCTTATGACCATTGATGGTTCAAATTTTTCATAGCATTCCCTAGAACACCATGTTCTCCTACCACTTCCTTTTGGTATAGGAGAATGACAGCCCCTGCAAGTGCGCGGGGCAACTAACTTAGGAAATCTTCCGCGTCCGTAAATTATTGACATTTCCGCCGTCTTTCCGTGAACGCCGCGATGCCGTGGACTTTATTATACTTTTAATATTTTCCTTAACCGTTCAATTTCATCGACGGCCTCTTGAACCGCTATTTCACGCTGGACATCAAGCGTTCTGTCGAGAAGGTTGTATTTGCGCAATCTTTCTAGAATATCTAATTGAGGTTGCCTTGCCTGCCAGTGCGGATGATGCAAGACATTCCAGCAACCAACACAAGGTCCAGATACAGACGGATTGGAACTGTGTCGGCACTCCCTGCAACTGGCATGCACTTCATTCTGGGCATCCGGCTCCAAGACGAAGCGGTAGTGGCCGAGGTGTCCTATGCGAGGCAAGCCTATAAATTCATGCTCGTTATCAATCCAAACGGTATCGTTTTCCTTGCATATCACCGGCCTTCCGTCGCGCTCTTTCATTCCGATTGCGCGAAGTTGTTCCGGCGTAGCCCGGGGGATTTCGGAGACGATCCAGAGCGAAGGATAAAACTCATCTTTTGCGCGAAAGCACTCGTTAATCACGCTCTTACCACTGGTTGCATAATAATAATAGTGTTCACCTAGCAACGGTTCCCGATAAATTATCGGTTCCCACCATTTCCCATCCTGTTCAATCGGTTCCGGTTTCTCAATCTTGCCTACGTAGTTTTTGTTTTCGTCGTATATTTTCATTAAGGCATCCTTTCAAAAGAGTCTAGTAATCCCCGGCACGTTTGTCTTGCGTATTGCCACAGGCGACCAGCGTTGATAATTGCCAACATAGTGCCACCTTGTGTATTTTTGGGTTGCACAAATCCCACAAAGGCGGTGGAATCATCGCCGCAAAACGACCAGTTTTTTACGCCATGGCGGGACGCAACTTTTTGTATCTCGGTTCGTAGTTCATCTATTTTTTCAGGTTTCATCCTTCACTTCCTTTCTGCTTGTTATTAATCCAATTCTTCAAAATGCACCGGAAATGTTTGGTGCTTCCGGCACCAGCGCATAAACTTTTCATGGCGTTCCTTGGCTTTCTCCACCTGCTCCTTGTCTTTCTCAACTTGCTCCAACCGCACGAATCGCCGGGCGGCACGGGCAATATCGTTTGCATCAAAAAGAAGACAGATATTTTTACAATCCGCAGTATTTTTGGCATATATTCCAAATTCATTTTCAAGTTGGTATCGCTGTTCGGCCCTACATAACCGTTTCCAAATCCTCGAAACGTTGTCCATTCGGTTTTTACACTTGCGAAACCGTCTTTGCCAGCCAGTTAAAAACCATCCCGTTTTACTCGCGTTCATGGTTCTCCTTTTGTTTTCACGGCGCATAGGTTCTTATCGTCCTCTTTCCGCACCGGCACAACGCCGATCTGCTCGGGTGACTTTGGGTGCCAGTTATGGATAATTTTATGCGCCTCTTCTTCCAATTCGATCAACTCGTCGTCCATCTTTCTGTTACTCGTATTATAAATAATTTCACGAGGCCATCTTTCTGACCAATTTGCAAACCGCTTAATAAAATCAGCAAACTGGTTCAGCTTTTCCTTGGAGACTGGAGCCTGCGTCGGAAGTTCGCGAACGGATTGATTCAACAGATTTTTGCATAATGCAATAACGTTTTCGCGTTCAACGACCGTGTCCGGTGCGTTCTGTAAATACTTTAATACATTCTTGATGACTTCTTTTTGTCCCGGTTGCGCCGGGAGTTCGCGGACAGTAATGTCTGCATTTGGAAACTCGTCATCAAGAATATTTTGAACCACTTTAATATCAGGAAGGAATACACCTTTAATTTCCACGATCGTTTTCATTTTCATCCTTTATAATGTATTCATCACAATTAAATTGCCAGTTTGCGTTTTTTTCTTGTAATTCACGTACTCTTGCCAACGCGTATTCTTCAGTACTCCAAACCGAATCAATGTAATCGCATTGCGTTTCTCTTTGAGCAATTCCCTTGACGATCCAGACTGTTTTCATTCGTCCTCCTTGATCTCGCGGACGGTGATTCTGTTTTTTATTTCTTCTTTGAGAATATTGTAACACTCATCTGGATAATGTTTTGCATGTCTAAATGCCCTATCAATACATAATTCAAGCCGTTGCTTATCTTTCAATAAAGAATCTATCGTTAATTTTTGAAGGTCAATAGATTTTTGCATTATTTTGAGCATGATTTTTTATCGGTCATTGTTTTCTCCCGTTAATATGTTTTTGATGCAACGCTTTGCATTTTACCAGCGTCCAGCCCGGAATATTTTTGAATTGCGCATAATCAAACACTTTGTCTTGCGTGAGGTTTTCAGCGAGATTGTTTGCTTCTGGATATTTTTCCAAGAATGCTTGGCGAGTTAATTTTGTTTGCTTATCAAAACAAATAACTAACGGTTCTTTTTGGCAGAAAAAACCCGCGCTGAAATTCGTTGTGTTCCCGTTGCCGGTGTTCCCGTCGCCGGTGTTCCCGTTGCCGGTGTTCCTGTTGCCGGTGTTCCCGTCGCCGGTGTTCACGTCGCCGGTGTTCCCGTAGCCGGTGTTCCTGTTGCCGGTGTTCACGTCGCCGGTGTTCCCGTCGCCGGTGTTCCGGTCGCCGGTGTTCCCGTCGCAGGTGTTCCGGTCGCCGGTGTTCCGGTGGCCGGTGT
>Ga0265297_10004611_pt1 | contig 22200 bp, 19 predicted proteins | sample Munlanlwell13791_FD_192502 | JGI IMG/M metagenome (GOLD analysis project Ga0265297, IMG submission 192502) | Leachate microbial communities from a municipal landfill in Southern Ontario, Canada - Leachate well 137-91 | ecosystem: Engineered > Solid waste > Landfill > Unclassified | place... | reverse complement strand
GAGCATGGCCGCGTATATCGGCCTCTTTATCGCCGGAATCATCTGGGCCGGCCCGCGGTGTACGTTGTCCTCGTGCAGCGACGCATCAGTCACAGTTATCTTCACACCGGTCACTTTCTCCTTCGCCAGCGGACCCTTGTCCATGGCCTCCTCGAACCCCTGTATTATCAGCTCCTCCACCTCGTTGAGGTACTGCACGCCCTTGGTCGCGTCCACGAGTATGTTCCTGTTGTAGATGTCCCACACTCCTTTAGCTTCAGGCCTTGGCATTCCAGCTTCAACAAGCGTTTCCACTATCTCCTTGCCCTTGGGCCTTCCGTCAGGTATGGAGCCGTTCTCGAAAGCCTCCATTATTTCCGGCGAAAGCGCCTCCACTATGACCTTTATCTTGTTGTGCTTGTTCGGGGATTTTCCCTCAACCTCAGGAGACGCGCCTGAAAGCGTTTCCCTGTACACGACCAGCGGAGGCGAGGTCTTGATGTCCAGTTTCTTCTCGTTCCTTATCTTGTATTCTATTATTTCCAGGTGCAGCTCGCCCATGCCGCTGATGAGATGCTCGCCGGTTTCCTGGTTGAGCTCCACTTTGAGCGTCGGGTCCTCCTTTTTTATCCCCCTGAGAATCTCTATCAGCCTCGCGAGGTCCTTGCTCTCCTTGGCCTCTATTGATTTCGTGATGACCGGCTCGGCGTAGTGTTTTATCTGCTCGAACGGGTGTATTATCTCCGTGGATACCGTTTCGCCCACGTACAGGTCCTTCACCCCCACGACGGCGCCGATGTTGCCGGCGCTCAAGTGTTCGGCCTGCACTCTGTCCGGGCCCATGTATATCGCGACCTGCTGGACCTTCGCGAACTGCTTCTTTGATGAAACATAAAGCTGGTCGCTCTTCCTCACCTGCCCTGAAAACAGCCCACAACTCCGACTTCGCCGGCGTGCTCGTCGTAAACCACTCCGAAGCACACGCCCACCACCTTGCCCTGGGCGTTGCACGCGAGCATGTCCTTTCCGCTCTCGGTTGCGACGTCGCCTTTCCATAGTATGGGAATCCTGTAGTTCTGCGCGAACTTCGGGTTCGGAAGGTGCGTAATCACCATTTCCAGGAGCACCTCGTCGAGAGGCGATTTCTCTATGAGGTACGCCTTCTCCCCTGCAACTACTTTGTCGTATATGTCCTTGAAGCTCAAGCTGGACTTCTTCATGGACTTCGCGCTCACTGCCCACTTGTTGTAGGCGCTCCCGAACGCGATGTTGCCCTTCGCGACGTCTATGTGCCATTCGTCGGCAAGCTCCTTGGGCACGGACATGTCCATTATCTTGTTGAGGCCCATTATGATTTTGAGGAACCTCTGCTGCATGGCGTTCGAATCGAGCTTGAGCTCGTTTATCAGCCTGTCGACCTTGTTTATGAACACTGTGGGCTTTGCGCGCTCCTTGAGCGCCTGTCTGAGCACCGCTTCCGTCTGGGGCATTATTCCCTCAACCGAATCGATGACCAGCACCACGCCGTCAGCGGCGCGCAGCGCCCTGGTGACGTGGCCTCCGAAATCCACGTGCCCCGGCGTATCTATGAGGTTAATTAGATAATCATTGCCCTGGAACTGGAAGCCCAAGGAGATGTTCGCGGATTTTATCGTGATACCCCTGGCCTGCTCCTGCTCGTCGAAATCCATCATCCTCTGCTCGCCCGCGAGCTCCTTGGATATAAGGCCTGCGCGTGCGACCAGCGAATCTGTGAGCGTGGTTTTTCCATGGTCCACGTGCGCGATAATCGCTATGTTCCTCACGCAGTCCAGATGGTCCATGAGTTTCTGCACTTCCCCTACCACGAATTCTTTCCTTACCATCAGAATCACCGGAAAAAGATTACCTGGAACTTCTGGCCATCCTTTCCATTTCGTCCCTTTTCCTCATGGCGTAGCTGGCCTGCACTTCACCTTTCGCAGTGGCAATTATCTCGTTCGCCAGTGCGGTGTCCAGGGATTTCCCCTTGTTGAAGCTTCCCATTATCGCCGCGAGGGTGATGTTCCTGAGCGACAAATCGAGCCTCCTTGTAGCGGAAATGTCCGTCGCGACCTGGTAGCTTATCCCTCCGAACGCGACTCTCGTCACGTCCTCGCGCGGAGCCGAGTTCTGGAGCGCCTTCATGAGCACCTGCACAGGGTTCTCGTTCGTTTGCTTCGCGACCTTGTCCAGCGCGCTCTCCACGATTTTGAGGGCCTTGAGCTTCTTGCCCTGCATCCCGCCGTGCGTCCTTATCACTTTCCCGCTGGTCTTTTCGCCGGTTCCGCCGCGCATGAGCTTGTTCGTCATGCGCTCCACTATGTTCACCTTCTCCTTCGCGAACTGCTTTTTAGCGTGCCTTCCGAAGCTGTGCGGAATGTTCGCCGGCTTCAGGGACGCGACCTGCCTTAGGGAAAGGTCGCTGATTTCAATGCCCTCGGTTTCGTATTTTCCGAATAGTTTCATGAGTACCACCGTTACCTCTTGGGCTTCTCCTTCTTCTTTTTCCTGAGCATCTGCAGGTCCACTCCGTTGACTGCTATGACCTTGTAGCGCACACCGGGAACCGAGCCCATCTGCCCCCTCTGGGAGCCGCCCATGCCTGCTATCATAACTTCGTCGTGCTCGTCTATGTACGTGATTGATTTCTCGCGGGTCGCGTGCGCGCTTACAACTTTCCCGTTCTTCACGAGCTGCACCTTCACGCATTTGATAAGGCCCGAGTGCGGCTGCTTCTGCTCCAGCACCACCTTTTCAAGCACGATTGCTTTCGCCATCGGGGCGCCTTCGAGCGGGTCGTACTTGTCCTTGAGCTTGAGCGCCCTCCTCTTCCATCTCTTCGAGAGCCATCTGTAAAGCTTCCTTTTCCTCTTAAGGTTCCTTCCTGCGTATTCGCCATTTCCCATTATTTCACCATCAACGTGTTTTTTTCCTTCCAACCGGCTCCCTCGCCACGAGGGGCAAATGGATGAGATTAGGACTTCTAGATTGCACTTAAAGTAGAAGTATAAGATTTATGTCGGAGAGGTTTATAAATATTAACTTTCCGAGGCCGGTCGGGTCCGGAACCAGGACGCGGTTTTCAACAAGGTTTTTAACCTGTTTCCAACAGATGACACGATATTACAGACAGGGCGACAGCGCGGCTGCCTTTTAATCACGATTTCGGGGAATGGGAATTTGACACACGAGAATATGAAACACTTAACGCGCGTTACGGGTTCGGGAATCATAGTCGTGGGTCCGCACGATTTTCATCGATTCGTACAGCGCAGGACAGCCCTGCTCCGCGGTGTAATGAGCCGGCAGGAATTTGAAGCGTGGAAGGACTGCATGCCTGGAGATTCCGGAGAAGCTTTGCGGAAGAACCTGGATACGTTCAGGCATATCCTCGCATTGGTGTATACGAGCACGCAGACTAAGACAAACAATGTTAATCAGGTGAGAGCGAATCCAGGTCTCCTAACATTGAGAAAGAAGGTGAATCTGGACGTTCCGGCGCCGAGGCAAGTATTCACGGATGCGCTGCACTCGACCACTGCTCAGAGCGTATTGTTTGATGCATTAACGGCCGCGATCAAATCGACGAGAAACAAGACGTTCAGGAATGAAGATTTCGCGGCGAATCTCCGGATTATTTCAAACGACTGCGCGGCTTCGCTGGCGCTTGTTGCAAAGATGGAGGAGCACTTCGAGAGATATGGGATGGACGACCTGGATCCCAAATTCAGAGGCAAAACCCTGTTTGGAGAGCAGGTACTGGCCCTTATGGAAGCAATGACGCGACTGGATTTTTCAGGACGCGAATGGGTGGAGGTGTCCCGGCTGCTCAGCAGGGATGAGGAAAAAACCGCAGCTTCCGCCTCCGTTCTTTCCCACACTATAGGGGGCGTAGGCGCGCAATACGCTCCAGCCCTGCACAAGATACTTGAGGAGTTCAGGATGAATCCCATAAGGGGTGAAGGACTTTTCTGCGACTTGCTCTGCGAGATAGTAGTACAAAGCGGCTGGGCAGAAGAATCAGTAACAACCGCCCTTGCCATTGCCAATGAGGTCACTAAGCGCAGAAAACATGCCGAGAACCTGGATGTTGTCGGCACTGCCGCGGATTTGTTTGCGCTGATTATGGCTGAGGAATACAAAATAGAAGAAAAATGAGTTAGGGCTGGTCACTTCCCGGCTAGGAGCGGTTTCCTGGGAGGCACTCCCAAGCTGGCAGCTTTATCGCGCAATTTGCGAATGATGGAATCTTTGTATTTTTGGAAAATATCCTGCTCTCCCTGCGATGCTGGCGGAAGGCCAATCTGTCTCCTGTACTTGGCCTTGAATAGGACTACGTCCAATCTCAGCTCCTTGGTTTCTTTCGCATCTTTTCTGCTCAGCTTCATTCCCTCCAAGGTTTTCAGCGCCTTTTCCACATCTGCAAGACTATCGCGGGCCATCCCTGCCTCTCCAAATTTCATTGCAGAAGTCATGCTAGAATAAGCACTCTTGGCACTAAACAGCAGACCCTGCACGTGGTCGCGCGTAAGTTGTTCGTTGAGCAACGCTCCGAGTGTCATATCACCACCTCCAGGTGCAATCGACTGCAATGCCATGCTTTCATTATGCCCGAAACTCTTTATAAAACTGGCAGTTCTGGGGTGTTTATCGCTTAGAAAATCAGGCATAATATTTATAGACAGGACGAAGATATACTTGGTTATATCCGCTGGGAATGGTGAGAAGATGGCCGAAGTCGAGAAAAGAGGGAAACTTCCTACTAACGCCGAGCTCGCCGAATACGCGATAAAGTGCCTTTTCGGGAACGAGAAGCAATTCGACAGGTTTTTCGCCCGCTCTGAAATCGGAGCCAAATGGCTCGGAAACACGGATATTGAAACGTTCAAGCAGGACGCGAAGGAACTAATCAAAGCCATAAACAAAATGAACGGGGCGGACCGCGAAAACGCGAAAGAGGCCCTGCGGAACTTCTTCGAGATATGCAGCATAGGCAGCTACGGGATGAAGAGGTTCAGGGAAGGCGTGGAAAAGCTCCCTGAAGAAGTGACTGCCGCTGCGCTCGGAAAGCAGTTCGGCTACCCGAAAAGCTTCAGGGAAGCGGTTACGCCGAAAATTCCTGCCCAGCTGCCCACTCCAGTAAAGACATCCGCATCAAGACAGATTGACCCAACGAGCGATGAGAAAAACTCTGTTCTCGAAGATTTTGACTTAACGTACGGCATTTTGGGAAACCTGCAGAAGAGCTATTTCGAAAAGGGCATCGGGGCGAACCTGCTGGTGAATTTCTTCCATTACACCAAGGAGGACGTGTCCCAGAAAAAGGCTGACTTCATAAAGAGTTACGCAAATGCGAACGAGTCCGAAAAGGAGAGGCTGCTTACAGGCGCCGAAACCTATCTTTACGAGATAAAGCTCGGGTCTGAAAGCCTGATATGGACTGACATCCTGCGCTCGCAGGATTCCAGGAAAATGGCCTCTGAGATTATTGCGGGCGGGAACCCGCTGAAGAGCCTCAGGCTGCTGACCGAGGCTGCGATGCTGTCCTGCAGTTCCGAGATAAAGCAATTGGACAACTTCAGCTTCGCGCTCGCGGACATGGACAACAACGTCAAGGGCAAGGTGAGCGCGAAGGAACTCTCGGCTGCAGGAATGGCTGCAACTCTCGAAAGCTACAGGGGAAAAAAGAGCGCGGAGATGACATATCTGGAGAAGGGCGTGCTTCCTCTGCTGGATGAGCTGGAACATGCGGAAGCTACGCAGAACCGAGTGGAGACTGTAATCATGAGGTTGAAGAGCGTCGCGGAGAAGGACAAAATCGCTGGAAATACACTCAGAAGGGATTTGCAGCCGGTCCTCACGAGAATGGCGGAAAGCAAGAATCCCTGGTATACGCAGGCATACCATTTTGTAGAGGCGTCCATGCTTCCGGACCTGGCCATCGCGGCAGGGGTGGTTGCCGTGAACGTATTCCCCGGAGCCCAGGTAGCGGCCCCCTGGATTGACGTTATGGCAGCAGGATATTATGCCGGAAAAGGGAGCGCCCAGATGGCGAAGGGGGCTTTTCTCGGAAATCCCGAGCAGGTGGTGTTCGGAGCCATCATGGCAATCCCGGCATTCACAAGGATAGTGCGGGGCATGCCGCGCATGGAGCTGCCTGAATTCGCTGGGCCTACCACCGTACTGAAAAGAACTGAAGTGGTCTATCCTAAAGGGAATTACATGTTTGGGGGGGAAAGACTGATACGCGAAGGGCGGGAAGTTTTCAATATCGGCCCGACCGGCCAGAAGCAGGTTGCATTCACACTGAGCAAGGACGGAAGCAAAGCCTATCCGCTGAGCGGCGGAATCGCGGAGTTTGACGTCCTGAATCGAGGCGATGTTTACTCCATCGTGCCCAGACAGAAACCTCTGGGAATCGTGCCGCGCGTTGCGCCTGCCCATGTAGAGAGGGGGCTGGCTCCGATTCGTGTCGGAAGGGAGCAGGTCAGGCCCCCCGCGGCATACGAGTCGGAAGTGGATCGGACGGCGCAAAAGTACATCAACGAGAAATTATTCCGAGAATCGCAGGCGCAATATGGTCCGCAAACCATTTTGCACCCGAACATAATACCTGATGAGCAGGCGCTCAGTCGAGTGAAGAAGAAACCCTAGCCGGATTACGGTTTCCGGAAATTGACGCGGACTGTTTTGTTACTCACGGAAACAGAGGGCACCCTTCCTTCCGGCTTGTTGCCGCTTCTGGTCACTTTTATGCTTACGCTGAACTCCTGCTCTCCGGCGCGCCTGAGCATCCGCGCGACTTCCTCCTTTGTTTCACCGGATTTGTCTATTTCCAAAATAGCGTCACATGTTGTTCGGGTCTTTTTTATGTCCCCTAGTTCAGAGTGGCACAGCGCGGCCTGCTTGAGCAGGTTGGCCTTCTCTCCTTCGCTGCCCCCGGCTTTGGAGAGAAGGAAATTCACGTCTTCCAGGGCGCCCACGTAATCAGCCATCTGCATCCTCGCGAACGCCCTGAGGCTGTGCGTCCAGGAATCGTCTTTCTCGAGCTCTAATGCTAAATTGCAGGCATCTGCAGCATCCTTGAAGTGCCCGAGTCCGTAAAGGATGCGCGCCCTGTACTGGTGGGTTTCCAGCGACGGCCCCATGTATGATACTGCTACATCAAAGCATGTCAGGGCATTCTGCAGGAGTAGGATGCCTTCAGGTTCGGACTTTTTATCTGCGCTCATTTCTTCGTACTCGGAAAATAGGGTCTTTCCATTCTTGAGCATAATGAGAGCCTGACGGTTAAGTTCGGAGTCGCTCATGGGTTCATTTGCCATGATGGATGTATGCAAGCCGGCAATTTAAACCTGACGTTCGGACAGGCGATGTATTTTAAATAAATAGATGGGAATCGCTTTATGGTCTCCTTGATAGAAGCGCTTTTCCTCGGAATCCTGCAGGGGATAACCGAATGGCTTCCCATCTCCAGTTCGGCGCATCTTGCGCTCGCGCAGTATTTTTTCAGCATCAAGGCGGATTTGTATTTTGATTTAATCCTACATTTAGGGACAATAGTTGCGGTGCTCGCCTATTACCGAAAAGAGATTATTGGGCTTATTGCAGGGGTGCTGAAAATGGAGAAGGAGCAGCTGCGCCTCGCATTCTATTTGTTCATCGCCGCGGTTCCCACCGCCATAATAGGATTTGCGTTCAAGGATTTCTTCGGGAGCATGTTCTCTAATCCGGGCGCAGTCGCAGTCGCACTTCTAGTAACCGGGGCTTTCCTCATTGTTGCAAGCAAAGCCAAAGAAAGGGCTGAAAACGACGCGAAGAAATCTTTCGTGATTGGAATCGCGCAGGGAATCGCGGTCGCTCCGGGAATTTCCAGGAGCGGTGCCACTATGGGCACAGGGCTGCTGCTCGGATTGAAAAAAGAGGAAGCCGCGGAATTCTCTTTTCTTGCAGGGATAGTGCCGATATTGGGCGCTTCCTTGCTGGAGGGGAGGCACGCGTTCAGCACTGCCCCCGAACTGGCGCCCCTGGTTCTGGGCTTTGCGGCTTCCGCGATAGTCGGATATTTGTCCATAGGGCTGCTGCTGAAGGTCCTTAAGGAAAGCAAATTGCAGTATTTCGGGCATTACTGCATCGCGCTCGCGGTGCTGGTCTGGGCTGCGCTTGCGCTGGGCGCATAATGAGCTGAAAAAAGAGCTAATTCATCCCGGGGGGAATGTCTATCGCGTTCCTCCTTGTTTTAACCGAAATGGTGGAATTGAACTTCCTCTTGAGGAGCTTCTTCGCGATTTTTATCCTCATCCCTTCCTTCCCTATCGCGAGTCCCCTGTCCTTTTCATCCACCATCATGAAAACCGCTTTCTCGCCCATCGCCTCCCTTATCTCTATGTTCATGATGGTTATGTTGTTGAAAAGGTTGCGCACGAATTCCTCGAGCTGGTCGCTGTCCGCGAACACGAAAACGTTCTGCTTGAACGCCCTCCTGAGCTTCTCTATTGTGGAGCCCTGCTTCCCTATGGCCCTTCCCAAATCGTGCTTCTGCACCAGGAAAACCAGCCCGTATTCGGTTTTCTCGAAATCAACTGCCTCCACTCCTGCTATCCTCGAAAAATAGGAAAGAAACTGGAGTTCGTCGCCGGTCAATTCCAAGTCATCACTTCTTTTTTCCAGCGAGCTCGAATATGCCCGAGGTCCCTTCCTCATAAACAGAAAGCACGCTCACAGAATGCGGCTTTCCGCATATCGAGCCCAGCTCCATGCTGGTGCCCTGGAAGACCAGCACCGGAACTTCGGAAAGCTTCGAATAGTAGCTCACGTTCTCCCTGAGCGGAATAGGAGCGTTCTCGGAAATCACTATGAGCTTGGCCTTGCCCAGGAGCGAGTCCTTGAGCCCGGTCTTCGCCCCGAATTCCACCTTCCCGGTTTCCACCGCGAGCCTCACGGCCCTTGCGAGCGGGTTCTCGTTCTCCTTCTTGGACTTGCGCTTCTTAACGGCTTTCTTCTCCTTTTTCTTTTTCGGGACCCCTTCAGTTTCGGATTCTTGGAGTTCTGGTTCCCCAGCTGGCTCGGGAGTTTCGGATTCTGCTCCGGTTTCATCATCCTCCACCGCGTCCAGGTCTTCAGTTTCGCCGTCTTTCTTAGACTTCTTAGCCATAATCATACACCCTTGTTTTAGAGTTTGCAGCATTTTTTATTTGTTCGTCATTTTTCCTTGCCCTTGTGCTTCTTCTTGGGCATGTCCACCATGAGCCGTATCTTGCCGGTTCCCATCGGAACGGTCTGGCCCACGATGATGTTCTCGGTGACGCCCATGAGGTTGTCCTCGGTGGAGCGCACGCTCGCGTTCACGAGGTGCTTTATGGTTTCCTCGAACGCAGCGCGCCCGAGCACGCCGGCCTTCTGCCCTGAGAGCCCGTGCCTGCCCACGCTTTTCACCATCCCTTCGGCGCAGAGCGCGTCAGAAACGAGCATGATGTGCCTCACGTCCACGTAAAGCTTTTGCATGTCCAGGACCTGCTTTATCTCCCTGAGTATCGCGTTCCTCGCGGCCTCTATCCCGTACACGCTCTCTATGTACTTTATGTTGTTGGTGTAAATCTTCTTCGGGTTCACGCCGGGATGCGAAACCACGCCTTCTATGTTGTAGCCGCTCGAGCGTATGAAAGTCTCCCCGCCTTCCTTCACCACGACCGCACGCTTCACCCCGGGAACGCCTTTTATGAGCGCGGAGCGCAGCGAATTCGCGAGCCTCCTGAGCGCGTGGAGCGTTATCTCAAGCCCCTTCTTTCCTCTCGGAGCTATCGTAATCGTTTTTTCCGCGTCGTTCACGTTTGTATCGAACGCGCTGATTTTCTCCACTCCGTCCTTGAGCATCTTGAACGTGACCCTAAGCTCCTTCGCGTCCTTCTCCTTGAACCGTATGATTATCTTCTTCTTCTCCAAATCGTCGCTCACTTCCGCGACGTCCCGTATGGCAACGCTCTCCAAATCGTACGCGACCTCGCGGGCCTTCTCCTCTGTCTTGTAGTCGCTCTTGAGGTGGATGTCCATGATGGGCTTCTTGGGAACCTTCTTCGCGTCCACAATTTCTATGAGGCGCGGAAGGCCCGTGGGCACGTGCTCCGCGACTCCTGCGTAGTGGAACGTCCTCATGGTCATCTGCGTGCCCGGCTCGCCTATGCTCTGCGCGGCTATCACGCCCACCGGCTCGAACGCCGCAACCTGCGAACTGACTTTTTTGAATGCCATCATACCACCATGAATCATGCCGTGTCCACGTCGTCCTGCTTCGCGGCGTCGCTAACTTCCGCCTTGCTCGCGAGCATCGCGTCCTTCCCGTCCCCTCCGTACAGGAACTGCACTATCACGCCGCTGGCGTCGCGCACGGTCTTGTCCGGGTATACCACCAAATCCTGGAAGGCGTTAATGAGCCTTCTCTGCATGTAGCCGCTCCTCGCGGTCCTGATGGCCGTGTTGACCAGGGACTCGCGGCCGCCCATGGAGTGCAGGTAAAACTCATCGGGCGAGAGGCCCTTCCTGAACGAACTGAAAACGAACCCGCGCTCCCTCGCTGAAAGTATGCCCGGGAAGTTGAATATGAGGTTCCTCTTGCGGTAGCCCCTGTTCGGCCTCTTGCCGCGGATGGCCTGCTGCGCGACTGAAGCGCTCATCTGGATGGCGTTGAGCAGGCTTCCTCTCGCGCCTATCTTGGCCATGATGATGGATGGATTTTCAGAGCCCAATCCTTCCTCAACGAGCTTCCCGATGTCCTCCCTTGCCTTGGAGGTCACGCCCATTATCGTGTTCTCCAGCGTGTCCTTCAGGCTCATGCCCGGGGCGCGAGCGAGTGTCTTGTTCTTGTACTGCAGGATGAGGTTCTCGACCTCGCGGTTCATCTTCTCCTCCAGGTCCTTGACTTTGTCCGCGGTCTTGGGCGGGAGCGAGTAGCTCTTGAGCGACACGCTCAGGCCGTGCGCGGTTATAACTTCGAGGGCCACTTTGGTCACGTCGTCGAGGAACTTCCTTATGTGGGCCGAGCCGTACTGGATGAAAATCTGCTCGAGAAGGTCGTTCTCTATCGCCTTGCTCTCTATAGTTCCCTTCATGAGCTTCCCGTTCTTTATCACGATTTCCTCCCCGAGCTTGGACTGGATTTTTATGTTGAGCTCCGGGGGCAGGAGCTGCGAGAATATCAACCTGCCGGAGTAAAGCTCGCCTTTGTCAGGCTTCGGGAGCTCGGTAATCCCCACTATGTAGAGGATTTTCGACGCTTCCTTTCGGGTGAAAAAGGAGCTCGGGTGGGTGAGGAAATAGAGCCCGGAAACGTAGTCTTCCTGCGGCTTTATTATCGCGTGGCCGTGCCTCGGCGAAAGTATCTGGTCCTCCACCTTCATGAGGATTCTCGCCTCTGCCTGGGCCTCCATGCTCTGCGGCACGTGGAGGTTCATTTCGTCCCCGTCGAAGTCCGCGTTGTACGGCGGAGTGTCCGTGGGGTTGAGCCTGAATGTCTTTCCAGGGAGCACCCTGACCTCGTGCGCCATCATGCTTATGCGATGGAGGCTGGGCTGCCTGTTGAACAGCGCGATGTCGCCGTCTATGAGCTGCCTTTCAACTATCGAACCCACCTTCAGATTTTCTGCTATTTCCTTCTTGGTGAGTTCCGTGACCTTGACTCTCTTCTGGTCCTGCCGTATCACGTAAACAGCGTGCGGGTAGGAATCCGAGAGTATGAGCTTCTTGCAGTGCTCCACGTTCCACTCGGTCACCGAAACCGGTATGGTGAGTTCCTCGGCAGTTTCCTTGGGAATCCCGACTTCGCCTATGGAAAGCATGGGGTCCGGCGAAATCACGGTTCGCGCCGAGAAATTCACCCTCTTGCCGCTCAAATTGTACCTGAAACGCCCCTCCTTGCCCTTGAGCCTCTGCGCGAGCGTCTTGAGCGGGCGCCCGCTCCTGTGCCTCGCAGGCGGTATGTTCGCAGTTTCATTGTCGAAGAAAGTAGTGACGTGGTACTGGAGCAGCTCCCACAGGTCCTCTATTATGAGCTGGGGCGCGCCTGCGTTTATGTTCGCCTCGAGCTTCTGGTTTATCCTGATTATGTCCACGAGCTTGTGCGTCAAATCATCTTCGCTCCTTTCCCCGGTTTCCAGGGTGATGCTCGGCCGCACGTTGACCGGCGGCACTGGAAGCGCTGAAAGCACCATCCATTCCGGCCTTGAGTAGACCGGGTCGAAGCCGAGCTTGCGCGTGTCCTCGTCGGTTATGTTCGAAAGTATATCCCTTATCTCGGTCGGAAGGAGCTCCTCCCTGTCCCGGTAGAAAGTGGTGGGCTTCAGGTACTTGAATTCCGGAAGCTCGGCGCCGCAGTGCTGGCACTTCTTCCTCTGCCCCCTCTTCTCCTTCTTTTCCTTGGGCTTTTCCTTCGGGATTGCAACGGGCGCAATTGCCGCTTCGGGCGCGCCCTTAATTTCGCCCAATATCGCTTCCTTCACCGAAGGAATAACAGGAACCTCTTCGTCCGGCTCCTTTTCCACGAGCGCGTGCAGGGGCTTGTCAGCGTTGAGCTTCTTGCACGACGGGCATATTGCCTTGAGCATCGCGTAGATGTGCTTCCCGAACTCCACGTGAACTACGGGCCTCACGAGCTCTATGTGCCCCATGTGCCCCGGGCATTCCTTCGCCCTTCCGCCGCAGGTCTTGCACCTCAATCCGGGGTCCACCACACCCAGCCTTATGTCCACCAGGCCCCCGTCAATCGGGTAGCCGTCGTCGTCATAGGTGTCGGGCACGGTGATTTTGGCTGCGCTCATCTTGCGCACCATCTCCGGCGAGAACATCGAGAATTTTATCTTCTCTATTATCTTCTTGACTTCCTGAGGGGCCATGTGAACACCTTTATGCCTTGTCCTTGAGCACGAGCCGCGGGAATATGTAGAGAGACTTTATCTCGTCCAGCAGCAGCTTGAACGCGTAGCTGATTTCGATAGGCTCCACGCTCTCGCTCCCGCACACCGGGCATATGTCCTTGTGCTTTATGAAATCGTGATTGGCTATGCCGCCGCACTCGGTGCACACCAGCTGCACTGTCTTGTCGCTCTCGTCCAGGAGCCTCTCCTTTATGAGCATGCTGGCGCCGTAGCCGATGAGGCAGTCCCTTTCCATTTCCCCGAACCTCAAGCCTCCCTCCCTTGCCCTTCCTTCAGTGGGCTGGTGGGTGAGCAATTGGATGGGGCCTCGGCTCCTCATGTGCATCTTGTTCGAAACCAGGTGGTGGAGCCTCTGGTAATAAACCACGCCTATGAATATCCTGGATTTTATTTCCTCTCCGGTGATGCCGTCGTACAGAATCTCGTCCCCGGACTCGTCGAAGCCCCGCTCCTTCAGAATCTTCACGTAATCCTCTTCGGTGTTCCCGCTGAACGAGGTCCCGTCCATCAGCGCTCCGCTCAGCGCCGAGGCCTTCCCGCCCAGGGTTTCGAGCAAGTGGCCCGCAGTCATCCTCGACGGTATGGCGTGCGGGTTCACTATGAGGTCCGGTATTATCCCGTCCTTCGTGAACGGCATGTCCTCCTGCGGGACCAGGAGCCCCACCACCCCCTTCTGCCCGTGCCTCGAGGCGAACTTGTCCCCGAGCTCCGGGACTTTCACCGAGCGCACGCGCACCTTCACGAGCCTGTTGCCGCTCGGGCCTTCTGTAACCAGGACGCTGTCCACTTTCCCGTGCTCCCTTGCTTTCAAAGCGAGCGAGCTTTCCCTCTTCTTCTCTTCCACTGCGCCGAACACCGAGAGCTCCTCGAGGAACCTCGGAGGGGATGTTTTCCCCACAAGCACGTCCCTGTCGTCCACTTCGGTTTCCGGAGTCACTACTCCGTCTTCCCCAAGTTTCGCGTAAGCCTCTTCGCCCCTGTATCCGGCAACGCTCGGGTCAGGAACCTCAATCTTGTCCTTCTGACCTCCCGGATACTGCCTCTCCTCTGTTTCGTAAGTTTTGAGCATCACTACGCGCCCGAGCCCGCGGTCTATTGAAGAGCGGTTCACCACTAGCGAGTCCGCCATGTTGTAGCCCTTGTAGGAAGTAAGCGCGACCACGAAGTTCTGCCCTGCAGGGGTGTTCTTCATCCCGAGCACCCTGTACGCGGAAGTCTGCACGAGCGGCTGCTGCGGTATGTACATCGCGTACGCCTTGGTGTCGTACCTGTTCAGGTAGTTGGAGGCGTAGAGCCCGAGGCTCTGCTTCGCCATCGCGCAGGCCATGGTGATTCTCGGCGATGAGTTGTGCTCCACGTAAGGGAGCATGCTCGTGGTTATGCCGAAAATGGTCGCGGGGTCCAGCTCGAGGTGGGTGTGCTTCTCCGTTATTTCACTCTCGTTGAGCGCCACATAGGTGTTCTCCTCCTCCTCTGCGTCCAGATATTCGACAACGCCCATTTTTATCAGGTGCTGCCAGGTGAGCAGGCCTTTTTTCGCCTTCTCCAGTATCTCCTGGGTGAGGCGGGATTTTCCTGCCTCCACCACGATGTAGGGCTTGCGCACCCTTCCGCTGTCAGTGTTTATGAAAACTTCCCTGGTGCGCCTGTTGAAATAAACATTGGTTTGGTAGTTGAGCTCGTTGGTCCTCCTCTTCTCCCTGAGGCGCTTCACGAGGTCCTCGGGCTTGTCGTATTCGCCTGCGAATTTTCCATTAACGTAAACCTTTGCGGGTTTCCTGATTTTTGCCATCGCAATCACCTTTCCTTGACTCCGAAGCTCTTGAGCACCGCGCCTATCTCCGCCTCGTCGGTGCCTGTGGAAACCTCAGCCATTATGGAGAGGTTCTTCACCAGCGAGCAGCTCGGGCCTTCCGGAGTCTCGTTCGGGCATATCTTGCCCCAGTGGGTGCCGTGCAGGTCCCTTGCCTTGAAGTGCGGGTGCTTCTTGCTGAGCGGCGAGACCAGGCGCCTCAGGTGGGAAAGCGTAGCCGTGTAGCTGGTGCGGTCCAAGAGCTGGCTCACCCCGGTCTGCCCTGCAATCCAGTTGCCTGTAGCCATCGCGTACCGTATCCTGTCTGCCATCGCGTCCTGCCTCACCAAGGTGTGCACCTGCAGCCTCCTTCCACGCGCATTGGCCCTGCTGGCCTGGTAAACTATGTCCTTCACTAAAAACTGCAATGCGTAATTGAAGAGCTCCTGCATCAGGTCCCCGGCGAGCTTCACGCGCTTGTTCGCGTAGTGGTCCTTGTCATCCTGCGGGATTTTCCTGTACGCGACTTTCACAGCCCGGTCCACCATGTACATGATGTACTCGGCTTTCCTCTTCCTATCCTCCTTAGCGTTCCCTATGTGCGGGAACAGATACTGGTCTATGAGCGTTTCGAGCCTCGTGATCCTGTATTCCTGGGGCTGGCCCGGGGACAACCTTTTGCTGAGCATCTCCACGGCCTCCTCGCGGTTCTTGCTCTCCTCCAGCTCCATGTTCAGGAGCACGTCGTTCTTCGCGAGCTGATTCTCCGAGAAATGCTCGAGTATGTCCGAGTTCCTTTCCACGCCCAGCACGCGGAGCACCTGCACGAGGGGCAGGTTCGGCGGGGTGCTCGGGAACTCCACGGTGAGCACTCCGTCCCCGTTCCTTTTCACCACGCATCTTGCCCTGAAGCCCTGCTTGGTCGAGAATATTTTAGCCACTATGTTCCCGGACTCGTGCGTCACCATCAGCCTGTTCGGGACCAAATCCTCTATGGAAACGAGCGCGCGCTCCGAACCGTTTATTATGAAGTACCCTCCTGGGTCGTTCGGGTCCTCGCCGTTGAGTATGAGTTCGTCCTTGGACATCGAGGAAAGGTAGCACAATTTGGATTTGACCATGATTGGGATTTCCCCTATGAAAACATCGGAGTAAACCGGCCTTTCCACGCCGTTGAATATTGGCACTATCTCGAGGAAAACAGGGGAAGCGTAGGTGAAATTCCTCAGTCTCGCCTCCATGGGGAAAATCTGCTTGTATCCTCCTTTAACTTCGTAGAAACGGGGGGGCTCCACGCGCACCTTTCCGAGCCTGAGCTCGAATCCTTCCACATTGGTTTTGATTTGCGCGGTCCTGTTCACCACTTCCTGGAGCCCTATCTCGAGGAATTTGTTGAACGAGTCCAGCTGCTGCTTCACCAGAGTATTGTCCCTTAGATAAACGTCCAACAGCCCTTTTACCATGCAATCATCCCCTTGAGAGAGTATTTACACTAGAACATCAACTTTCTGAAAAAATCAAACCACCAGCCTGTAATAATTGTACTTGGCTGTTGGGTCCTCCCGCTCTATCCTGACCACGTCTCCGGGTTTCGCGTTCAGCTTCTTCGCGGCCGGGTCGTTGCCCTTCATCTTCGGAAGGCTGCTTTCGCCTATGCCGTATTTCTTGAGGAGGTTCTTCTTCTCTGTCTCAGAAATTAGCTCCATCTTCGGAACAAGGAAATGCCCGAAAATGTCCAATTCAACATCTGATTTTTGCTTTTTCTTGGCCAAGACACCACCACGCAACAATTAGGCTAGAACAGGTAGGAGGTTTATGTTTATAAAGATTTATAAAAGGGTGTGTTTTGTGAAAAAATGGATTTTCGTTATTAATCCAATGACGCTACGAAGCCTTCCTGCACCCCATCGTTCGCGTAAATCTGGAGCTTCTTTTTATTTATGCCGTACTTCAATCCGTGCAAAAAGGGCAAAAACTCTTGGCTGGGCCCTATAAAAGGATATGCAAGAACCAGTATGCCCGTCTCGCAGAGAGCTCCTCCGAGATGGGTATAGATTGAGCGGATACCCGCACCACTCAGAACTATCGCTGATGCATTCGAATATGCATGAAAAGGAATGCGGGCCCGCACGAACATGCTTACTCTAGAATTCAATACCAACACGTAGTTTGACAACTTTTCATTGAATTCCATTAACCTAGAGCTAGTAGAATCATCGAGGGACATGTATAAGATATGATCTGTTTCGATTATGCCTCTCCCAAGAACATGCAGGCCAAAATCAAGATTTTTATGGGACGGGTTTTCAGTACTGACGATTTGAAGCAGCTTTCTTCCAGTGGATGGCGGAGTTTCGACTTCTCTGATCTTATGGTCAGCGCATTGCACAACGACCCAATTCGGCAAAGCTTTCTGGCCTCCAGCATAATCCAAAACCAACTCAAGATACCTTGCACCTGGAGCAAGTTCTGTAAATCCATTTAAGGCACTAGACAGCGATGAGGCGATTTGGCCAAGTTCTGCTTCGGAGCCAGGCCAAACAAGGCCCGGGTAGCGAGACCTCAACCCAGAAAAGAAGTACGTTTCGTTAGGTTTTGGTTTGAAGCCAGATGAGGATGGGCCCTGCCCGCAAACCTCTGAAATCACCTTCAATGTTCCGTCAATAAGGGCTTTTGTATGCGATGTGCATGTCAACCAAAATGAAGGATCTGGATTTGCATGATTTTGCTCGGTCAATATCATCGTCCTCGCATCGTAATTGCTGTTCGCACCGCCAATTCCGGTTCCTACCATCACCAAAGCTTGGTTTGGCTCTATGAACCTAGTTATAGCATTCGCTGAATAAAAAGGCAGAAAGAAATCACCAAACCGCGAGCCCACGGCCGGCATCACGAAAACTCCCGGTGTTTGCTCGAGCGGAACTCCAATTCTTTTCTTGAACGCGATTGCGCTCAGGGAGAAGTCAGAGATGAGAATCTCTTTCGCTATCTCCGCGAACCTTTTCACCGCATCCTCCGAAGTTCCGGCAATCATGAAATCCGTGTGCCACAATCCTACTCCTGCGGCAGTGCATTCGTCCGAGCGCACTGCGATGTAAAGACCTGCGAAAGGCGCCATCGCTTCTTTGAAAGCGTCAAGCTCATGGGGCAAAAAATGAGTAATTCTCATCGCTTCTTCCGCATGTCCGGGATTTTCGTGCGAAACTCCGGCCCGCTTTAGAAAATCCAGGAGCAACTGTGGTGTCAGAATCGTGAGCGGAAGAGTCGCGAGAGGACTCAGTTCTTTTGAACTTGGGATACTGTCTATGAGCGGCAGCATCTCGATGTATTTTCTGCTCTTCGAGCCAACCGCGCCAGGTCCGATGACGATGTGCGGCATCTCCACTTGCACAGGCTGGCCTGCAGGGGTGCGAAAAAGCGTCTTCATGCAAATTATTATGCTCGGATGGGTTTTTAATTGTGTTTTTTCGTGACAAATACTGCAGAGAGAACGATGGTTATTAAAGATTTTGAAGCGAAATTGATTTATGATTCTCATAATAGACAACGGCTCCCAGTACACACACCTGATAAAGAGGAACTGCAGGGACATGGACCAGGAAAGCGTGATAATGAACAACAGGAACGGTAAATTAGAGGACGCTGAATCCGCGAAGCCGGACAAAATAATTCTGAGCGGAGGGCCGAGCTCGGTTTACGCTCCTGAGGAAAGGGACTGCCTGAGCATGAAAATCGTGAATGCGGTCTGGGAACGGAAAATTGACGTGCCTTTGCTCGGGGTATGCTGGGGCCACCAGATGATTGGCCACGTGCTCGGGGGAAAGGTCGCGAAAGGCGCGAGCGCAGAGTACGGATTCGCCAAAATCAGCGTGGACGACGAGGATTTGATTCTGCGCGGCATGCCCAGGGAGTTCAACGCGTGGGTGAGCCATTTCGACGAGGTGAAGGAAGCTCCCGCAGGATTCAGGGTCCTCGCGCACTCGGACACGTGCAAAGTCGAGGCGATGAGGCACGAAACCAGGAACATCTATTCGGTCCAGTTTCACCCGGAAGTGTGGCACACGCAGAATGGAGAGAGGATATTGGAGAATTTCCTGAAAATCTAGAGCACTCTTGCTTTCTTTCCATCAAAATAGATGATTTCCTCGAACCGAACTCCGAAATTCTTGAAATAGGCGCCAGGCTCTATCGCCATAACTGCGCCTTTGAGTCCGTCCGTATATTTTCTATTCAGCCGCGGGAATTCGTGCACGTCCAGCCCGACTCCGTGCCCTATCGAGTGTATGGATTTCGGAAGATGGTGCTTCTCGAACATTTTCTCGGCGAAAACAGCAACATCGTCCCCGTTTTCAAATTCAGGGAAATTATCCAGTATTTCATGGAATATGCCCTCCACTTTTTCATAAGCCAGGGCTATCTTTGGCTCCCTTTTTACAAAAAGCACCCTGGTCAAATCCGCACAATAGTGTTTGTAGCGCACGCCGTAATCCACTAGTGCAAAATTCCTTATTTTAGAGGCTGAGGGATGGTAGTGCGGGAACGCGCTGTTGACTCCTGAGCCGACTATGGGCTCGAACGCAGGCTCCAGTCCCATTTCATAAGTCCTGGAATAGAGCCAGTTGCGCACGTCCATCTCTGTCTTGAATTTTTCCAGGGTTGAGTCCAGCTCTGAAAATAATTTCCTGGTCAAATTCGCGGCTTTTTTCATGTCCGCAAGCTCGGATTTTTTCTTCACTGCACGCACCGCGAGCAGGGCTTCCGAAGCATCCTCTATCTTTGCGCCCCAGTTCAGCCTTTCGTATATGCGCACGGATAATGTGGAATAGTCTAGGGCGAGCTTCTTCCCCAGCACCAGTTTCAAAACGTCCTCCGAGGGTTTTTTGTACATGATTACTTTCCCCTTGAATGCGAGCTTCGCGGCGCGCTCGTTGAGCTTGGGCACCACGAGCGTCTCTTTTCCCCCGAGCTTCACGTAAAACGAATGGTCTATGTCCAGGCCGGTGTGGTAGAAGAAATTCGCGTTGAACTCCGAACCGCGGTAAAGCACCAGGTTTTCCATCTTCATTCCATCACTCGCTTCAATCATTCCAGATGCGCTCTCCTTATTATCGCCACTCCTCGCACTCCGTCCCATTTCTTCTCCCATTCATCTATTATTATCCTTTTGGAGAAGAAGGGCGCATGCGCAACGAACGTTTCCCCTTCCCCGCCTTCCAGGAACGGGTGTATTTTCCTCTCTTTTTTCGCAATCTCTGAAAACGGCTTCCCGAGCAGTTCCGGGCCGAGCCCTTCCGCGGAAACCGAAACAGTGTAAATCTCGAAATAGGAGAGCATTTCCCCCATGAGCGCCTCCTCCTTGTGCCATAAGGGAGAATAAGTCGGTATTCCTAAGTTCTCGCCGATTTGCTCTATGCGCTGCCTCTGGTAATCGCTCGCTATTGCTCCTGAGAATATCGCCTCGGCTTTTGAATTTCTTATCGCGTTTTCCAGGGAAAGCAGTTCATCTTTTCCCGCATCCACGAATTCGTGCTCAAGGCCCATCGCGCGCGCCTGCAATTCGGTCCATTGCACGTTGGGATGGTGGAACATCATGCTGTGCTCATCTCCGCGCACGGTGAGCAAAAGAGGCTCGAAGCCCTGGGACATCGCGGTGAAAGCAGAAAATACGCTGTCTTTTCCCCCAGAGAAAAGGCAGGCCGCTCTCCTCATCCAATTACCTTTTCTTGAAGCCCTTGTATTCGTTTTTAGTTTTTCCGTACCGGATTATGCGGTCCTTGAAATAAATCAGAACCGCGGCCGCGAGAACTGCGAGCCCGGCAAGCGCAAATCCGAAGATGTAAATCCAATTCGCCGAGGAGCGCACTTTCTCCGCTTCGGAAAGCCCCTGGTCGGCTATCGAGGATGCCTTGTCAGGGTCGTAATACGCGAAGGAATTCGCGCTGTTCATCAGGTCCTTAGCTTTTGAGTAATCCACGAAAAGCCCGCCCTGCGCAATTTCGCGCCCGAGCAGGCTGATTTTCTTGAGCGCCGAATCTATCCTGAATATCTTAAGCTGGATCTTCTGCTCGAGCGCTTCGAGCATGAGCGCCGCGGAATCGTACGCGCCCGGGCTGTTTTTCGCGAGCGCAATCTCGCTCTCGAGCGCGGACGTGTCCTCGGTTATTTTGTAAACGGACATGCTTTCCTTGAGCGAATCCAGCCTTGCCTGGAGAAGCGAGGCGTTGGCAATTGAACTTTGGTTGGTCTGGTTGGAAGTCTGGTTGCTGGTGACGTTGGTGGTATTTTGGGTGTTGTTCGCTGGTTTCGAGGTGGTTGCCCATGCGTTGTAAGCCCCGGAATAGTTCTCCTGCCCCAGGAGGGATATTATTTTGGATTTTGCCGATGAACCCTGGGCAAGACTGTAAATGGTTGAATTCAACTGGTCCGCGAGGTTGCTATTCAAGCTGTATATGTTCACGCTCCCGTTCAGCTTCATGGCCTTGTAGAACGCCTCGCCGTACGCCCCGTTGTCGAAAGCGAATTTCGCGTTCCTCCATTCCGAAGCCGGAGTCTGGTTATGGCCCAATCCGAGCGCGCCCGCGACTTCCGAGTTCTCGGAGTATTTGGAGTAGGGGGACATGGAGGAGAGCAACCCGTTCACGTAGGTGCGCGGGTTCGGCTCGTACAAATCCGCGTAGAACACCATCCCGATGCCGTGCTTGGAAACGTACATTTTCCCGTCCTGGATGAGCACGTCCGTGGGGCTGTCGTTGAGCGCGTAAACTAGTACAGGGTAGCCATCCTGCGTGTACGCTACCACCTGGCCACCCGCAGGGTCTGCGACGTAAACATAATTGGAATCGACGAATATCCCCTTTGGCTGGGCCAGGACCACATCGCCCTTTCCGCTTCCGTAAGTGTCCAGGTAGGTGAAATTGGATGTGAAGCGCTCGACTCTGCCGTTGCCCGAGTCAGCCACGTAGAGCGTCCCGTTGAAGAACTGCATGTCCATAGGAGTCTTGAATTCGTTGGTGAGCGTCCCGCGCCTGCCGAATTCACGCACGAAGTCCCCGCTCTTGGTGACCACGAGCAGGCGGTCGCTCTTCTTGTCCGAGGCGTACACGAGGTCGTTGTAAACGCTCACTCCAGAGGGAGTGATGTCACTGTACAGGTTCTTACACGACCAGCATCGCATGAGGCCTGCGTTCTCGTCGGCCACGTAGGTCTTGCCGTCCGAGTCCACGAAAACTGCGAGCGGCGAATCCATTGAAGAGGACACCCTGGAGAGGGATCCGTCGCTCTCGTACCTTATTATGCCCGGCACCCCGGAATCAGCTATGTGGATTATTCCATCATAGTAGAACATCATGTTCGGCTCCGAATTATCGTACTGCTTCGAGATGTTGATGTGCTTCACGTTGGTGAGCTGGAAGTCGAACTGGTAGAGCGCAAACATAGAGCTGAAGAGAAGGAAAAGCGCGAAAATGATTTTTCTCAATTTTC
>Ga0265297_10004610_pt1 | contig 22204 bp, 21 predicted proteins | sample Munlanlwell13791_FD_192502 | JGI IMG/M metagenome (GOLD analysis project Ga0265297, IMG submission 192502) | Leachate microbial communities from a municipal landfill in Southern Ontario, Canada - Leachate well 137-91 | ecosystem: Engineered > Solid waste > Landfill > Unclassified | place... | reverse complement strand
AATGGATGCCAAAGAAAAATTTGAGTACGACCTCTATTATTTAAAAAATAGGAATCCCCTTTTGGACTTGGGAATTTTACTGAAAACCATTCAGTTGTTTTTTAAGAAAAGCTGATGATTAATAAACTAAAAATTCGGACTTACGACTTTTTGCGCTGGTCTCAAAAATACACGGGTACAGACAACGTTTATCTAGCTAAAGGCGGTTTTTGGTTAACCCTAGGGCAAGTAATCTCTGCCGGAGCCTCATTTTTATTAGCCATAGCTTTCGCTAATTTACTAGATCCGGTAACTTACGGAAACTATAAATATATTATTTCAATAGTGGGGATTTTGGGTATTTTTTCTCTTTCAGGAATGGGAACGGCGATAACCCAAGCTGTCGCCCGCGGATTGGAAGGCTCTTTTTATACTGGATTTAAAACTAAATTAAAATGGAGTTTATTGGGAAGTCTGGCGGCTATTGGTGGCGCTGTTTATTACTGGCTGAGAGGTAACGACCTCCTACCCATCCCCCTGCTTATTTCCGCTATTTTTCTTCCATTAATGCAGGCCTCTCAAATCTATGGAAGTTTTTTGACCGGCAAAAAATTATTTAACGCTAAAGTAAAATATAGCAGTTTTAGCCAAATAATTTCGGTCGTCGTAATAATTGCCGCTCTATTTCTGACAAAAAATCTTTTCTGGCTCATCGCTGTTTATCTTATTTCTCATACTATATTAAATTTCTTCTTTTATTGGTTTACTCAAAAAAGATTTCAGCCTAATAAAAAAGAGGATTCGCAGACTCTTTTATATGGGAAACATTTAAGCCTGATGGACGTTCTATCTACTACGAGCGCCTACATAGATAAAATCCTCTTATTCACGCTCGTAGGCTCAACTCAGTTAGCTATTTATTCATTCGCTATCATAATTCCCGATCAAATAAATAGTATATTAAAGAATATAAATACCCTTGCTCTACCGAAATTATCAACTAAATCTTTGGATCAAACCAGATCAACTCTAATTAGTAAAATAAAGAAAATGCTGCTGATACTGATTCCCATAGTAATAGTATACTGGATTGCAGCTCCTCATATATATAAAATATTTTTCCCACAATACGGCGATTCTATTCCCTATTCCCGATTGCTCATGCTTTCTCTCGTAACGGTCTTGACGTCTTTAATAGTCACGGCATTTCAATCTCAGATGATGAAAAGGGAATTATATTTAACAAAATTATTCTCTTTAGTTCAAATATTTTTGTTGGTCGTCTTAATTCCACTAATTGGAATATGGGGGGCCGTATACGCAATATTGTGTTCAAAAATATTAAATTTTTTCTTTGTGTTTTACCTTTTTATTAAAAATTTCTCCAAGAGCAATAGCTATTAAATAAAGCTAAAAACATCCTCTTTTTTTATTTTTTCCGCTCGGGGGTCAATTTTATTTTTCTCCTTTTTGTAACCCCTAGCTATTGCGTGGAGTTTTCCTGTAATATCATCGAGGTCAATTTCTTTTTTGCAGTCCACAAAATATTCAAGCTGATCAAAATCCTTCAAAAGTTCGTAGTACTTTTCCGCCCATCCCATAACGAGTGCCGGCACGCCATTTTTATAGGCATGAATTATGGAATGATATCTGGAGGCCACAACAAATTGAAATTGCGACACAATCCATTCCCACTCAATAGCGCTCAGGTTTTCCCACAAAAGAATAACCCTATCATCTTCCGAAAAATACTTCTTGAGAGTATAGCAAATTTCCATACCGGCTCTCGAATAAGCAAAAATATAAACGTTCTTATCCATTCTCAGGAGATTGCTTATTATGTCTTTATATACCATAAGAATCTTAGGAGAGCCCGATCTCTCGACAACGTTTATATTTGGTATTATCCCCACACTATTCGACTGAATTTTAATATTCCTTAAGGTTTTTGAATCATTAAAAATATTTGGTAGCTCAAGGTCGGGATATTGTAGTACTAAATCGTGGGCTTTAGATATTTTTCTATCGGTTAATTTTTTTAAATAAATTCTGCCACTTTCTTCCCTTGTTATTATTACTTGAGGATAATTGATGTATAATTTTATCAATAAATTAAGAAATTTATTATAGATAGTGGGATAATTAAATGGTCCGATTGATTGTGGGAAAACAAAAAGGGGAACATTATATCTTTTGGCGATGATTAAATTAAGAAGCCAGTTCAGTGAATTGTAGAGCGGCCAATCAGAAGATAACGAATATCCGCTTATATCCACAAAAAAACTCGCATTTTTTATTATTTCCTTAATCCCGAGGGGTTTTGTTCTTTTATTTATAGAACCAAATGATGGGATTAAGGTTGAAAGTTGATGGTTTATATCCCAACCCGAGACCTTAAAATTATAATTATTAAGCTCTTCTTTCCTAATATTAGAAACTAGCGAAGATAAAATATAAATATTTTTATCGGGGAACCTCCTCCTTATTTGATCAACAGAAGTGAAAGTCATCGCCTGAGACCCTTTATTATTAAAATTAGATCCGGTTATAATTATATTCTTTTTACTGTTATCAATATTATCCTTTCCAGAAGAAATTATTAAATCATAAATAACTATAATGGATACTTTAATTAATATAGGAAGCCATTTTTTGACTTTCCTAATTTTCTTTAAAATTTTAGTAATGAATAAAGCAGCCTCTATTTTATAAAATCGGTATCTCTCCCCGAGACTTATGTATCGTTTGATTTTCCATAAACGAAAACGCCTGTATGGCTCTATTGACTTAAATGTTCCACCCTCGCCATAAAGATTGTTATCACGAATAAGAACCTTGGCATATTCGAGGTTTTCTTTTTTATCCGCTAAATCCTGGGCTCTCCTTATCTCTTTTGGGTTTTCACTTTTTAAGATAAAGTTATCAGAATAAAGATCTAAAATATATTTCCCTTTTTTAGTTCTAACCACCACCACTGATTTACCGCGCGGATCTTCCTCGCCGATGATATAAGAATCACCAAAAGATATATCAGCCGTCCTGTTTAAACGATCGGTGCAAAAAAGACACCTGTAAACTTGAAAATATTTTTTAAGCTTTTTTCTAATAACTCTATCAACAATAATCTCTCTGTCAGAATCAAATATTAACTTAATATTCCCAGGCCAACCAAATTTTTCCTTTGTCCTAAAATAAATTTTAAGTAATCTCTCGCTTCCAATTCTATATTTATCCTCGAAATATTTAATAATATTAAAATTAAGAGTTCTGTCACAAAATAATCCCAAGAATAATAAATTTTCTTCCCCAATCTTATTAATTTTTAAGTATTTCTTAATAGTAGAAAATTGGCACCCAGTACCAATAATTATATATTTCCTCCCATCCTTCTTGCTGATAGCGCGGATCACTTCGTAAATAGACGACGGAATGTACTTTGATTGAGCGGCTTTAATTATTTCTTCTATGTCATTTATTAACTTTAGCTGTGCCGGTTTAGATTCAAAACTGTCGAAAGGTAAGACAAATGCGCCATCAAAATGCTTGTCTTTTATTAAATTAATGATTAGGGTTGTGATGAAACCCCCGCTGGCCGTTTTATTTCTTATTGAATTGTTTTTAACGTAACCAACGTAACTTTCCAAGATAGGACCATCGAAGGATTCCGCCCTAACATTTCTCACTCTCCTGATATTACCGGGATCAACGTCGATGCCAGGGCATATATCAGAACAAAGCCCACAATGAATGCATTTTTCCTTGTCAATTTGTGGCTGAAAATATCCATTTAAAAATTTAATTTTTATCGCACCAGTTGGGCAAACGGCACGACACGCCTCGCAAGATAGACATAAATTTAATTTTCTAGTTTTATCTACAGTTTCTTTTTTCATTTATTTTACTTTTCTAAAAACAATAAAAACGCACCCCGAAAAGGACGCGTAATAATATAAAATAATTGAGTTACGCCCAATTTATTTAAAAAATAGACGAACCTTCTTTTACGATGGAGATTAATTAGATTGGGATGGTTAATTTTATATTTCTTCATGTCTGTGATTTTTTTAAATCCAGCCTTAATCGCTATTTTAGAAAATTGATCATATGTAAAATAATGCATCGTTGATAACCTCTGCTTCCCTTTTTTAGAATCGGTTTTTTGTATGCCAATCAGCCCAATAATCCATTCGGCAATCTTTCTGGGAAGAAAATTAATGAATAGTAGATGATAGTGAGTATCTTTCAATCCAAAACGATTAATCACAGTAACATACATAGATCCATTGGGTTTCAGAACCCTAAAACATTCTCTTAAAATTTTCTCGGGATCATCTGAGTGCTCTAGGACATCATTACAATATATAAGGTCAAAATAACTCTCTCCGAACGGCACTTCCTCTGCCTTGGCCCTTGTAATATTCACGTCGAGATTATTTTTCTTACCCCTTAGTTTTATGATTTCGCAATAATCAGGATTTGGCTCCAATCCCTCAATAGTATATCCCCTCTTTGACATGGCCACTAAAAAACCTCCCATCCCAGAACCTAGGTCAAGAATTTTTTTCTCTTTAAGGTTAGGTAGAAAATTTTCGAGAAAATTAATAGCAAAGAACTCATAATTCTCTTGGAATATTCTACGATTTCTAATATCCTTAAATCCTCTTTTATGCTTATATGATTCTAAGGATTTTTCTATTTGTAACTCTAATTCTTTTCCGTAATTCATGGCTATTAGCAGAAAAACAATACTATAATTATTTTTTTAAAAAAACGAAAAATCCCGAAGTCTGTTTTTTGCTCTGATGTTTATCGGAAATAGTATCTAAAAATCTTGCTAAATAAATAAAGATACTAATTATAAATTTATTGCAATAGGGCAACAAGCCGATTATCGTTTCAAAATATCCCTTTACTGGACAAATTTCAATCGCTGAAAATTCCCCAAAAAGACACTTCACCCCATCTTCGCTAAAACGCCAGTAATCTAATCCGTGGTATGGATATATAAAAGGAACGTGAAAAAGTGCATATCCTCCTGGTTTTATTATCCTATAGACCTCAGCAACAACCCTAAATGGATCCCTAACGTGCTCTAAAACAGACAAGCATAACACTCCGTCAGCAGATTGACTAGAAATAGGTAAATCGTGAATATCTGCCAAAATATCTGGGTTGCAACTCAGGTCTATATCAACCGTTTTGTAAACACAATTAATGAATTTTTCCTTATGGGGTTTTAGTTTCTTTTGGAATGGAGAACAACCACCGATATCGTAAATAATTCTTAATTTAGCGATTTTTTTTATTTTTTCTTCAAAAAATTTACTGGATTTAGACATCGTGCTTTATGTTAATTCTGACTTAATTCTTTTTTTTACCGTCAATGGCTTAACGATAATTTAATTTTATTTCCTACAAACCAGATAATAACCACTTATCATTATATTTTTTTCTTTCGAGGTCAAACCAATTTTTTCTAAAAGCTCTACAATCATGGATATTTAAAATAATTTAAATAAATTTTAAAATATTCGCTGCTCTCTTTACCCAAGTATACCTATTAATATCATTAAAGGAATTTTTAGATAAAAACGTAGCCATCTCTTTATCACTTATAGCTCTTTTAATAACATCTGCCAAATTTCTTGGGTCGTCTGGACTAACTAGAAAAGCATTTTTATTATTAATAATCTCCCTTATTGATGGTAAATTAGAAGCTATAATCGGCGTTCCTGAGGCCATATATTCGAAAAGTTTAATAGGCGAAGTCCATTCTTGTGATATTTTTTCTTTCCCGGAATTAGGTAGAACCAAAACATCGGCTGCTTTTAACCAATAGGGAATCTCCGGGTACGGTCTATGACCAATAATTTTAATATTCCCGAATGTTAAATATGCGGATTTAAATCTTCTTATATCTTCCTCGGTTCCGCCGACAAAATATACTATATAATTTTCTGGTAAAAATTTTGATGCTTCAGCTAGAATATCCACCCCCTTCCATTTATACAAATGGCCGGCATAAAGAACTATTTTTTTATCCGTTGGTAAATTCAGTTTTTTACGGCACTCCTCTTTATTCAGGGATACATTAAATTTTTCTAAATCTACGCCGTCCGGAGCTACTAAAATATTATTTTTATATACCCCTTTTTCAATAAGTGAGTTTTTTAATCCTTGCGTAATGGTAATGATTTTTTTACAACGTTTAATAAACCGTTCATATATAAAATAATTTCTGGGTAAGGCATGAACCTCAAAAACAAGATTTTTTCTGAAAAAGCTGAGGGGAAGAAAAAATTTATCCCTAGTAAAAATAATGTCGGCCTTTTTAAAAAAGGTGTAGGGGAAGACAAAGAGATTAAAAGAAATGCTTTCGAGCCACATTCCCAAGTGACCGATATATTTATCCAAGATAATTAAATCTAAGCAAGGTAATTTAGTAATTTTAAAATTTTTTCTCACCCCGTAGTATTCAAAGGGATCTTTTTTAATGTGATTTATTCTCCTGGAAATAACTAACTCAACCTCATTATTGGCTCCGGCAAAAGCTTCACACATCTTCATTATTTGAAGGCCGTGGGCTTTTTCTGTCGGTATTCTGACATTGGCGATATAAATTAGTTTCATTTAATCTATATTAAACGATGAAATATTTTAATCTTTTAAGCCTAAATCTATTTGCTAGCATCCAAAATATAGTGTTCTTCTTTCCCTCGATACGAAAAAAAGTTTATTTTATAACCCATTTCTTTTAAGAAGTCTAGAATTTGCTCTCCAGTAAATCCTAAATTTTTTATAAGAAACGGGTGGACCTCCAAAAAAATGATCGGTTTTGATTTTTTTATTGTTTCCCTTAGGCCCCTTATAACATTAAATTCGTATCCCTCAACGTCTATTTTAATGATTGATGGCGGAAATAGTTTCTTTTCTAAAACCCAATCGTCACCCCTTACAACCCTTACCGGTATTGACGTAGAACTTTTTATTGCAAAACTCGGAACAGAAATGCCAAATTCTTCCGACTCGGTCGACATCTCAACAACGCCATTTTCGGAACCCAGGGCGGTAGAAAAGGGTAAAATTGTTTTAATTTGATTTAAATTTATATTCTCTTTCAATCTATTAAAAATATGGGGCTCTGGTTCCCAGCAATAGATAAATTTTGGGGCAATTTTATATTTTGCAGCAAACAAAGAGTACAATCCTATGTGCGCACCAATATCATAAATAACGGTCTGATTATCAATTTTGCTTAAAAATTTTTCAATAAGCCACCTCTCATTATATAAAGAACGCCGGATATTAACTTCGAGAGGGGTAGAGATAATGATTTTAACCGAGGTGCCTCGGAGTTTCAATTTTAATCCGTTTCTGCCAATATAAATAATGAAATTTCTGTAGATATTCCTAATATAACCGTATAGGCCCATCTTCTCTAAAGATTTCTTAATTTTGAGGCTAATCATTGTTTTCTTAAAAAATATTGGTACCGTTACTTTTTGGCGTCTATCCAAGCATACCCGCCAAATTTTAAAACTAAAAATTTTTTTATAAAGGTTGGCAGAAAATACTTGGCTAATGGGAACTTACGATATGGTAATTGATCTATCGTGCCGAGATTATCATGAATACCAACCCTAACAGTCCTAAATTTATGCCATAAATTATACAAACCAGACTTAGTATAAAATTTTGTGTGCATATTTCCACCAGTATAGGCACCATCGGTGTATCGATCAGATAGTTCCTGATGAGAATATTTAAGTAATTTTAATCTTAAGACTCCCTTTGCAAACCAGATAAAATACCACCACTTTAGGGAATTTTTGTGATACATCATAGCCCCCGCCTTTCCGCCAGGTTTCAGTACCCGCCATATCTCATCTACAGCTTTATCAGTATTCGGGGTATGCATAACAACACCCCAGGCCAAAACGTAATCGAAGTAATTATCGGGGAAGGGCAAATGCTCAACGTCTGCTATTAAAATATCTGCCTTAAGACCATAAAGTTTAAATCTTTTTTTCGTTAATTCTACCGCCTTGGGAGTAATATCAATAGCCGTAACCTCACTCCCCATTCTGACAAATTGCTCAGAACTCCAACCAGCACCACAACCAATATCGAGAACCCTTTTATTTTTTAAAATTTTGTAATCAATGAAGTTTGAAAGTAAGGGGTACTTACTTTGCGCATAGGGCATCCATTTAATGATTTTCCTGTCTATGTTTCTGAAATATTCCCAACTCCCCTCGCTTTCAACAACATTATAGTTAAATGGATTTTCATCCCACCAGGTTTTTGCTTTTTGTTTAAGATTTTTATTATCCATGAGAATTTAATTAATTAATTATCTTAAGAAAGTCTTGTGCCAAATTTGAAAAGTAAGTAGTGACCAAATCATATCTAGATTATACTCTTTTTGAGAAATATGGTCATCTAAAATTGTTTTGATTTCTGAAAAATCGAAATACTCTCGGGTAGCTGGGCAATAATCAGGAGAGAGAACATTATAAGCCAACTCTTTCAAATCGCCCCTCAGCCATTTTGCCGCCGGAGAAAACCAGCCCTTCTTTTCCTTATTAAGCAGATGGGAGGGAATATATTCTTTCATTGCCTCTCGGAAAATCCATTTATTATCAGTTTTTCCTTTAATTTTGTAATCTGTGGGAATTTTGAAAGCAAACTCGACCAAACGATGGTCTAGAATAGGAACCCTCTCCTCTAAGCCGAAGGCCATGGTTGTTTTATCTGAACGGAGTAAGGATTCGTCGGAAAGCCAAGTGAATAAATCCAAATACATTAAATATTTGCTTTTATCGCTGAATTTATCTTCTGGATACTTCTCCCTTAATAACTCCTCCGTATAATTATCTTTAATTAAATTTCCACTGAGAACCCGGGACAATATTTTAGCTTTCTGGCCCATATGTAAAAGATAACGGCCAACGCCTGGTGGTGTATTAACTTTATCCCTTAAATCTTTTTTATTAAAAAACATTTCCAATAAAGCGTACGGCACCAATCTTTTTCTCATTAAAGACGGGATGAGTTGGAACCTGTCTATTAATTTACTGTAATAGTAGCGGGGGTATCCGCCGAAAATTTCATCTCCTCCGTCTCCCCCCAAAACAACCGTCACGTCCTTCTTAGCAAATCGAGCTAAAAGAAATGTAGATATCTGTATGGGGTTGGGAACGGGCTCTTCCATGTGATAAATAACTTTTTCCAAATTATCCCTAGCGTCTTTACCGCCAACGATGAGTTCATGGTGATCGGTGTTGTAATAACGGCTGGTTTCTTTAGCAAGAACCATATCCTGGTTGAATTTCTCGGGTTCAATATCAAAACCGGTGGAATAGGTTTTAATTTTTCCAGATGATATTTCAGAAGCCATCCCAAGAATAGAACTAGAATCTATACCACCACTGAGAAACAAACCCACTGACCGGTCGGACGAAAGAAGCTGCCTCTTAACCGAATCTTTTAACAAATTCTTTATGCCGGCAACAGCTTCTTCCTTAGAATTAATCTCCGGAGAATCCTCTATATCCCAATACTGCTTGATATCTATTTTTCTATGTTTGTAAATAAGATAGTGAGCTGGCGGAATCTTCTTAATACCCTCAATTAAGGTGAAGGGACTTGGTGTAAAAAATATGCGAAAATAATGAATTAAGGCCTCCCTGTCTATATTCCGGTGGATGGGATGACACAAGATGGCTTTAATCTCTGATGAAAATATTAATGTGCCATTATGATAGTAATAATACAGTGGCTTTACTCCCATCCTGTCACGGGCCAAAAAGATTTTGGCGTTTCTTTTATCATAGACCGCGAAGGAAAAAATTCCATTTAAATCTTGAAGGCATTTTTCTCCTTTTTCTTCGTAAAGATGGATAATCACTTCGGTATCAGACTTGGAAAAAAAGCGATGGCCCCTTTCAACAAGATTTTCCCTTAATTCCCGATAATTGTATATTTCTCCATTACATATTACAGCAATAGTTCTATCTTCATTCCAAAAAGGTTGGCGAGCTTTTTCTGAAAGATCTATGATAGAAAGCCGAGCATGACCCAAAGAGATATTTTTATCAACATAAAAACCTTTATCATCGAGACCACGATGATTAGTTACACTTACCATGTTTTCTACTAGTGATTGATTGCTGAAATTAAAACCATTAATGCTGCACATGAAACTCTGTAATTATTTTATCTATAAGATTATCTAAATTGTGGTTTTTAAGCACTATTTCCCTTAAACTAGGGTTCTTTCTAGCATCCTTTAAATTAACGATTTTTTCTGCCAGATCTTTATAATCTTTTTTATCAAAAATATATATTTTGTCTAAAATTTCTTGAAATGCTTCGTTGCAGGTTAAAACGGGAATACCACAAGCCATGGCCTCTAAAACCACCTTATCCACGCTCCCCGTGTGGCTTAAATTTATAAAAACATCAGAATTTTGATAGTATTCTGGCATCTTATAATTTGGTATGCTGCCCAAGAATCTAATTTTACTATCTAGTCCCCTATTATGAACTAATATTTTAATATCGCTAAAATATTTATTCTCTAACTGCGTAATCGGGTTTCCAGCAATTCTTACTTCTAAATCAATGATGCCTTTTTGATTTACTAAAATATCTACCGCATTTATAAGAGTTGCCAAATCTTTTGAGGGATTAATTCTGCCCGCTGAAAAGATTATAAATTTATCGTTGACTTTACCATTCCGAGGTTTAAACATTTCAGTATCTATACCGTGACCAATAATTTTTATTTTCCTTCTGTTTTTAAGGCGGCAACTTTTCTCAGAAGCCGTTATTATCTTATCTACAAATTTTTCAGCTAACTTCAACTTCCAGCCTACATTTTTATGCAAAAACCATAAAATCATTTTCTTCCTAAATATTTTAACTAGAGGGAAACTCGCGATCGCATAAATTGGGCACATATGGACAAACGCGCCGTCAACACGAGGAAGAATCTTCATTAAATATCTTTGCAATAAAAATAGCTGCCCAATTTTCGGCATTCCTTTTTCTCTCCCCATAGAAAAAATATGAACATTATCAGGAAGATCGTGCTCGCCTACGGAAAGACAAATAACATAAACTTCTTCTAATCTTTCAGAAAACTTCTCTATCCATCTATGAAAAAAACTTAGGTTGTCGTCGTTAATATCGACTTTTTGGGTAATAATTAATAGTTTCATTGCTCTATCATCTTAAAATACGACTCCAAATAATTGGCATTGGAAAATTTGGCAACAGCAATTTTCCCCCCATCCTTGCCCATTTTTATAGCTAACTCTGAATTACTCAATAGCCTTTTTAACTTCTCGGCTAAATCATCTGGATTGGCTGGATTAAAAATAAAACCGGTGATTTCATCTTTTATCAACTCGGGAATGCCCCCGACGTTACTGGCTATGACCGGCTTTCGGGAAGCCATGGCTTCCATTATAACTCTCGGCAGTCCCTCAGATAAAGACGGCAGGACAAGACAATAACAATTCCTCATCACAGCTTGAGTATCATTAAGGGAAAGTTTTCCTTTAAAAACCACCCTATTCTCAATCCCCAAGTCGGAAGAGAGTTCTTTAAGTTCTTCGGCATCTGGACCATTGCCAACAATTACTAACTTAAAGTTCGGGAAATCGCCTGCAATTTTAGAGAAAGCCTCGATTAAATATTTTACGCCTTTTACTTTTTGAAGATAACCAACGAATAAGATAAAGGGTTCGAATTTAATATTCTCCTCGGACAAAAAGGGGGTTAAATCGGTGAATGTATGGAAAATAAAGTATTTTTTCCCAGGGGCTATTTTTTTAGCGCCCTCGACTAAATACTCCGCCACGCCTCTTATTTTATCAGCATTCCCGAGACTTATTTTAGCTAAAATGGGAACAGCTTTCCTCTGAATAAACTCGCACTTTCTTTTCTTGGATAAAAACGGCCCCTCCAACCAATCTCCATGGATCTCCACTACTAATTCTTTCCTAAGTATTTTCTTAAGAACTGTCCCCGTAAACCCCTCCATTAAGGGAGATTGAGCTACGATAACATCAATCTTTTTAAATAAACACAGCCCAAAGGCCAACTTTAAAGCTATGGGCCAAAAAAAGATATTCGGAGGAAGTAAATAAAATTCGGTTCCGTAAAGATTCTTACCGATTGTCATTTTCCCTTTGGCTAAAACATAGGGATTCATACCTCGAGCTAATCCCTCAAATTTCTTTCTTAAATGAACGTCTTTCTCGAGGTCATATTTAGTTACTCCGATAAATAAGACTTTTTTCATACTAATCTTAGAACCGCTAGAGTTTGATTAATCAAATTATCCCAATTGAACCGGCGAATTTTCTCTCGAGAATTATTAATAAACTTATCTTGGAGCTCTTTATCGCGCCAGAGCCTTAAGACGGCCTCTTTCCACTCTTCCTTATTATTATATTCTACCAATATTCCGTTAACTCCGTCTTCTACAACCTCGGAGTTTCCGCCCCTTTTTGTAGTAATAACCGGTACGCCGTTATCCATGGCCTCTAAAATAACATGAGGGAACCCTTCATATCCAGTATTCAGAATAAATAAATCGGCAGCCTTAAAATAAACGGCTAATTTATCATGAGGGATCCTCCCCAGAAGAAAAACATTGTCTTCCAGTCCTAAATCTTTTATCTTTTTTTCTATATGTTTTCTTTCCTCACCTTCGCCTATAATTAATAATTTAAAATTAGGATTTTCTTTAATCAATCCAACCACTACCTCGACAAGACAGAGAAAACCCTTCCAGGGCGACAACCGACCTATAGATAAAAGCAAATTTCCCTTAATACTGATTTCTTTCTGTGCTTCCTCTTTCGATAGGTTCGCTGACGGAATTTCTTCGGGAGCATTATACACCACCCTTATCTTTTCTTCCGGCACGCCCCAGCCGGAAATTATTCCCTTAAGATAATTGCTGGGGGTAATTAATACATCGGCTCCATTGGCTACCCTCCCCTGCCATTTTTTTAGGAAATTAATTCTTGGAGAATTGATATTTTGAAACTCATCTATCCCCTCTTTAGTCCATCCTCGCATTAAACTTTTCTCCCAGGCATAATCTCCCACGATTTTCACTACGAATTTCTTTTTTAATATCTTACTTACCATCAATCCCGGTATCCCTACGCTAAACAAATTTTGAGCGTAAATCAAGTCGCTTCCGGCAGATTCCTTTAGGGTTTTGATAAAAAAGATTATATGCCTTAAAACCTTCGGCCATTTCTTTGAAATACAAACGACCTTAAAGGGATAATCACCCCTACTTTTTCCGTAGGTTATAATCTTAACATCGTTCCCTTTTTCGGATAATTCTCTCGCCAACCTCTCAGTATAAATTGCCGGACCCCCTATTTCTGGAGGAAAAATGCCGGTTAAAATGACAATTCGCATAATGTTTTGCTTTCTAATTGCTTCTCTTTGACCAGATAATCTAAGATACCTTCCAGTCTCTCCCAAAACTCCCTTGCTTCTTTCTCCGTTTTTGTATACGGACTAGTGCTCATCATTAACTCGTTAGAATGGAACATCATATTCAACACCCGACCGTTGCTGGTATCTGAAAGCCATTTCATATCGGATAAAGAAGAAACAGATGGCCTCAGCCAGACGGTTTTGGCCAATCCCAATTTTCCTAAAACTGCTTTTACGGCTGGGGAGAGTTTTCTATAGAAAGCCGGCCCCCCTTTAACCATAATAGTTATGGGCACCTCTAAAACACCATTCCAGTCGTAATAATCAGTGCTTGTAACGCTAGAAAAATCGGGGCCGTCGTCGTTCGACCAGTTCATCGTAGGGGTAATGCTGCTATCAACTATATATCCCAACTCTTTTAAGATTTTTAGGCTTTCTTCATCTAATCCGTACCTCCCCGCCCTGTAAGAAACCGGCTTCTTTCCGAAAGATTTTTCTATGGCTGAGGTAAGCTGGATTAGCTTTTCCTTTTCCAAATCCGAGTTATGGGGATAATCCTGCCGACGTCTTTCGTCATCTGATTTAAAGGGCGGGCAGGTCCAGGGATGCAAATGAGCCCCTATTTCAGCGCCCTCTTCCACGGCTTTCTTTAAAATATTAATGCTTTCTCCATCTGTGGCTACAGGATAAGTAATCAAGTAAGTAGGCTTTACTCCGTACTTTTTAAATAAATCCTGAAGCCTGGGAATAGCTTTGATATTTTCTAGGGAATAGGAAAATTCAGCCCGGCCTCTGGGATTATCTATTTCAGTATCAATTGTAACGGTAAAATATCTTTTCATTAGAAAAATTTATGGAAAATCTTTTTCAGAAACGGGGGGTAATTTAAACCCAGCTTGGCAAAAAATACTAGCGGAGTTCTGACAGGGGAGTAAATAAAATTAATGAAGGCGAAATAAAGTTTCTGCGAAAAGCCAAAAGGATTGTTAATGTCTATCGTCTTTCTGCCGCTGACCACCTTAAACTTTTTATTTCTAAAAGCGCTGAATATTTCCTTTACACTTAATTCTCCTATTTCAGCTTCAATCCAAAGTTTCTCTAATCCCTCGGCACTATGGGCGTCCAAACCGGCCATTGCGATAAGATTGGTTTCCATTAGGTGCCCAAGAGATTTAACGCTGGGCGCGTATTTAGAGTCATATTTTGCGTTCCAAACCTCTATCCCGTCTAGCTTTTCGGTTAGCTCTTTCGGCAATTTTCCCGAATAATAACTAGCGTGAGCCAAAACCAAAAATTGGTCATCGGTGAAGTCCAGCTTAATAAGATCATTAAAATCGGGGTCGTGATTAATGAAATTCCGGCCGTTGTAAACGATAATGTGGTAGCTTCTCTTGGGAGAAACCTCAAGGCCGGGGACCATAAGGAAACCGTCGCTTGATAGTTTGCGGCATTCCTCAATCATTTTATCAAGCTCCCCCTGCGACTTAAAATACTCCATATGGTCAGCCATCAAAACAAAGCTGGCGCCGAGCTTTTGAGCTTTTCCTTTTATCTCTGGCAAAGAAAGATCGCCGTCGGAATATTTAGAATGAATGTGTATTAAACCTTTCACTTCCATAAAATAGCCTTTTTAAATAATTTTAAAAATGAAAGCCAAAGATTGGCGAAGGCGGGCTTTAAGTCGTCTTTGACGAAATAATCATAACAAGTGTTTTTCTGAAAGAAATTAAAGAATTGGACTAGGGCCTTAAAGCGAGATGGCCTTTTATCCACCTTTTTCTTGAAAAATACGCTGAACAGATATGAAGCATCTCCCGTCAGCCACCTTCCCTTAACCCCTTTCTTGTGATCAAAAGTTTCTGCAACTTTCTCCCCCTTAACCATTTGGCAGAGTAAATAAGGGAAATCTACGCCGGCACAAATCGACAAAGCCAGGGAGCCCCACAGTCTACCATTAATTTCAATGAATTTAAAGCTGCCGTCCCTTTCGTCTCTTCTGAACTCCACCATGGCCAAACCGTGCCATTTCAGCTCAGTTAAAATCTTTAATCCGTATTCTTTAAGCTTTTCCTCGTAAACACTTTCCCTGAGGGAGCTTGGACCACCCGTGAAAGGCACTTCGTGCAATCTTTTCATCATGAAATAAGTCAAAGGCTTGCCGTTATCAAAGAGAGCGTAAAAACCGTAGCCTGTCCCGGGAAAATACTCTTGAAGGAAATACCGGCTGGCATCAATAGATTTTGCTTCTTTAAAAGAATTAACGTAAAAAAGCTTTTCTGAAACAACCTCGTTGCCGGCAATCTGGGCTGAAACTATGGGCCTGGCAATTAAAGGAAAGTTAGTTTGGCTTAAATCGTTCGCGTCCTTGGGGCAAGGGATATTAAGATTCTTTGCAATTTCGGTGGCTCTTTTTTTATTCAAAACTATCTCAAAAGTCTCATTGCCGGGCAGAGGCAAAGAGATAAGTTTTTCTAAATCATTTCTTCTTTCTAATAAAGGAAGAAGGGTTTCCTCGTTAACTGGCATAAATAAGTCTGGTTTTTCCTTTTCAATAATTTCAAAAATATCATCAACATATCCGGCGACATCCCGGCAGGGAGAGCGATAAAGGTATTTCTTGGCGCAATATTTAGAATAAAACCCGGGGTTGGTTTTCTCGTCAGAACAGCCTATCACCTCAATCCCCTTTCTGCCCAGGGACCTGGCTGCAGCCAAAGCGCTCCTCTTTTCCATGGCGGGTATTAAAACCTTCATAGATTTAATGCTTTTTGGTAAACCTCTTTCACTTGATCGGCTATTTTATCCCAATCGTATTTTTCCAAATCAGGTTTGATGAATTTCTGGCCGGAATAAACTTTGGCAATTGCGTCAGCGAGTTCTTTGGGGTCTGCTGGCTCAACTAAAAGACCGGTTTTACTGTCTTCAATGATATCTTTTATTCCTCCGATATTAGTGCCGATTACCGGCAAACCGGCCGCCTGAGCCTCCAGGACAACTATGCCAAAACCCTCCTCCAGGGACGGTAAAACAAAGCAATCGGCGGCAGCGAGATAACCGGGGATTTCTTTGTTATCTATCTGGCCCAAGAACTTAACTTTATCGCTAACTCCCAGCTTTTCACTTAAATTCTCCAGATTGGCCCCCTCCTCCCCGTCTCCTACTAAAAAACAGACAAAGGGAAAGTTCAGCTCCGGCAAGGCTCTAATTAAAAATTCCAAGCCCTTCCTTTTCTCCAAACGGGCTACCGTCATTATGGCAAATTTATCATTCAAGCCTAATTTATTCCTAGCCTCCTGACGATCTAATTTTTCAAAACGCTTAATATCAATTCCATTAGGTATTACGGCAATATTTTCAACTCCCATATTCTGGAAATATTCTTTTACGGCGCCGCTGACAGCAACACAAAAAGCAGCATTCTTGTAAGCCAGTTTTTCCCAAAATCCTTTTTTCTCAAGGCTCTGGACGGTGACGATATAGGAAACGCCTGTTAATCTTTTCAGACACCAGCCCAAAATAGCGCTTAATAATCCCTGGCAGTGCAACAATTGAATCTTTTCTTTTTTTATCAAAAAAAATGATTTTAAAAAGATAAAAGGGAGGGTGGAAAAAACATACAAAGGAGAGGAATAAGAAAGGTTTTTCAACGAGAACAGAGATGTTCGGAAAATATTTACTCCGTTCTTCGTTTCTACGGACGGCTGTCCGGAAACCCTGCCCGTAACCACAAAAACCCCTTCCTTTCCAGAAAGCCTTTCGGCGATGTTCTCGGTCCAGGTCTCCAGCCCCCCTATCACCGGAGAATAATGCAAAACCGGCATTAAAGCTTTCATTTTATATCAAATAAATCAAGCTGCTTATTTTTCTTTTTGAGATAATCTTTAGCTTTATTCCAAAAATCTTCAGAAACTTTTAAAATTCCCTCTGCTTCGCTTTTGGATAAAAGATCCATGGGTTGATAAACAGCCCTGTTTCTTTTAACTCTGTATCTGTCTATTTTATCTATAATATTATTAAAATCTTCTCCAAGTATTTCTCCGGCTAATAAAAATGTGGTCTTATGCTGTTCTAATCCATCAGAGCGATATCCGCTTAAAAACAAAATAACCCTGGAAATCTGCAGCAATCCATCATATGCGGATTTAAATGCAGTTTCATAAAAACAACCCTTCAAATTATATTTTGCCGAAGAAAAGTTTTGATGGGCAGAATTAAGCAATCCATTTAAATAATCGACATTGGAGTCCTGTTTTTTTATCTTTCCTTCTTTTAATAATTTATTTGATAAGCTCTCTAAACTCATTTTCGTCGCCTTTAATTATTATAAAATGTTCAAGGATCTGTTTATGAAAAAAAGACTTTTTGGCTTTTTCCTTAAATTCTTTACCGTCTGATAAGTGATAATTTATTTCCCTGTATATTTTTTCTTCAGCGCCCCTAACTAATCGGTGCAAATCTTCTTCGTTTATGCTTCCGATTATATACAGATCTATATCTGAATCAGATTTAAATTCTCCTTTAGCGTAAGAGCCGAATATAAAAGCAAAATCTATGCTTTTTTCTTTGGAAAATGTAGTTTCTAAAATATATTTAATCCCGATTGTTTTATCTATTACGCCTTTAATATCAGAAAAAAGTGAACTATCAACATTAACCCTAAAATAAGACAAATTTCCCTTTTTCTCTTTAAGTAAAATTCCTGCTTTCTCCAAATTTCTAAGTTCTCTTTGTACGTTGCCAGAAGATGTTTTTATTAATCTGGCTATTTGATTAATATAAAAAGACTCGTTCTGATTAGAGAAGAGAAGCAAAAGAATATTCTTTCTTATTTGCGATTTTGTTATTAAATCAATCATACTCAATTCTGAGTATAATTATACTCAATTCTGAGTATAAAGTAAAACAGCTTTTATTGCTTTAATTATTTCTTCCATATCCTTTTTCTTGTAATAGTTCTGCAACGGGAAGTTCACAACCCTCTTTGACGTATCAATAGTATTAGGAAAATCTTTCAGATTAAAATCATAATCTTTCTGGGCTTCCTCGTTAAGAATAATGGGCGTGTGCCATATTCTAGTGCAAAAAACCCTGTATTTCCTTAATTTCTTAACAATATCATGCCTTTTGTCTTTTAAGCTCTCCGGCACTAGAACGGAAAGATAACAAAAAACATTGCTGCCATTGTTTTGAACTTCGAATCCCAGCTCTTTTATCTTCTCCTGAAAAAAGAGCGCTGATTCTTTCCTCTTTGGCAGCGATTCTTTAAAGTCATCTAAAAAATCGTAAAACAGGCGCAAAGAAGCTCTATTCATCCCTCCGGCTTCGGGAAGCTTCTCCTTCCTTACCACTTTTCCGGCAACACTAGATCCGAACTTTTTGAAAATAAAAGCGAAGACGGCAAAACAGTTTAAAAAGGAAATTAAATCTCTGAAATTAAACGAGGTTTTCGGCAAAGAGACCTCCCATTCCTTAGGGCAAATAAGCATACCGCCCCTTAAGGAAGGAAATTGCTTGTATAAACTAAAGAAAGAAACGTCTCCAAAATTGCCCGCATATGAATCTCCGACCTTAGCTCCGAAGGCATGAGCACAGTCTTCAATAACCTTTAAATTATGCCTTCTGGTAAAAGACAATATCGGCTCCATATTTAAGGGCAGCCCATAGGTATGGCAAACAAGAATTGCTTTCGTCTCCGGGGTAATCTTTTTTTCTATTTCATCGAGCTTTATGTGAAAAGTATTAGCATCTATATCTACGAATATCGGCTTTATTTTGTATTCCTTGAGAATCGGATGAAAAATATCGCAGATGTAAGCTGGCATTATAATCTCCGAGCCCTCTAAGTTTAATTTGTCCAAAATCACCTTAAAAGCCGACCTGCCCATATCAGTAAAAACAATCTGCTTTCCAGGAAAATAATTCTCCAGCCGGTCTCTCAGCTGTTTTTCGTCAACAGGCCTCACTAAGGCCAATTTGGACTTAATCAGATTTTTTAATTGTATCTGGGGATGGACAAAATACATTTTATTTTTTTACAAAACTGACTAATCTTACCCTTCCCAATGCTCTATTTAAAATTTTACCCACGGTATTTTCAAAATATAAGAATATCTTCGCGGGCACTCCCCGGTGCAAGGGAGGATAGGTATTAAAAAAGCGCTGTTTTTTAAAAATAAGGTTATTTTTATCAAATTCCCTACGAATGCCAGATAAACTAATAAAGTAGGGAGTCTCTTTTCCCACTAACTTTCTTTTAATGGTATTGGGAATTTTGTAGACAGAAAGAGGATTTATAAAATCACAGACCAAAATTCCTCCGGGTTTTAAGACTCTAGCTATCTCTTTTTGGACGCCTCGGTATGTCGCGGCAGAAACATAACCAAAACTCAAAATAATATCAAAATAATTATCCGGATATTTTAAATTATAAACATCACCCTCTTCTATCTTAATTCGTTCAGATAATCCTTTCTCTTGTACTTTTTTACTAAAAACATCCAAGGCATTTTTAGAGATATCAACGCCGGTTATATTAAAATCAGTGTTTTTAGCTAACAATATATCTATCTCTCCGAAGCCACAACCGATATCTAGTACCTTTCCGCTTCTTACGGAACCCAGGAGATCTAATGTATTCTTAACTGTAAGAAAAAAAGTTGCCTGCCTAGTAGAGTCGGGATTATATGCTATATTTTTCTCCTCCCATTTCTGTTTTCTCTGGTCGTAACTATCTAAATTATTCATAATTTATATTTCAATAAACGAGGGCTGATTATCTTAATTAAAAACAAAGGCAAAACACCGTAAACGCTTCTTAATTTCGATTTCTTGAAGCTAGAACCAGTAGAATAGTTACTCATTTCCAAAATAGGATGCTCCTCAGCTCCCCAGGCTTTCTTGAAAACCTCCAGGGAAGAACCCCTCCTTGTTCCTCCGAAATCAAATATTTTATCTCCTTTATTTTGAATTTCTTTCTGCAGAATCAAATAATTAGCTCCGGTTTTTTTATATCCCTCATCTGCCGCATTCTGGAAATAATGGATGAAATTATCGCAAAAAAGAAACGCACTGCCGGCTATGACTTTGTTTTCAAGCAATGCCAGGGTTATTTTAGAATCAGCTGATTCTAAAAAGTATTTAAAGAAAGATATCGGGTAAGCCGGCACCTTGTGCTTTTTGGCGCTTTTAAGATAAATGCGGTAAAAGCTTTCCAGCTCTTCTTTGTTTTCGCATTCTTTAACCTGAATCCCCCGTTCTTCCGCTTTTTTGATTTCGTAGCGCACGGATTTTTTAAAATCCGGCTGGCCTTCCAGGAAATAAGAAACTCTTTCGGATTTTCCCCCATCAACTGCGCCTTCGAAAAATTTAAGTACTTGGGGATGGAAGCTTATTTTAATCTTGTCCTTAAGCTCGGATAACAAATCATCCTGAAATTCCTTAAAGTCTATTTTTTTTATTAACGGCAAAGGGCCTCCATATTCGCAAAAAGGATGGGAAACTAGCTTGTCCCCGACCCTGGCCAGGCTTAAAAGCGCTTGATCCTTATATAAATAGCGTTCAAACTTCAGCCACTTAAACTGGGACTCCAAAAGCTCTTCCCATTTTAAATCATGGAAAAATGTCTTGAATAAGGCTTTATCTAATAACTTCTGCCATTCCTCCCTATTTTCTATTTTCGAGAATTTGCTTTCCATTCAAGAAAGTATAATTATCCTTTTTCAATATTTTGATGATTTCTTCCAGTTTCCAATAAAAATCCGGGTGGAGGGAATCCCAGGAATGCATACTCAAACTAACGAATCTTGGCTTGTGAAGCAAAAATAGTATTTTGTAAAAAGCCAAAGGCAATTTCCTTATCCACGTTCCAACCAAAGGAATGCCCATTAATTGCCCGGTATTCGGCAGTTCCAAAATATCAGCTTCTGCCGGCTTATAAGGCTGCAAGGGAGCCCTTCCCTTGTATCCCCTGTACTTTTTAAGAGGAGGATAATGGGGAACAACGCTGGAATCGTAAAGGAATCCGGTCTTCCGGACCAATTCCATTCCCTGCTCATCCATTACGTGGGAAGGAGCGCGAAAGCCGACGGGCGGCTTTTGGAATATTGATTTATATAAATCAACAAATTCCCGGAGCTCTTTTTCTCTTTGTTCTGGAGTTAAGGTATTCCAAAACTCATGGCTGTATCCGTGAGAAGCTATTTCGTAATCCTCTCCCCATTTTTTAACAAGATTAGAGTACTTTTTAAGAACTTCGCCGGTAACAAAAAGAGTGGCCGGGATATTGTATTTCCTAAACAAACTCAAAAGGCTGTTCAGATTTTCAACTCCTGCAAAAGTCCTCTCCCCATCCCTCAAATCGTGCTCTACGTCTATTGAGACAAAACATATCCTATTTTTTTGAGTCATGAAAATACTCAATAATCTTTTTCAGGCTGTCTTCGAGGTTGTATTCCGGCTTAAACCCGATAACTTCTTTTATCTTAGATAAGTCCGGCCTTCTGTGGAGCATGTCGTCAAACTCCGGCCCGTAAACTTCGGCGTAAGGTATCCGCTTAATTTCAGACTTGCTGCCGGTTAAGGCTATTATCTTCTTAGCTAACTCATTGATGGTTATTTCCTCGTCGGAACCCAGATTAAAGATATGCCCCGAGGCTCCGGGAGCCTCCATAAGGGCCTTCAGAGCCCCCACAACGTCTTCTACGTAGCCAAAGCACCTAGTCTGGTCTCCAGAGCCGTAAACCGTTATATCCTC
>Ga0265297_10004609_pt1 | contig 22207 bp, 22 predicted proteins | sample Munlanlwell13791_FD_192502 | JGI IMG/M metagenome (GOLD analysis project Ga0265297, IMG submission 192502) | Leachate microbial communities from a municipal landfill in Southern Ontario, Canada - Leachate well 137-91 | ecosystem: Engineered > Solid waste > Landfill > Unclassified | place... | reverse complement strand
CGGCATTGAGGGCTGCTGCGGAGAAGTTCTGGGCTGCTCCGCCATTGACTTTATAGCTAAACTCGCCGTGCTTGCCGGCAGGGTTGGCCATGTTCTTGTCGAAAGTAACGGTTATTACTGTACCTGTCGCGTTGGTAACTGCCGATACAACGGTGGGCGCCGGCACTATCTTGTATATGGTGACATAGGGAGTGCTATCATGTGATATTGCCAGATAGGCAGAGTTGGGGCTGAAATCTACGCCAGACCCTGCGACAGTGGGAAAGAGCGCTGGGTCGGGCAACTTGGTGAATGTGTCGCCGTTTCTACTGTATATGGTGATAACAGTGCCACCGAAGAAACGGGGATAATGGGCAACGGCCAGGTAGCTGGAGTCATGGCTGAAGGCTACGTCCGCCGCAAGTATGGCTTGGGGCAGGCTCGTCGGATTGGGAAGCTTGGTGAAGGTGTCACCACTCCTCTTATATATGGTAATGAATGGAGTACTATCATGAGCTACTGCAAGATAGGTAGAGTCGTGGCTAAAGGTTATCCCACGCCCTATGCCAGCGGGCAGATCCTCCGGGTCAGGAAGTTTGGTAAAGGTGCCACCGCTCTGCTTATATATGATAATATGGGGGCTGGCACCATAGGTCACCGCCATATAGACGGAGTCGTGGCTGAAGGCAACTCCAATACCAGAGGTTGTTGGAGGAGGCAGATCCTCCGGGTTGGGAAGCTTGGTAAAGGTGTCTCCGTTCCGTTGGTATATGGTGATGTAGGGAGTGTTACGATGGGCCACTGCCATGTAGGTATCGTCGTGGCTGAAGGCTACATTAAATCCCCCACCAGTGGGTGGGATGTCAGGGTTAGCTAGCTTGGTAAAGGTGTCGCCATCCCTCTTGTATATGCTAACATAGGGACTGTTATCGTGGGCTACTGCCATATAAGTTGAATCGTGGCTGAAGGCTACACCCCATGCTGCGCCAGCGGGTGGTGTGGTTGGGTCGGCCAGCTTGGTAAAAATATCGCCGTTTCTCTTGTATATGGTGACATAAGGGCTGTTTTTATGAACTACCGCCATGTAGGTAGAATCAAAACTGAAAGCTACTCCATATCCTGTGCCAGTGGGTGGTGTGGTTGGATCGGATAGCTTGATGAAGGTATCGTCTGCATAGACGGTATCGGGATTAACCAGGAGCGGCAGGAAACAGGACAGCAACAGCAATGCTAATATTATTACATTGATTGTGTTGGAGGTTTTTGGAAATGTAAACTGTTTCTTAAGAAAACAACTGAGAGATGAGAAACAAGCTTTTTTCACTGTGCCGTATCCCTCAGTTTTGTTGGATAAGCTCCCTGATGTAAGTCACCACCAGCCACCATTTGCCTACAGGAACTTAAACCATGACAGCTTCTTTAAAATGTGCTATAGCGCTATCATACATCGCCCCTATCAAGCTGTCAAGGGGTGTATTTTTCGGTTTTTGCTAGGTGTCACCCGCCCACGGGTGCCCCTTACCTTGATATCATTTATTTTACGCATATTCGCGTGTATTTAGACCTATAGCTATATTGAGGATGGGTTTATCTACTTTGATGAATTTCAAAGGGCCGTGTGTCAGTCCTCTGGGTACGTACATTAAAGTAGTTGAGGTGAGGGTGAATTTTTCGGCCTCTTTGCCGCTACCCATCCACCACTCTACTTCACCGCCCAGATCGCGTAGATTTCCGGGGTTAGACCCGATAACAAGTACTATTTCATCGAAAGGATGCGAATGAGCACCGGGTAGTTCACGGGGATTGGGCAATTCCCATATCCAGGTGATATCGAGCCACTGGTTAGCTTCTTTGAGTATGTCTTTGTCCAGATAAACTTCATCGGGGAAAGTGAAACCGGAAACTTTTGTGAAATCGTGATGTGCCATTTCGGTAATCAACTTGGGTTGAGTGATAATATATTTGCTGTATTTACTGTCTGCCATTTCACCTCCTTTACCTGTAGCTCTATTAAACCATTTTGTCCCTTTCGTAGCGACCCCGACATGGTCGGGGCGATGTAATTGGAATTATTAAATAATCTCTCCGTAGTAGGGAAGAGTCAGATATTGCTATGCTTCGCTTGCAATGACACAGGTGAAGATGCCCGCAATGACAGGATATAAAGCTGGGAATCTCTCGTAGCTGGTACTACCCCTAAAAACTACTAACGAATATCCAGTTGTATTCTGATAGCTTCCTCTGTCTTTTGCATATCTTTCTGAGATAGCGTACCAGCGCAGCTAAAGAGTCTTTTCTTGCTGACAGTTGCCAGTTGGTCTGCCATGACTTTACTTTCTTTGCCTTCGAAGACCACTACTGCTTCGCTGGGATAAATCCGCTCTGTCTTGCTGGTAAGCGGAACGACTTGAACTCGATTAAGAAACCTGTTTGATACATCATTGCTGATGATTACCGCAGGACGTTTCTTGTGAATTTCTCCGCCTATGGAAGGATCGAAGTTGACCCACCATACCTCACCCCGCTTCATTGGTCATGTCCTTAAAAGTTATCTCAGCCCACTCCAGAGCTTCTTTTTCTCTCTTACTATCTTTTGCCATCTCTGCATAGTCTGATTCCAGATTAGGGCGAACAACGTATGGCCTTGCTAATTCCTCAATAAACTTGCTTATTTTGCGCGGCCCTATATTCTTACGAAGGCCATTGTAGACTTCTTCATCAATTGTCACAGTCAGCTTCTTCTGCATACTGCATCTCCTTACACGTGTATTATACGTGTAATATAACAACGTGTCAAAGCAGTGTTACTATTAATTGTTTTAGGGGCACACAATCTCTTTTCCCATGGCGGTACGCTAAGCAAATTCATCCCATTAAAATTTGCAGAGAAGTTTCTAAAAACCATCTAGCAAAAACCAGGCATCGCTGGTATTATAGGATAATGGTAGTAGCCAGGAGAATAGAGTGTTGCTAGAAGTGTTGCTGGGAGTAGCTGTTGTAATTATCGGTTATCTGCTGGGTTCTATTCCCTTTGCTTATATCGTGACCAGGCTGAGCAAAGGCGTGGATATCCGCAGGGTGGATACCGGCAATGTGGGTGCTGCTACCACCTTGCGGGGAGTTGGCATCTGGCAGGGGATTGTGGTGTTGCTGTGTGATATAGCCAAAGGTGCTGCTGCTGTATTTATTGCTCAGGTGCTCGGGCTATCTCTTATCTGGGTGATGGCTGCTGGCTTAGCTGCCTTTCTGGGTCATAATTTCCCCGTATATCTGGGATTCAAAGGCGGCCATGGCGCTGCTACTACCATAGGCATTTTTCTGGTTCTGGCCCCTCTGGAAACGCTTTGTGCTCTGGTAATAACAGGCATCGTTTTGTTTATTAACTATCGTAATCTATTGCGACGTGTTGTGATGGCACTCAGCATCGGTTCTCCGTTCTTGCCGATCTTTATCTGGGTATTTGGCACCTGGATATACAAGGAACCGTCAGAAAAAGTATTGATGCTGACCGTCTTTGCTGCAATAGTTGTTTTATTTATAGTATTAAGAAATATACCCAGCGTCTTTTCTCCTCTTCAGGCACCTCGCCAGAGATGGAAAGAAAGAACGTAGAGCATACTGCTCCCTCCATTTGTCATTTCCAATATATTCAAAGATAATAACTAGTACTGATGGCTAATTCACCCCAGCGCACCGGTATTACCAACTTGCCTTTACATGGTGGCAAGGCACCACCCTGGCTTTTTCAACGCATGACCAAGCTTGCCCGCGAGATCACCATTGCCATCGTTACTGAGTTCGGCCCTAATGAGATGCTCCACCGTCTTTCAGACCCGTTCTGGTTTCAGGCATTTGGTTGTGTTCTGGGCTTCGACTGGCATTCCAGCGGAGTTACCACTACCGTTTGTGGCGCTCTTAAGGAAGGTACTAAAGAGCTGCAAACTGACCTGGGCTTGTTCTTTGCTGGAGGCAAGGGCAGGACGTCACGAAAAACCCCGTCGGAGATAGAAAACATGGGGCAAAATCTAAAAGCCGATGCCTCTTCTCTGGTTTACGCCAGCCGCATGGCGGCTAAGGTCGATAACTCTGCCCTTCAGGATGGCTATCAGCTTTATCATCACAGTTTCATTTTTACTGCCGATGGCTCCTGGGTGGTGGTACAGCAGGGAATGAATGAAGTTAATCGTTATGCCCGTCGCTATCACTGGCTGGGTGAAGGTGTGACCGATTTCGTCTGCGAGCCCCATGCCGCTATCTGTTCTCAGGGCAAAGGCGAAGTATTGAATCTGGTGGCTGCCGAGAGTGGACAGGCACGGGATACTATTACTCAGATTGCCACGGAAGATAAGCCAGATAAGCTTATCAGCCAGCTTAAAAAGTTACAGACCCTCACTCTACCTCCGCGCCATCATCTGGAGGTGCAGGACATCCATCCCGACCGTATGGCGAAAATATTTTTACATACTTTCGAACAACAGCCTGAGAACTTTGAGATGTTGCTGGGGTTGGAGGGTGTGGGTCCGAAAACACTCCGTGCTCTGAGCTTGATCTCAGAACTGGTATATGAAGTTCCTGTTAGCCTGCGCGATCCCGCCAGATACAGTTTCGCTCATGGTGGTAAGGACGGACATCCTTATCCTGTCGACCGTAAAACATATGATAGAAGTGTCGATATACTTCGCCAGGCTCTGGAAAAAGCCAGACTTGGCGACACTGAGAAAATAGAGGCTTTTAAAAGATTAAGAAATTGGCTGTAATGCCCTGTCCCGGGGTATGCCTTAAGTAATGCCTTTTATATTTAGATGGTTAATATCAGACTGATTGCTAAAAAAAGTTCTACCTTCCACGATTTTCCCTATTTTCATCCTCACCGCAAGTGCTTTCACTGCTGGATTATCAATGTTACTCCGCCGGGGCCAAACCAGTGCCTCCACCAGTGCCTTTATTGCTATGCCAGGGACTCGATTTATTCTAACTATTCTCCAGATACCTTAATTTACAATAACTTACCCGAGCTGGTGGAAAAGGACCTGAAAAAGCTGACTATCTGTCCCCCGGTCTCCATTTCCAATATTTCCGACCCCTGCCAGGATATACCAGAGCTAAAAACAGAAGTTAAGAGATTGGTGAGACTTTTAATTAGCTATGGTGTCTCATTTGCCATTACAACCAAAGGAGACCCATCTTTTCTGCTGGAAGTACCTGGTTTTGCCGAATATGAGCCTAAACTTATTGCTGTAACTGTCGAAGGCACTCCTGAGATTTTGCAGCTTATATCTCCCAAGGCGCCGCCTTTTTATGCCAGGATGCTGGCTATTAACAAACTTACTCGTTTGGGTATTCGCACCGTGGTTCGACTCGACCCTGTATTCATTCATCTCTTACAGGCGCTGCACGGAGAAGACTGGTTTCGCAAGGTTGCTGATTTGATTACTACCTTTGCTGAGTCCGGAGTAAGACATGTTATCTCCAGTACCGGTAGGTTGTCCAAAAAGGCTGTTCATGGTGAGTTTGATCAGGGCAAAGGCTCGTGGCAGCGAGTGCATGATATTATACACGATTATTCGCCGCCGCTGGCTGAAAAGTTCGCTGAGGAATATCTGTACGAAAAAAGCTGGGTGGGACAGGGATATATGCTGCGCCGTGACCTGAGGCTGGACTTTCATCGTAAAGTTAAGGTTCTGGTTGAGTCCAAAGGTATGACCTATGCTACCTGTCAGGAACTCCCTGCCAGGCTCAGCGATTCCAGAGGAATTCCGCACTGTGAAGGAATGCCTCTCCCCTTTACCAGAAAGGGACTTGGGGATAAGTTCTATCCAATTGCGGGCTGTACTGCCAACTGCCATATTTCCTGTAAAGGCCTGCGTAGCCCGCCTTGTGGAAGACCTGCTCTGATAACCGGTAAACCGCTTAAAATAAGCTCACTGCGATAAAAAATGAGAGGCAAGACCGATGTCTTGCCTCTTATCGAGGAGGAATAATAATGACTTAGTTTATAGATAGGAGACGCCTGCAATAATTATCAGGCCGATTATGGCAATTGAAATTACGATAATGCCGCTCAATAAAGCCAGCAATTTTTTGTCATGACTGGGCCTGGCTATAGTATTTGTTCTGTTGAACATTTTTCTCCTCCTATCACTTTATTGGCTGGCACACTGCCATTATATTTCTGCTATCTTCGCTCGTAAATCACCCATCGGTACTATTTGGCATAGTATATTGGTACTATCTTATGTGATGTTCAGTTTATAGATACCCGATACCTGCGGTAACTGCCAGGCTGATCATAACCGCAAAACTGAAAAGCATACCGCTGAACATGGCCAGTAGATGCCTGTCCATTCTGAGTATATTCAGGAGATTCCTGTTGTTCATTTCTTTTGCCTCTTTATTTCCTTTTTCCTGTGTAGAACTTTTGAGTATATTATCCGTCGTCTGAAGCTCGCTGTATATCGGGAATGCGTATGATTTTGTCTCGTAATATGTATTTACGCCAAATGGTGAAATGCCATCCGCAATTAGTCCTAGTACTTTTCGATAGGGGGGAAATCTAGAATGTTTTGTTTAACTTATATTTGAGGAAATATGTGTTCTGTGCAGGGGAATATTTAAAGCCGGGTAATTTAAGACAAAAAAAGAGGCAAGACATTTGTCTTGCCTCACATTGAGGAGGAATAGTAGTGACTAATTTTATAGGTAGCAGACACCTGCGGTGACTGCGATACTGACTATGGCAATGAAGGTGACGATGATGCCACTCAATAATACCAGTAGTTTCTTATCATGGCTGGGTCTGGCTAGAGTATTTGTTCTGCTGATCATTTTTATCCTCCTGTCAAATTATCCTTCCGTGCTGTCATTATATTTCCGGTAGCTTCGCTAGTAAATCACCCATCGGTACTATTTGGTGTAGTATCTTGGTACTATGCCAGGTGGTGCTCAGTTTATAGATACCAGACACCTGCGGTAATTACTACGCCGAGCAGTGCACAAGCGCTGAGAACGACACCGCAGAATAATCCCAGAAGATGTTTGTCTCCACCGAATAAGGTTAAGTGTTTCTTGTTGTTCATTTCTTTTTCCTCCCTGTTTTCTACTTTCATTATTTAAAACGAACTGTTTTGCTAAAAGTTTATGATTTATTTAAATCTTTCTGGTTTTATTATCTATCATCGGGAGCTTGTTGTGTATCGGGAATAGGTATGATTCTGCCTCGTAATTTATAGCTAAGCCCAATGGTTGACCGGCGTCATCATTTGGTCGTAATACTTTTAGAGGGTAGCGTTTGTTTTCTAATGGGGGTGTATTGTCTGTTACTAATGTGTTGCAGGTGGTGTTACTGAGAAGGCATTATTGAAGACACTTCCAGTAATCTTTAAGGTAACGTTTGACTTCTTTAATCACCTGTTTGGTTTCAGCTAAGGACTTGTTTCCCTTCATTTCATCCGGAAGCGGGACCGGTTCTGCTATTTTCAGGTTGAAACCGGCCAGGCCGGAAATCATAGCCAGCCAGCAATGCGGTAATACACTCATGTTGTAGCCTGATGTGATCATGTCTATCGCCTTACCATCGCAGATTTCAGCCAATGAACTGACTTTTTCTCCGATTGACCGGAAACCTTCTACGGTCAGGCACAGGTTAGCCAGGCTGTCCTCGAAATGAGGGTCTGAGCCGCCGTTACGGATGATAATCTGTGGCTTGAACTGGTGTACTACCGGTTCGACAATGGACTCGAAAGCCAGTTTGTAGGAGTCATACATGGCGAATGGCGGCAGCGGAATGTTGATGCTGAAACCTTTTCCCTGGCCTGAGCCGATCTCACTGGCAAAGCCGGTGCTGGGGTAGATGGTCAGGGGGTCCTGATGCAAATCGATGAACAGAACCCTGGGATCTTCCTGGAAATATTGGTAAGTCCCGTTGCCGGCGTGGGCATCGGTATCCAAGATCAGGATTCTCTCCAGCTTGTATTCTTCCAGCAGATAGCGAGCACAGAAAGCTACATCATTGTACAGGCAGAACCCTTCGCCGAAGTTGGGTTTGGCATGATGCAGCCCTCCCCCTATCGACACCAATTTACGGAATTTGCCATCCTGAACTAACTGGCAGGCTAATTTAGCCTGCCCCACTATTACTCTTGCCCCTTGTTCTATGTTTCCTATCTTGCTGGTGGGCACATTGTCCGGGCTATGAAAATCGTTAAACTTGCCCGGATAACTCAAGCCGAAACTGGCGCTCTCGTAGTAGCCTCTGGTAAATTCGATATAGTTCTCATGGCAGATCAGGCGCAAGTCCTTATCGATCACCGGTTCTGCCTTGAGGATACAATAGTTATGATCCTCCGGCAGATTCTTCCTCAAGAAATTATAAAACAGGTCGTAACGATTTCCGCGGAAGGGATGCCCTACGCCGAAGTCGTATTCTTTGACTTCCTCCCGGTATAATATGCCTATAGTTTCCAGACTTGCTCCCTTGTCTTCCTTCTTTTTAAGAAAGGATGACTTTTTAATTTCAGTGATCTGCCAGTTCTACGATGGTTACTCCGGTACCACCCTCACCATAACCGCCGGGTCGGAATGATTTGACTAAGGTATGTTTCTTCAGTTCCCGGTGTACTGCCTGGCGCAATATACCCGTTCCCCTACCATGATTGATGCATACCGTAGCCATACCTGATATGAAAGCATTATAAAGGTAATCATTGAGTTTGGGCAAGGCTTCATCCACGGTATTTCTGTGTAAGTCAATTTCTGAATCTACAATCATCGGCCGTCCTGATAAATTGAACTCTGAGCATTTTTTTGGTTGTTCTGGTAACCTTGACCCTGTCATCGATTCTCCAGCCCACCACCCAGAGAATATGCTTCGGTGAACAGAGTATAGGTATCCGGCTTCGCCAGGTCCGTGGAATTCTGGCATCAACCATGAAGTCCTGGAATTTCTTGAGCTGGCTCATGCCCAGCGGTTGAAAACGGTCACCCCTTTTGCGCTGTCGTACCAGCAATCTTGCGCCGGCTTTATCCAGGTCCAGGCAAGAGGTAAGACCATTGCTGTCATTACCGATGCTGTCACCTTTTCTCTGGATTATATCAGTTTTGATCTGCCAGCCAGGTATAATTGTCTCACCGGGGACGTTGATTTCAGTTTCGCCTTCCAAAGGTGGAAAGGGGCATGAAGTAATTCCACTGGAATTCAAGAGCAGCCGGCCGTGTTCCGTAGATAGTTTCAGATTGTGAGGTAGGCACAGGCTCTTGCCGGCTGGTTTTGATAAAAATTCTACCATTGCCTCGATGTGGTCAGATTCGATGTCTTTGAGATTGCCCAGAAGTTTGTCTGCTGCGGTACGGAAAAGCTGCCTTTGCAGAGGCAGCGGGAGGGCGAGCATCTTTTTTCTATTGAGATATACATTATCTTTTTCGGTATTAGCCACTTTATCCCATAAATTTGAGGCTTGCTCTTCGATATAGGAGGTCTCATCGGAGGCGATGGTTGCCAGTCTGAGCAGAGCTGCATCTATCTGCGGGTTATAACTTTTTAGCACTGGCATAAGCTCAAGGCGAACACGATTTCTGAGGAATTCAGGTAATGCGTTGCTGGAATCACTGCGAGGCTCCAGTTTAAATCGGCGACAATAGTTCACGGTCTCCCGCCTTGATATTTCCAGCAATGGCCTTATGATGGTTAGAGGTAGCTTGTTTTCTGCTGTGACTAAAACCGACTGTGGTTGAAGCCCGCGCAACCCGGCTATGCCGCTGCCTCTCAGCAGGTGCATTAGGATGGTCTCAACCTGGTCGTCGCTAGTATGTCCCACTGCGGTACAACTGGCGCCTAGTGAGTCGGCTAAATGGGACAGAAAGCTATAGCGAACTTCGCGGGCGGCTTCTTCCAGAGAACAGCGATTTTGAGCACGAAAAGCAGCCACGTCCCGGGTATCCAGTGTTATGGGGATTCCCAGTTTATCAGCCAGGTTAGCTACATACCAGGCATCTTCCTCCGCCTCAGATCCCCGCAGTTTATGATTGAGATGCGCTGCATGCAGCTTTATATCAAGTTCAGTCTGCAATCTTGTCAGCAGGTGCAGCAGACATACCGAATCGGCACCGCCCGATACCGCCACCAGTACGGTTTCACCCGCCGAAATGAGGTTGTGCTTCCGAATAAACTGAATAATCCTTTGTTCCAATGATGCGGCGGATTTTTTCATAATTTTGCTTTACTGGTTTCTATACGTTCACTTTAATCTCACAAAATCATACCACAATAGAGGTGGGGTAGGATAGGCGGGGCTTTCCTTTGTCATTATGGGTAGCCTTCCCAATTGTCATTGCGAAAATCCTCCACTTTGTCGTTGTGAGAAAGGTTATATCCCCTGTCATTGCGAGGAGTCCCGATTGTATCGGGACGACGAAGCAATCTCTAAGTACTTTTAATACAATCATAAGGTACCCGTGGGTTCCCATTGATCCCACGGGATTGCTTCGCTAACGCTCGCAATGACAGAATAGCTAATGTAAGGGCGGGTTTTTAAACCCGCCCTGCAGACCCGTTAGGGTCTGTCAATGGAAAGGAAAACAGACATTCTTGCTTTTTGTAATTTTCACCCTCACCTTAATCCTCTCCCATCAAGGGAGAGGTGATAAGATATTAATTTCCCATCGAGAGGAAATTGATTCTCTCGCCCCTCGAGGGAGAGAGCTAGAGAGAGGGGTATTCTCAGAGCGCACCTGAAGGAACGCCCTTACATTATAACAGCAACTACCTACTTCAGGTGGCAGGTGTCGCCCAGCGAAGCCAAGCAAGGGATGCCGTTCTTAAAATCCAGTGTACTGATGCTGCCCACGCCGACCCGGAAACGCCTTATGCCTCTGGGTGGTAATCCTAAAGCAGCGCAAATGATAGTTAAAATAACGAAATAATGGCAGACTAACACTATATTCCCCTGGTGCTCGGCAACAATACGTTGCACGGCTGACCAGGCTCTATTTTGTAAATCAGCCAGGCTCTCGCCGCCGGGCAGTTTTTCCGTACCTTCTCCCTCGCGCCATTGAATCAGAAACTGGCTGAAATCAATGCCCAGGTCTACTATATGTACACCTTCCAGCTCTCCGACCTCCAGTTCTCTCAGTTCAGGTTCTATCTGCACTTTCAGATTATTGTGATATTTGGCAATGGTCTTAGCTGTTTCTAAAGCACGTTTTAAAGGGCTGGAATAAATAGCACTTATCTGTTCGTCTTTTAGGGCTAAACCCAAACTCTTCACCTGTTTTTTGCCCAGCGGACTGAGCAGGATATCACTGCTGCCGCCCTGAATCCGCCGCTGGTGGTTCCACAGAGTTTCGCCGTGTCTGATTAGAATAACTTTGATGATATCCTCCTGAAATAGTGTTTTGCTAGAGAAGATATTAGCTTAAAAGCAGCCTGGTGCGGTGGATGTTCCTGGGATGTTTTGAGAAGCCCAAAGCCCTGGTTACCTGTTCAGGCCTTCCGGTACCACGGTTTCCGGAATTTAACCTCATACCCAGCAAGCATAGTGAATCATGTTGTTCTATGAACCATAAATCATCTACCAGTGGACGAAGGTCGTAATTACGTGCGCCGGTATCTCTCAAATGTTGCCAGGGTATCTCTTGGGCTGAAAGCAATTTTTTTATAGCTGACTCTATCTCCTGAGCTTTCATATCTGTTTCCAGTTCAACCTTATATTCTATAGAACACACCTGAGATTGCAGTGAAGGTTCTTCCAGTCCAATTAGCGATACATCAAGTATTGCTATTCCCTGCGGTAGTTGCCCTTTTACCTGGCTGATAAAAGACTGCGGTTGTATCCATCTGGAGATAAAAACATCCATTATTTCAGCCTCGCTGGTCATGCCTACAGATAATGGCAGTGCCAGTGAAATTCGCGGATGTGGAGTAAAACCTTCGGAATAGGCTAAGGGAATACCGGCCCGGCGAAATGCCCTTTCCCAGAGTCGCATGGAATCCAGATGTGACAGAAACTTCAGCTCTGTACCGCGGTTGAACCTAATTCTTAGACGCTGCATCCCCTTCTCTGGTGACCAGAATTTTCTCTATTTTCATAGCTTTCATTTCCAGTATTGTAATTTTCAGGCCGTGATATCTTAAATGTTCACCCTGTCTGGGGATACGCCTCAGGTGGCTGAGCACGAAGCCGGCTACGGTCTCGTAATCGCCGGAGGGCAAACCCAACCCCAGTTCGTTATTAGCATCTTCGATTCTCAGACCGCCGTCTAGCTCATAGGTATTGGCGTCAATGGTTACGATGTCTTTATCCTGTTCACCGAGCTCATCGCTGATGTCACCTACAATCTCCTCAATCAATTGGTCCATAGTTGCTATGCCCGCAACACCTCCGAACTCATCTACGATTATTGCCATCTTGTAATGTTTATCTTTCATCTCGGAAAGAAGCTCGCCGAGGAGTTTAGTCTCAGGAACGAAAAATGCAGGACGTGTCAATTCGTCAACAGGATCATCCATTCCCAGCTTATTGTTTGCCTGTGCCATAAGCACATCTCTGATAAATAGAACGCCGATCACATTGTCGGTATTGTCTTTGTAAACAGGAAATCGTGAATGTGGGGACAGTCTGTAGGTATTAAGAAAGGTAGCCAGAGTAGCTCCTTTTTCTACCCAGACAATCTCGGTTCGCGGCGTCATGGCTTCGTATACCGGCCGGTCGGCGAATTCGAAGACCTTATGCAGCATTTCTGCCTCATCCTCTTCCCATACTCCCTCGGCTTCTCCCACGGTAATAGCCGTACGGAACTCCTCTTCGCTGATCGTTGGTTTCAGTTCGGTTTCCCCTTTGGCCACCCTGGTAAACCTGATGCCTATATGGTTCAAAACGTAGACAAAGGGATAGAATATCAATGATATAAACTCTATAGGCCTGGCATAGGCAAGAGCTATTTTTTCTCCGTAGCGCGTAGCCAGACTTTTGGGAATAAATTCGGCGACGACCAGAGTAACTATGGTGACTACAATAGTGGCTATGGCCGCACCCCAGTTATTGCCCCATAGCATGACCGCAATTACTGTTCCCAGAGCAGCTACGGCAGTCTCGAAGAAATTAATACCTACTAGTACTGTAGCCAGGAACTTCTCCGGTTTCTCCAGAATCCTGGCCACGATTTTAGCATTAGGATGTTTGTTATGTATCAGGTGCTGGAGGCGGAGCCTTTGTATTCCGATAAAAGCAGTCTCGGCACTACAGAAAAATGCCGATGCCAGAAGACAGATTATAAATAGAATTATGTACCAGATGTTGATGTTTTCCATAATTTGCTCAACCTTATATCAGGTTGAAACATAACTCATAATATCATTGGATATCGGTGTAGTCAAAAAATCCAAGCTAAAATCTTCAATAATTGCAAATTGCAGTGGGCATTTGAGACGATAGGTGAATAAATTTTAAACTCCATGAAATTCCCGGTTTCTTTCATCTCAAGTGTTATTTGTTATTCCAGTGATTTTTTATAACCGAAAGCATTTGCGGTTTCTTTTTTATGGCAGGACATTATATCGTTCATGGTAACCATGCCTATCATCTGGCGAGGTTTGTCGCGTTTAACAACCGGTAAGTGGCGAATATCATGTTGCGTCATGGTTTGCAAAGCTTTATTCAGCGAATCGTCCGGATGGACAACAATCAATTTTGTTTTCATTATCTTATCGACCGTTATTGTGGCATATTTATCAGGGTTGGTTCTGGCAATGTCCGATGCCGATACAATTCCGACCAGTCCTCCGTAATTATCTATAACCGGAATAGCATCGATTTTGTTAGCTTTCATGGTAACACTGACTTGTGCTATGGGTGTTCTGGCGTAGATAGTGGTTATATTTGTGAGCATAGCCTGTTGCACTTTGAGTATCTGAAGTAGCGGGATGGAATGTTCGGATCGATGAGCGGGTGATTCTGACCTGTCGGCTACCTGGTTTTCGTAGATGTAACTGTTCATGCTGACGAAGTAAGCTATACCGCAGGCCAGCATACTGGGCACCAGAAGCGTATAAGCATTGGTCATTTCGGTGACCATCAGGATTACCGCCACAGGCGCTTTGGCAATACCTCCGAACAGCGCCATCATTCCCACGACGACAAAGCTCTCGGGAGACCCCGGAATAAAGGTGGTTACGTTGTGAAGAAGCATCCACAGTGTAGCTCCCGTCATTCCTCCTATTACCAGACCGGGAGCGAAAACGCCGCCGCTGCCGCCGGATCCGATTGAAAGGCTGGTAGCTAAAATCTTGCCGAAGATAACGGCTACCAATATTCCCAGAGGTAGAAGAGTGAAGTCGCCGTCAATGGCGAACTGGACCCAACCGTAGCCCACACCGAGAATCTGAGGAAGGAAAACACCTATGCCACCGACTATTAGACCGCCAATGGCAGGTTTGACCCAGTTGGGAATTCTCATTTTTCTGAAGAGGTCACGAATAAAATAAAACCCTCGCCCATACATATTGCCCACGAGTCCGCATACTATCCCCAGGACTATATAGCCGAGTAACTCTTCAACTCTGTTAAAAGTTGGTGCGCTCACAAGTCCAAAGACGGGCATCCACCCATGCCAGGAGCCAAATATGCAATAACCTACTACCGATGCTATGAAAGAGGGGAGCAGGGCTTCGGTTTCGAAATCGCGCCGATAAAGTATCTCCATGCTTAGTACTGCTCCGCCCAGAGGTGCGCTGAATATGGCACCTATTCCAGCGCCGATACCGGCGGCTACGGCAATACGCCGATCACGGGTTGATAGTTTGAACAGGTCTGCCAGCGCCGAGCCTACTCCGGCAGCTATCTGTGCAGTAGGTCCTTCGCGGCCGGCGCTACCGCCAGAACCGATGGTTATTGCGGATGCAAATACTTTGACAATGGGTACTCGCCGCCGTATTAAACCTCCCTTATTGTGGAAGGCATCTATAGCCGCGTCTGTGCCATGTCCTTCTGCCTCAGGAGCAAATTTAAAAACAAGAAGGCCGCTAATCAAGCCGCCTACGGCAGTGATTATAGGAATCATCCATGGTAAAGCAGCGGGAGAGAATATAGTAGGGCCTTCGCCAGCGGGCAGAGGGGGGGTATAACCGGCGCCCAGACCGAGCATGAGCCTGGTTGCCTGTTGTATTGCCCAGTAAAAGACTATCGAGCCCACACCGGCAGCCGCTCCGATTATAATGCTCAGAGCAAGCCATTTTCTGACATAGCCGTAGTGGGCGACGTCGATGTAACTGCGGAGCCTGTCCTTATAACTCATGGGGCTTATATTGATCCTGTTCTTGCTGAGGGGATGCGTGCGATGCGTTTACCAGACTTGAAACCACCAGGGAAAATTAGTTCAGGGTTGTTGTAAGGTCGGTCCCTTGATGAAAATCCTATTTTAATCACCCTCGCTTCTCGTAATCGGGGCACCATACAGCGTTAGGGCGTTCAGGACGATGGCAAGCGCTACGCCAGTTCCACTTACAACTATCACATAGCAGAGTATTGATGCCGAATGCGCGCTTGGTTCTGGTTTTGAATTTGTCCAGCCAACTTGGCCCGCTTTTACTTTTAGAAGACACTTTTCTTCAAACCGTTTAGTAGAGACAGTAAAAAATAGCTTTTAAGCTATTACCTTGGGAATTTATAATGCTCTCTATATTAAAAAGTTTACTGTAACTGGCGACTTTGTGTCAAAAAGAGGCGGTGTTTAATTAAATGCGGCACGGTGCCTGTTGAAATGAACTGGTTTTGCCTGTTACAATTAGCAGTCCTGAGTAATCCACAGAGCAAACAGTATAACGGAGGTTTTTTATGCCTGTCGAATATAAAAAAGAGGGAAAAATCGCAATTATAATGCTGAACCGCCCCGAGGCGCATAACGCTTTGAATCCGGAGACCTATACGGCGTTAAGCGAGGCTTTGCTGGATTTTAAAGCTGATGAATCGCTCTGGGTGGGTATACTTACCGGTGCCGGTAGTAAAGCTTTTTGTGCCGGAGCAGATATTAAAGAAATGCTTCCCAGGCTGATAAATACTGACGGGAAGCGCTGGGAGGAACCGCCGACGATTCTGCGAGGACTTGAATTGTGGAAACCAATGGTTGCTGCCGTTAACGGTGTGGCGCTGGGTGGCGGACTGGAGCTATGTCTGGCCTGTGATATCAGGCTAGCGGCGGAGAATGCCACTTTTGCCGTGCCTGAGGTTACACTCGGGCTTATCCCGGCCTGGGGAGGTACTCAACGATTACCGCGTCTCATAGCCGGAGCTAAAGCTGCTGAGATGTTGTTTACCGGGCGTCCCATCGATGCCCAGGAAGCTTATCGCATCGGTCTGGTCAATAAGGTAGTACCGCAGGCTGAGCTTATGGCTACCGCAATGCAGATGGCTGAATTATTGTGCAAGCCCGGTCCACTGGCGGTTAGAGCTGCCAAACAGGCCATGATTCAGGGAACGAGCATGTCGTTATCAGAAGGCCTTAAACTGGAGAGAGAGCTGTCTGATTACGTGACCGGTACCGAGGACTTTATTGAAGGCACCAGAGCTTTCATGGAGAAAAGGAAGCCCGAATTTAAGGCGAAATAGAATTTAGTTAAAAAGATAAAAAACGGAGGTTTGAAAATGGAAATTAAAAAAGTGGGCATTGTAGGCTGTGGATTAATGGGCAGAGGCATAGTTGAGGTCACTGCCAGAGCCGGATATGAAGTAATAGTGTCCGAAATCAATCAGGAATTTCTGGACAAAGGGCTGGCAGCTATCGATGCTTCTCTGTCCAGAGGAGTAAAGGCCGGTAAGGCAACAGAAGAAGAAAAAGCTGCTACCATGAAGCGTATTACTGGCACTACTAATACAGCGGATTTCAAGTCATGTAGCCTGGTAATCGAGGCGGCTGTAGAGAACCTGGAACTGAAAAAGAAAATATTTGCCGACCTGGACAAAGTCTGTCCTGAAGACGCTATTCTGGCTACTAATACCTCATGCCTGTCTGTTATGGATATAGCTGCGGTGACCAAGAGGCCGGAAAAAGTGCTGGGAGTGCATTTCTTCAATCCCGTGCCCATGATGAAACTGATGGAACTGGTTAAGACTATTGCCACCAGTGAGCAGACACTTAATGTAGGTCGAGCTTTCGGAGAAAAAGTGGGCAAGGAAGTGGTACTTGCCACCGACACTCCGGGATTCATTGTCAACAGGCTGGTGATACCTTTCCTGATAGATGCTATCAAGATGCTGGAATCAGGCACAGCCACTAAAGAGGACATCGATAAGGGTGTGAAGCTGGGATTGAATCATCCTATGGGGCCACTGGCGCTCGCCGATCTGGTGGGCCTTGATACCATCTACTTTATCTGCAATGCCATGTATGATGAACTCAAAGATCCCCGCATGGCGCCACCTATTTTGTTGAGAAAGCTGGTAGCTGCGGGACATTACGGCCGCAAGACGGGCAAAGGTTTTTACGATTATAAACAGGCGTAATCTTTTTTAGAACTGCTACTTGTTAGCCTCTCCCTTGATGGGAGAGGATTAAGGTGAGGGTGGAACTTTAGTAAATCCCCCTCACTCTGACTCTCTCCCGCCAGGGGAGAGAGCTAATACGTTGTTCTGTCATTTAGTTTTCCCCATTTCTTGCCTGGTTAGAGCCACGAGCAAGGTTACTATCAACATCGCCAGTACTGAAATTATAAAACCTATAAAGTAGCTATTGGTAGCATCGAATATGAGCCCGCCTACAGCAGGGCCAATAATCATACCGACACCGTAGCTAAACATCAATGAGCCCATTATTATACCGATATGCCTGGTACCAAAAGTATCAACAACCAGTGCAGCCATAGAAGTATCGAGACCGCCTTGAGCGAAACCATAGACCACACCGAATATGTAGAGCATCGATAATTCTTGTGTCCAGATTAGCTGTATCAATGATACAGCCACAAGCAGAGCACAGATGATAGCTGTCTTTTTGCCACCTATAATGTCCGATACCTTGCCCATCAGTAGCCTGCCTGCAATAAAGCTGGCGCCTATTACGCTTAGAATTGTTGCTGCTTCCATGGGTAATATGCCGATGTCTGTCGCATGAGGTACAAGGTGGATTATTATCAGGAAATAACAAAAGGAAGTAAGTAACCAGACCGAACCAAAAAGCCAGAAACTACGAGTTTTCGTGGCATTGCGGAATGAAAATCCGGCCGGCTGGTTGCCGCCATCGTTTTTAGCCGAAACGATAATTGATGTATCTGAACCTGAATTCATGTTGCTTGTTTCTGTCCCGGTTACATCGGGTCTCTCTTTTAGCAGCCGTGATAGCGGGATGATAATCAGCCAGGCCATTACCCCCATAATTATGTAAGCTATACGCCAGTCAAAAGTGGCGATCAGATATGTGGCAAATGGGGCTATGGCAACCGGTCCCAGGCCGATTCCAGAGCCGGCAATACCTATGGCAAGTCCCCGGTTTTTATCAAACCATCTTGAGACAACGGATAGCATCAATGCATAGACCGTGCCTATCACGGAAAATAAAAGACTGTAAGTTAGGAATAATTGCCAGAATTCATTAGTCTGGCTGGTTAGTAATAGACTCAGGCCGGCAAACAGGCCGATGAATAAGGCAATCATTTTTGGCCCGTATTTGTCTATTGCCCAGCCACCTATAAAAGAAATTATGCAGCCGAAGACGTTTTGGACGGAGAAAATAGTGGAGGTTGATGTTCGGGTTAATAAAAATTCAGCCTCTATCGATTTAAAAAACACGCCGAAGGAAGTCTGTATGCCGTACATAACAGTACCTATTATCAGAAGTGCTGCTACCATAATCCATCCCTGAACAGACTTGTCTTTAAACTTCGGCATGATGCTGTCCTGTAGCTAAATTATTCTTGCAATTAAAATCATGCATATGAACATGAGACCTGCCAATATATATAACCCTATAATCGGATATCAGTCTGCTAAGTTTAGCTGCGTTTTCTATAATCTGTCAATATATTTACATGGTTTGACTCAAAATTTTCAGTGAGGACCTGTCTTGATTACGAGAAGCTCCGGTACGCTAGGGAACCGCAATGACAATAGTAAACCCCCTCACTCTGACTCTCTCCCGCTAGGGGAGAGAAGTTAAGATGTTGTTTTGTCATTGCGAGCGCAGCGGAGCAATCGCTGTGTCTTCTCCAAACTTAGAGATTCCTTCGGCATCCCGATTGCATCGGGATGCCAGAGGATACTTATTCTTTACTGTTTTTAGCTTTTTCAATAAGGATTTGACGGGGAGGGCAGTTATTATTTATAATACTATTTGCAAATGATTTGCATTAGCATAATATAAAGAAGGAGTTTGCACCGGAAATGGCAATCAAAACTGCATTGAAGAAGAGCAGCCGCCAGATTTTGAACAGGTCAAACCAGCGGGTGACCGGGCAGAGGGCTCTATTGCTTGACCTTATCCGCCAGGACTATGGTCATCTGGATGCCGATGAGCTTCATCGTAAGGCAAAACAGAAAAACCGTCGCATCAGCCTTTCTACCGTCTACCGTAATCTGCAACTTTTTAAAAAACTGGGGCTGGTCGATGAGCATCATTTTGCCGAGGAACATCACCATTATGAGGCAAAGCCGGCATCTGAGCATCATCATCTGCTCTGTCTTGACTGCGGCAAAATAGTGGAAATCGAGCTGCCGCTGAGCCAGCGATGCAGTGATGAAATAGGCAAAAAGTATGATTTCGAAATTACCGAGTTTGCGGTGCATATGAGAGGACTATGTTCAAATTGCAAACACAAGAAGGACAAAAAATAATGACCTACAAGAAACAGCTTACTTTGAATCAATTAAGAGCCGGACAAACAGGTACGGTAGTTCAAATTATCGGCGGTAGAGGCTTAATAACACGTCTTACTGCTATGGGTATCAGGCCCGGAAAAAAGATAACCAAAGTCAGTGCTCTGCTATTTAAAGGTCCGGTTACTTTGAGATTAGATGGCACCCAGATAGCCGTTGGTTTCGGGATGGCTAATAGAATCATGGTTGAAGTGGATTCTCAGACACCTTCTTAGATATTTACTGGAGTAAACCATGAAAATTCTCTTGATGGGCAATCCCAATGTAGGTAAAAGTGCCATCTTTTCCCGCCTGACCGGCACACAAGTTATCGCTTCCAATTATCCCGGCACCACTGTCGGTTTCACCAGAGGTTATTTGAGATTTAAAGGCGAGCGGGTTGAGGTCATCGATGTCCCCGGCACCTATACTCTGGATGCTACCAGCAAAGCTGAAGAAGTGGCAGTGGAGATGCTCAAAGAAGGCGACCTGGTCATCAATGTGGTTGATGCCACCAATTTGGAAAGAAATCTTAATCTTACCCTGCAACTGCTGGAAAGAAATGTGCCGGTAGTGATTGCCCTGAATATGTGGGACGATGCCAGACACCGCGGCATCAAAATCGATGTTGCTAAACTGCAGGAGTTGCTCGGTGTGCCTGTGGTACCTACTGTGGGAGTTACCGGCGAGGGTATAAAAGACCTGGTAGTCCATCTCGATGAAGCAAAAATCCCTCAAATTCTCCATGCCGGCAGCGATGAACGCTGGCTAAAGGTCGGAGCTATCGTTGGCCAGGTGCAATCTCTGAGCCATCGTCATCATACCTGGCGCGAGATTCTGGAAGATGCCAGCAGTCATCCTGTAGGAGGATTCTTCATTGCAATTCTGGTTATGTTCGTTGCCTTCTGGGTGGTACGGCTTATCGGTGAAGGGTTGATCAATTATGTAGCCAATCCCATTTTTGACTTTCTCTGGACTCCGCTGCTGATGAAACTCAGTCCTCTTCTGGGCTCACAGGGTATCTGGCATGATATATTGATAGGCAAACTTTTTGATGGGCAGATCGATTATCTCCAGTCCTTCGGTTTGCTCAGTACCGGGCTCTATATTCCGATTGCTGCGGTACTTCCTTACATTATCGCTTTTTATTTTGTGCTGGGGCTATTGGAGGATATAGGCTATCTGCCGCGTTTAGCGGTTTTGCTGGATACAATATTGCACCGGCTGGGCTTGCACGGTTATGCCATAGTTCCTACTATCCTGGGGCTTGGTTGTAATGTACCGGCAATTATGGCTACCCGTATTCTGGAAAGTCGTAAGCAGAGATTTATAGCGGCTACTCTGATATCTATTGCTGTTCCCTGTGCCTCGCTTCAAGCGATGATTATCGGGCTGGTGGGGCAACAGGGCATACAGTATGTTGCCATGGTCTACGGCAGTTTGTTGCTGGCCTGGATTGTTGTTGGCCTCATTCTTAATCGCCTTGTCAAGGGTTTCAATCCGGAACTGTTGCTGGAGATTCCGCCGTACCGTTTCCCGCCCTGGGGGGTTATCGGCAAGAAACTGTGGATGAGGGTGTCAGGCTTCATCAAAGAGGCCCTGCCCATAGTTCTCGGAGCCGTTTTTGTAGTAAACATACTTTATATATTCGGGGTCTTTGATTTTATTGCCAATGTCACCGCACCGGTAGTAAAGGGATTATGGGGATTGCCCAAAGAATCCATTGTGGCCATTATAGTCGGCTTCCTGCGTAAGGATGTGGCTGTGGGTATGCTGGCGCCTTTAGCCCTGACTGCCAAACAACTGGTGGTCAGCAGCACCGTTCTGGCTATGTTCTTCCCCTGTGTGGCTACTTTTGTAATACTCATCCGTGAACTGGGCGTAAAGGACATGTTCAAAGCCACCGGTATAATGATATTGGCAGCCCTGGTTATGGGCGGCTTCCTGAACCTGGTCTTACCCTCCTGAGCTTGAGAGGAGATGTGATTCTCTCTCCCTGGCGGGAGAGAGTTAGAGTGAGGGGGAATAACACTGTCATCCCGATGCAGTCGAGATCCCATGAGATCAATGGTTCCCACGTGTACCTTATGATTGTATAGAAATACGGAGAGATTGCTACGTCACTCCGTTCCTCACAATGACATATGAAAGATAGGATTTAGTGCTTTGTGCTTAGGATTTTTAAACAGTGAGATGGGCTTTTCCGTTGCTAATTAGTCGCAGGAATTGACATTAGCTTCTGCTCGGCTTTGTTACGGAGGGAAAAATCGTCTGTCAGGTCTTTTGCCCTGTTAAAATCGGCTGCGGCCGAGCTGTTTTTTTCTTCTACTAAATAGAGCAAACCACGGTAGTAGTAGGCCGGCGCCAGGTATGGCTCCAGCTCTATAGCGGTATTC
>Ga0265297_10004608_pt1 | contig 22212 bp, 17 predicted proteins | sample Munlanlwell13791_FD_192502 | JGI IMG/M metagenome (GOLD analysis project Ga0265297, IMG submission 192502) | Leachate microbial communities from a municipal landfill in Southern Ontario, Canada - Leachate well 137-91 | ecosystem: Engineered > Solid waste > Landfill > Unclassified | place... | reverse complement strand
TGTCAGCTCCTAATTCTGAAGCTAAAGCTGCTGATAGTAAGGCAACTTCTATTGAATGAGTAAGAGCATTTTGACCATAACTAGTTCTAAAATTTAATCTCCCTAACAAATAGACTAATTCCTGTGGTAAATCCAATATTCCTACTTCATATAAAGCATCCTCACCAGCTGTTTTTATTCTTTCTCTTATCTCTGTTTGAGCTTCTGTAATCTTCTCCTCTATCTTTACTGGCTGAATACGACCATCTTGAATCAACTTCTCTAAAGCCACTCTGGCAACTTCTCTTCTGGTAATATCAAAACTAGAAAGAATAATAGTATTTGGTGAGTCATCCATTATTAACTCGACCCCTGACAATTTTTCAAAATGACGAATATTCCTTCCCTCACGACCTATAATTTTCCCTTTGATATCTTCTGAAGGCAAATTTACTACTGTTGTTGTAACCTCTCCGACATTTGAACGAGTATATTTTTGAATCGCTCTAACCATTATCTCTTTTGCTTTTTTCTCTACCTCTTCTTTTCTAAATTTTTCTAATTTTTTTAAAGACTCCACAACCTCTTCATTATTTTCTTGTTCTATTTTTTTCATTAATTCCTCCTTTGCTTCTTTCTGAGATAATTTTGCAATTTTTTCTAAAGAGTCTAATTCACTTTTTTGTATTTTTTCTAACTCTGATCTTAAAGATTGTATTTTTTCAAGAATCTTTTTATTTTCTAATTCTTTTTCACTAATCTCGACTTGTCTTTTGTCTAACAATTCTTCTCTTTGCAATAGCCTCTCTTCCATTTTATCAAGTTGACCTTTTCTCTCTTTTTTTTCACTTTCAACTTCTTCTAAAATTTTGGTTGATTTTTCTCTTGCTTCTAAAACAATATTTTTTGCTTCTTCTTTTACCTTTTCTATTCGAGATTTTAATTTTGATTCAATCGAATCAGAGTACTTCTGAGCAATTTTTTGACGAACAATGTATCCCAAGAAAGCGCCTACTACAAAAGATAAAAGGATTGCGCCTATTGAGACATCAGATATATTAAACATAGCCATAATTTTTATATTTAAGGCCTATTATTCTCTATTTTGATTTTTCGTAATAACAAAAATAATTTCTTAAATCTATTCTTATTATTCACGTAAAACAAACTTAATCAAGAAAACTTAGAAGTCTCGATTTAATATTCTAAACAAAGAAAAGTTAGATAAGAAAAATCGTTTAAAATAAAGCATTCTAAAAAAGATTAAAGGCTAGAGAATAAATAGAACCGATTAAGTGAAGAACCGAACAAAAACGTAAAACTGGTATATATTTACTCTATTTCTATATTAAGTAAATATTTCTTATTATAACAAAAATAAGCTTTTTGTCAAAATTTAAAAAATAAGCTATACTAATAATCAAGCTAAATTAAATCTATTTTTATTAATTAAATATATGGCTCGTCTTTCTTCAAAAATTTGCTTGGTAATTTTGGATGGCTGGGGAATAGGAGAAAAAAATTTTTCAAATGCTATCCATCAAGCAGGAACACCAAACATTGATGAAATAAAAAAACATTATCCTATGGTTTCTCTTCAAGCATCAGGAATAGCCGTAGGCTTGCCTTTTAATAAAGCAGGAAATAGTGAAGTAGGCCATTTAACACTGGGAAGTGGCCAGATTATGTATCAATATTCTGTTCGTATTTCACAAAGCATAGAAAATGGATCTTTTTTTCAAAACCCAGCTTTATTAGAAACATACAACCACGTAAAACAAAATAATAGCACACTTCATCTAGCTGGCTTAGTAAGTAAAAACATTGTTCATAGTTCATATAATCATCTCCTAGCTTTGTTAGATTTAGCTAACTCTTTAAAAATAGAAAAAGTCAACCTTCACCTTTTTACTGATGGAAGAGATTCGCCCCCAAATGAAGCAAAAGAATTAATTATTCAGCTAGAAAAAGATTTAAAAGCAAGGGGAAAAGGGAAAATTGCAAGTATTTCAGGTCGTTTTTACGCAATGGATCGAGATAAAAACTTCAATAGAACAGCTAAATGCTATAATATTTTAGTTTCAGGAAAAGGAAAAGTAGTTAAAGATCCATTATCTTATATTGAAGAATCTTATAAAGAAGGAGTTACTGATGAATTTATTGTTCCTGCTATCATTGAAAGCCAAGAAAACTCTAGCTATTCAAATCTAATAGAAGAAAAAGACGGAATAATTTTTTTCAATTTTCGTGAAGAAAGGATGAGGCAATTAGCAGAAGCTTTTTGTAACCCTGAGTTTAAAGAATTTCCAGTTAAGAAATTTCAAGAGCTTAAAATTACTACTTTTACTGAATATAATAAAGAATTTCCTGTTAAAGCTGCCTTTCCTCCACAAAAAATATCTACATGTCTTTCTAGGATTCTTTCTCAATCAGGAAAAAGACAGCTTCATCTTGCAGAAACTGAAAAATATGCTCATGTTACTTATTTCTTTAACAGTCTTAAAGAAAAACCTTTCCCTGGAGAGTATTGGGTAATTGTTCCTTCAATAAAAACACTTCATATTGAAGATTACCCTGGTCTAAAATCATTAGAAATTACTACTCGCCTTACTCAAGCTTTTGAAGAAAATATTTATGATTTTATACTAGTCAACTATGCTAGCCCTGATTTAATAGGTCATACAGGCAATATAAAAGCAGGGATTGAATGTGTAAAGATTATCGATCAAGAAGTTGCAAAAGTAATTAAGAAAAGTCAAGAATTAAATTACACAACTCTTATTACCGCTGACCATGGAAATATAGAAAGGATGATGAATCCTATAACAGGTAAAATAGAAACAGAACATGACACTAGTTTAGTCCCCTTTTATTTAATTGATAATCGATGGAAACTTTCCTCTATTCGCACAGAAAAAGAAATAGCAGATATAGAAAGATGGGCAGGTGGCATGCTAGCTGATGTCGCTCCAACAATTTTAGAATTATTTGGCTTAGCAATCCCTCCAGAAATAACTGGCCAAAGCCTTCTTCCCTTATTAGGAATCAAAAAACAATAATTTTGACTTTTAAGGTTTTTTATTCTATACTTAGAATGCTTTATTGTATTAATTTTAATACCCTTAGTTAAGTAAAACTTAACATTACTGGGAAATGAATTTTTTGAAAAAACTTTTTTTAGGCATTGCCTTAAATTCATTAACAATTTTATTATGTCAAAAACTATTCAATGAATTGTTTAATGATTTTTATTTTCAAGGTACTTTTATTGAATTAATTTTATTGGCTCTTATTATTTCTTTTCTTAATTTATTAATAAAGCCTATTCTCCGCTTGATATTCCTTCCTCTTATCTGGATAACTCTTGGTCTTTTTTCCTTAATTATTAACATCATTATTTTAAAAACAGCTACTGTATTTATGCCTGTCTTAATCATTCAATCTCCTATTGTTTGGTTAATCGCTTCCATCATTATTAGCAGCTTTAATTCTTTAATGTATAAATAAAATAGTTTATGAATCCATTAACTTTAGTTATAGCTCAGATTATTGTTGGCATTCTTCTAATAATTTTAGTTCTCCTCCAACAAAGAGGAGGAGGAATGGGGATTTTAGGAGGTATTTCTTCTCAGTTCTATGGAACTCGAAGAGGTTTAGAAAAAACAATATTTATTTTTACTGTCGCTTTAGGTATTTTATTTATTGCTTTATCAGTTATTTCTTTTTTGATTTAACTTTCTTTTAATTGATTAATGAAAAATATTTTCAACTCTTTCTTTAAAAAATGGTTAAAGCTGCCATTAAAAGAAAGATTTTTAAGCTTTTTATTTTTATTTATATTCATTGTTGGCCTTGTTCTGTTAGGGTTTAACTTAATCTCTAGATTTACAGTTTTAGAGCCTCGAGAAGGAGGAACATTGCACCTTGGAACAATCGGTCGTCTTTCATATATTAATCCGGTCCTCTCACGATCAAATGATAGTGAGAAAGATTTAATTGAATTAATCTATAATGGACTTTATACAATTGATGGCCAAGGAGGATTTGTTCCTGATCTAGCAGAAAAAATAGAAATCAGTGAAGATGGAACTAGCTATACTATATTTCTAAAAGAAAATGTTTTCTGGCATGATGGAGTCCCCTTTACTGCTGATGACGTTGTCTTTACTATAGAAACAATACAAAATCCAAATTTTAAAAGCCCATTAAGATTAAACTGGGGAGGAATTGTTGTAGAGAAATTAGGCTCTAATGTTGTTCGCTTTAACTTAAAAAATACTTACCAACCTTTTCTTCAAAATCTTACTTTAAAAATAATCCCTAAACATTTCTGGGAAAATATTGAAGCTAGTACCTTTTTAACAGCAGAAAATAATTTAAAACCTATTGGGACTGGATCTTATTTATTTAGTGGACTCGAAAAAACGCAAGAAGGTAGAATCATTAGTTATTCTTTAACAGCAAACGATAATTATTTTGGGAAAAAACCATATATCTCAAAATTAATTTTTCATCTTTATGATAACTATGATTTAGCCAAAAATGGTTTATTGAAAAAAGAAATCGATGGAATCTTTCCTCTTTCAATTGAAGACATTGAATTTTTTAAAAACAAAAGCAATGTTAAAATTAATTCTTTAATTTTACCTCGCTATTATGCTGTATTTTTAAATCTTAATAATCCTTTATTTAGTCAAAAACCCATAAGAGAAGCTTTAGATCTCTCACTTTCCAGGCAAGAATTAGTTACTAAAATACTAAAAGAGCAAGCTTTTCCTTTAGGAGGACCTATTTCTGCTGGTTTCCTAGGTAATGATTTTAATCTAGTAACTGAATATTCTCTAGAAAAAGCAGAAAAAATTATCTCCGAACTAGATCAAGATTCTATCAGTTTTACCCTCTCTCTTCCTGACAATAAAGAATTAATAAATATAGCTAATTATTTAGTAAATTGCTGGGAAAAAATTGGAGTTTCTGTAGAATTACAAATACTTCCTTTAGCTACTTTAGAAAAAGAAATTATTCAAACAAGGTCCTATGATGCCCTTCTTTTTGGAGCAATTATTGGACAGAACCCTGATCTTTTTTCTTTTTGGCATTCTTCTCAAACAACTGATCCTGGCCTAAATCTTTCTCTTTATCAGAATAATGAGTTAGATAAATTTTTAGAAACAACTAGACAAACTTTTAATGAAGAAAAGCGCCTAGCAGATTTAATGAGTATTCAAACAATTCTTCACGAAGAAAAGCCAGCAATATTTTTATATAATCCTTTTTATCTTTATCTTCTCCCTCAAAAAATACAAGGTAATAATATTCAATATGCCAATGTTCCTTCGGAAAAATTCGTTGATATAGAAAATTGGTATCTATACACTAAAAGAGTATTCAAATAACATTATTCCTTGAGTAATCTTTAAAAAATAAAACAATAAAAAACCCGTAATTTAAAATTAACGGGGAGTGTGCCTTGATGGCGGAATTGGCATACGCGCTAGCTTCAGGAGTTAGTTCCCGAAAGGGATTGGGAGTTCGAATCTCCCTCAAGGCACAAATTAAAATTAAATTAAAAAAATGTATCAGACAAAAAAAGATCAAAAACCTCACGGTTTTACAAAGAAAAAAACAGATTTAGTTAAAATAATTCCTTTAGGGGGACTTGAAGAAATTGGCCGCAATATGACTTTATTTGAATACCAAAATCAAATTTTAATTATTGATATGGGCTTACAATTTCCTGACGAAAATATGCCAGGAATTGATTTTATAATTCCTAACATAGAGTATTTAACAAATCATCCTGAGAAAAAAATACTAGGAGTAATTATTACTCATGGCCATTATGATCATATCGGGGGCATTCCTTATTTAATTGATAAATTAAATTATCCTCAAATGTATACTGCCCCTCTCACTAAAGGAATCATCTTAAAAAGACAGGAAGACTTTCCTAACTTAAAAAAACTTAATATTCAAGAGATATCTTCGGGCAAAAAAATAATTTTGGGACCCTTCAATATTATCCCTTTTCATGTTAATCATAATATTCCTGATACGCTTGGTTTAGCAATTAATAGCCCTGCAGGATTGATTATGTATGCTACTGACTTTAAATTTGATCTTCACCCAATAGCTGACAAACCAGCTGATCCTTCTCATATTATTAGCCTTGCTTCTTCGGGAACCACTCTCCTGCTATCAGACTCAACTGGAGCTGAAAGTCCTGGACACTCAATCTCAGAGAAAACAATCATGGATAACTTAGATCCAATTTTTAGAAATGCTGAGGGGAGAATTATTTTATCGACTTTTGCTTCATTGCTTAGCCGTGTTCAACAAGCCATTTGGCTTTCAGAAAAATACAATCGAAAAGTTATTATCGAAGGATTCGCAATGAAAACAAATGTCGCTATTGCTGAAAAATTAAAATATCTTTCTATAAAGAAAGGAACTGTTATCAAGTGGCAAGAAGCAAGTCGAATTGATCCTAAAAAATTAACTGTTCTTTGTACTGGAGCTCAAGGAGAGTCAGAGGCAGTTTTAATGAGAATTGTAAATAAAGGTCATAAATATTTAAGAATTCAGAAAAAAGATACGGTTATTTTTTCATCTTCTGTTGTTCCGGGAAATGAATTAGCTGTTCAGAATATAAAAGATAATCTAGCTAAACAAGGAGCTAAAGTTTATCATTACAAAATGCTTGATATTCATGCCTCTGGTCACGGTTATCAAGAAGATTTAAAAGCAATGATTAATTTAGTTAAACCTAAATTTTTTATGCCTATCCATGGTCATTACTCAATGCTTAAAACACATGGGGAATTAGCAGAATCTGTCAATATTCCTCCAAAAAATATAGTTATTGCTACAAATGGACAAATTATTGAATTAAGTAAAAACAAAATCATTGCTACTGAAAAGTTTGTTCCCACAAACTATATTATGGTAGACGGACTAGGAGTTGGAGATGTTAAGGAAGTAGTCCTTAGGGCAAGACAAACCCTTTCTCAAGATGGAATATTTATTATTGTTGCTCTCATTGATAAAAAAACCGGATTACTACATAGTAATCCAGAAATTATTTCTCAAGGTTTTGTTTATATGAAAGAATCAAAAGAATTAATAAATCAAACCAGAAAACTAATAAAAGAAATTATTAACCACTCTACTAGCAACAATGCATTTAATGAAGAGTACATTCGAAATAATTTAAGGAATAAAATTGGTTTATTCTTATTTAAAAAAATACAGCGCAGGCCAATGATTCTTCCGATTGTTATTGAAGTTTAAACACCTTAACTGCATTTTTAAACGTAACTTCCTCTATTTCCTCTAGAGGAAGTTTTTTAATTTGAGCAATTTTTTTAGCTACTTCTTTAACATAAAGCGGTTCGTTCCTTTGGCCACGATAAGGAACAGGAGCAACATAAGGAGCATCAGTTTCAATTAATATCTTCTCAAGAGGTATTTTTTCAATTACATTATTTAGATTCTGAGAATAAGTGATTACTCCTGAAAAACCTAAATAAAACCCTTTTTCTATGATTTTTTTTGCTTCAGAAATATTACCAGTGAAAAAATGAAATACTCCACCGTTTTCATAATGCTCATCTTCTAAAATATCAAGAGCCTCATTATAAAGATCTCGTACATGTAAACATAAAACTAATTTGTGTTTTTTAGCAACTTGAATCTGCTTTCTAAATTCATTCTCTTCTATTTTTTTATATTTTTCTTTATCTGCGCCTGAAAAATCATTTAAATAAGTATAATCTAGACCACATTCTCCAATAGCAATTACCTTCGGGTTTTCTAAAAGAGTCTCAAATTCATTATTAAAAGTTTCTGGATTTAAAAATTCTGATTTAGAATTAATTAAAGCTAATTCATTTTTATCTATTTTAAGCGGAATCGTATGACTAGGATGCAATCCTACAGTAGCCCAACAATTTTCATATTGATTAGCTATAGCTATTGCTTTTTTAGATGTTTCAAAACAAGTACCAATATTTATTACTGAAACTTTCTCTTTTAAAATTCTCTTTAATACCTGCTCTCTGTCTTCATCAAAAGCAGCCAAATTTAAATGAGTATGTGAATCGAAAAGCATATATAAAATGAATTAAATAATTATAGTAATTGTTTTTGAGGTAGATAAGAGGCTAGACGACCGCTTCGGCTATCCCTAAGTAATTCAAACGCTGCTGCTGCTATAGGTAAGGCTATAATGGCTCCAGCAATACCAGCCAACCTACCTCCAATTAAAAGCGCTAAAAGAATGACTAGAGGATTAAGTTTCATTGTTTTAGCTCTTAACAAAGGATTAATAAACCCTTCTATTCCTTGAACAATAACAAAAACAACTAATATAGAAATACCTAAAAATATATTTTGACTCATTCCAACAAAGACTGCGATTAAACCAATAACTAAAGGACCAATATATGGAATAAAATCAAATAATGCAGCTAAAACAGCTAAAAATTCAGCTTGGGCGATACCTAGAATTTTAAGGCTAATAAATACTAAACCTCCAACTATAGTACTTAAAATCAATTGACCAAAAAACCAACTACTAACTTTCTGACGAGTTTTTCCCCAAAGATAAATAACATAATCTTCATAAGCCCTTGGGAAGATTAAACATATTGCTTTTTCAATTCCTCTTTTTTCTGTATTAATAAAAAAAGAAAAAATAAGTACAAAAAACGCAGTAAAGGCTCCACCTAATATTTTAATTAAAAAATCAGCAGACTGAACTAAAAATTCATATAATTGCCCCTGGGAAACACCAAATAAAGTCAGCCATCTTTCTATTGATGATTCTGTTACTTGCCAACCTTGCCAGAATTGTACTAGAGATTCCTTGTTCATCCAAGATGGAAGAAAATCTGAAAAACCAATTATATAAGTGTTTAAAACTGGTATCAAAAAATAAGCTATCATCCCTAAGCCGCTTAAAAAAACAAAATAGATAATAAAAGTTGCTGCCCAACGATTCTTTAGCCTTGTTTCTAAAAACTCTATTGGTTTATCTAATAAAGAAGCTAAAATAAAACCAAGCAAAGCAATAAAAATAATTTGCCTAAAATACCAAATACCTATGAAAGCAATTAAAACAATGTAAAGCTTTAAAATGCTCTGCCAAGAAATATCTATATTTTGATTAATTTTAAACATGAAGTAATCTTTCGAATTTTCTTTTATTTTTATGAGGGCCTATTAAAACTAAATTTAAAAATTGAGGTTTTAATAAATCTTGAGCTACTTTTTGTAAATCATAAGGACTAACTTGTTTTATTTTTTTAATATATTGAGTAGGGGTTTCTATCTTTCGACGCAATAATTCCTGAAAAGCAATATTATCAGCTACATTATGAACATCTTCTAAAAATAATGATAATTTACCAATAATATAGTTTTGAGCTTTTTTGATGTCTTTTACACTAAAAGGCTTAATTTTAAACTTCTTCCATTCGTTCAAAATTGTCATAATTACCTCTTCCAAACGAGCATTATCTACTCCCGCTGCAACTGACCAAAAACCATGGTCCGAACTACAAGAGAGAAAACTATAAAGATAATAAGCTACACCTAGTCTCTCTCTAATTGTTTGAAAAAGGATTCCTGACATACCACCATCTAAAATTGCATTTAGTACTTTTAAAGCATATACTCTTTTATCAAATAAATCTATTCCTCTAACCCCCAAAACCAAATGTGTTTGATCTGTCTGTTTGTTTTTTAAAAATAATTGTGGCCTTGATTGCTTCTCTCTAATTTTTTCCTTACCTTTGCCTTGGCCCAATCTAATGTTTCCAAAATATTTTTGAATATCTTTAATAACCTCTTTTTCAGAAAAATTTCCGCTAATAGCAACTATCGTTGATTTAGCTCTATATTGAGACTCATAATACTTGAAGAAATCTTCTTTTTTAAAACGCTTAATATTTGCTTTAATACCCAAAATAGATCGACCAGCTGGTTGGTTGCCATATAGTAAACTATTCCAAAGATCCCAAATATATCTTTTTGGTTCGTCTTTACACATATTAATTTCTTCTATAATAACCCCTCTTTCTTTTTTAATTTCCTGTTCAGGAAATTGGGAATTCAAATAAATATCAGAAACTACATCTAACGCAATATTCTTTTTCTGTTTAGCTACTATTGCATAATAGCCTGTATATTCTTCAGTAGTAAAAGCATTATAGGAACCACCAATAGAATCTAGTTCTTGAACTATATCAAAATTAGAAGAACGTTTTTTGGTTCCCTTAAAACACATATGTTCTAAAAAATGAGAAATACCGTTATTTTCCTTTGTTTCAAAATCAGCTCCAGTATTAACTAAAACCATGGCTTGAAAAGAGAGTGATTCTTTCGAAGGAACTGTTATTACTCGTAATCCATTACCTAGTTTTGTTATCTTGAATTTATGCATAATAAATACCTAAAAGACAAAATTTATCTTTATTTTAATTTTTCCTTAATATATTCTATAATTTCATCTATTTTAAATCTTTCTTGTTTCATTGTATCTCTATCACGGATAGTTACTGTATTGTCTTCTAAAGTTTGATAATCAACAGTAATACACCAAGGAGTACCAATTTCATCTTGACGACGATATCTTTTTCCTATATTTCCAATATCGTCCCAGGCAACCATAAATTCTGATTTTAGAGAGTTAAAGATATTCTTAGCTTTATCAGTTAATTTAGGTTTATTAGCTACTAAAGGAAACACTGCTGCTTTATAAGGGGCAAGGGAGGGCTTTATTTTAAGAAAAATTCTTTTCTCATCCTTTATCATCTCTTCTCGATAACTTTCTACTAAAACAGCAAAAAAAGTTCTTTGAAGGCCACCAGAGCATTCAATAATATATGGAATAAATCTTTTTTTACTAGTTGGATCAAAATAATCGAGGGTTTTACCAGAAAATTTTCCTTGCTGTTTTAAATCATAATCAGAACGATTATGAACACCTTCTAGTTCTTCAAAATCATTAAAAAACTTGTATTCAATATCCCAAGCATCCTTAGCATAAAAGATTCTTTCTTCTGGAGAATGCTGTCTCCAATGAAGCCTTTCTTTACTTAACCCCATTTCTTTAATATACCAATTAAATCTAGTCTGCTTCCATTCTTCGTATAACTTATCGGATTCTTCGGGAGCACAAAAATATTCAATATCCATTTGCTCAAATTCTCGAACCTTAAATAAAAATTTTCCTAAAGTAATCTCATTGCGAAAAGCTTTTCCTATCTGAGCCATTCCAAAAGGGAATTTAGCTGTCATTGTATCTCTAAATGGAAGAAAATTTAAATAAATATTTTGGCATGATTCCCCTTTTAAATATACCTTTGATTTCTCTCCAGCTATTGAACCAACTTCTGTCGTCATTAAAAGATTAAATTCTTTTACTGTTGGAATTAAATTTGCTTTACAATCAGGACAAACTAAACTACCTTGTTTTATAACTTCCCATCGCCCTGTTTGATTGTCCTTTTTAAGCTGCCAACCTTCAAGCTTATCTGCTCGAAACCTTTTTTTACAAGCTGGGCACTGGATTAAAGGATCAGTAAAAGCAACCGTATGACCACTGGCTTCCCAAGCTTTAGGATGCATTAAAATAGATCCATCTATTAAATAAACATCATCTCTTTCCTGAACCATTTTTTTTATCCAAATATCACGAATATTCTTTGCTAAAAGAGATCCCAAAGGACCAAAGTCATAAACATTTGCAAAACCACCATAAATCTCAGAGGAGGGATAAACAAAACCTCGTCTTTTACATAAAGAAACGATTTTTTCCATTAAATCATTATTTTTAGTCATTGAATTTTAAATATTAAATTTACGGTCTTACTATTCCCTCATCAGGAAGAACAGTTTTATCAGACAGTTGAATAGATTTTACTGCTGGATAAGTTAAGTTAATATTTTTCCCAGTAAAAGCGTCTGTTGCTGTAAAAACTGTTTGTTCAATTAAATTGATTCCTTGGTTTATATGAGACTGAGATGGAGTAACTTTAATCTGGAAAATAAGTTCTTGGGCTTTAGTCAAAACACCAGAACCAGCCGAAACAGAATCAATCTTCCAGGAAAATTCCCGAGTTAAAGGATCATAAATTGGAAGAGCTTGCCCATAATTACCACTAATTTGACTTGTAAATTCTGCCCAAAGAGGTAAAGTTGTTTTAATTTTTATGTCTCTTAACGCATTAAAACTATTGACTATCGTCCAATGAATTGTAAAGTCAGTAGCATTATCAGCCCTAAGAGGCAAGCTTCCTGAATTTGCAATTTGCGAGCTAGCGTCTCGAAAATAGCTCCCAACAACTACCTTGCAATCAGAATTAAGTTTTATTGTGTTCAAAGATGCTGCCCGAGGCAATTCAGAGACCTCTAATTGTTCTGGCACATTTAAACTTTTAATAACTGTTTGAATTTCTAAAAGTACATTTTTTTGAACCGAACTTATCATTGGCCAATCTTTCTTTAATTTAACTGAAAATTCTAAAGATCCTCTTTCGCCTGGATTAAGAGCATAAAGAGGAGATACTTTAGCCCCTGACCAAGTTAAAGTGTTGGTTTTGGAAGAAAAAGTTGCATTTGGAGCTCTCAATGAGGATAAATCAAAAATATCTCCATTTAATACAGTCTCTACATCTAAATTCCTTAAAGCAGTTGAATAATTATTTTGATAATTAATAACAACATTTAAAGTTTCCCCTAAATCAGCATTATAATTAATCTCTCCATTAACTAAAGAAGAAATTGATAAAGGGTTTTTTATTAATGTGATATACCCCTCTGTCCTACTTAAAGGAAGAAAAGTTTCGTCTTTTATCATTCCTAAACTTAAAATTATTCTTTTTGTTTCTCCTGGCTGTCCAGTAAGAAAACCTTTTACTAAAATCTTTCCATGACTCGCAGGACTTAATTCTCCTAAAGACCACTTATTATACCCAGTAGTTTCCGAAGAAATCTCTGGATTAGATTCTTGAAAAATAAAACCTGCTGGCCACTCTGCTCTTATTTCAACGTTATCAAAAGCATAAGAAGAAAGATTCTCCCAGTTAATTTCTATAGGAAATATCTGCTCTGAAAAAACTTGATTGAGAGTTACTGCTTCTAACCCAAAAGAAGAACCAGAAATCAATACTGACTTATTAACTTTTTTTTCAAAAACAGAACTAATACCTCGAGGACGATATAGAAGACTTACTTCAATGTTTTTTAAAGTTTTTGATTCCCCAGTAATCAAAAGATCTACTTCTTTTCTCTCAGAAGACTGTGATGATATCTGTTGAAAATTATAAATAATAGTTGTCTCCTCTGGGTCCTCAACATTAATAACACCTTCTGGCAACTTAATTCTTACTTCTGCTTCTTGAATACTTACTCGAGAGCCATTTTCTATTACAAAATTAAACTCTTTTATTTCACCAGATTTTACTTCATCTGCTCCTGAAAAACTAAAAGTTACTCCTCCACTGTTAATAAAACTCCATGCAAAATAACCAAAAATTAAAACCAAAACCGTCATTAACGCTCCACCCCAAAAAGTTTTAAAGAATTTTTTTAGTTCCATAATTTTATTTAAAAAATTTTAAAATCTTACAAATTTATTATATCTGATTTTATCACTAAAGTAAATTTACTAAGAAATTTTTCTATATATTTTTTTTCTTCTAAAACTTCTTTAAGACAAGAAGGGTCTGAGAATTGTTTAAGCGAAAAATTAAATAATTTATTAAGAGCTCTCTTTTGATTATTACTAATTGGCCAATCGTCTTTATGAGAATGCTGCTGACAAACAACTCCTTTTTTTTCAAAACTAAAAAATTTATTATTGATTGTCCTCCCACATTCAGTACAACCTTCTAAAAAAGGAGAGAGCCCAAGAATTTCTAAAAACTGAGCATTAAAATAAAGCCATATAAAATCAACTACTTGAGGGGACTTATTTAAGTTCTCCTCTAGAAAATAAAAAGAATTAAATAATAATTTCCATATCTCTGGATCATCTTGTTTTTCCAAGCTAAGCTTATCTGCTAAATCTGCCATTAAAAAAGCAGCCGTTAGTGGTTTTTGCTTTTTCTTTATCTCTGGAAAAGAAAACTTTTCTAAAGCACTAATCAAACGTGGCTTATAAGACATCGCAAACTCAATTTGAACTAAGCTAGGTAATTCTAAATGACCAGATAATTTAGCCTTTATTTTCCTAGCCCCAGGAGCCAATATTGCTAATTTCCCAAATTTTTGAGTATAAAAAGTATAATTACGATCTTGCTCTTTAATTGGTTCTTGTTTTAAAACAAAAGCTAATGTAGAATAATGTTCCATAATATATAAATTTTTAGTCTTCTGTTCTAGTATACAGGATAGAGGGCTTTGCGTTCAAGACAAAATTTAGCTATAATTCTTTAAAGCCCCTGTAGTTTAACGGATAGAATGCAGGATTGCGGATCCTGTGATGGAAGTTCGATTCTTCCCAGGGGCACTAAAAAATCTGTTTTATATCAATTTTTATGTATAAATTGTCTGATTCTGTATCAAAACTGCGCGGCATTGGACCGCGTTATTTAAAATACTTGGAAAAATTAGGAATTAAAACTATTAAAGATTTGCTTTGGTATTTTCCTTTTCGTTATGAAGACTTCTCTCAAGTTAAAAAAATTAATGAACTTCAGCCCGAAGAAATAGCTTCAATTATAGGCATAATAAAAAAAATAAGCATCCGAAGAAGCTTCAGAAAAAAAATGTTTATAATCGAAGCTCTCGTCGAAGACCAAACTGGAGAAATTACAGCTATTTGGTTCAACCAGCTATATTTGAGCAAAAATATCCCAGTAGGAACTACTGTTTCTCTCTCTGGAAAAATAAAATCAAAAGGAAAAAAATTAATATTCTCTAGCCCTTCTTATGAAATTCTTTCTCACCAAAAAATAAAAGAAAACCTACCTCAAGAAACAGTCCATACTGGCCGATTAATTCCTATTTATTCAGAAACCCAAGGACTAACCTCTCGAGCCTTACGTTATTTTATTAAACCTCTTTTAAAATCAGTGCTTAATATAAAGGAAACTCTACCTGATTCTCTCCTCAAGAAGTATAAACTAATGAATTTATCTCGCTCATTGCACCAAATTCATTTTCCTTCTTCTCTGCTTTTAGCTAAAAAAGCAAAAGAAAGATTCATATTTGAATCACTTTTACTTTCTCAAATTTATCTTCTAAAAAATAAAAAAAGAAATTCTCTTTTAAAAGCTCCTATTATTAATATTGATATTCCTTTGCTTAAAGAATTTGTTAATTCCCTACCTTTTCCTTTAACTCAGTGCCAAAAACAAGCTATTTGGGAAATAGCAAAAAATTTCCGCCAAAGCCCCATGAACCGTCTTCTAGAAGGAGAAGTAGGGTCAGGTAAAACGATTGTCGCCATGAGCGCTGCTTTATTAACTGTAAAATCAAAATATCAAGTAGCCTTAATGGCCCCTACAGAAATTTTAGCTCAACAACATTATAATAAATTCAAAGAATTTCTTAGTCTTTTTAAAGTGAATATTGCTCTTTTGACTTCTTCAAAGACAAAAATTTATGATGATTCTTTAGAAGGAGATATTTCTAAGCAAGTCTTAAATAAAATAATCATGTCATCTAGTCCTAGTACTCCAATTATTACTATTGGCACACATGCTCTTATACAAAAAAATATTCGTTTTAATCGATTAGGCTTAATAATCGTAGATGAGCAACATCGTTTTGGAGTTGAGCAAAGAAAAAAACTTATTTCTAAAAACGCTAATAAAAATGAAATTCCTCATCTTTTATCTTTAACAGCCACACCCATTCCTCGCACTTTAGCTTTAACTTTTTATGGTGACATGGATCTTTCTGTTTTAGATAAACTTCCTACTGGAAGAAAAAAAATAATTACCAAAATTATTACCCCAAAAGATAGAGAAAAAGTTTATGCATTTATTCTTGAAGAAATCAAAAAAGGTCGTCAAGCTTTTATTGTTTGCCCTAGAATCGAAGAAACAGAAGACCCTAAAATAAAGGCAGAAAATCTTTTTGATCTGTCAAGAAAATTAAATTACGAAGAAAAAGCAGTAAAGAAAGAATATAAAAAATTAAATGAAGAGATTTTTCCTAATCTAGAAATTGCAATGCTTCATGGAAAAATGAAGCCAAAAGAGAAAGAAATAATAATGAAAAAATTTCTTGAAAATAAAATAAAAATATTAGTTTCTACTTCTGTTATAGAAGTAGGAATTGATATTCCTAACGCTTCTTTAATGATTATTGAAGGTGCTGAACATTTTGGACTTGCTCAACTACATCAATTTAGAGGAAGAATAGGAAGATCCTACCATCAATCTTATTGTTTCCTTTTCACTGAATCAAAAAGTCAATTGGTCACTAAGCGCTTAAAAACCTTAGTAAAATGTGACGACGGATTTCGTTTAGCTGAAATGGATCTCTCTTTAAGAGGCCCGGGTGAATTTTTAGGAACAAAACAATCAGGCATCCCTGACTTAATTATGAGCTCTCTTCTTGATAAAAAATTCATTGAAAAAATTCATCAAGAAGCAATAGAGATTATTGAAGAAGATGCCTCATTAAAAAAATGGCCTTTATTATTAGCCACTTTTAAAGAATTTTCTGAAACCATTCATCGTTAATGATTTAACATTTTAATTCAATTTCTATTTCTTTTTTTTCTCCTTTGTGCCAATAAACAACTTTAATTATATCGCCAATTTTGTAGAGAGCTAAAGCTTGAGCCAAATTAAAGTTTTTTGTTATTTTTTCTTTATTTATTTCTAGAATAATGTCACCTTCTTTTAGTCCCACTTTCTCAGCTATCCCATCTGAAATAATCCCTCCGTGGCCAGGAATTGTTTCATGAACAATATAGGCGCCATAATTAAAAGGAAGGCTTCGTAAATCCTGTATCTCTTGATCTATCAAAAAATACCTTACCCCTAAATTAGGCCGGCATACTTTACCGTATTTTTTTATATCTTCTAAAATATTTTTTGCTTGGTTTACAGGAATTGCAAAACCAATATTTTCGACACCTAAAATTACAGCAGTACAAATACCAATAGCTCTTCCCCTAAGATCTATCAAAGGGCCACCAGAATTACCAGGATTAATAGCAGCATCTGTTTGAATTAAACCAAAAAACTCTCGAGTATCTTCCTCTATTTCTGTTTTAATATCTCGGGACAAACCTGAAATAATACCACGTGAAACAGTATTCTGAAATTCTCCTAAAGCATTACCAATTGCAATAACAGTTTGGCCTAATTGCAGCTTAGAAGAATCAGCTAATTTTAAATAAGGAAAATTAGAGTGATCTAAAGAATCAATTTTTAAAATAGCAATATCCGTTATTTTATCTCTTACTAATATCTTACAGTTATAAGTTTTATTTTGCCAAATCACAGTATAAGACGCTTCTTCATCTTCTACTATGTGACGGTTTGTTAAAACATAACCATCAGCTGAAACAAAAAAACCTGAGCAGCCTCCTATTCTAACCATTCCTTTACCATCATCGATTAAATCTTTGCTTAAATCTGGCCCCATCTCTTTTTTAAGCTTTGCTAATTCTTTTGATACTAAAACAGCTACCACTGAAGGAGTAGCTGACTTAACAACTTGAATAATTTTATTAGATTCTGAATAAAACATTAATTTTAGTGCGCGGGAGAGGAGTCGAACCTCCACGTCCTTGCGGACACATCCACCTCAAGGATGCGTGTATACCATTTCACCACCCGCGCCTAAAAGTTTACTTTGCCGATTTTTTAAGTTTGGCGCGAATTTGTTTCTGGGATTTATCCCTAAGAAAACCTAATTTTGCTCTCTTCACTCGAGCAGCATTTATTAATTCTACTTTTTTAATTTCTGGAGAAAAAACTGGAAGAACCCATTCAACTCCAATCCCATCAACTACTCTTCTAACGGTAATTGTTGCTCCTATCTCTCTTCCATGCTTTCGAGCAATAACTAACCCTTCTATCTTCTGGGTTTTTTCTTTATCACCTTCTTTTTTCCCAGCTTCTTTAGATTTAATAAAACTCGGTATTTTTTGAAAAATCCGCACAAACATCCCTGGTTTAATTGTTTCCATCTTTAATTCAGACATAATTATTTAATAATTAAATTGTTTCTTAGTCTAACATAAAAAGAGATTTTCAGTCAACTTTAAAAATATATTTTATTAAATACTTTAATTAATTTGAGGAGTTAAATTTCTCAAAACTTTTGCAAGTTCTTGAGGTAAAGGAGATTTTATTTCAAGAAATTTTCCGGTTGGAGAAATAAAAGAGATTTCTTGGGCATGAAGAAACTGACGAGACAAGCTTAAATATTCTTTTTTTCTAGATTTCCCATAGATTTTATCACCTGCCACAGGAAAACCAATACTTGCTAAATGAACCCTAATTTGATGAGTACGCCCAGTCTCAAGAAAAACCTCTAAAAGAGTAAAGCTTTTATACCTTTTGATCACACTATATTTTGTTATAGCGGTTTTTGCTTTATCTAGTTGAAAACGACTTGTAACTACTTTTCTTTTAGTTGGTGATTTTTTAGAACGTGCTAAAGGTAAATTTATTTCTCCTTTTTCATTTTTTAACTCACCTTTTACTAAGGCAATATATTTCTTCTTAATTTTTCTTGTTTTAAAAAGATTTTTAAAATAATTAAATGAAAAATTATTCTTAGCCACAATTAACACTCCTGATGTATCTTTATCCAGGCGATGAACTATTCCTGGGCGTAATTTATCCTCGCCTACTTGAGAAAGAAAAGGATATTTTCCAATAAGCCAACTAATAATTGAAGGGTTTTTAAAATTAGTTAAGGATGGATGAACAATTATTCCCGATGGTTTATCAAGGACTATAAAATTTTTATCTTCATATAAAATTTCTGGCTCAGGAAAAATTGATTGAGGCTCTAAAATAAATGAATCTTCATTTTCTTTTAAGCCAGAAATATCTAAACTAATTTCTTCACCTCCTTTTAATAAAATGCTTGGTTTTAATTTTTGTTTACCTTTAATCTTTACCTTTCCTTCTTTTATTAAAAAATTAATTTTTTCTCGAGAAATATCTTTAATCTTTCTACTCAAATATTTATCTAGACGTAAAGGCTTAAAAACTTGCTCAACATGAATATTTTCCATTGTAAAATAAAAACTTCCTTAAATTTGTATTAAGTATAGCAGTATAAATCATTTTATAAAAATCAACTAAGGTGGGCGGTAGAGGACTCGAACCCCTGACCTCATACACGTCAAGTACGCGCTCTAACCAACTGAGCTAACCGCCCTTAGTGGCACTATAAAACTTGAGCTTACAATCTTTAACTATACCAAAGTAAGATACCAATTACTATATAAAGTGCCCGATAGTGCGCACGGCAGGGATTGAACCTGCGAACCTTGGCCTTATAAGGACCCTGCTCTACCACTGAGCTACGTGCGCGTTTCATTAAATGTATCACTAATTACTTTTAAAGACATTAATATCTTTTCTATAAGCCTTGTCCCTGAAACCCTTATATTGCAAGTACCATGACCAAATCCTCCTTTATGATTTATAGATTTCAATGTACTTTCTTTTATATAGGGTTTATAAAATTGTTTTGGAGAAATTTTTAAAATGTTTGACCAAAAATGTATCTCTTCATCAACATCCATATCTTTATATAAATGCAGTGCAACTTTAATTTTCCGTCTTGGAACTAATAAAGATTTCGTAAGCCAAAAAAGAAAAAATTGGATGATCGAGGGATCTGTATTGGAAATAGATAATTCTACCATCCTGCTCTTTGCTCCTTCTCCCCAATAAAGAAATAAACCCGCAAGATATAATTCACGTTCATTTAAGGGAGTAATAATTCTCTTTTGTTCTTGATAAAAATCCTCTAATCTTTTTTCCTTCTTTTTTCTTTTTGTTTCACGACATTTTTCGATTCTTTGCTCGCTCCAATCCCTTAATTGCCTTATCCTAGTCTCTGAAAGAGGGTAATCTTTAAGCCAAGTGCTCAAAGTACTTTTTTCTACTTTTAAAACTTTTTTGATTTGGCTATAGCTCATCCCTCGTTTTCTCAAAATTATCGCTTTTTGACGATCTCTAAAACGTGCCATAATTAAACCTTTAAATTATACCTACTAAATGATTATTTCCTAGTTCATTATAGCGTTAATGTTTTAAAAGAACAAATATATATTACTATTTTATAAGTTTTTCAAATTCGTCTTTTTCTAAAGTTTCTTTTTTAATCAATTCCTGTGTAATTTTTTCTAACTTGTTTTTATTTTTCTGTAATAATTTCTTTGTTCGATTGTAACATTTTCTAATAATACTAGCTACTTCATTGTCTATTTTTGCTGCTGTTTCTTCAGAATAATCTCTCTCTGTAGAAATTTCGCGGCCTAAGAAAATCATTTCTTCTGACTTTCCAAAAGAAATTGGTCCAATTTTTTTACTCATTCCATATTTAGTTACCAATCCTCTAGCTATATTAGTTGCTTCTTTTAAATCATTAGCCGCACCTGTAGAAATATCTTTAAACTTAATTTCCTCTGCTACATATCCTCCTAAAATAGCACATAAATCATCCAAAAACTCTGAATGTGTTTTCATATATTTTTCCTCAACAGGCATTCTCATCGTATAACCAGCCGCTCTTCCACGTGTAATAATGGAAATTTTTCTAACTAAGGCAGTCCCTGGAAGCAAGGCAGTTATTAAAGCATGCCCAGCCTCATGATAAGCAGTAATCTCTTTCTCTGCTTTAGTCAAGATCCTACTTTTTCTCTCTGGTCCTAGAATAACCTTTTCTATAGAGTCTATCAATTCTTGTTGACTAATAGTTTTTTTATCTCTTCGTGCCGCTAAAATAGCAGATTCATTAATTAAATTAGCTAAATCAGCACCAGAAAAACCTGGAGTTCTTTCTGCTATTTCTCTTAAATTAGTTAGGGGAGCTAAAGTTTTATCTTGTATATGAATTCTTAATATAGCTTCTCTTTCATCAATATTAGGAAGATCTAAAACTACTCGTCTATCAAAACGACCTGGGCGTAATAACGCTGGATCTAAAACATCAGGTCTATTTGTTGCTGCAACCACAATAGTTTTTGTATCTCTATCAAATCCATCCATTTCTACTAAAATCTGATTTAGAGTTTGCTCTCTTTCATCATGACCACCTCCTACTCCTGCACCCCTAACTCTACCAATTGCATCAATTTCATCTATAAACAAGATAGAAGGAGCTGATTTTTTAGCTGTAGCAAAAGTATCTCTTACTCTACTTGCCCCTACACCAACAAACATCTCTACAAACTCTGACCCAGAGATATGGAAAAAAGGTACTTTAGCCTCTCCAGCCACGGCTCTTGCTAATAAAGTTTTACCTGAACCTGGAGGACCCATTAACAAGACTCCTCTTGGAATTTTTGCTCCTAAATCATGGAACTTTTTAGGGGTTTTTAAAAATTCTACAATTTCTTTTAATTCTTCTTTTGCTTCTTTTAACCCTGCGACATTTTTAAAAGTAATTCTATCTTTTGTTGGTGAGAATAATTTAATATTAGAGCGAGAAAAAGAGAATATTTGCATTGCACCTTGATTTGCCCGACGAAAAGAATAAAGCAAAATAAAACCTATTAATAAAACGGGAAGCAAAATTGGCAAAATTACAGAAAGAAAAATTGTTGTTCCACTCTCTCCTTTTACTTCTATATTAAGAGCGGATATTTCTTCAGGAGAAAAATTAAAGTTATAAAGAGTTTCTGAAAAAGAAACATTCGGCTCTCTTTCTGCTACTAAAATGCTTTCCTCAGAAAGGAAAATTTCAAAACTATTAGGATGAAGAACAATTTTTTGAAAGTCTTGTTCTTTTAAAACCTGTAATGCTTCTGATAGACTTACTTCTTTTTTATCAATCAAAGAATTGTCTAGTGCAGAAAAAACTAGAGAAAGGCTTAAAAAAATAATCAAAACAACTAAAAAAGATTTAGCTAATTTATTCATAGCAACAACATATTATCTTAAATTAAGTTAAAAAGCAATTGTATATTTAAGGATTAATCGGTTCAGTAGCACCACGTAAATGAGAAATTCCACTATTAACAGCCTCTAAAGAAGAACTCATTATAAGATATTGATCAGAAAAAGCATAGCTAAT
>Ga0265297_10004607_pt1 | contig 22222 bp, 22 predicted proteins | sample Munlanlwell13791_FD_192502 | JGI IMG/M metagenome (GOLD analysis project Ga0265297, IMG submission 192502) | Leachate microbial communities from a municipal landfill in Southern Ontario, Canada - Leachate well 137-91 | ecosystem: Engineered > Solid waste > Landfill > Unclassified | place... | reverse complement strand
GCTCATAAAATAAAATTAGCCCGGAAGGCTCTTTCCCCCGGGTTTTCAGCGTGCAAATTTCACCTTTTTCTTGCAATGGAATTAAAAAATTCCGAGATTTCATGCCTTAAAGAATAGGGCTTTTGGAAAAATACCGGCTATTTTTTGGCGTACCCCTGCATGACGAAGCTATTGATGCCTGCTTCCGTTTTACGGAATCTTTTAATTCCGAATCCATTCGCAGGATCAGGAACGACAACTGGCATGTGACCTTGCTGTTTATCGGAGATTTCCCTGCGGAACATATCCCCGGCTTTTGTTCGTTTATCCATGAAAACAACCAGAACATTCCGTCATTTTTTCTTGATTTTAATAAATTCACTTATTTTCCGGAGCGAAATCCGCGGATGATCTGGGGACTTTTTAAGGAGCATCCTGCTTTTACCACATTGACAAAAAATCTCCATCATCAGACGCAATCTTTTTGCCGCACACATCATATCCCGTTTGAGGAAGCGCTGAATGCGAGGATACTTCCCCATATTACCCTGAGCCGCTTAAAAGATCGAAAACAGACAAGGCTCATCTTCCCGGACACTTCAATACAATCCATCCGCTTGCCTGTAAGAAACTTCCATCTGTACCGCTCACAATTGCACAGCCAGGGAGCTGAATATACACTTATCCACACTTTTGTTCTTGTATAAAAGGTAAAATTCCCATTTTAAATTCATTTTCTCCATGATATGCTGGTTTATAAAAAATTTGTATCTTCGTTATTAAAATGACCGAAAGGTAATGTGCATGAATATGCTAATAATTGAATGATAAATTTTTACAAAAATTAGGTATGTTAAAGAAATACATTTCTCTTTTTGTCTGTATTTCCATATTTCATGGATTACAGCTAAAGGCACAGCAGAATGTGGTATATAGTCTGATTATCGGAGATACAACAATGCTGATATTACAGGGAGCGCATGGAAATATACAATGGCAGCAGAGTACGGATAGTGTGAATTGGTCGGATATAAGCGGTGCCATAAATAATCCGCACTACGTTATAGCCACCTATTCTTCCACGGGAAAACGTTTTTACAGGGCAGTAATCACAGATTCCCTTTGTTTGCCTCACACCCCGTTTATAAGTACCACGATCAGTCAAAAAATCCTGAACAACCTCCATGAAATTCAGGAAGGTGATTTTTTTGGCGGAGGTATTGTTTACCATCTTTCATCCGGTGAAATATTGATATCCGCTACTGAAGACCAATTTTTACTATCCCAGTGGGGATGCCAGGGAACCTCTGCCGGACCTGATTCAAAAAGCCATACAGATGGTTTGACCAACACAAAGGCCATCGTAAAACTGCATGATTCCGTTCTGGTGAATTATTACGTTTTTCCCAAGCAATGTCATTCGCTGAACGATGGGACTGTAGCTGCCAAAGGCTGTGATACAATGACTATCAATGAATATTCGGATTGGTTTCTTCCGGCAAAAGATCAGCTTGATTCTTTATACGCTAAAAAAACCATTATCGGAGGTTTTACTTCCGACTTTTACTGGAGCAGCACGGAAGAGAGTGCTACGCATGCCTGGGGAATGCGATTTTCTGATGGGTTGGAAGGTGCTCCTGAAAAATGGTATGCTGTTAATACCCGTTGTATCCGGAAAACTGACACGAGTGATATTCCGGCCAGAAAGCTTACATGTGCTGCTGAAGTTATCAATCAACCGCTGAGCGTCAGCATTACAAAACAACCAGAATCGATAATATCATGCAGTAATTCCTTAATTGAATTTTCGTTGGAAGCAAAGGGTACTAACCCTTTAAGCTATCAATGGATCAAAGATGGTCAGGAAATTCCTGGTGCCAATGACAGCATTTATAGTATTGACTCCCTCAATATCAACGATGAGGGCTACTATTGGTGCAGGATCAGTAATCTTTGCAGGACAATTCTTAGCGATTCTGCAGAGCTTAAAGTAGTAAAAATTACCGTCAACCAAATGAAAACGGAGTTTATATGCCGAGGTAAAAGCGTCCGATTAAATGCTTCAGCATACAGCAATTATCCCGCACTTTCAGGCTCAGTGTCTTTTACATGGCAGCCTACTGCTGGTTTATCTGACAGTTTAATTTACAATCCTATAGCCATCCCTGAAAATACCACATTTTATATTGTTAACGTAATGGATTCTTTAGGGTGCTCAGGCCATGACGGTTTAACAGTCTTTGTTCAGAAACCCTATGAGGAAGAGGAAATCTGCATTGTCACTGTGGATACGCTAACCTGGAAAAACAAAATACTTTGGGAGAAAAGTCGTGATAAGGGAACCTCTGATTACATCATTTATAAAGAATCGGGGGTCAATAATTATATTCAGATCGGGAATGTATCCTTTGAGGACAAAGGAGAATTTACAGATATTTTTTCGCAGCCGGAGGCTCACGGTGACAAATATAAAATTTCAGTGCTGGATACATGTGGCAATGAATCAGAAAAAAGCCCCTATCATAAAACCATGAACCTGACTATTTCATCCTTTGGCAGTACCATGGGGCTCAACTGGGATCATTATGTGGATGAAGCCGGTAATTTTGTTCCCTACCGCTATTATATTTTCAGGGGGACCAGTCCTTCCAAAATGTATTTACACGATTCAGTTTCGGGTAGTTTTACCAGTTATAATGATATTAACATTTTCAGTGTGTATTATTATATGATTGCCGTTAAAAAACCCGGTGGCTGCAGTGAATTCCGCAGCGATAATGAGGGATGGTCGTTTTCGAACAGAAAGGACAACGAAGACCTGATCGGAATTAAAGATGAGGCAAAATACAATCATAAACTTCGCATCTTTCCCAATCCTTTCACCGATGCTACTACTATTGTGCTTGATGAAGCTTTTGCCGGACAGGGTTATCATTATTCCGTTTATGACATGCAGGGGAAAGTCCTGATTCATAAAGGCCCTCAATACGATAAGGAATTCAGCATTCAAAAAGGAGATCTCGAAAAGGGCATCTATTTTATTGAAATTGACGGGATCCAAAGACTGCGTGGAAAAATAATGGTCATGGATTAACGGCATCCATTCCCGATCATTGCCTGACAAATTATTTTTAATGTTAATTGCCTGAAATGGGCGATTTTTGACATCGGGTTTTATGATAAAGGGAACCAATGACTGATAAAATAAGCTGTGTCCATTGCGGTGACGATTGCGGGAAATATCCTGTGGTTTGGGAAGGTAAAGCCTTTTGCTGCCACGGATGCAAAAGCGTTTATCAACTGCTGGGCGACCATAAACTCTACAAATATTATGACATAGAGCAAACACCCGGCATACGTGAAGAACAGCCCAACAAAGGGAAATATGCCTTTCTGGATAATGAAGATATTAAAAACAAAATCCTTGATTTTTCGGATGAGTCCATCGCCAAAGTCAGTTTGTACATACCTGCCATCCATTGCAGTTCGTGCATCTGGCTGCTCGAAAATCTGAGTCGGCTGCACAGTGGCGTGATCGGTTCCATGGTCCATTTTCATAAGAAAGAGGTGCGGGTGACCTTTGATCCGCAAAAAATCAGCCTGAGGCAGCTTGTGGAATTGCTGGTATCCATTCATTATATCCCCCAAATATCTTTGGATGGTCCAAACAAACAGGAACTAAAAAAAATCAACCGGACATTGCTGTTAAAAATTGGAGTGGCCGGTTTTGCCTTCGGCAATATCATGCTTTTTTCCATGCCCTATTATATTCCGGGACGGGAACTGATTGATGTGCAATTTCTGCATTTTTTTTCGTGGCTTAACCTGATGCTGTGCATTCCCGTAGTCTTTTACAGCGGATGGGAATACCTGATTTCCGCTTTTAAGACGGTGCGAAAGCGGAGCGTGAATATTGATCTGCCGATCTCTCTTGGTATTCTGGCTATTTTTATCTACAGTGCTCTGGAAGTATTTCTTTCCACGGGACATGGCTATTTCGATTCCCTTTCAGGTTTTATCTTTTTCCTGCTGATCGGCAAATGGTATCAGGACAAAACCTTTAAAGCACTTTCCTTTGAACGCGATTACAAATCCTATTTTCCGGTGAGTGTAACACGGAAGACGGAGGATAGCGAAGAAGCCATTGCCATTTCGGAACTGAAAGTCAACGACACCATCCTGATCCGCAATCAGGAGCTTGTGCCGGCAGATGCGCTGCTCCTCAGTGAGGAAGCTTTGATTGATTACAGCTTTGTGACGGGCGAATCCCGTGTCATCCGCAAAAAGAAGGGGGAGGAGATTCTGGCCGGAGGAAGGCAGTTCGGGAGCCTTATCGAACTTTCCGTTGTCAGGGAGGTGGAGCAAAGCAAGCTTACCCGGCTGTGGAATGACGACAGCTTCAGAAAAGAGGAGCGCACCCCCTACGAAAGTATTATTGACCAGGTCAGCCGCTGGTTCATTTACGGAGTGATCAGCATTGCCCTGATCACTGCGGTGGTCTGGCTGTTTATTGAACCGGCAAAAGCGGTATTTGCCGCCACTTCGGTGCTCATCATCGCCTGCCCCTGTGCCCTTGCCCTTTCGATGCCTTTTACTTTTGGCAATGCCATGCGGCTGATGTCGCGGAAGGCTTTTTATCTCAAAAAAGCCATTATCGTTGAAAAACTGGCCGAAACCGACACCCTTGTATTTGATAAAACAGGTACTATTACCGTGCAGGGGGATCATCATATCGAATATTACGGAGAGGAACTGACTGACGAGGAAAAAGCCTGTATCAATTCGCTGACAAAAAATTCCGTACATCCCCTGAGTGTGGCCATACACAGGCATCTGAAAGCGTATCCCGTGCCGGAAATCAACAACTTCAGGGAAATACCCGCTGAAGGTATCAAAGGAACAGTTAATGGGAAAGAGGTAAAGCTGGGTTCGGCTCCCTTTACTTCGGCTGGTGTACCGGAGGAAGATACCGATGCTTCGCGTGTTTATGTATCATTTGATGGTCAGGTGAAAGGCTTTTTTGCCATTACAATTACCTACCGGGAGCATTTGGATGATGTCATGGCAGAACTGTCGCGGCATTACGACCTGCATTTGATTTCGGGCGACAATGATGCGGAACGGATGACGTTGAAACCTTATTTCAAAGAGGAAAGCAAGATGCATTTCAACCTTTCTCCTGAAGATAAATTACTGTATATACGGAAACTAAGGAAGGAAGGAAAAAAAGTACTCATGATCGGAGACGGGCTGAACGATGCCGGGGCTTTAAAAGAGAGCGAAACAGGAATTTCTATTGCAGACGACATTTACCAGTTTTCGCCTGCCTGCGATGCCATCCTGGACGGCAAGCAATTCCATACACTGCCTGCCCTCCTGCGTTTTTCCAGGCGCTCCCTGACCATACTGAAAGTCAGTTTCGGGATTTCCCTTTTGTATAACATCATCGGATTGACCTTTGCCGTGCAAGCCCTGCTCAGTCCCATTATCGCAGCCATTATTATGCCCGTCAGTTCCATCAGTGTGGTGGCTTTTGCCGTGCTGTCCACTTCCGTTTTGTACAAAAGGCAGATGAAATGATCGCCTGCTGATAATTAATTCTAAAATCAAAAATCAAAAATCAAAAATCATAATTCATCCCGCCCGGATGAGGCATACACAAGCCATCCGCTGAAGCAGATTGCGATGAATCTCTTGTTAGTTTTTATTCTTTAATGGTTAAATAGTATCTTTGATGCTGAAAAAACAAAAAGAAAAATGAGTCTTTATGAAAAACTGCAACATGCCCGGAGTGAGGCTGTGCTTTACGGTAGCGGGGAGTATATTTCTGTGGATTTTTTCGGTTACCTGTTCATATTGTCAAAATACTACAAAATTCAAACTTGAACCTAAAGATACTTTAGAGGTATATATTGCTGACTCAGCAAGATTTAATATGGGTCTGAGTTATCTTCAATGTTTTGATTTTGTAAGCTTTTATTATGAAAAATCAATTTATCTTTATTCACTTAATGAATTAAAACATTATAAAAAGATAGATTTGTCCCGACTGCCAATCTCTTCTTTCAAAGGATATTTCATAAAAAACCAGGATTCCATTTTTATTCTGACACGAGACCCAACACACATATATATTACGGATTGGAACTCAAATATTATTGATGATATACCTTTGTGTTTTCCGGAATTTGCAAAATTGGTTAATAAAATTTCCAATAATGTCAATAAATCAGGTGTTTTTGAATTTTATTCCAGCAATTATGCTCCTATGGTAGTTATTGATAATAACATCTTTTTAATGAATTATAATTATCAGGTATACAACAGTTTCAATCCTGTAACAAAAACAGTAGATTGGTATAGTGATAGTGGATATTATCATTTATCAGGGATAAGTACTTCGCCTATTTTATCGTATTCAAAAAATAAAATTAACCGGATTAATTGCGAAACAGGAATCTGGCCAAAAAAATACACAGAAAATAATTCTTACATCATCCATGGATCAGATGTGTCAAGAGCGATCTGCGACAATAAACTGATTTTTTCCTTTGGAATGGACCATAACCTTTATGTATATGACAGCAGTCAACTGATAAGAAAGGTTTTTGTAAAAAGTAAATATATAGATAGCTTAGAAATTACGGATAAAAGCAAAATAAATGATCCGTGGTATATTAAGCAGAGTACAAATACTTTTTCTTTTTATAAAGGAATTGTTTACGATAAATATAGAAAGCTGTTTTATAGAATTGCTGTCCATAAACAAGTTTTTTCAAATCAAGACGGGACAATAAATTTATTAGGTGATAATCCATGGTCAATTATAATAACAGATACGAACTTCAAGGTTTTGGATGAAATATATATTCCGGCTAAGACTCTTGATTTCAACAGTATTATTGTTACCGCAAATTATTTGTTGATACATCGTTACTATGAAAACAACTATCAAACTAAACACGATTTTATTGGTTTCAATCTTAATAAAGAAGAATGAAAATTTTTTATTGTTCATATAAAGCCACAAGGCTTGAGCCTTGCGGTAGCGGGGGGCCTGCGATGCCATCCTGGACGGCAAGCAATTCCATACACTGCCTGCCCTCCTGCGTTTTGCCAGGCGTTCCCTGAACATACTGAAAGTCAGTTTTGGGATTTCCCTGCTGTATAATATCATCGGATTGACCTTTGCCGTGCAAGCCCTGCTCAGTCCCATTATCGCAGCCATTATTATGCCCGTCAGTTCCGTCAGCGTGGTGGCTTTTGCCGTGCTGTCCACTTCGCTTATGTACAAAAGGCAGATGAAATGATCGTCTGCTGATAATTAATTCTAAAATCAAAAATCATAATTCAGCCCGCCCTGATTGATGCATACACAAGCCATCCGCAGAGGAAAAAGAATTAAAAAGAAAAGAAGAGATGTAGGTCGTGGGTTATGTGTTGTGGGTTTGATCCGTTCCGGGTTTGATGGTGAGATTCATGCTTTCGCAGGAATGACAGCTTACTCCGAAAGGAAAAGACATCTGAGTCCTTAGTGAGTGACTCAGATAGGAGAAAAGCTTTTTCTTATAGCTGTCGCTTTAAATTGTTAAATCAGAATTCAGAGTTAAGAGTTAAGAAAGAAGAAACAAACTTGCCCGGATGATGCATAAAAAAGCCAACTGCTGAGGTAAAAGAATTAAAAAGAAAAGAAGAGATGAAGAGCTTGGGTTATGTGTTGTGGGATATGTGTTGTGGGTTTGATTCGTTCCGGGTTTGATGGTTAGATTCCTGCTTTCGCAGGAATGAGAGTTTACTCCGAAAGGAAAAGACATCTGAGTCCTCAGTGAGTGACTCAGATGGGAGAACATGGGTTGATTGCGGATTTCGGATATTCACACCACTTCGTGATAGCGACAAAATTGCGAATTTTCAATTTCGGAATGAAACAAAAAGCGTACTTCTTACTTCAAAACTCAGAAATCTTAATTCTTATTTCGATTGTTCTATCTGCGTTTATCTGCGTAATCTGCGGGAAATATTATAACTACAAAGCCCGAACGTCATTCCTGACGGAGCGAAGCGGAGATCAGGAATCTCCTCCCCGGTAGCTGCAAAACTCCGGCTTAGTTGCTGCAATTTACATAAAATTATTGATAGCTTATATAGATTGGATTAATCCCGCTCCCCGGCACGGCTCTTGGCTGCGGAATGTTGAAAAAATTTGTGTCCTATACCAATAATTGGTATCTTTGTGGAAATATTAAAAAATTATGGCAAAGAATACATCCATATTACTTGGTGACTATTTTGAAAATTTCATTAACCGGCAAATAAAAAGTGGTCAATTCGCATCAGCCAGTGAAGTTATGAGAGCTGCGCTTCGACTTTTCGAATATGAACAATTAAAAAAAGCTGAACTGATAAAGGAATTAAAGAAAGGTGAAAAATCAGGATTTGTAAAAGATTTTGACCGCGCAGTTTTTCTTGAAAATATGCACGACAAACACTTGACGGAATAATGAATTATAAAATTACCAACTTAGCAGGTCAGGACCTTGAGAATATTTGGCTGTACTCTTTTGAAAACTGGTCTGTTGAACAAGCAGACAGATACGTAAACCTGATTATTGACGAAATTGAATATCTTGCACAAAAACCTGACTCTGGTTTCGACTTCAGTTCCGTCAGGAAAGGATATTTTCGTTCAAGAATTAAATCTCATTTTATCTTCTATAAAATTGATCAGAAAAATGACATTGTAGAAATTATCAGAATTTTACACCAAAGAATGGATATAGAAAACAGATTAAGTGAATAACAAACCTCCGATCCCGCATGTCTCTGCCTTGTGGTTAATGACATGACCGGAACAACACCAAAAAGGCACAAGAACTGCTATGCTACTTCTTGCGTCAGTTTTTGTTTATCAGCAAGCTGCCCGTCTTTATTCATCCGACAGATTATTCTCAGCGAAACTTTATCAATATTAATATTCAAATTATTACATTTGAGCTTTAATTCAGTGTTGTTTTTGAAGTATGTTTGTACTGTTTATTCTGATAGGTGTCAGCCTGGCCATTGCCCTCGGATTCCTGATTGCTTATATCTGGAGTGTTCGAAGCGGACAATACGAAGATGATTATACCCCTTCGGTCAGAATGCTTTTTGATGATGAACAGGACGACAAAAACAAGGCTGACGAAACAAAAAAAGAATAATATATGGAACAACAAGTTTTTCGCTACGATAACAGGATTGTGAAGTTGTTTGTTTATGCCACCCTGATTTGGGGAGCTGTCGGGCTTCTGGTTGGTTTGACCATTGCCTTGCAACTGGCTATGCCTGCCCTGAACTTTAAAGTGCAATTCCTCACTTTCGGACGAATACGTCCCATACATACCAATGCCATTATTTTTGCCTTTGTGGGCAATGCGATCTTTGCCGGAGCCTATTATTCCCTGCAGCGTTTGCTCAAAACGCGCATGTTCAGCGACTTGTTAAGCAAAATCAACTTTTGGGGCTGGCAGCTCATCATCGTCCTTGCCGCCCTTACCCTTGCCCTCGGAATGACCACCTCAAAAGAATATGCCGAACTGGAATGGCCCATTGACATCCTCATTGCCATCATTTGGGTCACCTTCGGGATCAATATGTTCGGCACCATTGCCATACGGAGGGTCAAACACCTCTATGTGGCCATCTGGTTTTACATTGCCACTTTTATAACCGTTGCCATACTGCATATTTTCAATTCCTTTGAAATCCCTGCCGGTTTTCTGAAAAGCTATCCGGTGTATGCAGGTATTCAGGATGCCATTGTGCAGTGGTGGTACGGACACAATGCGGTGGCTTTCTTCCTGACCACCCCCTATCTCGGGTTGATGTATTATTTCCTTCCCAAAGCCGCAGAACGTCCCATTTATTCTTACCGCTTATCCATATTGCATTTCTGGTCGCTGATCTTCATCTACATTTGGGCCGGGCCTCACCATCTGCTTTACCAGGCCATCCCCGACTGGGCGCAATCCCTGGGCGTGGTGTTCTCGGTCATGCTTATTGCCCCATCGTGGGGAGGCTCCATCAATGGCCTGCTTACCTTTCGCTCGGCCTGGGATACCGTACGCGATTCCGCTACCTTGAAATTTTTTGTCGTGGCCATTACCGCTTATACCATGTCCACCTTCGAAGGGCCGTTGCTCTCCCTGAAAAGTGTTAACGCCATCAGTCACTTTACCGACTGGACCATCGCCCATGTGCATATCGGTGCCATGGGGTGGAATGGTTTCCTTACTTTCGGCATGCTGTACTGGCTGATACCGAAACTTTTCAGAACCAAACTTTTCTCCGAAAAACTGGCCAATGTTCATTTTTGGATAGGAACTCTCGGGATTCTCTTTTATGCCATTCCCCTTTACTGGGCTGCCATTACGCAAGCCCTGATGTGGAAACAGTTTGGTCCGGAAGGCACTTTGGTGTATCCGAACTTTCTCGAAACGGTTACACAAATCCTTCCCATGTATTTTACCCGTGCCTTTGGCGGTTTGCTTTATCTTACCGGCTTTGTCATCATGCTGTACAACCTGTATAAAACAATAAAAACGGGATCCTGTGTGGCTAACGAAGAAAGTGCTGCTCCTGCTCTCGAAAAGGCCAATCCGAGACGTTCAAAGGGCGAAAGGCCTCATTCCTGGCTTGAACGAAAACCGGTTCAGTTTACGATATGGGCAGTAATTGCAGTCTCTGTGGGAGGATTGGTACAAATTTTACCAGCTATTTTTGTAAAATCGAATGTACCCACCATTTCCAGTGTCAAACCTTACACCCCTCTTGAGTTGCATGGCAGGGATGTGTATATCAGCGAGGGATGCAATACCTGTCATTCCCAGATGGTGCGTCCTTTCCGTTCCGAAACCGAACGCTACGGGGAATATTCCAAAGTCGGGGAATTTGTTTACGACCATCCTTTCCTTTGGGGGTCAAAACGAACGGGGCCTGATCTGGCACGGGCGGGTGTCACCACCAGTTCGGTATACAAACCGGCTACCTGGCATTATCCCCACATGATCAATCCGGCACAGCTCAACCCGCAGTCTATCATGCCCCCTTATCCCTGGCTGATTGATCAGACAATTGACACGTCAAAAACAGGAGTAAAGATCAGAGCCATGCAGAAATTGGGAGTGCCTTATGAAGATGGATATGATCTTGTTGCCAATGAAGATCTGATGCAACAGGCCAGTGGCATTGCAGAACAATTGAAAGCAGCAAGCATGCCTGCGGAAGCCAACAGTAAAATTGTAGCCCTGATCGCTTACCTGCATCGCCTCGGCAAGGACATCAGCCTGCTGCGCCCTGAGGAAAATACTTCGGAAAAGGATACTTCTGTTACCGTTAACAATAATCCGTGATCAGAAGTTTATGAGTGATTTCAGCAGATATATGGAAATGATCAGGGGAAGCCAAACAGGGGCTCTTATTATACTGATCTTTTCCGTGCTTTTATTTTCAGGTATTGTGCTTGTAACCTTAAGGATTAGCAAATCCTACAGGATAAAAATGAAAAATTTACCTTTGTCGGAAGACGACAGTGAAAAAGATAAAACTGAATAATATGGACGATAAGAAAAATACGGATCGCGTGGAAAAAGAATCCTCCAACTTTATTGATAAGGAATTTGACGGAATAAAAGAACTGAATAATCCTCCTCCTCCCTGGCTGATGTGGATTTTTTATTTCTCCATCCTTTTTGCCGGATTTTACCTCGTGCATTATCATGTGGTTAAGGAAGGGGCCTTGCAGGATGAGGAATATCTGGAAGAAGTGGCAAAAGCAGAATTAAAATACAATATGGACAAAGAGGTGGTAACAAAAGAAGTGGTGGCATTGACCGATGAGGAGAATCTTGAAGCAGGGAAAGCCCTTTTTGTCAAACACAATTGTGCCGCCTGTCATGGCAAAAATGCCGAAGGCAATGCCGTTGGCCCGAATTTGACCGATGCATACTGGCTGCACGGGAATAAAATCAATAATGTCAATGATATTATCACCAATGGATTTATCGAAAAAGGCATGACTCCTTTCAAGGGAATAATGACTCCCGAAGAAATTGTGCAGATTTCTTCCTATGTGCTCAGTTTGCAGGGCAGCAATCCTCCCGGTGCCAAAGAAGCTCAGGGCGAAAAAATGTAAATTTGTATCATAAACTTAAATAAAATTATATGCGATTTTTTAAACATCTATCTTTGCTTATCGTTACACTTAGCCTTATGAACTTAATTATTTCCTGCGGGGAAAAGAAAGCGGAAACACAAAGCACCGGAGAAGAATTGGTGCAAGAGGAAGCAGCTCCTGATTATTCGGCAGGAGAAAAAATTTACAATGCCAAATGTGCAGCATGCCATATGGCAAATGGAGAAGGGATACAAGGTGCTTTCCCTCCTTTGGCAAAGTCGGATTATCTGCTGGCCGACAAAAAAAGAGCAGTGAAACAAGTGCTTAATGGTTCACATGAAGAAATGGTCGTAAATGGGATCACCTACAATGCCGAAATGCCTCCACAGGTGGAAACTTATCAGGAAGCGGTTGATGTGATTAATTATGTCCTGAATGCATGGGGGAATGACGAAGGAAGCATTACTGTTGATGAAGTGAAAGATATTGAGATTGTCAGGAAATAATTACCTTTAGGATAAGATGCATAGAAAATTTGTCTGCCTTCTTTTTATTGCTTTCCTGTTTGTCCAAGATACCCGCGCTAACGAGAAACCTCCTTTGGGGATTGAAGAAAAGATCGGACAGGTTTTACCCGACCATCTTCTGTTTTTCAATCACAATTCCGAGCAGGTTGACCTGAAAAGTTTGATCCGCAAACCCACTATACTGGTGCTGGCTTATTATAAATGCCCGGGTATATGCAGTCCTTTGCTGGACGGATTAACAGCCGCCATTAATGAGTCAAAACTTAAGCTGGGGGAGGATTTTCAGGTACTGACCATCAGCTTCAACGCTGCTGAACCCCCTGAACTTGCCCATGTCAAACGCCTGAATTATATCAAATCCCTGAAAAACGGACTCGACAAAGAAGCATGGATGTTTTTTACGGGGGACAGTGCGAACATTGCAAAAATCACCCAGGCTGCCGGCTTTCATTATCAAAAGTCGGGAAATGATTTTGTGCATGCAGCGGTCCTTACTTTTTTGAACAGTGATGGAGAAATTGTGAGGTATCTCTATGGTGTGAATGTTACACCCTTTGATTTCAGAATGGCTTTGGCAGAGGCTTCCAAAAAAGACGATCATAAGAATTTTTCAGGGGTATTGGGTTTTTTATTCAAATACAGTGAGCCTAATAAAGAGTTCACCCTTCGTTTATCCGCAGCCGCTTTGGTCATTGTTTTAATAATACTGCTGGCCGCTGTGCCGGTTTTGTATTTTCAGAAAAGAAAACGATTAATTCCCGGTGATATCAACTTAAACCAATGAGCGAGCGCATCATTTTAGGCGTTGATCCCGGAACTACCATAATGGGTTATGGCTTGATCTCATGCCAAAACAAACAAATGACACTGATCCATTTTGGTACGCTGCTTCTCAGCAAATACAAAGACAATATGCTCAAACTGCAGCATATTTTCAAACGGTCGCTGGAGCTGATCGAAAGTTATCATCCTGATGAACTGGCCATTGAATCGCAGTTTCACGGTAAAAATGTGCAATCCATGTTGAAGCTGGGCAGGGCACAGGGGATTTCCATCGCTGCGGCACTTTACAGGAATATTCCGGTGTATGAGTATGCTCCCAAAAGCATCAAGCAAGCGGTAACGGGCAATGGCAATGCCTCAAAGGAACAGGTGGCGGCCATGCTCACACGTCTTCTCAACATCAAGGAACAAGCAGATTACCTCGATGCTACTGACGGTCTTGCTGTTGCAGTGACACACTTTTTCCACAGCTCGCGCCCGGGAGCTTCTGTGAACAAGTCGTATTCTTCCTGGGGTACCTTTATTAAAGATAATCCTGATAAAATAAAATAAAACCTATGGAAATATTCTCCTTCCTGCTCGTCATTATCGTAATTGCGATCATTGAACAAGTTCTATCCTCCAGATGGAATCCTTTCTATTTCAGATCGGGTTTGACCATATACAGAAAAGAACTACTCAATCAGAAATTTTCAGAGGAGTTGCTCGACATCTCCAAATTTGAGAACCTGTTTTCAAAAGGGCTGGCACCTTCCATGCGTTTCCGCAACCTCAGTGAAACTGAAATTGCTTTTCGTGAACAAAACTTTCAGTTCTCTCTGTTTTCATACACACCCCTGATGCATGGTCTGATCGTTGTCAATAAAGAAGAAAACATGATAATCCTGAAAGGAAAAACAAACTGGGCCGTGCTTTTATTCTTTCTGTATTTTATTTTTCAATTTATATCTCCGGGGTCCATTTTTGCCGGTGAAGAGTTTGCCTACATTATTTGTGCTGTTGCTTTTGGAATTACCTTATTGCTGTATAGTGTGCAAGCATTTCGGTTCAGAAAAATCACCAAATATCTTTCAAAACAGGGGGACGAGATTTCTTAATACCCTGAGGATTCGAACTCTTATCATTTCCTGAAAAGCCAGTATTCCGGATCGAGTTTGGTGGATTGTTTCCATATCTGAAGTTCCATTTCCGTCTTTCCGCTTTTCTGATCATAATGTATGCTTCCAATCCTTTGTTTGGTGCTTACCTTGTCATTGGGTTTCACATACACCTCATCCAGATTAACATAAACGGTAAAATATTCCCCATGATTTATAATTACAGATTTTCCCATCCCCGGAATACTGATGACATTGGATACTTTACCTCCAAAGACAGCCCGTGCTTCTGCCCCTTTGGTGGACATGATCTTTATACCGTTGCAGACTACAACCACCCCTTCGAGGGTAGGATGATCATGCTGCCCGAAACGCTCCGTGATGACACCTCTTTCAACCGGCCAGGGTAATTTGCCCCTGTTCGTTGTAAAATCAAGTGACAATTGCTTTGCTTCCCCGGTAAGTTCCAGGGTGGTCGTTCCGCTTGCTTTTTTACTTTTTTCGATCTCAGCCCTGATCAAATCCTCAATTTGCTTGTCAATCTGTTTCCTGGCCTTTTCCTTCGCTACCAAATCCTTCTTGAGCTGCACTTCCTTCCTTTTCAGGTTGTCCATAACCTTGGATTGATTCTGCCGGTCTGAATCCAGATTTTCCTTTTCCCTGTTCTGTATCCCTAAAAGTGTCATTTTCTGGATTTTTTGGGCATCCAGTTCCACCAGCTTTTTTTCAATAGCCGATTGCGTTTGCTTGATGAGTTCCATCTGCTTTTTCCTGTATTCGGAATACGATTGAAGTAATTTCATGCGCTTGAACGACTGATTGAAGGTCTCCGCTGACAGGATAAATCCCAACTTATTGTACGGATTTCGGGTTTTATAGGCAAATTTGACCATACTTTCGTATTCTTTCTTCAATACATCCAGATCTTTGTTCAGTGAATTAATCACATCCCTGTTGTTGTTGATCTCTTCATCCAGATACGAAAGTTCTTCCCGTATATTCATGATGATCCCTTCGCGGGTCTCAATCTGGTTTTTCAGGATGTTCAGATAATCGGTGGTTTCTTTTTGCTTTTTCCCGGTTTCTTCAAGGAGTTTCTTTGTCAGTTTGATCTCCTCTTCCTTTTGCCTTCTTTTTTTCTCAAGTTCCTGCCTTTCCTTGCTCTGTCCCAGGGCAAAGATGCTGAGTGAAAGCAGCAGTATTATAAAACTGCCGGTTTTAATCAGTTTGTAAATAACCGCTTGGTATGGACGTATCGCACTCAATAGCCTCATTAAATCGGATGCTAAAATAGTTTAGTTTCAGATAATTCTCTTCAGGAAGATATGCCCAAATTTCAACAATTTTGGGAATTTCAAAACGATTCTGCCTGATTTTCTCTCTGTACCTGATTTCAGCCCTTTGGCGGAGTTGTGGATAATCAAGTTTATAACCGGAAACGGCAGATTCTTTCCGATCAAATATCAGGCTTTGATGCAGGCTGTCCACCGTATATTCGAAAATCATGACATTGCTGTCCTTTTTTACATCATAATACCCGTCTGGAATAAACAACAGCTTTCCCGTCAGAATTGCCTCGATATCCCTTAGATGATAATAGGGAAGTGCAAAATGGTCTTTTATAAATATTAAAGGGACAACAGAATAGCTGGAATTTAATTTGTCAATGATGGTTATATTTTCCTGATTAATAAAAATCCGGACTATCTCAAACCCCATCATTTTAGCGGATACCCAAATAAGACTGTCGTGTATGATTTTTAGATCAATACTGATATTCTGGCTGATTTCCTCATTTTTAATGAACAATCGTGCTTTGGCATCAATGGTTTTAAAAACAAAATGTGCTTTTTCCAGATAATCAAATACTTTTCGTATCTCTTTATCGTGCTTGTTTCCTGTATTTGGCTTTGTCAGCGAACAAGCACTAAAAATCAACAAGAAAATAAAGGGATAGAAAAACTTGTTATTCATACAACTGTCTGCCTGTGATTTTTTTGTCGATAAGTTCTGAAACCGACCCTTTGCTTTTTGCCTTTTCCCAATGCATGACGGCTTCATCCACTTTCCCCAGTTTAAACAGCACATCCCCGTAATGTTCGAGCACTTCGGGATCCCACGGCTTTTTATCTAATGCTTTTTTCAGGTAGTTTTCTGCCTCAGTATAATCCGACATCTGATACAATATCCATCCGTAGGTATCCAAATAATTGGCATTTTCGGGGACAATCTTCAGGCTTCGTTCCGAAAGTGACTTTGCCTTGCTGAGGTGTTCTTTGCGTAAGGAAAGATAAAAGGCATAATTGTTCAACAGCGAAGCATCCATGGAATCAATTTTCAATGCCTTTTCGAAATAAAGATCGGAATTTTCATATTCTTTTAGGCTGTTGTAGGATTCCCCAAGCAGAGAATAGGTTTCAAATTCGAGATTTTTGTTGTCCACCAAATAATTCAGTCCGATTTTTAACTGCTCCGTTGATTTCCGGTATTGGCTCAGGCGATTGTAGCACAAACCCAGGTAAAGGTATAATTCCGGTGTGCCCGGAAAATACTCGACAGCTTCCAGGGCATATTTCAAAGCGCTTTCGTAATGATTTGCGGCAACTTCGGCTGTAATCACTTTTTGCCATAAGAGGATGTTCTTTTTTTCTCCTTCCAATGCTTTTTTGTAGTCGTCCAATGCTTTTTCGTCTTCTTTCAGGATACTGTATATATCCGCCCGGAAAGCATAGGTGCGCAGGTCTTTTGGGTGTATGGCAAACACTATTTCAATAAGGTTAAGTAATTCATCTTTCTTTTCTTCGACCATATTGGTATTGACATAGGTCATCATCATATACGAAATCTTGTTTTCGATGCCAAGCTCGGGATCATGAAAAGCAAGCAGGGCTTTTTCAAGGGCTTTATCCGGCATTTTCCAACGGGAATAATAATCAGCCAGAATTAACTGTGCAGTGCCATCGGTTGGATCTTTGTCTGCAATCTTCCGGTACACTTCAAAAACCTTGTTTTCCTGGTTGGTAACCACATATATTTCAGCCAGCAAACGGAGATATTCGGTATTATCGGGAAAAGCGGCAGACAATTTTTCAATTTCTCCCACTGCTTTGTCCTGTTTTTTCATTACCATGTATATGTTCTTCTTTTGAACACTCACTGCTTCCGATACTCCGATTTTCGTCTCGATTTCATTCAAGGTACGAATGGCATTGAGAGGTTTATTGGCCAACAGGTACATACGTGAAAGAGCCACATAATAGTCAAGTTCCTCCGGCTTTATACTTATAAGCGAGCTTAATTCCTTCGCTGCTTTGTCGTACAGGTGCTTTTGTTCCAGGACATCAATGTAAAGTAAACGATACCATATATTACCAGGTTCAAGGGCGATTGCCTTTTCAATTTGCCCGATCGCTTCCTCCGTTCTGCCGGTTTCCAGATATAGCCGTGCCAGCCGGTACATGGCCGGGGCATTGGTGGGTTGAAGGACAAGGCACGTCTGAAGTTGACCGATGGCAGCCTCGGGATTCCCATCCACTATTTCCAGCTTAATGGCATCCAGAAACACCTGTGCGGCAGCAATATCCTTGGGTGTGCCATCATCAGCAGGAGCCAGTTGAAATACAGGCCCTCCGGAAATTTCCCTCGTTTTGCATGAGCTTAGAATAAACGCAGCAACGAACAGCAAAAGGTAAAAAAAGGGTATTTTATATCTCAGAAAAATCTCCGACATTTAATCCTGATTTAGTAATATGATTACAGATAACATTATTTCCTATCATCGCTCCATCAATTTCGGAATGTGTGATCCGGCTTTCATTATAAATTATGGTGTCGCTGATTTTAGATTTCTCAATTTTTGTTCCATTCCCTATGGACACATAAGGTCCTATTTCCGAATCAATTATGACCGTATGATCTCCGATAAAACAGGGTTGGATAATGGTTGAATTTACAATTGTAACTTTGTCGGGACTACTTTCAGCGTACTTGCCAAGCTCCAGAATTTGCCGGTGAGTATCGAGGGTGGCCATTATATTTCCACAGTCGTACCAGCCTTCCACAGGAGCAATCTTTATTTTAACCCCTTTTGCACGCATATTTTCCAGGGCGTCCGTGATCTGAAATTCACCATTGCCGGTAATATGATGGTCTAAAAGAAATTGTACTTCATCACGCAGAAGTTCCCCTTCCCTGAAATAATAGATACCGATAATAGCCATATCGGACACGAATGTTTTTGATTTTTCCGCAAAGCGTTGTATGTAGCCTTGTTCGTCACAAACCACGACACCAAATTGCTCGGGATTGGATATTTTTTTTACCCAAATATAGGCTTCTTCTGCAGGATCTACCTTAAAATCCGTACTGAAAAGGGTATCGGCATAGGCGACCAACACCGGGCCTTGCAGTGATTCGCGGGCCATATACAAAGCATGAGCCGTTCCCATTGCTTCCAGCTGGTAATAAATTTTTGCTGTATAACCCAGGTTTTGTGCAATATCAATAAGATGGTCTTCCACTTCCTTTCCGAAATTCCCGATGATAAAGGCGACTTCATCCACCTGATCCACCATTTGGGCAAGGTCAATGATCAGGCGTTCCACTATGGATTTACCGGCAATATCAAGAAGGGGTTTGGGTTTTGTCAGGGTGTGGGGCCTCATTCTTTTCCCCATGCCCGCCATTGGGATGACAATCTTCATGTTTCAGGTCAATATTTAACAGCTGTAAAATTTAAAATGCAAAGTTACGTCAATTTATGTTGTGCCTGTATGGCCATACCCACCGGCACCTCTTTCCGTTTCATTGAGCATTTCCACTTCATCCCATGTAATTTGTTCATGCCGGGCAACGATCATTTGAGCAATGCGCTGGCCGTCTTCCACCAGGTAATCTTCTCCTGACAAGTTGACCAGAACGACCTTGACTTCTCCCCTGTAATCGGCATCAATGGTTCCGGGCGTGTTGAGTACCGTAATACCGTGCTTAAAGGCCATGCCGCTGCGTGGTCTTATCTGCGCTTCACAACCCACGGGAAGTTCCACGTAAATTCCGGTGGGAACCAGCACACGCTGTAAGGGTTTTAGCAGCACAGGTTCGGGTAAAAATGCCCGTAAATCCATGCCAGCCGAATGAATGGTTTCATAAGCCGGCAAAGGGTGATGTGAGCGGTTGACAATGCGTATTTTCATGTTCTTTTCCTGATTTGGATGTATTTTATGTTCAAATAGCGAACAAAATTAAGCCTTTTTAACAAAAAGACAGTGCCTATTAAAGAAGGCCAAAACTGATGAAAAAAAACGAATATTTTAAAAATTCACTTGCGTATAAAATATTAATATTACTTTCGCTTCGTAAAACTTTATCAATAAATCAAATTTAATAAGCTATGGCATATAAAATTTCTGATGAATGTACAGCTTGCGGGACATGCATTGACGAGTGCCCGGTAGAAGCTATTTCTGAAGGCGATATTTACGTAATTGATCCTGAACTTTGCACTGATTGCGGTGCTTGTGCAGACGTTTGCCCGGTGGAAGCAATTCATCCGGCATAGTTCCTGAAGAAACATACTGATTAAAAAATCCGCAAATTTTTGCGGATTTTTTGTTTTATGCCTATTATTGTATATCAATTTTAAACAAAGAGATTTATGAGACTGTTACTTCTTAGCAATTCCACCATCCCAGGGCTGGGATATCTGGAATATGCCCTGGATGATATCAAGGATTATTTTGGGAAAAATGTGAAACATATTGCCTTTGTCCCTTTTGCAGGAGTTACCGTGGATTGGGATACCTATGAGCAAAAAGTGCAAAGCGTCTTTTCCGGCCTGGGATACCATATTTTTTCTCTTCACCACGAAAAAGATCCTATTGCCGCACTGAATAAAGCAGATGCAGTTGCCGTTGGAGGTGGGAATACGTTTAAACTGGTGCACGACCTGCATAAAACAGGTTTAATGAAAGCAATACGTGAAAAGGTAATTCAAGGAATGCCATACAGCGGTTGGAGTGCCGGAAGCAATGTCGCTTGCCCTGCTTTGTTTACAACCAATGACATGCCCATTATTCAGCCGCCCAGCTTCGAATGTATGAATCTGGTACCCTTTCAGATCAATCCTCATTATCTGGATAAAAACCCGGAAGGCCATGGAGGGGAAACCAGAGAAGACCGCATCAAAGAATTTCTGGAAATCAACCGCAATCTCACTGTGGTTGGACTACGTGAAGGAACCATCCTCCGTGTGGAAGACACGCAAATGAAACTGCTCGGCAACCGCCCTGCAAGGATTTTCCGCTATGGTAAAGAAGCTGTTGAGATGAATCACGAACAAGATTTAAGCTTTTTATTATAGTTTTTCAGAAGGGAGAATTGCCGGTTTTTCGTTCCGGCAACTAAAGTTTTGTTTTTTTCGTCAAAAAAGTGGTATTTTTCGATTACCTTTTTTGAATTCATGTAACTAAACTGATGATTATTTACATCACAAAAAACTAATATATCATGAAAAAAAACACGATCGCTCTTATTTTTGGTCTTTTCTTCAGCATGGGAATGACTATATACAGTTTTTCGTACAATCATATAGGAGGAGATATTGGCTGGAAATGCTTGGGAAATGATACTTTTCTGATGAAAGTCACCGTGTTTCGGGACTGCAATTCATCATCAATGAGTTCCATAACACTGAATTTCAAATGTGCATCAACAGGGACACAGATTACCACGCTGAACTTGTCGAAACCTGCACCTGTGGATATCACACCCCGCTGCGGAAGCAGTTGTACCCGATGTCAATCCTCAGGCTGTTCATTTCCTTATGGCATAGAAAAATATGAATACACCGGAAAAGTATATTTGGGAAATGCCGGTTCCTGCTGTGAAATTAAGGTGGAGTACGATGGCTTGTTAAGATCCTATACGATTAGCACAGGCCCTGCAGGATCCAATTTTTTCATCACCGCCATGTTTAACCGGTGTTTGAGCCCATGCGATAATTCGCCCATCGTCAGCAATGACCCTCTTTTTCTTATGTGCATCGGTCAGGATCAGGTTTTTTCCAGTGGTTTTACTGATCATGACAAAGACAGCAATGGCCGTTCTCTGGATTCCCTGGCTTTTGAGTGGACCACTCCATTAATCAATGCCAATAATCCTGTATCTTATAGCAGTAATTATTCCTACGATCATCCCATTTTTTACTGGGGATTTAAAAATGCCAACCTGCCTTTTCCCAGAGGTTTTCACCTGAACGGTGCGACCGGAGAGATCAGTTTCAGGCCGATGAAGATTGAGCAAACCCTTACCGGATTGAAAGTCAGTGAATTCAGAAAAATCAATGGTGTTCAGACCAAAATCGGTGAGATCACCCAGGAATTACATTTTATCACGATGAGCTGCCCGAATAATAACGCTCCCGTACTCAGCAGCACCTATGTTTATGAGGTTGATGCCGGGGATACGGCTATATGCAGTATTCAGACCAATGATTACGACTCGAACGATAGCCTGACTATTTCGTGGAGCAATAATTTACCGGGTGCAATCTGGACAGACAATAACGGACAGGTAAAGCATCCCACAGGTGTTTTAAAATTAATAACCGACAGCAGCATGATCGGTAAATATTATTATTTTATGGTGGGAGTGAAAGACAATGCCTGCCCTGTGAGTGGTTCCAG
>Ga0265297_10004606_pt1 | contig 22230 bp, 32 predicted proteins | sample Munlanlwell13791_FD_192502 | JGI IMG/M metagenome (GOLD analysis project Ga0265297, IMG submission 192502) | Leachate microbial communities from a municipal landfill in Southern Ontario, Canada - Leachate well 137-91 | ecosystem: Engineered > Solid waste > Landfill > Unclassified | place... | reverse complement strand
ACCGTCTCCATCACCCCTCCTTCTTCGGTTTGAAGTGCGCCACGAACCCGCAGGTCGGGCACGGCGCCGCGTACACCGGCAGCTTCAGCGTCGGCCCAGGGTTCGCCCACACCCGCTGGCCGTCGTGCGGTCCACCGATCACCAGCATCCGGCGCTCGTCGTCCATCAGCCCTCCCCGCGCGTTACCGGATGCAGGCGCCGCAGCCGGAACTTCACCACCATCTCCTCCCCTTCCGCCCTATCGTTGAACGAGGTCGGCACAACCTCCGCCACCACCGGCATCCACGGCTCCCCATGGACCAACCACGGCTCCGGATTCGACATGACGCCATCCTTCCCCACCAGCGGCCTCACCGAATCGAGCAACTCCTCCAACTTGATCGTCATGCTCCCTCCCCGCGCAGGATCGCCAGGATCTTGTCCGCCTGCTCCCGATCGCTCGCCTTCTCTGCTTCGGTCAACATCGCGTACGGCGTGTCCATCAGGCGCACCCAACGCTCCCGATCTTCCCGCCTCCACCGCAGCCCGAACCGCTCGACAGTGTAGTCGATCTTGATCGCTTTCACCTCCCAGTGCCGCATCCACTCCGCCCACGCCTCGTGCGCGTAGTCCGCCAGGCGCTCACGGAACTGGTACTCGCGCTCCGCCTTCCGCTCCAGGGCGCGCGCCTGCTCCGCCCTCATCTCGGATTCGAATTCGGAGCAGGCCTCGCAGCACGGTGCTTCCGACGCGGCAGTTGCGGGAGTCCCCACGCCCGGCCCGTCCACGTAGATCCGACTTCCGCCCGCCTGGAAGAATCCGTAGACCTCCTGCGCCAGGTCCCGTGGCGCCTGAATCCGAGCGTCGGTGTTGTCTATCAGCTGGTCCTGGTGCGAGCGCCCCAACCGCCCCGGCGGACCCAGCTGCGCCATCACCGGGAACGGAGACCGCAGCCCCACGTCCACCGTCACCTTGCCCGTCTCCGCGTCCACCACCGGCTCCCCCACGGTGAACGGAGGCTCCGGAGCGCGCGCGCCCATCGCCTCCCGGATCGCGTCGGCCGTGCGCTCGTCGGAACAGGCCAGGAACGACGGACCATCCCGCCGCGTGTTGGCAAGGATCTCTGCGCATGCCTTTTTCATCTTCTCCGGCAGGTACGGCCGGTTCTGCGTCGGTCCATCATTGCAGTGCCCGAACTCGCCGACAAACTTCGGCGAACACGTGTTCGCTGCGGGCACGCTCGGCACCGCCTCCAGCTTCCCGTCCTCCGACATGCTCACGCCGGGGTACTTTCCAGCCGCCAACACCCGCACGCAGTCCGGGCACAGGACCGAGCAGATGCGCGTCCCCGCAACGGTCAATGCCTCCACCGCCGTCGCCTCTGCCCCGGACACATCGGCCCCACACCGACCGCACGTTCCATGCTTCTCGATCATCGGACCGCCTCCAAGTGCGCCACGTGCACGCCCTTCACCGCGAATAGCGCGAACCCGTTGTCCAGCGTAACCGCCAGCACCTCGCCGTTGGCCCCCTGCGGGTCCGGCCCAGTCACCGTTCCCAACTCGCCTGCCACGCCCCACGTGCGCCCCATCTCGTCGTCCTTGATCCGCACCCGCGATCCCAGGATGAAGTCCATCTCATTCCTCCTTCTTCCAGGCCGTGGTCGCCACCTTCGCGCCCGGGAACGTCCGCTTGGCCTCGTGCGCCAGCTTCACCGCCCGCGGGTCCACCCCGATCAGCGCCGCCAGCTCCCGCGCCCGATACGCGATCGGGTCGCCCGGCGCGGGCCGGTAGTTGTCGCACACGAACAGCACCTGCTCCCCGACCACCTCGGAGTCGACGACGAGCACGAGGTTCGATCGCGCGAAGTCCCGCAGCGGCATGCCCACCACCTCGTCCGCGGAGGCATTGATCAGCAACACCGTCTCCATGGGAACCACCTCGCGAGCAGACGGCATCTCGCCGCCCTCCATTGCCCAGTCAGCCAGCGCCTACCTTACCAGCCTGCGGCGTGTTTGTCAACACACTCCACGCCTTCGATGTTCGCCCCGGTCCTCGGGTCGCGGTTCCACCGGACCATGAGCGTCGCCAGCGGGATGAACTTGATGCAGACGCGCACCTCTCCATCCTCCCGCACCGGCTCCAGTCGGTGGTAGGCGGCCAGGATCACGAGGCCGTCGTCCTTCACCTCGGGCGACCCGATCACGGTGATGCCCCAGAGGACCGTCACCTGCTTCGCGCGCTCCTCGCTCGCCAGCACGTGCGTCACGCCGTCCAGGGCGTAGCGATCGAGCGACCACCCACGGATGCGCTCTACCTGGGAACGGATGAACTCCCGCGTCTCGTAGGACACCACGTCCTCCGTGAAGGGAGCCAGGGCCGCACGGAACTTGGCGATCATGGTCAGCTCGGCCCGCTTCCCCTGCGCCACCTTCCTCCGCAACTCCGGATCGATCAGGTCATCCTCGCGGAACCGCGTCTTGCGCTTCATGGGTGTCCCCCTTCGCGGACGCACTCAGCGCCGCGGCAGCGATCTCCTCGGTCAGCTGCTCCATGTCCAGCTCGCAGCACCCCCAGGCGCCGCAGCGCGGGCAGATCGTCGTGCAGTAGTCCTCGCCGTCGTCGCTCTCGTCCGAAATCAGATCCCCGTGCGGGAAGCGCTCCCCGCACTCGTCGCACTCCACCTCCACCGCCACGTGGTCGTAGCTATAGGGCGGGATCGGAAAGTGGCGATACGTGTGCACTGGCCGATTGACGATAGCATTCAATTCGTCTACGCGACCACCGGCCGCCACGATGATGGCGCTCAAGCTGTTCGAGATCCGAGCCCAGTCGATGTCCTGGCCCGACAACATGACCGCGGAGATCTTGTACTCGCACGCCTTCCCCTCTTGGTAGAAATCAGACTTTACCACCTCGCCGTCGAAGAAGGCGATGAGCGTCACGAGCCCCTCGTAGATGTCCCGAGCGATGCTCTTGTCGGGATGGAAGAACGCGACCATCAGCGTCACGGAAGGCATACCTGGAACGATCTCTTCGGTTTCGCCAGCTCTCGGGTTGCGCCGAATCGTCGCCCTGTCGATCGGAATGAAGTACAGCATCAGTCCAGTGCCTCCTCGATGCGCGCGATGTTGCGCCGCAGCGTCTGCATGTCCGCCGGTGTGGGCGCCTCCACCACCTCGCCGTTCTCGTAGCGGTAGGCGCGCAGAAGATCGGCCCGCAGGTTCTCCAGGCGCTTCTCCAGCTCCGCACCAGAAGCGGGCATGTAGTGGTTGTCGCCGTGTCCCGCCAGGCATCCGCCACCGAAGGACTTACAGAGTGCGCACGGTCCGTTGCATGCGCTGAACATCTCCATCGACAGCCTCCTACTTGTTCGACGTCTCCCTCAGGAGAGCCGACGTGAGATCCTCGATCGACGCCTTCACGCGGGCGTGCTCCAGGTAGAAGTTCAGGTCCTTGTTGCAGACATCCTTGCCAGCGCGGACCAACTTCTCCAGGTTGTCCAAAACCTCCAGCGCGCCGTTCAGATCCCACAACGACTTCTTGGTCTGCCCGGGAACCTTGGAATCTGCGCGCTCGACGGGCTTCCAGGGCGGCACGGGCAGCTCCTGCTGCTTCGCGCAAGGATCGGCCGGAGTCGGCGCACCCACCTTCCGAGGGTCCTTCCCGACCAGCTTCGTCACCGCATCCGCAACGTCATCCGACCAGGGCTCCGCACCCCAAAACTGGCGCTTCACCTGGCTGCACGAAATCTTCAGCTGCTGAGCGATGAGGCTGTATGCCTCCTCCATGCCCATCCCGGAGCTGCGGATCGCCGCCTTCATCTGATCCGCCTGGTCCACCTGCGCCTGCGCCTCCGGCGTCGAAGTCCGCAATGCCAGCAGGTGCCTCGAACGCCAGGTGGCCGGAGGAGCATCCCACATCTTCAACGCCTCGTGCTTGGCAGCCCAGTCCTTGAACTTCGGCCAGAAGTTCCGGTCCTTGATCGCCAGGCCGGTCATGCGCTGGAACTCCCGCACCGCGGCAAGCAGTTCCGGACCGTGAGTCTCGTTGTGAAATCGCACCGCCCGACATGCCTTCTTCTTCGCTGCGTTCATCGACTTCTCCTTCCCGGGCAACGCGCCCGGCATCGTTACGGCAACATCACCCGCACTTCCATCCGAACTCCCAACGGCAGAAAGGACTCCGTCCTGTCTGCGACGAGATCCGCGATCCGCGCGTGCGTCTCCGGTCCGAACCACGTCCAGAGGCGTCGCATTCGCACCGTCACCAGCCCCGGTTGATTGGGCCATGTCTGCGGCGGCCCCACTAGCAAACGCAGCCACCCGAGGCGCTTCCACAGGTTGTTCAAAGTAGGCGGCTCGCCGCGGCTTCGCAGCGCCATTTGCGTTCGGACTCCCATCCCCGCCAGCACCAGCCGCACCGCCCGGCGGCGGCGCCACCAGCTGATGATTCCCATTGTGCCCTCCTCCGGTGAAGAACTTGCTCGTGCAGTGGTTGAACTTGATCGGTGGCATGCGGTCGAACGCGCGACCGCTGAACGTCGTCATGCCACCCTTGTGGATGATGGCGCGGCAGCAGCGCTCCCCGATCTTCTCGCAGGCCAGGATGGTCGACACGCTGTAGGTCTTCCCGTTGTCGGCGACCAGGTACTTCTCCCGGTCCCGGCTGCGTGGTCCACCCTTGTGACACTTGCCCATCAGTTCCCCCCCGCGCAAATGGCCATGTGCCCGGCCAGGGTCGACCACTGGATGTCCACCTCGGTGCCCACGCGGATCGCCCGCTCCGTTCCGTTCACGCTCATGTCGGCCACACGCCCAGATGCAGTCACCGCGATGCTGACAGCAGCCTCCGGATAACGCTCCCCCAATGCCTTCGCGTCAGCGAGCACGTTCTGGATGGCGCGCCCCGTCTCCTGAAGGATCTCCTGGTAGGCCGCCTGCGCCTGTGTGGTCTTGAACTGCATCAGTGGCTCCCCCTCATCCGCAGCGTTTTACCGCGAGCCCCGCGCCAGTCCCTCGTCGTGAGGCACCGCTGGCAGATGTCCAGGTAGCGATCCCCATGGCTCAGCCGATCGTACACCGCCCGGATCTCTGGAGACTCCAGAACCTTGCGGAAACGGAAGATGTTCAGGTCGCCGAACGTGTGGCGCCGCTCCCAGTCGCGGCAGCACAGCCCCACGTGCCCGGTCCGGGTCACAATGAGATCCGTGAGCGGCGCGTAGCACGGCGTGGTCAGATGCACCGGCGCCGCATCGTAGATGCCGAACACCTCCACCCAGTTGGAGTCGTAGATCGTCATAAAGTCGGGACGCGTGTCGAGAGAACGCAGCCGCTCCAACTCCTCCGCGCCGTACGCTGTCACAGCCAGGTGGTTCAGACCCACGCTGCGCAGGTCACGGATCAGATGCTCGTCCAGGGTCGTGCCGTTCGTCCAGATCAGCGTCTTGGCCCGAGGGACCGTTCGGTTCACGCGTTCCAGGAACCAGAGCAGCCGCGGGTCCATGAGCGGCTCCCCGTACTGGTGGAAGCTGATGCACCCAGCGAACCCTGCATCCCGGAGATCGTCGAGCACCTGGAACACCACGGCCGATGACAGGTTCTCGGGCGGACGCGCCGCCTCCAGATGCGCCGGGCAGCGCGGGTGCAAGTGCGACAGGTTGCAGCGGTTCGATAGCTCGAAGTTCACCCGGTCGAGTTTCTCGAAAGGATCTGCGCACCCGATGCTCATTCCGTCTCTCCGATCAGCTTCTTCCAAACCCGGAGAGGGACCGCAACCCAGTAATCAATCATGATTTTCTGGTTCATGCCCGTATCTCCGACGTTGTGCATCGCTCATCCTCTTGATCGTTTCCTTGGAAAATTTCCTTCCTTTGAAAATCTCACTCAACTTCTTCTTCTGGTCTTCCGATACGGGACGCCCACGTCGAGACTCTGACATCTTTCTCCTGGACTCATCGCTGTGATGCTTCCCAAGATTTGCAACCCTCAATTTCTCTCGGGTAGATTCGGCGATCTCCTTGCCCCTACATCTCTTCCCAAGTTCTCGAATTTGCTCACGCATCGCATCTGTCGCTATACCCTTGTGAGCAGCACTGTGATTCGCTCGCATCTCATCCGTCCAAACCCGCTTCCGATTAGCTTCCCCTACCGCCATCCGAACGTGATCTGGCTGCACCCATCCCGTCGTCCTGCCAGCCGTCGGGGACAGGTTGTATCCGCGTTCCACGGCCCCGGTATCGTCTATGTGCCGTTGCTCCGCTTCCAGCAAAACATCCTCGGAAACGAGTTCTACGACCTCCACTGCGAACGAATCCTCCCCATATTTTGCCCACGCTGCCTGGAGGTAGTTATTGTGATGCTTTCCGCGCCGAAGCGCAGCACGGTGTTGATTCAGACGAAAACGAAGTCTCCCGGCACTCCCGATGTAGAACTTGCCGTTGACCGTATTCTCGATCCGGTAGATCCCCGGCACGTTTGGGATGTGGTCGACGTTCACTCGGACTCTCCCATTAATTTTTTCCAGCATCGCAAGGGTACGCACACCCAGTCCCTCTCTCCGTGTGCGCTGTTCGCCCCCCCCGCGATCTCGATGGCCAGCGCGGGCTCCTTGCCAGCCGCGGCAGCCTCCGCCGCGATTTTGTCCAGCCACGACTTCTTGATGCTCAGGCTCGCGTGCACGGTCCTCTTGCACTCGATGAGGAAGTGGTCGGCCAGCACGTCACCCTTCGCGAACTTGGACGCGCCACTCCCCGCCTGCCGGTGTCCTCGCACCTCGCGCGCCACGAGCCGCTCCTGCGCCTCCGGAGACTTCGCGTCGGGGAACAGGACGTGCGGACGATGACGCGTCACAGGCCCTCCGTGGAGTGCAAGGATCGCAGCTCCACCGTCACCGGTGCGGAGTCCATGTCCGTTTTTACGAGCGGATCGACGATCGCCAGCCGACGCGACGGAAACTTCACGATGCGGAAGTCACCAAGCCGCCCATCGACGGTCACCAGTTGCCCGACGGCCAGCTGCCCTACGTTCTTTCTCGCCAACGCTTTCCTCCTCTGCCTTCCAGCGATCTTGCTGGCATCTCCAGGAGCTTAACTCAACCGAGTGCGTTTGTCAACATCAGAGCAGCCGGGCCTTCGCCAGCGAGGTCAGGTAGCCGCGGACGTGGACGTGCAACTCCCCGTTCGGCAGGGCGGCTCCCATCTCGAAGAGGCCGCGCGCCACCGTCTGCACGCGACTCAAAGGGAGCGTCGCCATGCGCGCCCATGCTCGGAAGTCCGCCCCCCCCTGCGCATCTCGCGGCACGCGCGGCCAGACAGACAGCATCCGAATCTGGTCCGGCGTCAACGCGAGGATGGCGTACGGAGGCATATCCTGAAGAGGAACGGGTGGGGGAGCGACCGGGGCGACGGGAGCCGCTTCCGGTTCTGGAGATGGAGCAATCGCCACCTGCTTCTTCGCCTTACTCATTGCCCTCCTCCAGCCGCACCGGCTTCACGCCCAGCGCCTCTTCGCAGCGCTCCAGGATCACCGCCACGTACCCGGGAGACAGCTCGCACCCGTACCCAATCCGAGCCGATGCGTGCGCCGCCAGGATCGCGGTGCCGCTGCCGAGGAACGGATCGAGGACGAGATCTCCTCCGACCGAGCTGTTGCGGATCGCGCGCTCGAAGAGCGGGACCGGCTTCGTGGTCGGGTGGAATTCCGAGTGCGACGGCTTGTCGTACTGCCAGACGTCTCCCTGGTCGCGGGCTCCGCACCAGTACCGATCCTCGGCGCCCTCGCGCCACCCGTACAGGATGGGCTCGTACTGCCGCTGGTAGTCGGAGCGCCCCATCGTGAAGGTGTTCTTGGCCCAGATGATGAACGTGGACCAGTGGCCTCCCGCCTCGCGGAACGCGCTTTCCAGTGTGTCCAACTCCGACGAGGACATGCAGCAGTACACCGCGCCCTCGCACACGGGAAGCATGGCCTTGAACGCCGCCAGCAGGAACGGCCTGAAGTCCTCTCCGAGATCGTCGTTGGCGATCGTCCGGTTGGCGCCGCGCAGCTTGTCCTTCATGGTCGCGCCGTACGCCACGTTGTAGGGCGGGTCCGTGATGATCATGCGCGCTCGTTTCCCACCCATCAGGCGCTGCAAAACGGTGGGGTCCGTGGAGTCCCCGCAGATGACACGGTGCGGTCCGATCGCCCACAGATCCCCGGGCTTCGTTCCCCACTTGATCTGGAGCTGCACGCTCAGATCCTCGCGCGGAGGAGGTTCGTCTCCGCTCGATCCGGACCCTTCTCCCGCCAGCAGCCGAGTCAGCTCGTCGTCCTCGAAACCGAGAGACGCGATCAGGTCCTCGCGCTCGTCGTGCAGGTCGCGCAGCAGCGCCGTGAGGGCCGTCTCGTCCCAGGTCGCCACGATCTCGCCGTACCGGTTGTCCGCGATCATGAAGGCGCGCGCCGTGGCTCGGTCATCGTCGGCCCAGATCACAGGGATGTGCTGCGCCCCCAATCGCTTCAGGGCGTCCATGCGCTGATGCCCAGCCTCGATGATGCCCGTGCGCTCGTTCACCACGATCGGCCAGCGCATGCCGAACGTCTTGATGCCCTCCATGAGCCCTTCGATGTTCACCTGCGTTCGCGGGTTCGTAACGTCGGGACGCAGCGCCGCGATCGGGACCAGCATTCGGTCCAGGCCCTTCAGCACCGAGATGCTGGTTCCGGGCAAGTAGGACACCCCGTCTCGCACCACGGGAGCCACCGGCATCGGAGGACCGGTGAAGTCGGGGATAGGCGAACTCGTGTTCGCTACGCCGCCAGCATCAGCTTCACCAGCTGCTCCCGCAGGGCTCTCCGCACCGCTGGCTCCATCATCCGCGCGACCATCTCCGTCTTGCTTCTGTACGTCTCGTTTCCGAGTAGCCACTTCGCGCCGTCCTTTCGCATCAGGCCGAACTTCTCGGCCTGCGCCAACGTGTAGTCGAGATCCAGAACCTGCCCACCGTCCTCACCGGACACGCCCATGAGGTACCCGCCGAATCCCTGGGATGGGGCGGTCTTGTTCTTGAGGATCTTGAAGTTCATACGGACACGGCTTCCCATTTTCATCTGGAATTCCTTCTTCATGTCCATATCGATCTCGTCCTTCTCCCACTTGCTCGCCCACATCTGCGCGATGACCGACGCGGTGAAGATCTGCCCCTTGCCACCGGGCATCACCGACTTGTCGCCGAACTTGATGGAGATGCTCTCGCGCTCCTGGTTGATCCAGATCTCCGTCACCGGACGACCGTAGTCAGACCTCACCGAATGGCGCGCCGCCGTGACCTTCCGCGCCATCTTGTTGAGCAGCCGCGCCTGGAGTCCTTGCTGCCAGTTCTCGGCGCTCTCCTCGATCTCCGTCGAAGGCGTCATGGCTGCAAGGCTGTCGATGATGACGAGATCCACGGCGCCCGATCGTATCAATTCGTCGTGGATGTCGATCGCCCCCTCCGCGGAGTCGGGCTTCACGATCAGTAGGCGATCCGGGTCGCACCCCAGCCGCCGCGCCCACACGTTGTCGAACGTGCCCTCCACATCCTCGAAGGCGACGCGGAACTCCTCGTACGAGTTCTCCATCCAGCGCTCGACGCGCGCCTTGAACTCGTCCTTGCCCTCGTCGAAGTGCGGCTTCGGAACGTGGAGACCAGCCTTCACGCAGTCGCATTTGGCGTGTCCCATGAGAGCGACCTCTCCGGTCTTCTGGTCCACAGACTCCTTCACCTCGATGCCACCCGGCGGGCGCCGGTAGCAGTTGGCGCACAGCTCCTGAGCCAGACCGGCGAGGCGCGTGGCAGCCGTTGTCTTCCCGCTGCTCTCGGCGCCGCGGAAGATGGTGACGTGACCTGCCGGGACGCCGCCCCCAAGGGCGTAGTCGAACGACAGGGAGCCAGTGGTCAGGCGCGCCACGGGAAGCGGCTGCATGCGCCCCGCCATCTCCATGGTGCCCACGCCGTACGACTTGTTGGCAGCTGCGCGCAGGGCGGCCAGGCGATCGGATCGGCTTCCAGTCAGCCGGACCTTCTCCTTCTTTTTCTTTTCGCCGCCCTCTTCCTCGTCCTTGTCCTTCGCCATCAGGCAGCCCCCCGCAGCCGGTCGCGCTCCGCGGAGATGCGCTGCGCCAGGTAGGTCTCCAGAGCATCCACCGCCGCGGCCGCGTCCTCGTCATCGCCGATGGGGCGCGACAGGCCGATGTCGATCTTGTGGCTCTCCATCTTGACCGCCGCGTTGATCGTGAGGCCGTACTCGACCCAGACCACCCGGTTCGTGCCTTCGAGCGCGGGCAGCTCCTCGGGCTTGCGCTGGGACTTGCGGACCATGGCCTCCTCGCGCGCCAGGATCTCGGACACGAACGCCTTCAGCTTGTCGTACCCGGCGTCGTACTCCGCGTTCGGAACCGGCACGAAGCCGCTCCGCGCTCCGATCTGGATGCGCACGAACTCGTAGTTGCCCAGCGAGATCGTCCGTCCCGCCGAAAAGGTCAGATCCATGGTATCGCCTCCCTCTTGCACCGCACCCGGACCGTACTCCCGAGCCGCATCCATGACGGGCTTCTCCGTCCCCTCGCGGCTGTTTTTGTACGTCTCCGTGTAGCGCTCGTTCCCCTGCGTCTTCGTCGGCATTCAACACCTCGGTGCGGCATCGCGCCGCAGTTCAAAAAGCGTCCGAACATTACGGTATCCGCGCGTGTTTGTCAACGCGGGACAGTGACCCCGATGCCCTCCCAGCCACTCCGGATCTCGTGCGTGAACTCGCGATCGTCGGAGGCAACGCGGCTGCGCTTCCCGATGGCGACCTGCATCACCAGCACCATGCCCTCGGTGTACAGACGGTCCCCCCGCGGCGAGCGGAACGGCGTCTGTGGCAGCAGTCCGATCCGGGTCCAGTAGTTGATGACGTCCTTGGAGCGCCGGATCTCGATGGCCACGCGACCAACGGTGTACGCGATCGTGCTGACCCCTCCGACCGTGACGCGCAGAGGGGCACGCGGTCCGCCGGGGTGTGCCGGTGCGATCTTGCCTTCCTTCCGCAGACGCTCCCGCTCCCTGCGCTTTTTGATCCGGTACGCCCTCACCTGCGCGAGCATGGTGTCGCGGTACTCCGGGTCCTCGCGGTAGCGCCGCTTGCGCTCCTCCGACAGCTTGTCCCGGTTCTTCTCGTAGTACGCCTTCTGGTACCCGCTGCGATCCCGGTCGGGCTTGTCCAATGGCGACGGTGTATGCTTCAAAATGCTAGGCATGACAAACACCTCCTGCGTGCACATTACATTGTGCAGCAGGTTTTGTAAAACCTTTCCCGCCGAGCAGCCATTCCGCGGAGGCGCGGGATGCGCTCATCGACGACATCCGTCACGATCGGTTCTGGCTTGCTGGTGCACCTCCCCGCCCTCCATGGGCAGTAGTGCACGCACTCCGACGACGGTACGCACTCGCGCTGCACGCGGCCCGTTCCCTGTTGGACATCGCTGATCGGCGTGGTGAACATGATCACGTCCAGCGCCGGGATGTCGAGCCCCTCCAGGACCATCTGCTGTGTGGCGAAGATCGCGTTGGCGCTCTCCGCCCGGTCGAGGTCCTCCTCGGTCCGGTCCGCGAGCTTGGGATCGCCCTTCCGGTGCGACTTGGTCGTCGTGCTCCACACCTCGCCCGTGAACCACTGCCCGGTGTACGCGTCCAGGACGGGAACGAACGGCAGATCGAGGCTGCGCAGGATGCGACCAGTCTGGTCCATCATGTCCCGCAGGTGGTCCAGCCGCGAACTCACGACGATGATCTTGCGCTCATTTCGGACGGCCTCGACGATGTCGTCGACCAGTGACCGAGTCCGCGTCGCGTCCGCGCAGAGCTGGTTGATGATCTGCGCGCTGTTGAGGTTGTCCACCTTGACCTTGTACTCGCCGCGCGAGATAGCCCGGAGCATCGTGTCGGTGTAGAGGCGTCGCAGCCGCGGCCGCACCGACTCCGTCGTCGCCTCGTAGGTCACCTGAGAGATGTGGTAGAAGAACACGTTCTCCGCGCCATCCCGGCGCCGCGGCGTGGCCGTCAGGCCCAGACGGTAGGCCGACGAGAACTTGGGCATGAGGCCGCCCCACGTGGCCGCTCCAAGCCGGTGCGTCTCGTCGGAGATCACCAGGCCGAAGGTGTTTTGGTACATCTCCGCCGGATAGCGATCCCCATCGTCCCGCGTCAGCGACTGGAGCAGGGCGATCACGAAGTCGGGCTCCTCTCCGTCCTTCGTCAACTCGTACTCGCACTTGTCCTGCCGGATGATGCCGATCCGCGCGTCGGGCAGGAAGCGCCGGATGCGCTTGGTCCACTGCCGCACGAAGAAGTCCTGGTGCACGAGGATGAGGGTGCGCCGCCCCAGCCGCCGCGCCACCTCCAAGGCGACCACCGTCTTGCCGAACGCGGGCTGTGCCTGGAGCAACGCACCGCCCCAGTTGCCGTCTCCACCGTCGCCCAGCAGGTCGCGCAGGAGAGCGTCGATCGCCGTCGCTTGCTCGGCGAAGCGCCCAGTGAACGTCGCCGTGGACGTCAAAGGACGCATGGGGGCGCCGTATGAGACCAGCACTTCCTCGGTGTTGTTCCCGTTCGCCATGCTCTTGTAGAAGCCGCGTGGCACGCCGATCTTGTTGCGCGCTTCGTCGAGGCGATAGAGCTGAATCGGCTGCGGCGTCTCGTCCGCCACATCGCTGGTCTGCTTCGGCTGGATTGTCAGCCGGTCCACGATGTTGGATACCTGGCGAGGGGTCAGCGCCGCGCGATCGAGCCACGCGTATCCGGAGATCTCAACCTGCATTCGCTACCAGTCTTTGGCAGAGCGGCCGCCACCACCACCGCCGCCGCCGCGGAAGTCCTCATCGCCACGGAACTGCCCCTCGTCTCCCGGAGACGGACGGTTGCCGCCTCGCGACCCACCCATCGGGAGCTGGCCCTGACCCTGCGGCCTGCCCTGGGGCTGCCCCTGGCCGCCGTACCCGGCCCCCTCGGTGCGCGTGTTGCGCCCCTGGTTGCCACCGTTCGAACCGCCGCCCGAGTCCCGGTCGTCCCCGGAGCCCGCGATCCAGCGAGCCATCTCCGCGTTCTCGAACAGGAGGCCCTCCTCCATGTCGCGGATCGTGTAGCGCTGGAACAGGTTCTCCTTGTCCACCTGCTCCTGGGTCGCACCGTAGTGCATCAGGTACTCTTTCATGTCCTCGACCGTGGCAGGGACCACCTTGCCCACGCGCTCCACGAACTCCCAGTTCTCTCCGTTGGTCGGCGACTTCTTCCCCAGGCGCTGCGTGTCGTACACGCACCCGGTGAGATCCCCGCGCCGAGCGTGCTGGTCCTCGAAGATGGCCATCGTGCCCGGCTTGTCCTTGCCGCCCTTCTTGGCCACCATGAGGCGCCGCTGGAACTGCGACTCGCGCGCCTTGCCCTCCTTGTCGGTCCACGGTTCCGGGTAGAGGATCGGAGCCCCGCCGTCCTCGTACTCCACGTACCCCATGTCGATGACCGTGAAGTAGGCACCGTAGCTCGGGTACCACTTGACATCGCCTTTGCCTTCGCAGGGCGCGCAGCGATCCGCAATCCGGTTCTGCTTGAGGCAGATCGCGTTGAAGACGCCGCGCGGCACGTTGGGCATCTTGAACGTGCTGTGCTCCCACAGGTAGAACGGCACGCTGATGATCATCACGCGCTTGCGCGCGGGCTTGTTCTTCCGGAAGGGGTTCTTCTCCGGCTCCGGCAGCTTGAAGCGGTACGGGCCCCGGTTCCCACCGCCACCGCCGCCACCGCCGCCACCACCGCTGTCCCCCTTGAACTGGCCGTAGTCCTCCGGCGCATCCCACCCGTCGTGTCCGAAACCGCTCTGCACGTGATCCCCGATACCCATGGCTGGCCTCCTATGTGCTACTCAGAGCACCAATGCGGATCGCGGCGGTTGCCGCGCATATCCATTCTGCTTATCTTTTACCAGACGGAAGGAGTTTTGTCAACACCCCATTCAAGCGAACACGTGTTCGCCTCAGAACGGTACTGGATCGTCGTGGAACTCCTCTCCATCCTCGGGCGGTTTCTCCGCGAACTCCATCTCGTCGACCCGATGCGATCGAAACCGATCCTGCTCCGGGCGCAACCAGATCCCGCTAAAACGTTGACCAGTGCCTGGAATCTCTTCGGCAGGGATCGTGTACGCACAGATGGGCATGTCCGAATCGTCGAGCAGAATGCAGCACAGCAGGTCGAAGCGTTCCTTCCTCTTGTAGCTGAACCTCCAGCGCCGGAATCGGTCGGTGCGGGCCATGCGCGACGCCTTCACCTCCACCCGTTGCCCGTTCCACTCCCCATCGTGCTCGCTGTACCAGAACGGCGACGGTTCGAAGCCAGGAAGCAGGCGCGCCGCCATCGCAAGACCGATCTTTCCTCGTACAACACGCGGGTCCGAATCATTTCCACCGGTCGTGTCGTGCCGACGGGTAAGACTCATGTGGGCTCCGCGTGGAAGGCACTCCAGGTTCTCCAGTCGGTTGTCCTGTCGATTTCCGTTCCGATGATGAACATCACACCCAAATGGAACTGCACCGTGCGCCGCCTCATACATGAGGAGATGCTCTTTGACGAAACCATTGTGCGCGCGACGGTGGCCGGGACTTTTGACGCGAACATAGCCATTGGTGTCCACGTAACGGAAGCACGTGTTCCGCCTTCCGGTGGGACGCCTTGGGACATTGTGTCGGATCAATAGATTTCTTACCGTGGCAGGATCACACCCAAAACGATCACCGAGACTGGTCAATGTTTCCCCTGCGTCGTACAGGGCTAAGCATTGCGCCGAGGATGCTTCGCTAAAATGGGACATCGTCCTTGAAACCTTCCTCGTCATGGTCCTCCCGCTGCCCGAACTCCATTAGATCGAAGTCCCACCACACGTTCACGCTCTCCGTGGCGGACACGCCGCGGCGCAGCTTGAGCGGCTTGATCTTCAGCCAGTGGTCGGCCCGCATGTCCTTGTCCTGCTCCAGGGCGAACACGGCGTGCGAGTCCTGCCCGATCTCGTCGGCGAGGGCGATCGTGCCGAGCCGAACGCCGCCGCCCTTCTTCTCCGACACCTCGGCCGCGCGGTTGAGCTGCACGAAACCGCAGCCCGCGAGGTCGAAGCGCTTCACGGCGCTCTTGAACCAGTCCAGGGCGACCAGCAGCTTGTCCCGGCGCTCCCCCTTGATGCGGAGGTCGTACAGCGAGTCGATCGCCACCAGGCCCGGGCGGCACGCGCGGATCGCGGCCTCGATGCCCTTGGGCGTGATGTCGTCCTCGGCGTCCATGATCCACAGCCCCTCCGCCGCCTGGCAGATAGAGCTGGCCTCCTGGAGCCGCGGCATCTCGTACTCGCCCACGGTGCCCTTGATCATGTGCAGGTAGCTGACGGTGGAGTGGATGGAGAAGAAGCGCTCTGCGATCTCGATCTTGCTCATCTCGGGAGACACGATCAGCGTGCGCACGCCCTCCTGCCACGCGTGCCTTGCCGCAATCACAGCGACGAACGTGTTGTGCACCACGATGTCGTTCGCCACGAAGCTGTGCGTCCCATTGACCGTCAGGTCGTACACATCTTGCTCGCCGTCATCGGCCCAGTCCACAACCTCGTCCCAGTGGTTCTCCAGCAGGTGCCGGAACTCCACACAATCGAATGCATCCAGGAAGGCGGCAAACGTGCGACGACCGACGGTGTCCCTCCGGTACAAGTGACTCACTGAGAAGGCCGTCCGCATCCCCAACGCAGCCTCCATCGCACGGAAGCGGCGCGCCCGATCTGCTGGCGCGCATGCGGAGACGATCTCCCGCAGGCGCGCGGCGATGGAGGACGACATGGGCACGTTATCCACGTTCGGGTTCGACATCTTCGTCTCGTCCAGCGCCCGCTGCTTACGATGCACGATCGGATCAATACTGCTTCGGAACGCTTCCAGAGTTGACGAGTACACGCGCAGACGCCACGAGTCGAATACCTTCCCCTTGAGCTTGACCGGATTGTAGGCGACGTTGGACAGCACCCCGAAGCGCAGCAGAAGCTGCTGGATCTGCCGAACCATCTTCTCGGAAGCAAGCGTTATGCCCGTGTCGTGGCGGTCCACATACCCATCGCATCCCCAGAAGACGCCCAAGAACAGCGCCAGCTTCTCGTTGGACAACGAGAACACGCGATCGGGGATCATCTTCTCCTTGGCCAGCCTGTGCCCGCACCCGTATTTGTCGAGCAACACGCGCGCCGGGTTTGGTCCAAGATCACGTCCCCTGCCAAGCGAACGCTTCCATCGCACTGTCCACTCGCAACGACGCATTCCTTTCGTCTTTCGGAGTTCGATCCCGTACTTATCACAAGCGCCAGATACCAACGAAACCATCTCCGGATCTTGGTTCGAGAAGGAAACACTATCGGACGTGTATCCTCCTTCGGCAAGCAGCCCGGCCAGCAGGATGACCTCTTCGTCAGGGGGAGTCTCTGGGAAAATTGGCTCCGGAACACGCCGCACCGTTTCCACATGATGACCAATGGCAATCTCGTCCAGGCGACGCCACCCATCTACCGTCATCACCGGATGCTCTGGAGTTCCCGAGATGGTCCGACCGCTAGCCAGCCGGATCTGGATGCACCGCTTGCGTCCGGTGTACAAGAAGGCATCCGGCAAGACGGAGACGATGCGTCCATCGTTGCCACGCGACAGGACCATACGGCCATCGCGGACCACCTCCCGGATTGGGCGATAGATCCCATCGGTCGGGTCGAGGATGGGCGTGTCTGCGCGCACGCACTTGCCCACGCCCGGCCGCGCCACAAACATCGTCATGGTCTTGGGCCACATACCGGACGTCATCGCGTTGATCGTGGGCCAGGGCAGCGGCACGCCCGTGTATCCGTGCGCCACCCGGTCGTACATCTCCAGCACCTGGGGACCCATGGCCAACAAGCTCGCGGGCATGCGCGTCCGCGAGAGCGCCATCACCGCTTCTTCCAAAGGCGCAAACGCCGCGGTCAGCCGCTCGTCGTCGTGATCTCCGTACCCCTCCGCGACCAGGGCCTGCGAGCAGTAGATGACGCGGCGCACCGCGCACTTTTTCTTCACGATGTTCGCGTAGTGCTCCACGTTGGCCGTGGTAGCGCACGCCTCGGTCAGACCATCTAGCGCGACCGGACCACCGATCTTTTCCATGTCGCCGCGGGTGATCAGCTCGTTGCCCAGCGTCACGTGGTCGATCGCGACGCCGCGCGAGTCCAGAACCTGCATGGCCGAGAAGATCCGACGGTGCGATTCGATATAGAAGTCGCTGGGCTCGATGATCGATGCGACGATGGGGAACGCCTTACCGCTCAGCAGGATCGCGCCGAGGACCGCCTCCTCTGCGCTTTTGTCATAAGGGGGCACGCGTCCCTCGGACTGATACATCCAGACCCCTCCTACCTACTGAGCGGAAAACGCCGCCGCCATCTCACTCGCGACCGCATCCCTGCGATCGATCCCGCAAACGTGCACCGGCATCGCATGTTCCTTGAGCGAAGCCATCGACGACAGCTTCAGTTCCTCACCGAGCTGCTCCATGTTCATGTTGGTCGTCAAGATCGTCACCAGCATATTCGCATTCCGGTGCCGGATCAACTCGTCCAGCAACCGAGCGCCCAGGCCGGTCGAGTCCTGGGTCCCCTTGCCCACGTCATCCAGCAGCAGCACGTCCACGTTGAGAGCCCGATCCCAGAACGTCTGCTCCTCGTCGAACATCTCGCGCTCGATGACCAGGCGCTTCAGGTCGGCCGCCTCCACGAACAGCACAGGGTGCCCGCGGCGCCGGTACTCCTTGCCGATGCAGATCGCCATGCAGCTCTTTCCCGTGCCGTTGGTCCCGTACAGGATGAGGCCCTGGCCGGTGCGTCGCTTCTCGACGATCTGGTCCATGTAGTTCTTCGTCGCCGTCCGCGCGCTGATGCCGCCGACCTTCCCCGGCTGATCCGAGATCTGATCTGGCTGAGCAGTCCAGTACCGCTTCGGAATCCGCATCCGAATCAGGTCCTCCTCGGTCAGCTTGCGCCGGTATGCTGTCGTCCCTTCCATCATCCCCACCCGACGTCCATCGGCTTCTTGGGCGGCCGATACTCGTCCGAGTTCTTGTCCTTCCGCTTCCGACCTTCCTTCGGTTTGACGGGCACCGAGGCCACTCCCTGCACCTCCGCGAACACCCGTTCCCGAATCTTCCACAGAAGGCCCACGCCCGGAATCCCTCCCAGGCGTCCCTCCGCCGCCTCCACCCGTTGGTCCCAGGTTGAGCAGAAGTGAGCCACCGCCTTCTCGACCAGGGCTGGGTCGAACTGCTTCAGCAGCTTCTTCGCCAGGGCCATTTCGTGGACTGTCCACCACTCGTCCTCCGGCGGCATCGCGAACTTATCCCCATACAATCTTCGCAGTCCCTCTCGGAACCACCGCCTTACATCCTTGCATGTTATCGGACGTTTCTTGGGTTGTCCATCGTTTGTCAACGCCAAGGAAAACGACGGGACCTCGGGCTTGGGAACGGCCGCCTCCTGAACCTTGCGAATCAGGCGGCGCTCCGTGACCTCTTGCTTGGCCCCCTTCGTACGCGCCTTGGCTCGCTCCACGCGCGCTCGCAAGGCCAGCAGTCCTTCTCTACCCGATGCCATCACGCCCCTCAATCACCGTAATCTGCGCCAGCGAATACCGCCGCGTCCGTTGTCCCACACGCACCGTCACGCGACCCCACTCCGTCTTGTACTCGGGGCCGCACTCCATGCGGCACTGCTCCGTGAACTCCTTGGCCTCCGCATCGATCATCTCCAAGATGCGATCACGCCAGGAGGTGAACTCCTCAACGTACCCCACCCCATCAGGTGTCTGAACCTTGTCGCCGACGTACAATGCGCTCATGCAGCTGCACCACTTCCCCGCCAGCCCCGGTCACCTGGCGCCAGAGATCGTCGGCGTACACCTTCGCCCGAGCGCCTCCCAGCACCCAGTTGAGCAGCATCGTGAAGTACTCCGGATCATCTCCGATTTCGTTCTCGAATCCCCAGTGATCCGTCACGTAGTCGACTTCCCAATGTCCGGTGCTTCCCGGGTTCACCGCATGCGACCGGAAGAGCCGATCGCACCCATTCCCGATCGACACCAGAACGGTTCCGCCAAGCAATGCTGCTATCTGGTCCGGTAGGAACGTCGACTGCATCACGTACCGGGTCGAGTTCCCGGGCTCCCAAACGATGAGACCCACCAGGCCGGAAATGTATGTGGTTGTCTTACCGCAGGGGGGTTTGGACAGCATCGGCACCTCGCACCCGGATCGCTCGGGAGATCGTTCAACCGACGGAGATCATCGCTCTACTGCGGTCGGGAGTCAAGGAACAGCGACAGCGGGAGGTGAAACCCGCTCGCGCGCATCCGCCGCGGCCCTGGCGTTCTCCTCCTCGGTCACGTAGTCGAAGTCGATCTTGATCCGGTTCTTGCCCGCCAGGGCCGCCAGGAACGATCGCAGCGAGCACGAGAGGTGCCCGCTGCGGCCCACCACCTGGCCCACGTCGCTGGGATCCGTGAACAGCTCCACCGCCAGCCGGTACGTGCCGGGCCGGGTGCGCACCTCCACCTTGTCGGGGTGATCCACGAAGTGGCGCACGATGCCCACGATCTCCTTCGCCGCCGCGATCACCTCCGGCGTCACCTTGGAATTTCCCATGGGCAGTTTCCTTTCCCCGCTACGTCCGCTGCATCGCTTCCCGCGTACACTGCACCAGCTCGTCGAGCGCCGCATCCCCATGCAGGTCCACAAGATCGACGATCACATCCGTGTCCACCTGAACGTGCTTCGGCAACTCTGTCACACCGAGGCGCCGCAGAAACTCGGCACGCATCTCGCTCCGCCGCTTCTCGTACACGTTCTGCTGGTCCATGCGATCCTCCTTAAAACCCCAGATCGTTGCTCCGTGCCTGCTCCGCCGCCTGCCGGGCCTGCGCCCGCCGCTGCGCCTGCTCGCGCGTGAGGCCCAACCCCCGCAGCGCGTTGGTCTTCATCGCCCGCTCCCGAGCCTCGTGGAGCGCCTCCAGCTGATCGTGGTAGCGGCGGCACACGTCGTGCAACCAGCGCTCGTCCGCCGTCGGTACTGACCCGTGGGACTGGAACTGGACGCGGATCCGATCCACCCGCGCCCGCTCGGCGGGACGGACCTTCACGCTCCGAAGATCGCGCAGCATTTCATCAGCGGTCAACGTGCACCTCGATCGGCAACCGGTCCTCCCCCTTATAGCGGGAGGCCTCGTCGGTTGTCAAACGGCTTGCGCGGGGAAGGGGCGAACACGTGTTCGCGAGGAGGAAGACTAGGCGGCGGCCTGCGCCTCGACGTTGTCGAGCAGCGTGCCCGCGAGCTGCTGCAACTCCAGGGCGCGGTCCGCCGTCACGCTGGCGTCCTGCGCGAAGAGGCTGAGGGCGTTGGCGGCGCGCCAGATGTTGTTGCCCGGGGGCAGCATGACGACGTCCGGGGTGTTGTAGGTGTCGACCAGCGACTTCTCCTCGCCCTTGGTCAGCTTGCCGAGCTTGCGGAGGGCCTCGAAGGCCTTCTTGACGTCGATCTCGGTCTCGCTGGCGCGGCGCACCCGCCCCAGCTCGTCCTCGATGCGCGCCGGGTCGAACACGTTCTTGATGACGTCGGTCATCGCGCTGATCGTGGCCGCCGTGTCCAGCCGGTAGGTCTCCTCCGAAAACTCGAAGTCATCCGTGAGGCGCTTGCCGAGGTGCACCTGGCGGTAGAGGTCGTCGCGCATCATGCCGTTGAGGCAGACCAGGCGCAGCACCCCGAACCGCATCTCGACCTTGCCGTCGCCGTAGTCGCTGTTCTTGAGGGTGGCGGTGACGATGCAGAGGCCGCGGGGGTCGGTCGGGACCGGGTCGTAGACCGTGGGCAGCGCGACCGTGACCGCGTACTTCGTGTCGTAGGCGTGCCCCGAGGTCGGCACCGCGCCGAAGCCCTGGACCGTCTGCCGGATGAAGTTCTCGAAGATCGGGCCGGAGTCGAGGCGGCGGTACTTGTCGGTCAGGATGCCGCGGACCTCGCCGTGGACCGCGCGGACCAGCATGCGCTCGCGGTCCATGTGCTGGTAGATCGTGTTCAGGTTGAGGGCCATCAGGTCGGCCGCCCACTGCTCCTCCTGCTCCATCAGCTTGCGGTGGGTGGTCGCGCCGACGATGTTGGTCCGCTCGACGCCCTGCCCGAGCGCGTGCGGGTGCAGCGCCATCGTCTTCATGTCGCCGTTCTTGCCGATGTCGATCACGATCTTGTGGGGGTCGACCGCGCGGAAGTGGAAGCTATCGATCGGGACGATGTAGTCCTGCGGCCGCTCGGCCTCGATCCGCGTCAGCGTCTCCACCGCCTGCGCGCGCCCGTTGTTCAGGATCGCCTCGTACTTGGCCCGAATGGCCGCCACCTTGTCCTGCGCCGCAACGAAATCTGTCATGGGGAACCTCCTGGTTGGGGCCAGCAAACCGCTCGGGGTAATTCCCGATCCAGCGCCAGCCTGCAATCCCATAATAAGCCCTGGCGTGCGTTTGTCAACCAGGGAAGTGACGGGGGCCGGTCGATTTTTGTGGGGCCGAGATTCGGGACTCAGGCGATCGAGCTGAGGTCCGGGACCGCGGCGATGAGGAAGGCGCGGACGGCTTCCGGAGTGTCCAGGGAGATCGGGTACTCGCGCTCCCCGACGGTGAGGTAGAGGACGGGGCGATCGTTCATGGCCAGAACCCCGTGGCTTCCGACAAGGCCCACGAGCGGCTCCACCTCGCGATCGATGCGGTACTCCGCACCCTCTGCTATCCATTGAAGGGACGCCATGTCCTGGAACCACTCGACGATCTCCTCCGGATCGTCGCGTTCCTCTGAGTGGTACCCGCCGACCATGAGGCCAACCAGGTGGCGCATCACGCCAAAGGCGCAGGCATCGAAGGCGCGCACGGTCGTCCAGGACACGAACGCGTCGTTGAGGGGAACCTCCCCGGCGCTCTCCCAGACCGGACCCCATTGTGCCTTCGACGCAGGTACGTCATCCACTACGCTACCGTTCGCGTCCAGGGTCCTGATCCTCCCCGCATCCTGCCGGGTCCGGGACTGCCACTCCAGTCGGATCGCCTCCTCCGTCCGGACCGCCCGCACCCACATTCCGTTTGGGCTTCGAACGTAGTGCTCCAAGGGCAGCGCGCTC
>Ga0265297_10004605_pt1 | contig 22232 bp, 15 predicted proteins | sample Munlanlwell13791_FD_192502 | JGI IMG/M metagenome (GOLD analysis project Ga0265297, IMG submission 192502) | Leachate microbial communities from a municipal landfill in Southern Ontario, Canada - Leachate well 137-91 | ecosystem: Engineered > Solid waste > Landfill > Unclassified | place... | reverse complement strand
CGTCCACGTCTGTAATGTTCAGGAAATCGGCTGCGCGCAGGTAGGACGGCAAGTCCTGCTCCGCAATCTCGAAACGCACCTCCGCCGGATACTCGTAGCCACCCTCGCGGTCATTCACCGGCACCACCGGACACTGCATCGAGGGGAACTCCCCCGCTATCGCGCAACGCAAGTCCGTCGTGAACGTCGCAATACCACATTTTCTCGGCAGGTAATCGCCGAGAAAAGCGACTTTGCGAATGGTGGCTGATTTTTGCATAAGAGGTTGTCTTTGCCGTGGCGACCAACAAACCCATTCTGCGCCTCCAAGCGAGAGGAAGCAAAAGATAAAAACGCCGAGGGCCATGCCGGTTTTCGCCCTGTGTGGCCCGTGATGAACTTGATCACCGGGCTTATCGCCACAGAGGAAGCGTCCTTGAAGGGATCGCCCGCGACGGTGGCAGCGCGGAGGCCGGTGTTCTTGACGCAAGGTTCACCCTGGCCGATCTATTCCGTCCCAAGAACCGCCTCCGACGAACATCCCACAACAAACCCTGTCGCCGCCCGCGACGGACGGCGATTAATCATTCTCAAACATCGCGTCCGAAATCAGGTTCATCTTTCTCATTCGGTCATGGAACAGAGGGTATTTTTTGAAGACCGGCTTCAAACCAAAAACATCCTTGCCCTCGCCATCTTTCTTGATGAACCCGTGGACAAACAGATCATTGAAGACGATTTGGGGATTCTCCTCTCCGTCGATGCCGCGAACCTCGGTAATGCAAACAACCTTGCGGCTGCCGTCCGGCATCCGCTGCATCTGCACAACGACCTGAATGGTCGAGCCAATGATCTTTCTCACTTCCTGCGGCGCCAGGTTGATCCCCGACATCAGGATCATGGTCTCCATGCGCGAAACGACCTCCCGGGGCGAATTCCCATGCACAATGCCGATCGTCCCTGACAGCCCGATGGACATGGCCTGCATCATGTCAATGGATTCAGAACCTCTGACTTCGCCCACAATCAAACGGTCGGGGGCCATGCGAAGAGCGTTGCGGATCAAATCCCGCAAAGAAACCTCGCCGCGACCGTCCCTATCCGCGCTCTTGGTCTCCAAAGAAATCCAGTTCGCCTGATCGAGCTGTAGCTCCGCCGAGTCCTCAATGGTGATCACCCGTTCCTCCGGGGCAAAATAATGGGTCAGCATCTGCAAGGCCGTGGTCTTCCCGACGCCGGTCCCGCCGGAAAATATCATGTTTACCCTGGCCTTGGCGCATGCGCTCAGAAAATCCAGCCCTTTTCGATTCAACGTGCCCACCCTGACCAAGTCGTCCGCCGTCTTGATTTCCTTGGAGAATTTTCGCACCGTGACGCACACGCCAAAACGGGAAATTGGCGAAATGATTGTATTGATGCGCGTGCCGTCTTCCATGCAGACATCCGCATAAGGGATTTCTCCGTCCACCCGCTTGCTTCTGGCGGCGTAGATTTCCCTGACCCACTTCAACACGTCCTCGTCGCTCTCAAACGAAAGATCGGTCAAAATCTTCTTCCCGTTCTTCTCCACAAAGACCTTGCGCGGCCCGTTGATCATGATTTCCGAAACGCCCGGATCGTTCAGCAGCTTCCGCAACAGGGCCTGACTGTTTTCTTTCGCTGTCATCGGAGTAGTAGGAATTTCAAGTGTTGTCGACGAAGCAACGGCACGGGTTCGCGATTTGCGCGGTGGGCTGTGTCGCTGCTATCGTCGGGTTCATCGGTGATTTCGACGGCATCGTAGGCGGCTGTGGCCGCTGCGCAAGCGCGAAGTTCGCCTGCCTGTTCAGAAGAATTCGGCTCTGCCGCAAGGCGGCGGGCTGCCTCATGGTCACCACGACGTCACAATGTCTCTCGTGAAAGCCGAGAGCCGGCCATTCACTTCCCAAATCCGCAGCCAGCAGTCGCGCCCTCCGGAGATCTCCGCCATCTCGTCATTACCCAAGGAGCGAACCTCAGCGGGCGTGATGCGAATTGGTTTGTGGGCCACGCGGAAGCGGTCCCCACCGAGGTTGGGAAGGTGGACCAGTTCGGGCGAAAGGATCATCAGCCGGACCTGCGTGTCGCCTACCTCACTCCGCGTAATCCGCATGGGATAATAGAGGAACCGCGTGGCAAAGCGATACTGGATCGCCTCCTTGGTCTTGACCTCGGTGCTCAAGTCAACGACATCGAACACGAACCATTGGTACCGGTCGCGCAGGTAATCTCCCACAACGACCTTCATGGGTTCTGGGATGGTCGGGTTATCCACGCCGGATTTACGGAGATAGCCTTCGACCCAATCAACAAATCCGCGCAGGTTCAGCACATGCATGACGGAAATGTCGTGAGAGCCGATCTTGTCGTGAAACGTGACCTCTCCGGCGGGTGGTACGAAGCTTCCACCGCCTCCGCCCGAAGCCACCGCGCCAGTAAGAGGCGCTGCCCCACGACCCAGCTTGGCGTTGATCATCGCCGTCGCCTTCACGAAGGCGTCGAAATTCCCCTTGGTGACTTTCGGCTCGCTGGGCAACGGGAGGACCTGGAGCGCCTTGGTTGGCTTGGAGACCTTGATATCCTGGCATAACAACAAAATCTCCTCGCGGCCATTGTAGGCGATCATGGCCCGCTGATCCGGTTCATAGACCTCCGTCAGCGGATTGAACGGGATTGCGCAGCAATCGGCCAAGGCCAACGGCGCCGTCCCAGCCAGCACCAAAATCGCAAACGTCACAAACCTGTTCATCGAGACCTCCTCTCAACAAGTGCCGCCATCATAGCGTGTCCGGCGAGGTAAAACCCCCGCCCACCGTGCTGCGCGAGCCGCATCGCCGCTGCCGTCGAGTTCATCGGTGGTTTCGGCGATATCGTAGGCGGCCCCGGCCCTTGCGCAAGCGTGAAGTTCACCCCGCCAAATGGCAGGCTCCACGCCAGCTACCGATATGCCCCTCGTTGAAACCAAGCCTGGCTTTGGCTGCGTTGGTTTCTTTTCAGGAATGCGCCTTTAAATGCTGTCAGCGCGCATAGGTGAGAATGGCGTGCTGCCACCATGGGGCGAGCGCTTCGGGACGGCGAAGCCATGCCTGATGATGCAGCCAGATCATCACGTCTGCGCTCGCAAGGACGACGAGGATCTCGGCAGGTTTCAACGCATCCGGTCCGTCGGCGAGAAGTTTCTCGCCCAGCGCGCGCACGGTTTGTGGGTTCCAACCGAGGCGCGCCAGTGTTTCGGCATCAGCTGGATTGAGTTGCTTCTCTCGGAGAAGCGAGACGTGGATCGCGTTGACGTAGGGATCGAGCACGGCTTGCGCGAGGCCAGTGCTGGAGGGACGCGAGGCCGCTTCGATGGCGGTCATGCGCGAACAGAGTGATGCAAGTTCCGGTGGCACGGCGGTTTCTTCCGGTGTGAGGAACAGACCGAGACTGCGTGCGCGCCGGCCCCAACTGCCCCGACTGGTAAAGACGCTGAGCGGGATGGAGGCGACCATGCCGGCGAGGACTGGCACGAACCACCAAAACGTCGGCCGATCAAGCCACCACACAAGCGCACCCCAGACAATACCCGTCAGCGTGTGGCTCCAATGCTGCCGGATTGCGTCAGACCACGCGGTGCCGTCGGCGGTGCGGCGCTGCGGCCCCCAGTGCACGCCAAGACCGCAAAAGATGGAGGCGACGAACTTGGAGTGCCAGAGCATTTGCAGCGGCGCGTGCAAGGCTGAGAAAAACGTTTCCATCACCGTGCTGGCAGTGGCGCGCGTCAGGCCGCCGAAGGCGCGACGCCGCGGCGGATCAAACGCGAGGTCCACGAGCGCGAGCACCTTCGGAAGGAAGATCACGCCCATGCAAACGGCGAAGATCAACAGCGCATGCTCGATGCCGGTAAGCTGAATGAAGGGCGTGAACGCGTCGACGGTGATGTCGGAAAGACCCGTGTAGCGTTTGAACCAAAGCGCCCAGTTGAATGCCAGCAGGAACATCAGCCACAGCGGACTGGCAAGGTAGCCGAAGATGCCGAGCGCGAGATGCAGGCGGCTGATGCCGCGCAGGCCGCGGGCAAAAACCACCATGCCGTGCTGCAGGTTGCCCTGGCACCAACGCCGGTCGCGCTGGGCGTTTTCGATGAGCCCTTGAGGGCCTTCCTCATAGCTGCCTTCGAGATCGGTCGCGAGCCAGACCTGCCAGTTTTCCTTCAGCAACAGCGCGGCCTCCACGAAATCGTGGCTGAAAATCTGTCCGCCGAATGGTTTGCGGCCAGGCAACTGCGGCAGGTCGCAGAACTGCATGAACGGCTCCGTGCGGATGATCGCGTTGTGGCCCCAGTAGTTGCCGAAACTCTGCGCCCAGAAGTTCAAACCCGCAATGTAGACCGGCGCGTAGAGGCGGTTGGCGAACTGCTGCATGCGGCCAAAGAGCGAGTGGGCATTAGCGAGCGCGGGCACCGTTTGGATGAGACCAACGGTCGGGTTGGCCTCCATCAGTTTCACCAGATCCACAACCGCCTCGCCACGCATGACGCTGTCGGCGTCGAACACGATGAAATAACGATAGCGCCGTCCCCACGTGCGCAGGAAATCGCTGATGTTGCCGCTCTTCTTGCCTTCGTTGGTGAGCCGGCGGCGGTAATAGATGCGGCCAAGGGCGTCGAGATCGCGAATGAGACTGGACCATCGTCGCTCCTCCGCGATCCACTTATCGGGATCGGTCGAGTCGCTCAGGACAAAGAAGTCAAACCGCTGAAGCTGGCCGGTATGCCGGAGTGATTCGTAAGTCGCGCGCAAGCCTTCATAGACGCGCTCGATGTCCTCGTTATATATCGGGAATACAATGGCTGTGCTGGTGCCCGCGATGCTTTGCGAACGGTAGTCGCTCAGCGTCGTGATGCGCCGATCGCCCCCGAACCGGCGCACGAAGAAACCGAACACTCCATGAACGCAACCGATGGCGGTCAGCAGGAACAGGATGATGAACAGCACCAGCAGCACGCTGCTCGATGCCGTCCAACCGGTGCGCCACAGCAGGTCTGCGAACAGCCACGATACGACACCGGTCGGCAGCACTGCCGCCGAGAAGAAAGCAAACACACGCAACCCACGCTGCGACGGTCGCACGGGCGTCACCGTTAATGACGGGTTGGCATGTTCGGCGGCCATATCAGTGCGTGAAAACGAAGATCGCGACGAGCAGCACCACGAACACGATCCAGATCGCCAGCATCTTTGCGTACGGCAGCCGGCTGAATTTGGTCAGCGTCGTAATCGGGCCAAGGTCGAGCGGGCGCGGAGTCATTTGCGAGAGCTGAAAATCCGGCCCGGCGCGCAAGTAGGCCGCGCGCATCGCGCTCACAAATTCCCCGGGCCACGGTCCCGGTCGCAAGAATTGATCCTGCCATTTACCCGGCATGTCGGCCAGCAGCAGCGCGAGCCGCCCGCGTGTGGAGAGCATTCGGTCGGCGCCCATCGGTGGTTCTTGCAACACCTGCGCAAACCATTCCGTGACGACGCGATCCATTTCCTCCGCAGCGATCTGCGGGATGGATCGGGCGGGCTCGTTCGGCGCGCGGCGCAGCGCACGGTCGAGCACGTGCAGCACGAGCTGGCCGAGCAGGACCTTGTTCTGCACGCGCAACGCGTGAAAGTAGCTCTCAACCCTCGCGTAGGCGGCGTTCCATTCCTCCAACGGCCGCCCCGCGAGCCGGCCCGGCTCCGGCGTGCGCAACAGCGCCGGACTTAGGGAGGACTCCAATGGTACGTCCATGTCTCGGCGAGGGCCTCCTCCCCTTTCTTCAACGTGCAACGGATGTCCACCGGCGCGGTGTTACCGGCCTTCGGCTCCATCTTCAGGATCACACGCCATGTGCCACTGAACCGATTTCGAAAAACCTGCGCCTCTGTGATGGCGCCGTTGTCACTGCAACTCGCGACGACCGCCGGCGGATTATTTTCGTCGAACGGCGAGAGCTTTGGCCCGGTGAAATCAATCGCAAACTCCCGACGCTTCGGGTTGCGCCCGTCGGCGCCGATGCGCGTGGCGACAACCTTGTTCTCCGACAGCGTGCGGTCGGTCTCGCGCGTCCAGTAAAGCGTGTAGCCGAACCGAAACGGCTGCATCGGTTGCGGTTTCGCCTTCGGCTCCCAGAACGCAACGATGTTGTCGAGGCCCTCCGCGTGCGTGCTTAACTCCACCAGGTGGACATCGCCCTCACCCCACAACCCCTGCGGCTCGATCCAAACACTCGGCACCTGGTGATAGTGATTGAAAATGTCCTGATAGCTCGCGAAGTCGCGATCGCGCTGGAGCAGGCCGAACCCGCGGATATTGTTCGCCGTGAATCGCTGGTGACGCATCACGGACGCGTTGTTCAGGGGCCGCCAGAGCGTCTCGCCGTTCTCCATCCGCATCAATAACCCGTCGCTGTCATGCACTTCGGTGCGATAATCGTCAAATTTTCGCTCCGAGTTCTCGCCAAACCAGAACATGCTCGTCAGCGGCGCGACCCCGACCGTCTTGAGCGGCTTGCGCTCCTTGTTCGCTGCGAGCACGTTCTTGGGCTCGCGGAAGTAAATCACCGCCTTGATATCCACGCTCGTGGTCTCGCCCGGCCGGATGACAAACCGATAGGCACCCGTGCAGCTCACACTGTCCAGGATCGCGTAAAGTCGCAGTTCGGTGTCTTCGCGATGCGGCTTGCCGAGCCACCAGTCGGTGAAGATCGGAAACTCCTCCGGACGGTCACCCTCGCCACAGTCCAGCGCCAGCCCGCGCGCCGACTGGCCGTAGCCCTGCCCCTTGCCGAGCAGCCGGAAATAACTCGCGCCGAGGAACGCTCCGAGTTCATCAAGCTTGTCCTCGCGGTTCAACGGCGTCAGCAGCTTGAATCCCGCGTAGCCCGTCTCGGCTGGAATCTGCCGCTGGAAGCGCAGGCTGCCGTAGTCGAAGAAATCCTGCACAAAGCGCACCGACTGCACGTGCGTCAACGTGAACTCATGGACCCGCACCGGTTCCTGATAGAGATAGCCGGGATGAAAAAACTCCACGTTGAACGGCAGTTTGTCCGCTCCCCACAACGCCCGCTCGTGACGAAACCGAATCTCGCGATACTTGTCGTAATCGAGATTCTCCTGCCGCAACACCGCCGGCAAATCCGCCCGTGGCGACCGAAACGGTTTTCGTGCCCGCTCCTCCGCCTTCTTCGCCACGTAGTCCAGCGTGACTTCCGCCGACTCCACCCGCGCCAACACTTGCGCGGGCAGAGCCAGCAGAACCAACAGAAGCAGATAGCAAGGTCGTCTCATCGCCGGGGCAACGGCTGTAAACCGCCGCACCCGGAGGCCGGCTGGAAAGCCGGCCTCAGTTTTCGGAATACAACCAGCTGCACAACGTCTACTTCTCCTCTGGGATGCGCATGCCGTAGAAGCTGCGATAGACGAAGAACAGCGCGATGAGGAAGAAGACAGCGCCGATGCCGGTCTTCAGGTTCTGGTTGGTCATGGTCACCGCGATCTCGACGGCGAGCAGGCCGAAGAGTGTGGTGAACTTGATCACCGGGTTCATCGCCACGGAGGAGGTGTCCTTGAAGGGATCGCCCACGGTGTCGCCCACGACGGTGGCGGCGTGGAGTTCGGTGCCTTTTTGGCGGAGATCCACTTCGACGATCTTCTTGGCATTGTCCCACGCGCCACCGGCGTTGGCCATGAAGATGGCCTGGAACAAACCGAAGAACGCGATGCCGATCAGATAGCCAATGAAGAAGTAGGCGTTGAAGAACGGCAGGGCCAGCGCGAAGCAGAACACCACGATGAAGATGTTCCACATGCCTTTCTGCGCGTACTTGGTGCAGATGGCGACGACTTCCTTGCTGTCCTTGTCGGAAGCGGTCGAGGCGTCGAGCTTCATGTGCTCTTTGATATAGACCACCGCGCGATACGCGCCAGTCACGACCGCCTGGCAGGAAGCGCCCGTGAACCAGTAAATCACCGAGCCGCCCATGATGAGGCCGAGAATGATTTCCGGCTGCACGATGGAGAGCTTGTTCACCACGCCACCAAACATGTTTTCAAGCAGCATGATGATGCCGAACACCATCGTGGTTGCGCCGACAACCGCCGTGCCGATGAGCACCGGCTTGGCAGTGGCCTTGAAGGTATTGCCCGCACCGTCGCCCTTCTCGAGCTGATGCTTGGCATTCTCAAAGTCGGCGTCGAAACCGAACTGTTTCTTGATCTCTTCCTTGATGCCTTTGCGGCCTTCGATCTGGCTCAACTCATAGACTGACTGGGCATTGTCCGTGACCGGGCCGTAGCTATCCACAGCGATGGTCACCGGGCCCATGCCGAGGAAGCCGAACGCCACCAAGCCGAACGCGAAAATCGGGGCGGCGAAGGCAAACTGCGGCGGCATGATGCCCACCTTCAAAGCCGGGTTCTGGGAGAAGTAATAGGAAACGAACATGAGCAACATGATGACCAGACCCATCCAGAAGGCGGAGAAGTTGCCCGCCACGAAACCGGACAGGATGTTCAGCGACGCCCCGCCGTGCTTGGAGCAGTTCGTGACTTCACGAACGTGACGGGAGTTGGTGCTGACGAATATCTTGGTGAATTCGGGAATCAACGCGCCCGCCACCGTGCCGCAGCTGATGATGACCGACAGGACCCACCAAAGGTCACCCTGAACCACGCCGCTGGCGCTCTTGAAGTCGCCCAGCAACAGCTTGCTGGCGATGAAGGTGACGGCGATGGAAACCGCCGAGGTGATCCACACCAAGTGAGTCAGCGGGGCCTCGAAGTCGAAATCTTTCTTGCCGCCAAACATGCTCTTGCTGATGGCTTCGTTCAGGAAGTAGGACGCCAGCGAGGTCACAATCATCAAGGCGCGCATGGCGAAGATCCAGATGATGAGCGTCGCGCAAATGGTCGGGCTGGCCGCCAAGGCGAGCGCGAGAAACGCGATCAACGCCACACCGGTCACGCCGTAGGTCTCGAAACCGTCCGCCGTCGGTCCAACGGAGTCGCCGGCGTTGTCACCGGTGCAGTCGGCGATGACGCCAGGGTTCTTCGGGTCGTCCTCGGGCAGTTTGAAGACGATCTTCATCAAATCGGAGCCGATGTCGGCAATCTTGGTGAAGATGCCGCCGCAGATGCGGAGCACGCTGGCGCCGAGGGATTCGCCGATGGCGAAACCGATGAAGCAGGGACCGACAAGTTCGCGCGGCAGGAAGATCAGGATGCAGATCATGAAGAACAGTTCCACGCAGACCAGAAGCAGGCCGACGCTCATACCGGAGCGAAGCGGAATGCCGAGAGTGGCGAGCGGGTTGCCTTTGAGCGCGGAGAAGGCGGTGCGGGAGTTGGCGACGGTGTTGATACGGATGCCGAACCACGCCACACCGTAGGAACCGAGGATACCGAGGACAGACGCGAGCAGGATGACCACGACGTGGCCCACGGTATTCGATTGAAGCACCCCGAAGTAGTAGATCATGCAACCTGCGATCAGGAGCCAGAGAATCGCGAGGAACTTGCCCTGGGTAAAGAGGTAGGTCTTGCAGGTTTCCCAGATCGAATTGGAAACCTTGGCCATACAGTCATGCACCGGCAGCGCCTTGGTCTGTATGTATTGCAGCACCCCAAAAACCGAGCCGATGATGCACATCAGAATGCCGAGATACATCAGCATGGAACCGCTGATGCCACCCAAGCCGTCAAACTTGACCGCGCTGAGGTCAGGAATCTTGATGTCCGCTTCGCTCGCCGAAACAATGGCCGTACTCGCCAGCATCAGCGTCGCCATCACCAACCAGCCCGAAAATCGGCTAAAATGGCTCCAAATCGAATTACGTATCACAGAGTTCATCGCATTCATCTTCATCATCTTCTCAGGTTCTTGTCTAATTTCCGACCTTCGCCGCGCCTTGGATACACCGGTTCCGTGCGTTCAACCGAAAAATCGGAAGCGTAGACACTAATGGCTTCGGCGCACGAAACGCAAGCAGATTTCCGATTTCGGTTTGAAACAAAACAGTAACAGCCGCGTTTCCAAAGCGTTCCAAGCAGTCGCCACCGCGCCCCGCATGTCACTCTCGCAGTGTTTGACAAGTTGGCTTCGGGTCGGCATAGTTTGAGGGTTCGCCACCGAAACGCGAAGATGCAGCGGTTGTTCGGTGCAGTTTTGTTTCGGTGGCGATTACTTTTTTTATGCAAAAGATCCGTAACATCGCCATTATCGCGCACGTGGACCACGGCAAGACGACGCTTGTGGACTGCCTGTTGAATCAGTCGGGGACGTTTCGCGCCAACCAGCACGTCGAAGAGCGGATGATGGATTCGATGGACCTTGAGCGTGAGAAGGGCATCACGATCAAGGCCAAGAACGCCAGCTTCCACTACAAAGCCAGCGACGGCGTGGACTACAAGGTCAACATCGTGGACACTCCCGGTCACGCGGATTTCGGCGGCGAGGTGGAGCGCATCATGAACATGGTGGACGGCTGCCTGCTCGTGGTGGACGCGTTCGACGGCCCGCAGGCGCAGACGCGGTTCGTGCTGCGAAAGGCCCTGGAATCCGGTCTCATGCCGATCGTGGTGGTGAACAAGATTGACCGCCCCAATTCCAACCCGGCCGGCGCCCACGACAAGGTGGTGGACCTGATGCTGGAGTTGCACGCCAACGACCAGCAATTGAACTTCCCGACGATCTACGCCAGCGCCAAGGATGGTTTCGCGAAACTTGCACTCTCCGACGAGAGCCGCGACATGAAGCCGTTGTTCGAAGCCATCGTGAAGTATGTGCCGGCGCCCAAGGCGGACACGAATGCGCCACTCCAAATCCTGATCGCAAATCTCGACTACTCCGACTACGTCGGCCGCATCGCCCTCGGCAAGATTTACACCGGTAAAATCAAATTGAACGACTCCGTCGTGTGTATCCACAAGGACGGCCGTCGCGAGCGCGCGCGCGTGACGAAGCTTTATTCGTTCACGGGCATGCAGCGTATCGAACTCGAGGAGGCCAACGCCGGCGACATCGTCGGCCTCGCGGGCTTTGAGGAAGTTTCCATTGGCGAAACCATCGTGGACAACGAATCGCGTGACCCCATGCCCTTCGTTGAGATTGACCCGCCAACCATCGAGATGCAGTTCGCCGTCAACAACGGTCCGCTCGCCGGCCGCGAGGGGAAATTAGTCACCGCCCGCAACATCCGCGAGCGGCTCTATCGCGAAACGCGCACCAACATCAGCCTTTCCGTCCGCGACACCGATGACGGCAACGTCTTCATCGTCAGCGCCCGCGGCGAAATGCAGATCGCCGTGCTGGTCGAGCAGATGCGCCGCGAAGGCTTCGAGGTGCTCGTGTCGCGCCCCGAAGTCATCTACCGCCCCAGCCCGACTGGCCAGATGCTGGAGCCAATCGAGACGCTGTGGCTGGAAATCCAGCAGGATCATCTCGGCGACATTCTACAGAACCTCGCCGCGCGTAAAGCCGAGATCACCAACATGAACCACCACGGCAGCCAGACCGGCGTCGGCGGCCACGTCACGGTGGAGGCGATCATCCCGACGCGCGGCCTCATCGGATTCGAGTCGGACCTCGTGAACATCACGCGCGGCACCGGCGTCATATCGCACCTCTTCAAGGAATACGGCCAGTTGCGTGGCGAGATTGACACCCGCCGCGGCGGCGTGCTCATCGCCACGGAGGATGGCGAGTCCACCGCCTACGCGCTTGACTACATCCAGGAACGCGGCCGCATGTTCATCGGACCCGCTGAAGAAGTTTACCAAGGCATGATCGTCGGCGAAACAGGCCGGCCGGAAGACATCGCTGTCAACGTCTGCCGCACCAAGAAGCTCAGCAACATGCGCAGCCAGGGTGACGGCAAAGGCATCCAACTCGAACCGCCGCTCAAGATGAGCCTGGAGCGATGCATCGAATACATCGGCCCCGACGAGTTTGTCGAAGCGACGCCGAAGAATCTCCGGTTGCGCAAGCGGCTGCTCCGCGAACTCGACCGCCGCCGCAACGAGCCGCGGCGCGCAGCGGAATCCGTGAGGAGTTGAGAGTGAAGAATGAAGAGTGCAGATAGGGAATCAAAAACCTTCTGCAACTCTTCACGATCTCTCCGCCGCGCGTTCTGCCTTCTCTCACGCCACTTCGGCCCACAACGCTGGTGGCCGGGCGACACGCCGTTCGAGATGTGCGTCGGCGCGATTCTCACGCAGAACACCGCCTGGACCAATGTCGAGAAAGCCATCGCCAATCTCCATCGCGCCCACGCCCTGGGACCGCAACGGTTGCGTGCCCTACCCCACGCCGAACTGGCTGCGCTGATCCGCCCCGCCGGCTATTTCAACGTCAAGGCGCGCCGTCTGCAGTCCTTTCTCCATTTGCTGCACAGTGAATTCCGTGACGACCTGCGGCGGATGTTCCGGCTGCCAACAGCAGCACTGAGGGAGAAGCTGCTTGCCGTCAACGGCATCGGCCCGGAAACCGCCGACTCCATGCTGCTCTATGCCGGCGGCCACGAAAGCTTCGTGGTGGACGCTTACACCCGCCGCATCCTCACCCGCCACGGCTGGTCGCCGCGCGACGCCGACTACCACGACATCAAAGCTCTTTTCGAGAATTCATTGCTGGAAGTCGAATCACGAATCACCAATCACCAATCACGAGTTCCCTTTCCTACCGCCCACCCGCCCTCGGGCATGTCGCGTCGGAGCAAGCGTCACTCGGCGCGGGCGCGGTTGTTCAACGAGTATCACGCCATGATCGTCGCAACCGGCAAGCACTACTGTCTCACGCGCGAGCCACACTGTAAGACATGCCCCCTTCGCTCCTTGCTGCCGCCCGCTGGCCCTCGCACCCTTTGAGCATGCGAGCGGGCGCCGCGGCGGCTTGCCGCACAACTCGTCTTGCTTGCGCCGGCCGATTGGCCTAAAGTCTTTGGCATTACCATGCGTGCGTTTTTCTGGATTGGGTTGATCGCGCTCGGAGTGACGGGCGCAGACATCGTTCCAATGGCCTCCACGGCAGAGCCAACGAAGACGCTGGCTTATATTATCCCCGTTCAGTCCGACATCAGCGTGCCGCTGGTTTACGTGGTGCGCCGGGGCGTCAAGGAGGCGGAGCGGGCCGGCGCGCAGACTCTCATTCTCGACATGGACACCAACGGCGGCGACGCCAAGGCGATGGAGCCGATCATGGACGTGCTCGCCAAGTTCAAAGGTGACACCGTGACGTTTGTGAACACAAAGGCGTATTCGGCCGGCGCGTTCATCGCCGTCGCCACCAAGCGCATCTACATGGCGCCAGGCGCGGTCATCGGCGCGGCCACGCCCATGATGATGATGACCACTGGCGAGGTGCCAACCCTCCCCGACGCCATCCAGAAGAAATTCACCTCCGCCTATGCCGCCAAGATCCGCGCGACCGCGCAGCGTAACGGCTACAACGCCGCCGTCGTGGACAAGATGGTGGACAGCAGTTCGGATTTAGTGATTGACGGCAAGATATTGAAGCCAAAGGGTGAAATCCTCACCCTCACGAACGTCGAGGCAGAGAAGAAATATGGTCAGCCATCGACCCCCCTGTTGTCGAGCGGCACGGTCAAGGACATGGATGAGTTGTTTGACCGGATCGGGTTGAAGGGCGCCACGGTCGTGAGGATCGAGCCAACCGGCGTAGAAACGATCGCTGACTGGATCAACACCATCGCGCCCATCCTGATGGCGCTGGGTGCGTTGGGGATTTACCTGGAGTTCAAGCTGCAAAGCTTTGGCCTGATCGGTGTGGCGGCGGTGGCGTGCCTCCTGCTGTTCTTCTTCGGCCAATACATCGCCGGCCTCAGCGGCTACGAATACGCGCTGTTGTTCCTGGTCGGCGTGGCGCTGTTGGTAGTCGAGGTGTTCGTTCTGCCGGGCCATTTCATCAGCGGGATGCTCGGCACGGTGTTCATCCTCGTGGCGCTGTTGATGGCGATGGTAGACCAGTATCCCGGTGGGCCGTGGGTGCCTGCCATCCCGGATTTGACGCGGCCGCTGATGAACCTCGGTCTGGCGGCGGCGCTGGCGTCGTTCATGATCGCTGCCGCAGCGAAATTCCTGCCGCACACCAGCGCGTGGGACCAACTGGCGTTGAAGGCGACCAGCGCGGGCGAGATCACCGCGCCCACGGTGGATTTGCAGCCGCAAGACTTGCTCGGCAGGGAAGGCGTCGCGGTGTCATTTCTGCGCCCCGCCGGCAAGGCGATGTTCGGCGACCAATTGGCCGACGTCGTCACGGAAGGAGACTTGCTTCCCAAGGACTCGCGTGTGAAGGTCATCAAGATTGAGGGTAACCGCGTCGTGGTAACAAAGGTCTAAGAGCTATGTGGGAATGGATCGTTTTACTGTTGGTCGTCGGACTGGTGCTCGTGATCGTTGAAGTATTCCTGCCAAGCGGCTTGTTCGGCGTTACGGGCGGGTTGTGTTTGATCTCTGCCATCGCCATGACCTACTCAAATTACGGGCTTGTGGCTGGCACCTGGTTGCTGGGCGCCGTGATTCTGGCGACGTTGTTCGGCTTGGTTCTGTGGGTGAAGTTCTTTCCGAAGACGCCAACCGGTCGCCGCATGATGCTCGGTGAAACCAGCGGCAACGTCTCGCCGGAGGAAGATTTTGTCGCGCTGCTGCACAAGCACGGCGTGGCGCGCAGCCACTTGCGGCCTTCAGGCATCGCGGAGATCGAAGGCCGGCGCGTGGATGTGGTGAGCGAAGGCGGCATGATTGCGCCAGAGTGCGAAGTTCAAGTCGTCGCGGTGGACGGAACGAAGATAGTTGTGCGAAAGGTTTAGAAATGGAGACATCATCTATGAATGGCATTGCGAGTTTATTTGGAGTTCTGATTGTCGGCGTTCTCGTAGTCTTTGCGCTGATCGCCATCACACTCTTCCTCTACTTTCTCAACGTCTGGATTCGCGCCTTGGCGGCGCGCGCGCCGGTCTCCATCGTGTCGCTCATCGGCATGAAGCTGCGGCGTGTGCCTGTCGGCCTCATCGTGGACAACCGAATCACTGCCGTGAAAGCCGGCATTGATCTCACCACCGACCCGCTTGAGGCGCACTACCTCGCCGGCGGCAACGTCGAGCAAGTTGTGCTCGCGCTGATCGCCACAAAGAAAGCCGGTATTACGTTGAACTGGGACCGGGCGTGCGCGATTGACCTCGCCACCAAAGGGACGAGCAAGACCGTGCTCGATGCCGTGAAGGCTTCCATCAACCCGCGCATCATTGACTGCCCCAGCACCAGCAGCGGTCGCAGCACTATTGACGGCGTCGCCAAGGATGGCATCCAGCTCAAGGTCAAGGCGCGTGTCACCGTCCGCACCAACCTCGACCGGTTCGTCGGAGGCGCGACGGAAGAAACCGTCATCGCGCGCGTGGGCGAGGGCATCGTCGCGGCCATTGGTTCTGCCGACTCCTACAAGGATGTCCTTGAAAACCCCGAGCGCATCAGCAAGACCTCGCTTGAAAAGGGCTTGGACGCCGGCACCGCATTCGAAATCCTCTCCATTGACATCGCGGACGTGGACGTGGGCGAGAACATCGGCGCCCGCCTGAAACTCGATCAAGCCGAGGCCAACAAACGCATGGCGCAAGCCGACGCGGAGGTTCGCCGCGCCGCCGCCGTCGCGCTCGAGGCCGAGATGAAAGCGCGCACGCAGGAAATGCAGGCCAAGGTGGTCGAGTCCGAAGCCCAAGTGCCGCTCGCAATGGCCGAGGCGTTCCGCCAGGGCAATCTTGGCATCATGGATTACTATCGGATGCGCAACATCCAATCGGACACCTCGATGCGCCAGACCATCGCGGGCGACGAAAAGCCGAAGCAGAACTGATCCATGCACTTGCCGTTCCCCATACTGGCATCGGGTGACAGTTGGATCGGGCTTCTGATCTTCATCATCATTGCGATCGTATCCAGTTTCAGCAAGATGATGCAGAAGGGTCAGGAGCCGGAAATGCCGGAGGAACTGCCGCGCCCGCTGCCGCCGCGTCCCGTGCCGCCACAGTATCGTTCGCCGGCGGCCCCCCAACGGCCACAAGCGACGCCATCGGGACAAACGCGACGCAGCCTGACGGAGGAACAAGTGCAGGAGGTTTTGCGCCGTATGCGCAGGCCGGCACAACAACAGGCTCCCCCGCCCGTCATCGAACCCATCGAAGAAGCGCCGCGCCGCATGGTTGCGCTGAGCCGCGAAGAATCCGCACTGCCATCGGAGCGTCCGGAAACCAAGCCGCCGCATGTCGAGCCGCCGTCCGCGCATCCGGAGCCAGCGCCCCACGAGGAGATGCCGTCAACAGCGCAACCGTCAAAGCCGGCCGTCCCTGTCTCCGCACTCCCGGCACGCACATCCCTCTATCGAGAGCGATTGCGCAGCCGCAATGAAATCCGCCGGGCCATCGTCCTGCGTGAAGTCCTCGGCCCACCGCTGGCGTTGCGCCAAGATTGGTAAGGATCCAGCCGCGGACAACCGCTGCTCTCTGTTTCTGTTTTTGTGGGCCGCAACGCTCCGCCGGCTTCGTCCCGGTGGAAAATCAGTTGCGTGACCGGGCGGGTCTGACTACTATGCGCGCGCTCTTGCGGGTGCCGGCGTGGCGGAATGGCAGACGCGGTGGACTCAAAATCCACTTCTCGCAAGGGAGTGGGGGTTCAAGTCCCTCCGCCGGCACCATCTTCCTTTTTCCATTTCCATCGCCGTTTTCACATTTGCCGCGTTAGCACCGGCGCTGCCCGTCGTCGGGTTGAGTCCAATCGCGCATGACGAATCTGTAACCGTGCAACGCATGGTTTCGTCATGTCACCTCACTATCTTGTCCCTCCAAAAGCTCCGGTGGTTGGAACCGGGAAGGAGGACACCTCCCTCATCCGCAGAAAAACGGGGCACAAGATTCGACATTGACCCTTGCAGAACCATAGTGACAAGAACGGAAGCCGCCGCACAAGCCGGGCGAACGCGAGCCGCAAGAAACTCGATCGGGCGAAAGAAGACAGGAGCCTGGAGTCGGGCGCCGGGAGTCGCAAGGTTCGCGCTTGCTGTCTTCTTGCGGCTGCCATTTTCCTTCTTTTCCCCGCCCTCGCGCACCCCGGCACTTTCACCACCTCAGTGGACCGCACGGAAGTTGCGCTGGGCGAACAAGTCCAACTCACGCTGCGTTTCGAAGACGTGCCGCACGCCAGCCGGCCGGAACTGCCGGCGTTGGATGGGTTCATCACCACCTACGACAACGTGCAAACCCAGGCAAACGTTGACCACGGCGCGCGGCACGATGTCATCGCGCACACTTTTCTGCTGACGCCCACGCGCGAAGGCATGTTGATGATCCCCTCTCTCAGCCTGCAAATAGACAAACAGACGTTCAGCAGCCGACCCATTATCATCAAGGTAGTAAATGACAAGATACAGGGCGGCAGCACGGAGGACTTCTTCCAACCCGGCGCGCTGTTTTCCAACCTCGTCAGCGGAGTCCAAACCGTCGGCATGGAGGATTTCTTCCGCCTTGGATTCTCCATCGCCCGCACCAATCTGTTCTTGAGCGAAGTAACGCCCCTGGACTTGAAACTCTGCATCCGCACTGGCATCCGCTACCGGGGCGAGAAGCCCCTTGTTGCTGCGCCGGGCTTCGGCGAAATCAAGTTGCCATACCCGGTCGAATCGCGGGAGTTGATTGATGGCAAATCGTTCGTCGTTTACACCTTCCGCACGCTGGCCAGTCCTGTGCAATTCGGATATCTCACGCTCGGCCCCGCCCAGGCAGAATTGGACGTTGTTGTGGATTCCGGCCGTCGTTTGCGATTGCCCACCTTCAGCGATCCGTTTTTCCAGAGTCTCCTGGGCAGCGCCAGCAAGACGAAAAGGATTGCCGTGACATCACCATCCTTGCCGGTGCGCGTGACGCCCCTGCCCGACGCCGGCAAGCCAGCCGACTTCACCGGCACGGTCGGCCACTACGCCCTCGACGTGACCGCCAATCCCACGACGCTGCGCGTAGGCGAACCGGTGGCGCTCACCATTCGCGTCGTCGGCCAGGGTAATCTCGCCACACTCACGCCCCCCAAGTTCACACCACCCAAAACCTTCAAGAGCTATGAGCCGGTGGTGAAGGGCAGGCAAACCGATGAAATGGGTTACACCGGCGAGAAAGTGTTTGAGCAGACTATTATGCCGTTGTCGGCAAGCGTGACGGAAATTCCGCCGGTGAAGTTCAGTTTCTTCGACCCGGAACTGGGACGTTACCAAACGCTCAGCCGCGGCCCCATCCAACTCACCGTGCGAGAGTCGGCTGTGGCCGAGACGACGGGCACCGTCAGCACCGTCCCCGCCGTCGCCGCACGCCGGCCACAGGAGACACCCGCAGCCAGCCTCGCCTATCTCAAGCCTGACCTCGGCGCTGTCGTCGCAGCCTCGCCCCTGCGCTACCGCCAAACCTGGTTTCTTGCCGGCCAAGGCTTGCCTGTGCTGGCACTGGTGGTCTCAGTGTTCGCGCAACGCCGTTGGCAACGGCTCCGCAACGATATCCGCTACGCCCGCCTGCGCCGCGCCTGCGCCAACGCCCAGCGGCATCTGGTCGAAGTCGAGCAACTGTTGCATGAGGGGCAAGGTCAAAGCGCGGTGTTCTACGCCGCATTATTCAAGACGTTGCAAGACTACCTCGGTGACCGGCTGAACCTGTCGTCCCCCGGCATCACGAGCGACATCATCGAAGAAGAACTCCGTCCACGCGCCTTGCCACAGGAGATTTGCCAGGCGCTGAGGGAAGTGTTTGCGGCTTGCGACACCGCGAGGTTCGCCCCGAGCAGGCAGGACTATCCCGACCGCGAGCGGCTGTTGAAAATCGCGCGCGAAGCAGTCGCGGCGATGGAAAAGATGACGCTCTGAGGACGCCGGCATCCATTTTGCCGCAGGACCTGATTGGCCTTGGCATGGGCCGTCCACGGCCCTCCAAAGATCATGCCCCACCCTGTCACCCAAGCTCCGCAACACCTTCCGCTGGCGCGGAAGCATCGAACGACTCGCGTTCCCTCGCGAATCATGAAAAACACCAGGTCGCTGACGCTACGCCCACCGAATCATCTGAATGCCAATCAAGTTGGCCACACTACAGACCGCGTGAGCAAACAGCCACCAACCGGTCACTTCACGCTGCTCCATCTTCTTGCTAATCGCTCTCATGAACCGGTCAACCAATCAATTCGTCTGGCTCGAGCCGGCGCCCATCTGAATCACGCCGCCTCGGAGCAACTGCCCCACCAGTTTCACCGCGGCCGCACGACTGGGGCAGATGTCAAATGCCAGTGCCACCAACTCGCCAAAGGTCCGCGGACTGCGAACTTCCATTGCTGATTTCCTCATTTTCCTCATGACAATCTCCTTTTTTTCTCCTTGAACCGGTCTTGTTCTACTCTGTTGTTCTCCTCTGCTTGCACTATTCTAGGCCCAATCCGGCCAGCCGTAATGTCGGGAGACCATGACAACCCGTCGGGTTTTTGGGAACCCGTCGGTTTTTTTCCTTACACCGGAAATATTTCTCATCGTCTCCATAACAACTTCATTTTCGTGCGAGCATCGCCATACGACCGATAATCAGGGCAGGTTATTCCAACCTTTTGCCGGGTTATCGTCAGACACGGCCCGAGACTTTAACCTAATTTTGTGTGCCGGGAGTTTTTTTCCGCTTTTAAAACGGATGCGTTGCGGGTGAGAATATTGCGTCAAAATTAAAAACACGTTTATGATTCTCTATAATCTTTTTCCGCTGTTGGCCGGGCCTTTCTCCCGGTGGAACGAACATCTCACACGCGCCGCCGAAATGGGTTTCGACTGGGTTTTCGTGAACCCGATCCAGCAGTTGGGCGCGTCACGAAGCCTGTATTCCATTGCCGATTACTTCCGGTTCAACCCCGCGCTGCTCGACCCCACGAGCGACGCTTCGCCGGACGAACAGGTCCGCCAGATGACCGAGCAGGCGCATGCCGCCGGCCTGAAGTTGATGATTGACCTCGTCATCAACCACTGTGCCATAGACTCGCCGCTCACCCGCGAACATCCAGAATGGTTCCTGCGCGATCCGGACGGGCGCATCGCACACTCCTCCTGTATTAACAACAACGAGCGTGTCGTCTGGAAAGACCTTGCGCAGTTCAACCACCTGCACACCCCCGACAAGGAAGGCCTGTTCCGTTACTGCCAGAGCGTCGTGGACAACCTGCTCTCGCTCGGCTTCAACGGTTTCCGCTGCGATGCCGCGTATCAACTCCCGCGTCCATTCTGGCAACGACTGATCCGCGAAACCAGACAACGGCACCCCCAGGCCTGCTTTGTCGCCGAGACACTCGGCTGCACTGCCGACCAGACCAAGGATACCGCGCGCGCCGGCTTCGACTTCGTTTTCAACAGCTCCAAGTGGTGGAATTACTACGATTGGTGGCTCATCGAGCAATACAACCTCACTCGCGACACCGCCGGTTCCATCAGCTTCCCGGAGAGCCACGACACCCCGCGCCTCATCGAGGAGGCTGGCGGCAACATCAACGCCGTCAAACAACGCTACCTCTTTTCCTCGCTCTGGTCCGCCGGCGTGATGATGCCGATGGGCTTCGAGTTCGCCATGCGCAAACCGCTGCACGTCATCAACACCACGCCCGCCGATTGGCACGTCGATGGCGTGGACCTGCGCACCTATGTCGCCAGCGTCAACGCCATCAAGAAAAACCATCCTGTCTTCCGCGAGGAATGCCCTACCAACATCTTCCCCTGCAACAACCCCAACATCCTCCTCCTGTGGAAGGCTTCAACCAAACACAAGGACGAGGCACTCCTGATCCTCAACAAGGATGTCTGGAACCATCAGGAGTTTTACACCGACCACTTCCGCCATTTCATCCAAGCCGGCGCCCCCTTGCGTGACGTGTCGCCGGAATTTCCGCTGGAATACATCCACGAGCCGTTCCACTACGCCCTCCGCCCCGGCCAAGGCATCGTGCTGGTGACGACGCGGAATTGATCTACTTCTCCCGGATCAACTCGTAGACGTTCATGTAATCCTGGCCGGGATTTTTCCAGGAGTAGTCGTAGCGCATGCCGTTGACCATGAGTTCGCTGAAGTGGTTGGGGTAAGAATACCACATGCCGATGGCGCGCTGGAGGGCGGACTCGACGCCGGCGGCATTGAAGTCGTTGAAGACGTAACCGTTTCGCTCGTGATAAGGCTTCGGCGCGTGGTTGGCGTCGAAGACAGTGTCCGCGAGACCACCTGTGGCGCGAACGATGGGCACAGCGCCGTATTTGAGGCCGATCATCTGCGTGAGGCCGCACGGTTCAAAGAGGCTCGGCACGAGAATCATGTCGGAGCCGGCGTAGATGAGATGGGAGAGCTCTTCGTTGAAGCTCAGCTCGATGTGACAGTCAGGGTTGTCGTTATACTGGCGCTTGAGTCCCCAGAAGTGCTGGCCGATGCGCCCGTCGGCACTGGTGCCGAGCAGGACGAACTGGCAGCCGTGCTGGATGCAATAGTGGATGGCATGCGTGATGAGCGGCACGCCCTTCTGGTGGTCAAGCCGGCCAATGTAGGTGAGAATCGGTTTGAACTCGTCGCGCAGCCAGAAACGGTCGCGCAGGGCTTTCTTGTTGGCGAACTTGCCGTCGAGCTTGTTGGCGGAGTATTGGTTCGGTATATGGCGGTCGATCTCCGGGTTCCAGACTTCGTAATCCACGCCGTTGAGGATGCCGCCGACCTTGTTGCGATGGATGTGAAGGGTGTGGCCGAGACCGTAGTTCTGGCCGCTGTGCATGATCTCCCACGCATACCGCGGCGAGACGGTGGTAACGAAATTGGAATAGACGATGCCGGCCTTCATCTGGTTGATGCCGGCGGGGTTGAAGTTGTCCTGCAACCGGTCTTGATGAAAGAAGTAGCTGTGGCGGTTGAGGCCGGTGGCGCGCAGGATGTGTTCGCCGGTGACGCCCTGATGCTGGAGGTTGTGGAGCGTGTAGCAAACGCGCGGGTGCGTCATGCCGAGGTGCTTGTATATCTCGTAGAGCATCACCGGCACCAACCCGGTTTGCCAGTCATGACAATGGATGATATCGGGACGCTTGTTGCTCTTGAGCATGAACTCCAGCGCCGCCCGCGAGAAGAACGCGAACCGCTGGTCATCATCGCCCTGCCCGTAGAACGAACGGCGATGGAAGAAATTCTGGTC